>Ga0194120_10005706_pt1 | contig 18107 bp, 18 predicted proteins | sample TA2MahCa65mmetaG_FD_148642 | JGI IMG/M metagenome (GOLD analysis project Ga0194120, IMG submission 148642) | Freshwater microbial communities from Lake Tanganyika, Tanzania - TA2015019 Mahale Deep Cast 65m | ecosystem: Environmental > Aquatic > Freshwater > Lake | place: Tanzania: Lake...
GTGTTTGGTGTTTTTTCTGAACATGCGTTGATTGTATTAAATTTTTTCGGTTTTGACGAGGGTTGCTACCCTTTTTGCAGTGGAGTCTTATATGCTATACTTTATTTTTCTATAAGGAATCCACCATGTGTGACACTCTCATCGCCACAAAACTTGCTGCAACCGACGGCGTCGCCGTCTTTGGAAAAAATTCCGACCGCCCCGCCAATGAAGGGCAGTCGATGGTGCATTTCCCTGCCGCCACACACGCACCCGGCAGCAAGGTCAAATGCACCTATATCGAAATCCCGCAAGCTGAAAAGACCCACGCCGTCCTGCTTTCCAAACCGTTTTGGATGTGGGGCGCAGAGATGGGCGTCAACGAACATGGTCTGGTGATCGGCAACGAAGCCGTTTACTCGAAGATTCCCGCCAATAAAGAACCCGCCCTGCTCGGCATGGACATGCTGCGCGCCGCGCTCGAACGCGCCGTCACACCGCGTGAAGCATTGCAAGTCATCATTGACTTGCTCGAAGAATTTGGTCAGGGCGGCAACTGCCTCTCGCACGGCAACGCAATGTACTATCACAACAGCTTCCTCATCGCCAATGCAGACGATGCCTGGGTGCTCGAAACTGTCGACAAGCAATGGGCGGCAAAACAGATCAAGGACGTGTACACAATCTCCAACTGCCTGACCATCGGCAATCAATACGACCTTTCCTCCAAAGGGCTGGTCGATCTTGCCATCCAAAAAGGCATGAGCAAATCGCAAAACCAGTTCCAATTCGCGAACGATTATTCCGATTTCCTCTACACCAACTTCGGCAAGGGGCGCATCCGCCGCGCCACCACCATCTCCACGCTCGACGACAACAAAGGAAAAGTCGGCATCGCAGAGATGATGAAAACCCTGCGCCACCACACCCACGAACCTTTCGACGCACAAAAAGGCATCACCAATGTAGACGTGTGCATGCACGCAGGCTTCGGTCCGATCCGCATCAGCCAAAGCACCGCCTCCATGGTCACCTATCTGGATAAATCCAACCCGATCATTTTCGCAACCGGCACATCCGCCCCCTGCACCAGCATTTTCAAACCCTTCTGGATGGATACCGCCTCAATTCTGGACGCCGAGCCTGTTCCCACCCATCAGGCAGACTCCAACTCCCTGTTCTGGGTCCACGAAAAACTGCACCGCGCCACACTGCGGAATTACCCAGCACGCATCCAAACCTACGCCGCCGACCGCGATGCGCTGGAAAAGCAATTCATCGAAGGCGCATTGAAACTGCAAAACGCCCCCGCCAAAGAACGCGCAGAATTTTCAAAGCAATGCCTTGCCGAAAGCCGCGCCGCCGAAGCCGAATGGCTCAAACGTGTCGAGGCCGTCCCGGCAAAAGACAGCCTGCTCCACACAATGGCATGGAACGGATTCAACAAACAAGCCAGCCTGTAAATTTGATACTACATCGAAAAAAAACGCTCGGAAGGTCTCTGCCTTCCGAGCGTTTTTTTATCCCTTGAAGAAATTCGTGACGAAGAACCAGATATTCGCGGGGCGTTCTGCCAGACGACGCATAAAGTAGGGATACCAATGTGTCCCAAATGGGACATACACACGCACCGGATAGCCTTCTTTTTTAAGCTGTTCCTGTAAATCCCTGCGGATGCCGTACAACATCTGAAATTCCAGTCCGCTTTTGGGCAGACCCACTTTTTCTGCATAGCTTTTCGCAAAAGCGATCCGTTTCTCATCATGCGAGGCGATGGCAGGGATCGGGGGAATCCGTCCATCAGCGCTGATCGTGGACTTCAACGCCAAGGCTGCGTCGATCAAGATCTTTGTGAGCAGGTCAAAATTGGCGTCCACATCCGCTTTTTTCGGGAAGGCTTTGTCGGCGGGTTCGCGGTAGGCGCCCTTCACCAAACGGATGGTCGTACCGTTCTGCAACAAACGGCGCACATCCGCTTCGGTGCGATAGAGGTAGGACTGAACCACCAGACCGACATTGTCATAGCCTTTTTCACGCATGGCGTAATAAAGGTTAATGGTCTTATCGGTATAGGGTGTATCTTCCATATCGATGCGGACAAATGTTTTATTGCGGCTTGCGCGGGCAACAATGCGCTCCAACGTCTCAGCACACAATGCTTCATCGAGACCCAGCCCGATCTGCGTCAGCTTGATGGAGACATTGCCCCTCGCAGCAGGATCAGCTCCCAGCGCGTAGAGAGTCGCAAAAATATCCTCTGCGGCTTGCTGGGCTTCTTCGGGAGTGTTCGTATGTTCACCGAGGTGGTCAAGCGTCGCATTAATCCCCTTGGCGTTCAATTCCCCTACAACACGAATTGCATCTTCAAGTTTGGTTCCCGCAATAAAGCGGGAGGCAGTTCGCCAGGCAAATCCCCAACTGGTGATCAAGTTTTGCGCCCAGGCAGCTTTGGAAAGGTAGATCAAAAGTGAGCGGAGCATGAAACCATCCTTCGAGGCGGAAAGTTATTAATCCTGCGCTTATTCTAGCACAAGCGCCTTGTTTCGGTATGTTATACTTTTTTGCGTATTTTACGCTTCTGGAGGCAAAGTGAGAAACCGCAATACAAACATCATCCTTCGGGGTGTTTCCATTTTATTTCTGACCGTTGCATTCGTCATTACCGTTACGTCCCTGATCACCTATAGCAGGCAAAGAAATAGTTATCCCAGTGGAATGACCGTGGCTGGCGTACCCGTTGGCGGATTGTCACCTGCGCAGGCATCCCAACGGCTGCTTGAGGTGTACACATCCCCAATCGAAGCAACCTATAACGATGCCATCATTCACATCGACCCCGGCGCAGTCGGCTTTCAGGTGGATGTGGAAACCATGCTCGCCGCGGCAGACCTCAGCCGCACAGGCGGCTCTTTCTGGGGCGGATTTTGGGATTACATCTGGAATCGCACCCCGCCCGAATCACAAATTCCATTAAGCGCTTCGGTTTCAGAGGAACGCTTGCGCGAATACCTACAGAACGAGATTTCCTCCCGCTACGACCAGCCGCCATCTCCTGCACAGCCGATTCCCGGCGGGACCTCGTTCCTGCCCGGCGCACCCGGGCAGACTCTTGACCTTGACCGCGCCGTTCTGCTGATCACCGATGCGCTGCGGTCTCCGTCCAACCGCTCGATCGCGCTGTCCTTCATCCGCAGTACAGCGGCAAGACCCACCATCGAAAATCTGGAGATCCTGCTCAAACAGATCATCGTCACCTCTGATTTTGATGGTGTGATCGGTTTTTATATGATAGACTTGCAAACCGGGCAGGAAATCCACTTTGCAATGAACAGCAAACAGGAAATTTCCGTCGAACCCGATATTGCCTTTACGGCATCCAGCACGATCAAGGTTCCAATTGTGGCGTCCTATCTTATCAACCGTGGCAGCAACCTCGACCCCGCAACCTCTGAGGTCATTCTGCGCACGCTGGGCAGGTCTGATAATTCCGCCACCGACCTTGTTCTCGAGCGCATCGACCCGTCGAACGGTCCGCTCTTTGTCACCCGAGATATGGAAGCCATCGGGCTGCAAAACACCTTCCTTGGCGGCATGTTCTACTTGGGCGCACCCAACCTGCTGCCCGGGCGCATCACCCCCAGCAACGCACGCACAGATATTTCAACCGCCCCCGACTCCTATTCACAGACCACACCGTCTGAAATGGGCATCCTGATCGCCGACATATATCAGTGCGCCGAAAATAGCGGCGGGGCGTTGATCGCGGCCTTCCCCGATAAAGTAACACCAGAAACCTGCCAGCTTCTGTTCGATTTCATGGCACAGGATAAACTCGGCGCGTTGATCCAAGGCGGCGTGCCCGATGGAACGCTCGTGCCGCATAAACATGGCTATGTCCTCTCGCCGCGCGACGGTGTGATGCACGACACCAGCGATGTCGGTATTGTGTACACACCAGGCGGTAATTTCGTCCTCTCCATTTACACCTATCATCCCGTGCAAAACATTTGGGATATTACAAACCCGCTCTTTGTAAATCTCACCCAGGCTGTGTACAACTACTTCAACATTTCAGTTCAATAACAATCGAACCCGTTTTCCGCCAGAAACGCGAAAACGCGTTATTTTTTTGTCACTTCGTATATAATTCAACCTATGAGCGCCTCGCTGGGACTATACCGCCTGCAACAAGTAGATCGTCAGATCGGCCGCGCCCGCGCGCAGTTGGAAAGCATCCGCAAAATCCTTGAAAACGACACGGAACTCAAGCAAACCCTCTCCCGGCTCGAAACAGCCCAAAAAGAAAATCATCTCATTCAAAATCAACTCAAGAATGCCGAAGCAGAAGTGACGGCGCAAAAGATCAAGATCGAACATGCCGATTCAAGTTTATACGGCGGGACAGTAAAGAATCCAAAAGAATTACAAGATCTGCAAAAAGATATCGTCTCGCTCAAGAAGCACCTCACCACATTGGAAGAACGCGAATTGGAACTCATGCTTGTCGCCGAGAAAACGGAAACTGAACTACAAAGCGCAAAAGATGACCTTGCAGTGTTTCAAGCCAAACTTGGCAACGAGCACAAAAAACTACTCGAAGAACAAGCGACATGCACAACGCAATTGGAAAGTCTCGCCGATGAACGCTCAGCAACCGCAACACCCATCGAAACCAGCCTGATCGAGATCTACGAAACCCTCCGCCGCCAGAAACGCGGCATGGCCGTCACCGAAGTGGAAGATAATTCCTGCGGTGCCTGCGGCGCGAATGTCAATGCGGCCACCCAGCAAAACGCCCGTTCTCAAAACCAACTGGCATATTGCCCCTCCTGCGGGCGCATTCTTTTTGCGAACTGAGATATTCTAATGTTTTCATCTCTCATCGATCCCCTTTCCTTCTTCATCGGCTTCGTAACCGCCTCTGTCTTTTGGTTTCTCGCCACGCGCGCCCGCCCGCTTTGGAATGAGATGCACACCAACTGGCAGGACCAGCGCGACGCGGCACAAGCCCGCAAGACCAGATCTGTGGAAGAAAATCACCGCCGCAACACCCTGCGACGGGCACAAGGCATGCACCTCGCCGCACAACTCTTCGCCCTCGATGAGATCATTCAAGAACCGCTTTTGCTCGCCCCGCCCCAACGCGTGGAACCTGGTTCCCCGCATAAATTCGAAGATGTCATTACACAAACCCTTCCCTATCTCCCCGCCTGGCCCGAAATCGCCGCAACTTATCGCTCGCATACACTAACCCTGCCGCAGGCGCTTTCAGGGAATTCGAATCTTGTCATCATTGGGCAGCCGGGTGTCGGCAAAACCGTTGCCCTTGCGCACCTCGCCTCCCTCGCCGCCAATCGTAGCGAAACACTCGGCGCGCTTCAAGAAGCCGTCCCATTCCTTGTGCACGTCGCCGACCTGAAACTCCCCATTAAAGAGCCAAAGAATGTCCTCGACCCGATCATCGAAGCGGCGTCAGAATCCGCGCCGATGCTCGATCTGGGGCGCATCCCCGAATTTGTAAGAAACAGTTTCAAAACTGGCTACGCCATTTTGCTTGTGGATGGGTACGATGAAATTCCGCAGGAAGAACAAAGAGGCGTTGCAGAATTCCTCAAGGTTCTGACCCACAATTATCCGAAAGCCCGCGTCGTCACCACAGGCACCCCAGAATATTTAGACGGTCTCATCCCGCTTGGTTTTGCACCGCTTGCCATGTGTACATGGTCAAACCGCGATAATCAAAAATTCATTGAACACTGGGAACAGTTGTGGTCTCAAACGGTAGCACTGGAAGCATGGAATCAAACTGGGCCCGAACAGGTAGACCCGCTTCTACTTAACTCATGGCTTGCCTCTGACAATTTGAATTTATCTCCCCTTGAGCTGACTCTCAAAGTCTGGGGGGCATACGCAGGAGACAGCCTTGGCTCACACGTACTAGAATCGATCGCCACACATATTCGCCGCCTTGCGCCGCCGAACACTCCGCTAGCCGCGCTGGAGACGCTCGCCATGCAGGTCACATTGAGCAGCCAGCCGATCTTCGATCCGCGCCGTGCGCGGGAATGGGTGAAATCTTTTGAAGTGGCTGAAGAAGCTCCTGAAGGCGACCCAGCCGAAACGTCCGAGGGTGAAGCGGATGTTAAGCCGAAGAAGGGCAAAAAGAACGAAAAGCCCGTCCCCGCGCCGACCACAGGCCTGCTTGGGAAGATGGCTGCCAGCGGCTTGCTCGTTACCCATCCCGATAACAAAATGAGATTTGCCCATTCGGTCTTTGCAGGCTACCTTGCAGGGCACGCGCTCACAAATTACAACAGCGACGAAGCCATCCTCAACCAGCCGGATTGGTCGGGGAAATATCTTGCCATGCGCTATGTTGCTGCGCATGGTGTCGCCAGCAAACTCGTGCAATCATTACTGGAGTTTTCGCGCCTGCCCATGCACCGTCCGCTGTTTGCGGCGGCGCGCTGGCTGCGCGATGCGCCCCGTAACGCTCCCTGGCGCGGAAAATTATTTGGCACGCTTGCTGCCGTCATGCAAACCGAAGGCATCCCGCTCAGTTTGCGTGGACAAGCCATGGCTGCGTTCGTATACAGCAAAGATAGCAACGCCGCAACCTTGATGCGCCAATTCGCAACATCGCTGTCATTCGAGCTTGCACATTTGGCGATCCTCGGCGCAGGCGCCATGCAGGATGCCAAATCCGTGAAGGCGTTGGAAGATGCGCTCAGTGCGCCAAGCCAAGCGGTGAGACGGGCCGCATGCATGGCATTGGTTGCGATCGGCACCAATGAAGCGCTTGAAACCGTGGCGCACACCCTGCTCAACGGCGACGAAGAAATCCGCCGCGCCGCAGGGGAAGCCCTAGCCAATGATCCGCATGAAGGCTATGAAATGCTGAAGGATGGCGTAACGCTCGACGACATTCTTCTGCGCCGTGCCGTTATGTACGGGTTGGGACGCATCGACGAAATTTGGGCGGTTGAACTGCTCCAAAAGATGCAAGTGGACGATGATCTGTGGATCGTGCGCAATGCCGCCACAGAGGTGCTGGATGCAAAAACAGCCGTCGGTTCTTTCGCCCCGAACAAACTCAAGACCCCGCACGAATCGCCGTGGCTGATCGAATTTGCCGCCAAAAAGGGCGTGGGTATCTCGCCCGGCACTCCTGCCACAGATATATTGTTATTGGCGCTAAAAGAAGAAGAAGAAGAAGACGTGGGACTCCGCCTTGCGGCAATGCCCTACTTGAAACTTTCACCAAAGGAAGGCGTGATCGCACAGTTATACGATGCCATGTATCAGGATGAACCTGAAGTGCGTGAAGCAGCCTATCACACCTTGTGGGAGATCGGCCTCTCCGGTGTGAAACTCCCCGACCCAAGCCAGTTTGGATTAAGTTAACCATGCTCATAACGAACGCAAACATCATCACCTGGGAAACTCCCAACCGAGTCCTGTCGAATTACGCCATCCTGATCGAAGGCGGGCATATCAAAGAGATCGGGACAACCCGCTCGCTGACTGCCAAATATCCCAAAGCCAAAACAAGCGATGCGGGCGGGCAATATGTGATGCCCGGCGGCATTTGCGCCCATACTCATTTTTACGGCGCATTTGCGCGCGGTATGGCCATCCCCGGGCCAGCGCCAAAAGATTTCCCTGAGATCCTGCAAAAGCTGTGGTGGCCGCTAGACCGTTCGCTGGATGCGGAAGGCGTGCGTTACTCCGCACTGGTCTGTCTCGTTGATGCGATCAAGCATGGCACGACTACGCTCATCGATCATCACGCTTCGCCCAATTTCATCGATGGCTCACTTGACCTGATCGCCGATGCTGTTGATAAAAGCGGTTTGCGCGGCGTGTTGTGCTACGAAGTCACCGACCGTGATGGAACGGAAAAAGCAAACGCGGGAATTAACGAGAACGTTCGATTCTTGCGGCGACTGGCAAACAATCCACACCCGCGCCTCGCCGGGACTTTCGGCCTGCACGCCAGTCTGACGCTTTCCGGCGCTACCTTACAGGCGTGCCGCGCCGCCGCCCCCGAAGGGACAGGTTTCCACGTCCACACTGCCGAACATGAATCAGACGAGTACGACAGCCTGCAACGCTCCAACATGCGGGTAATCGACCGTTTGCTAAAACACGAGATTTTAGGTCCCAACACCATCACCGCGCACGGTGTCCATTTTGATGCGCGAGAGATGGAAATTTTGAAGGAAACCGAAACCTGGCTCACGCACCAGCCGCGCTCGAACATGAACAACGGCGTGGGCGTGGCGCAGATTGAGTCGATGATGCGCATGGGCGTCAAAGTTTGCTTGGGGAATGACGGTTTTACCAATTCGATGTGGGATGAATGGAAGACAGCCTATCTCCTACATAAATCGCATCATCGTGACCCGCGCCGCATGGGCGGGTATGATGTGCAGCAAATGGCGGCATACAACAACGCTGAACTTGCCAGAAAATTCTTCCCTGAAGCACCCATTGGGCAGCTCGTCCCTGGCGCAGTAGCAGATTTGATCTTTGTGGAGTACCATCCCTTCACCCCACTCACCGATGGCAACCTGCCGTGGCATATCATTTTTGGTTTCCAGCAAAGCATGGTCACCTCCACAATGGTGGCGGGTAAGTTCCTGATGAAAGACCGTGAACTGCTCACCCTCGACGAAGCCGAGATTGCCGCACGCGCAAGGGAGATCGCCCCGCGCATTTGGAAAAAGTACGAAGAAGAAGTTGCAAAAATATAATCACGGAGACATTATGAACGATAAACATCTTTTAATTTCCATTGCTGTGTTAGGCGGAACAGGAAAAGAAGGCAAAGGTCTCGCTTTTCGCTGGGCGCGTGCTGGCTATCATGTCTTGATCGGTTCGCGGGATGCGGAAAAAGCAATCGCCGCGGCAACCGAGGTCAGGGAAATGCTTGGGGATGGAGTCTCTGTCAATGGGCTGGGCAATTTGGAGGCGGCGAAGGAAGCGAATATCGTCGTGCTGACTGTGCCATATTCCGCGCATCGTTCCACATTGGAAGCGGTCAAGGATCAACTTCAGGGAAAAATTCTTGTAGATGTGACTGTACCGCTCGTGCCGCCGAAAGTTGCAACCGTACAAATGCCCGCCGCAGGTTCCGCCGCGCAGGAAGCGAAAGAGATCGTCGGCGAAGGCGTGGAAGTATGCGCCGCCTTCCAGAATATTTCGCATGAGCATTTGCTCGATCATTCGGACGTGGAATGTGATGTGCTGGTGACGGGCACAAGCAAAGCCGCGCGCGAAGAAGTGATCAAACTGGTCGAAGCCGCAGGGCTGAACGGCTGGGATGCAGGACCGATTCAGAACTCGGTTGTGGTTGAAGGCTTGACCAGTGTGTTGATCGGCATCAACAAAAAATACGGCTCCACCCATGCGGGCATCAAGATCACGGGAACAAAACAATCCGCAGATTGAATAGATTTCGCAGATTAGTTATATGAGAGCACCTGACCAGCGAGACCCGCAAACCTATGCAATCATCGGCGCATGCATTGAAATCCATCGTCAGTTGGGACACGGATTCCTTGAAGCCGTTTACCAAGTGGCTGCGGCGATCGAATTTCCACTCAAAAATGTTCCCTTTGACCGCGAAGTGGCTTCACCAATTAAGTACAAAGAAATAGTATTGCCCACTCAGTATCGAGTAGATTTTGTCTGTTTTTCGGAAATCATCGTCGAATTTAAAGCTTTGTCTCATATGGGCAATGTTGAAGAATCACAACTTTTGAATTACCTAAAAGCAACGGGGTGTAAACGCGGTTTACTTATCAACTTTGGAAATTCAAGCCTGCAATACAAACGAATGGTATGGGATTACGATGAATTGATCCCTCCAAATAATAAATCTGCGCAATCAGCGTAATCTGCGGATAAGACCTTGCCCCCCCTCACACTAACCCCTCTTCAAAATATCCCACTCATCCGCCAAGGCGACCACCTGGCGGATATTCTTCTTAACTCCCTGCGTGAAACAAACCTGAATTTGCAGGACAACGATATTCTCGTTCTTGCGCAAAAGATCATCAGCAAAGCCGAAGGGCGCATGGTCAACCTTGCGGATGTGATCGTATCGCAACGTGCAGTTGACCTTGGCACCGAAACCGAAAAAGACCCGCGGCTTGTAGAACTCATGCTGCGTGAAAGCAACGAGGTTGTCCGTTCGCGCAAGGGCGTGATCGTGGTGGAACATAAACTCGGATTCATCTGTGCCAACGCAGGCATCGACCATTCCAATGTCATGGGGGATGGAGAAAAAAAAGAAGATTTCGTTTTGCTGCTTCCAGAAGATCCAGATGCATCTGCCAGGGAACTGCGCGAGAAGACAAAACAAAAAACAGGCAAAACCATCGGTGTGATGATCATCGACTCGCATGGGCGCGCATGGCGCAATGGAACTGTCGGCGTGTGCATCGGGCTGAGCGGCATCCCTGCCGTGGTGGATGAACGCGGCTGGCAAGACCTGTTCGGATACACGCTCAAAGCCACCATCGTCGGCGTGGCAGATGAGCTCGCCGCCGCTGCATCACTCGTCATGGGGCAAGCCGCCGAGGGAACACCCGCCACCCATGTGCGTGGATTTCCTTATCCGCTGGGCGAAGGCTCATTGCAGGAATTAATTCGTCCAAAAGAAATGGACATGTTCCGTTGATAGATCATTGACCGCGGACCGCAGACCATAGACCATTTTTTATCGTCCATCGTCCACGGTCCATGGTCTATTAAGAAACTAACGCAAATCTTATAAGCGGTTGATACACTTCCCCTCACAATAATAATTGGAGAAAAATCATGCCGTTCCCTGAAAAATTTCATGACCTGTTCAAGCCTGAAACCAAAGCATTTCTCTACCTTGCCACCGTAAGCGAAAAAGGCAACCCGCAAGTCACACCCGTTTGGTTCGACCATGACGGCGAGCATATTCTCATCAACACCAACGAAGGGCGCATCAAAGACCGTAACATGAAGGAACGCCCCGACGTACACATGGTCATTCAAGATCCCAGCGACCCCTACCGCTACCTCGGCATCCGCGGCAAAGTCGTCTCGTACACTCGCGAAGGCGCGGATGAACATATCGACATGCTCTCCCGCCGCTACTACGGCAAACCGTGGACATACCGCGAGGGACAAAAGCGGATCATCTTCAAAATTCAGCCCACCCGCTTTGACGACCACGCCTGATCTCCACGCCTTTCTGCGGACGCGCCGCTCGATCCGCCGCTTCAAAGCGGACCGTGTGCCTGATTCCGTTATAAGGGACATTCTCCACACGGCGACCTTTGCCCCGTCCGCGCACAACCGCCAACCCTGGCGCTTCATCGTGCTGACCGATTCCCCTGCCAAGCAGCATCTTTCCGACGCAATGGCAGCGGAATTTCAGCGCGACCTTGAAAAAGATAACATCTCATCTGAAGAGATCACAAAACGAGTGAACCGTTCGCGCGAACGCATCACAGGCGCGCCTGTCGTAGTCATACTCTGCCTCGACATGAGTGAAATGGACGCATACCCCGACGCGCGCCGCAAAAAAGCGGAGTACATCATCGCCACCCAATCTGCCGCCAATGCGGGGATGCAATTACTGCTCGCCGCCCACGCAGAAGGGCTCGGCGGTGTGTGGGTGTGCAGCCCAATGTTTGCACAGGAAACCGTGCAAAAAGCATTGAATATTCCAACCACCTGGGAACCGCAAGCCATGTTTTTGTTGGGGTATCCCGTGGATACTCCCCCAGTGCGGGAGAGAAAAAAATTACAGGAAATTGCAATCTTCCTATGAAAATCACAGCCCTTGCGGGCGGAGTCGGTGGCGCGAAACTGGCGCACGGACTTGCCCAAATCCTTCCCCCCGAAGACCTGACCGTCATTGTCAACACAGGCGATGATTTTGAACATCTTGGCCTGTACATTTGCCCCGATCTGGATACCGTCTGTTATACATTGGCGGGACTTGCCAACCCCGAAACAGGCTGGGGACGAGCGAACGAAACATGGAACACGATTTCCAACGTGGAAACACTCGGCGGACCAAGCTGGTTTCGGCTGGGCGATCAGGACATTGCGACCCACCTTGAGCGAACGAGACGTTTGAAAGAAGGGCAATCGCTTTCTCAGATCACAAAAGATTTCTGCAAAGCGTGGGGCATCCAGCACACCATTCTGCCCATGTCCGATGCGCCTGTGCGGACGATGGTGGATACAGACGAAGGCGAATTGGCATTTCAGGAGTACTTTGTCCACAGGCGCTGCGAGCCGAAGGTCAAAGGCTTTCGGTTTGACGGAGTCAAAGAAGCAGAACCAGCTATCGGCGTGAAAGAGGCGCTTAAGTCAGCCGATGCGATCGTCATTTGTCCGTCAAATCCCTGGGTGAGCGTGGATCCGATTCTGCAAGTCGTCAAAGAAATCAAAAAGCCCGTTGTTGCCGTTTCCCCCATCATCGGCGGAAAAACGGTAAAAGGGCCCGCTGTAAAAATGTATTCAGAACTTGGCATTGACCCCTCGGCATTGGCAGTAGCAAATCATTACCGCACCATCCTGACGGGTTTCGTGTTAGACAATCAAGACCTGAATATACAAACTGAAATAGATAATTTAGCGATTGAGACATTGGTCACAAACACACTTATGAACCACCTTGCAGATCGTGCCCGACTGGCACATGATGTGCTACACTTCATCGGGAGTTTATAAATTATGTCACTTTGGGCAATCGTTCCCGTAAAACCATTACGCAGAGGGAAGTCCCGTCTGGCAGAAGCATTAACTGAAGAAGAGCGGGCAGCATTGAATGAAGAGATGTTGGCGCGGACCCTGAAAACGCTTTCAACTTTGAAGGAAGTGGATCAAGTTCTCGTTGTAAGCCGCGACCCGCACGCCTTGACCATTGCGCGAAATCACGGTGCAAAAACCGTGCAGGAGGATGGTCAGCCGCATTTGAATACCGCATTAACCCGCGCCACCGTGATAGCGCAAGTCCATGCGGCACAGGGAGTGTTGATCTTGCCTGTTGACCTGCCGCTGCTTACCACCGATGACGTATTAGCGTTGATAGACCGCGCAACCAAACCGCCTGTAGTTGTGATTGCGCCAGATAGGCACGGCAAAGGCACGAACGCCCTGCTCATGATACCGCCGCAGCAGATCGAGTACGAATTTGGCGAGGGATCCTTCCAACGGCATTGCGAGCAAGCAAAACAATCTGGAGCGCGGCTGGAGATCGTCGACCTCCCATCACTAGGGCTCGACCTCGATCTTCCTGAAGACCTTGAGATGGTGCGAAAATTGGAAGCCTCAAAAGTATAGACATTCAATTTGCCACAGGCAAGCAAACCCTATGAAGTTTGCGAAACCTGTGGCAAAATTTTTCATCCCACATTCAAGGAGAATGCCATGACCAAAGAGCGCGTTGCTTTATACCTGCAAGACTCCCACGATCTGCGTGACGGATTGGAATACGCCAAGTATGCTGAAGAAAAAGGATTCGAAGCCGTGTGGCAGGCAGAGTCCCGATTGGTACGCGATGCCATCGTCCCCATGGCTGGATATGCCGCCGTGACGAATCGCATCAAAGTTGGATCGGGTGTGATCAACAACTGGACCCGTAACATTGGCCTGCTCGCCTCCACCTTCCTGACGCTTGATGACCTCGCCCCAAACAGAGTCATCTGCGGATTGGGCGCATGGTGGGACCCGCTAGCCAAGAATGTAGGCATTGACCGCAAAAAGCCATTGACCGCCATGCGCGAAACCGTCACTGTGATGAGAAAATTACTCAACATGGAACGTGTCAGCTTTGATGGCGAATTTATCCATGTCCATGAGATCGAATTGGATGTCGTGTATGGACGCCGCGAGCCGCGTAATATTCCGATCATGATCGGCGCTACAGGTGACAAAATGATGGAATTGACAGGTGAAATCGCCGACGGCGCCGTATTGAATTACTGCGTGGCACCCGAGTACAACGACAACGCCATGGAATTGCTCAATAACGGCTTGAAAAAATCGGGACGCAAACTGGAAGACTTCGACCGCCCGCAGTTGATCGTGTGCTCGGTGGATGAAGACCATGACAAGGCGATCGATTACTCCAAGATGCTGCTCTGTCAATACATTGCCCAACAGCCGCACATCGCCAAGGCTTCGAATGTTTCGGATGAAGTTGTCCAGCAGATCCAGTCCATTTTGGGATGGCCCGCCACCAAGGAACAGGTGATGAAAGCCAAGGACCTTGTGCCTGACGAACTGGTTCTAAAGATCACCGCCTCTGGCACTCCCTCTGAGGCCAAAGCCAAGGTGGAAGAATACAAGAAGCGTGGCTGCACCTGCCCGATTCTGTATCCCGTTGGCGGGAATTTCAAACTGCTGATCGATACGTTCGCGCAGGAATAATCGATTCGGTCGGACAAGTCTTAAAAGTCTTACAAGTCACACAGGTATATTAGTTTTATTTGTGTGGCTTGTAAGTTTTTATTTTAGGAGGAAATAATGACAACAATACGCAGATTTGAAGATTTACATATCTGGCAGGCAGCGCGTGAACTTGTACAAATTGTCTATCGGCATACAACCCAGGGTGGGTTTGAAAGAGATTTTGCCCTACGAGACCAGATCAGGCGAGCGGTTATTTCCATTATGAGCAATATTGCGGAAGGCTTCAGCGCAGGTTCGGACGCAGAATTTATTCGCTTTCTCGGGTACGCACGACGCTCACTCTCCGAAACTCATTCCCAACTTTATATTGCACTTGATTTGAGCTACATTACAAAAGATGATTTTGACATCACCTATCAAAAAGCAAACACAGCCGAAAAACAAATCAACGCTTTCATCACCTATCTTACAAAATCTAAATCACCTAAAACTCTAAAAGAAGAGTCGCCTAGTTACGACCTTTCAGGCCAATCAGACTACTAAGACCGACAGACATCCACATTCACACAATTCGGCAATTTATCCCCATCCATCCCAGCTATCAAATTCTCCACCGCAAGTTTGGACATCAGATTCCTTGTTTTGTGACTGGCACTACCAAGGTGAGGGACGATGATGCAATTTTTCAACTCCAGCAACGGGGAATTCATTGGCAGCGGTTCAGGGTCGGTAACATCCAGCGCGGCGGCAAAAATCTGATCTGATTTCAGGGCATTGTATAAAGCCGTTTGGTCAAGCACACCACCGCGCGCGGTATTGACCAAGACAGCAGTGGGTTTCATTTTCGCAAGAAATTCGGCATTGACCAGATGCCTTGTTTTCTCCGTCAGCGGGACGTTGATCGAGACAAAATCCGACTCGCGCAGCAGCGTATCAAGGTCAACACGCTGTGCGTTGTGAGCAGGTTGGGCACTGGGGCTGTGATAGATGACGCGCATGTCGAATCCCTGTGCGCGTTTGGCAACCGCCTGACCAATGCGCCCAAAACCGACAATGCCCAGCGTTGCTCCAGCCAAGTCGGCACCTAGTAAAAGTTGCGGATGCCATGTTATCCACTGCCCTTCACGAATGTAATCGACACCTTCCACGACGCGGCGGGCGGTTGCAAGTAGCAGCGCAAAGGCTTGATCAGCAGTGGCATCGGTGAGCACACCGGGCGTGTTGCCGACGGGGATTCCGCGTTTAGTAGCTTCGGCAATGTCAATATGATCCACGCCAACGGACATGCTGGAAATCACCTTCAACTGCGGACCTGCCGCGTCCATCAACTCAGCATCAATGCGTTCGGTGAGCATGCACAGCAAACCGTCCACGCCGCGAACTTTTTCAAGCAGTTGTTCGCGGGTCGGCGGCAGGTCGGCGGGCCAAATGTCGGCAGCGGGAAAATGCTCCCTGACGAGAGCCAGGCCCAAGTCTGGGATGAGGCGGGTGATAAAGATTTTTGAATGGGACATGTCCAGAGTATAATCCGCAACATGTCAAAAAAAAAACAACCGAATTCACGTCATTGCTTTATTTGCGGGGTGGAAAATCCCATTGGTTTGCATCTGCATTTTTACGAGACCGAGCCCGGGGTGGTTGAATCGCACTATATTGCGCCCGATCATTTTCAGGGATACCCCGGAGTTTTGCATGGCGGCATTGTGGCGGCGATCATTGACGAGATCAGCGGACGCGCGCACATGGGCAGCGACCCGAATTTTCCGCGCTTCATGTTTACGGGTAAATTGGAAGTTAAATATCGCAAGAACGTGCCGATCGGAAAGTCGTTGAAACTCGTCGGCAAGGTTGGAAAAACCAAAGGCAAGATCGCTGAAGCATGGGCTGGGATTTACGACGCCGAAACAGATGAATTGCTCGCGGAGGGAACAGGCATTCATATCAACGTGCCGCAACAACAATTTGATGTCTCGCGTCTGGAAGAACTGGGTTGGAAAGTCTACCCCGATGAATAAGCCCGCTCGAACCTTAAGGCAGATGGCATGAAAAAACTTTTACTGATTTTATTGGCAGCGACTGTGGCTTTATTTTTATTTGTAACGGGCACGCCGCACCATACCGTCTTTGCACAATGCGGCGGACCTGCGGGTGGTCCATGCCCCACGGAACCCGAACGTGAAAGAAACACCGCCACGCCGATTCCGCCAACATGGACATTCACGCCAACTCTAACCAATACAGTCACATCAACACCCACCATAATCGCAACTGCAACTGATCTGCCAGATACAGCCACACCAACGCAAACGCCGACCGCAACCGTTACTCCATCACCAACTCCGCCGACGATTTCGCAAAGTGTCCTGCCGGGAGCGGGCATTGGCGCGCTGCTTCTATTCCTCATCATTGGACTTCTGTTACCAGCCATTCAAAAAATAAGAGTTGCCAAGCGCGGATACTAAACGTGGAAAACCTGCTCCTCATGCTCACCTATATCGCTGTCACAGCATCCGCAATTTCAGGCGTGCTGGAAGCCCGCAAATACAACATGGATATCGTCGGCGCGACAGCCACAGCATTTGTCACTGCCTTTGGCGGCGGCACCGTGCGCGACCTGTTACTTGGGCGTACTCCCGTATTTTGGATCGTCGCCCCGTGGCTGTCTGTCATAACATTTTTTGCAGCCATCATTTCCTTTTATCGGCTCAACTCGATCTCCAACATATTCCTCGCCACCGCAGACGCCATCGGTCTGGGACTTTTCAGCATCCTCGGCGCAACCTACGCACTGCAAATGGAACTCTCTTACATTGTGGCAGTGATAATGGGTGTGATCACAGGCATTTTTGGCGGCATCCTGCGCGATTTATTTTGCAACCAAATCCCCAGCGTCTTTCGGCAAAACACCGAACTATACGCCACCTGCGCTTTCATCGGCACCTGGGTCTTTATTTTGCTCGTTTGGCTTAACCTGGATATCCTCCTCGCCTCGTCCATCGGTGCAGGTGTCATCTTCATCCTGCGGCTTGCAGCGGTAAAATTCAAGATGACCCTGCCAGCCCCGTAACATTGTCTTGTATAATCAAAACGGAGATTGATCATGATCACAACCTATCACAGACCCCAGACACTCGACGAAGCCCTCGCGCTTCTGACTCAGCCGAACACTGTCCCACTCGGAGGAGGAACGCTTCTTTCCCAGCCGACAACTGATTCGGTCTCCGTTGTAGATCTACAACGCCTCGGCCTGGATTCGCTCCGCGTTAACGGCAATGACTTGGAAGTCGGAGCAACCTGCACCCTGCAATCACTGCTTGAATCTGAGCATTGCCCCGCCGCATTGAAATCCGCGCTCAAACTCGAAGCCCCGCTCAACATCCGCAATACCGCTACTGTGGCAGGAACACTCGTCGCCAGTGATGGACGTTCCACCTTTGCCGCCATGCTCCTCGCGATGGATGCAAAGATAGACCGCAGACAGTTTACCCGTGACGATGGTCAATCGTCCGTCGTCAATGGTCTGAGTGAATTCCTCCTCACCCGCCCCAGCGGACTGATCACAGCCATTTCCATTCCGCTTAATATCAAAACCGCGTTTGAATTCGTCTCCAAAACCCCCGCCGACAAGCCGATGGTCTGCGCCGCACTCGCGCAATGGAATTCAGGACGCACACGCCTTGTCCTCGGTGGCTACGGCAAAACGCCCCTGCTCGCCATGG
>Ga0194120_10005709_pt1 | contig 18103 bp, 21 predicted proteins | sample TA2MahCa65mmetaG_FD_148642 | JGI IMG/M metagenome (GOLD analysis project Ga0194120, IMG submission 148642) | Freshwater microbial communities from Lake Tanganyika, Tanzania - TA2015019 Mahale Deep Cast 65m | ecosystem: Environmental > Aquatic > Freshwater > Lake | place: Tanzania: Lake...
GCTTGCCCAGATCGACTCCGATTCTGATAAACTTGTTCATGGACGGCCTCCCTCTCTGTGGCGCTCCGGCGACCACGTCTTGGCACTTTAGATGCCGTTGAGGCGGGGCCGTCCACCCCATCATTCCCGACGCGCGCAGCGCGATCGGGAATCCAGAGCAAAACCAGCGTTCCTGGATCGACTCTGGATTCCCGGTCAGTCCTTCGGACTGCCGGGAATGACAGGCCAGGATCACATTCGTCGATCGTCGTCTTGTCCCGCTTCGCGCTCGTTCTCGCGTTCGAAGGCTTCCCTTTCGAACGGAATATTGCGGTAGGCGGCGTCGTGATCGCGCAGGCGCCAGAGGTTGATGAGATAGTCGCGCAGATAGATGAGATAGAAGCGCGCGATCCCGTGCCGGTCGATCTGCTCCTGGTGAATGAGTTCATGCCGCAAAAGCGTCGGCGACACGTCGGACTCGTCGCCCTTGAAGAGGATCGTGCGTCCCATCACCATGCCGCGATAATTGCGCGCGAGAGGCAGAATAAAAATCCAGTGGCGATAGCGCAGCCGGGGAGAGGGACGGGGGCGGGTTTGGCGAGATTGCATTATGGCGGCCGAATTTCAGGCCGAGGCGCGAACAGGCGCGACGGGGCGCATCCTAATCGCCTTGTCCGGAACCATAACCCCCGTTCCAGCCGCCATAGGCGCCGCTCCAACCGCCGCGGCTCCCGGAGTCGCCGCTATCGCCTCTCTCTGCGTGACCGTTCCCCGCACCGTCGGCGCTCCAGCTCTCGTGACCGCCCGAGCCGCCGTCGCGGCAGCGCCGCTGCGCTCCCTGCGGGGTCTGCGCCATCCGGCAGCGCTGTTGCAATCCGCCGCCCGCTAGCTTGATTTGCGCGTCGGACGCCGGCGATCGCGCAACTGCCGTCGCGCATGCGGGAGCGGCAGCCGCGACGCAGCCGGCGAGGGCGAAAGTTATGACCATGGGTTTGGCGGGACGACGCATCCGGGATGCCTCTGAAATCGGCGCATTGCGCGACGGTGTGAAATGAGCGTTGAGCAAGGCACGAATGAGGAGCCGGCGTTCGGGCTCCATTGGTCGAGCAAATGTGCCAGCGGCGACGTTTCTGCGGGCATTGCCCAAGCAGCGGGCCACCGCGCGATCATGCGGCTTCAGACAGCGGCAGGAACGCCCTCACAGCAGCCAAAGCCTGCGCGACATAGGTTTCCTTCTCGCCTACCGGCGCGACATAGTGGATTGCTTCCCGTGCGTCGGCGATGGTCGCGAGGCGGGCGATCAGCCAAGTCGCGAGATATTGCGAAGCGAGGCATCCCCCAGCGGTCGCGACATTGCCGTGGGCGACAAAGGGCGCGTCCAGCACTTCAACGCCGGCTTCAATGACCCAAGGCTTCGTCGTCAGGTCGGTGCAGGCAGGCAGATCGCCGATCAGGCCGAGCTTGGCAAGCAATAGTGTGCCCGAACACTGCGCGCCGATGAGCTGGCGAGAGGGATCAAGGACGATCCGCGCCAGCAATTCGGAGTCGGCCGCAATCTCGCGCGTCTTGATGCCGCTGCCGATCAACACGGCGTCCGCTTCCGACGCGAACTCAAGCGGCTTCTGCCTCTGGATCGTAACCCCGTTCATGGAAGTGACTTGGGGCGCGGGCGACGTGATATACGCCGTCCAGCCAATGGCCTTCATGCGATTGAGGATCGCGCTCGCCACGAACGAGTCCAATTCGTTGAAGCCCTCGAATGTCAGCACCGCGATCTGCACGAAAGCCTCCTGTGGCGACTGTGGACGCTGCCCGATTGCCAGATATTGCAATCCCTCGACGATTCATTTTGGCCAGAGGATGCCGTTCAAGTCTTAGGAACAGGCGGTCGCCGATGTCTTCAGACTGGACAGTCGGGCAGTGGCTCCCCGAGTAGGACTCGAACCTACGACCTAGCGATTAACAGTCGCGTGCTCTACCAGCTGAGCTATCGGGGAATGCGGTCCCGCCTATACAGGCCAGGGGGCGGTTTGCCAAGCCCGCCGCACTGAGAGAATTCCCGCTCGAACCGCTCACGCCGGGCTCAGCGCGTCCGCCGGCGCAAAGGCGGCGAGCGCCGCCGCGACGTCATCGGGCGCGGGCAGTCCCGCCTCATTGCCGAGATGCTGGATTTTATGCGCCGACGCCGCCCGGGCGAATTCGAAATGTTCGCGCCAGGGGGCGTCCGGGCGCTCCAGATAAGAAGCGCAATAGGCGCCGTGGAAAACGTCGCCGGCGCCCGACGTGTCGACGATCAGCTCATGCGGCACGGCGAGCGACGGCATTTGCGAAACCTCGCCGTTCTCGTCGTACCACAACATGCCCTTCTCGCCGGTCGTCACCGCGCCGATCCGGCAGCCCTTGGATTTGAGCCAGCCGAGCATGTCGAGCTCCGAGAGCGACATCTGCTCGCACAGTCTTTCGGAGACGACCGCCACGTCGACATAGCCGGTCAGCTCCTCGATGCAGGGCCGCAGCGCGCCGCCGTCGAGCGAGACCAGAGCGCCCTGCGCCCGCGCCGCCCTGGCGTAATGCAGCGCGGCGTCGGCCATATGTCCGTCGACATGGAGAAGCCGCGCCTGCGAAATATCGAGCCGGGGAAACGGCTGCAGATAATTGTCGTCGCGGGCGCGCAGGATCGCGCGCTTGCCGTCATTGGGCCAGATGAAGGAGAGCGAGGAGCGCGCCACCCGGCGCGGATGGACATGGATCCCGTAAGTGTGGGCCATGTCCATGAACATATGGCCGAGCCAGTCGGACGCGAGCGTGGTCAGCAGGCCGACGGGATGGCCGAGCTTGGCGCAGGCGAACCCCGCGGTGACGGCGTTGCCGCCGAAACTCACGGCATAGTCGTTCGCCAGCGTCTTCTGATCGCCGTGGGGCAGCCGGTCGGCGCGCATGGTGACGTCGATATAGGCGTGGCCGATGAAGAGCGCGTCCAAGGCTCAACCCTCCCAGATGCCGAACTGGCGATCGAGGCCGCAGCCTCAGACCGCGAAGCTCGTTCCGCAGCCGCAGGAGGCGACGGCGTTGGGATTTTCGATGCGGAAGGACTGGCCCATCAGATCGTCGACGAAGTCGATCCTGGCGCCGGAGAGAAAGCCCATCGACGAGGGGTCGATCGCGACCCGCGCGCCGGCCTGTTCGACGAGCGCGTCCTCTTCATGCGCGACGGGGTCGACGCCGAAATGATATTGGAAGCCGGAGCAGCCGCCGCCTTCCACCGAAATGCGAAAGACGGCGCCCGGCGACTCATTGGCGAGGATCGCGTGAATGCGCCGCGCCGCCTGTTCGGTGAGCGCGATGTCGCTTGGCGCCGTCGTCATCCGTTTCTCCATCTCTTGCTGATAAGGGCCGTGGCGCGTTAGAGCGCGATTCGCGCGCTGTCGCGCGATCGAATGGAACTCGCCCCGAAATCGAATTTCGGCCTATCCAGTTTTGCGCCTCGCCAGCGCTTTGCGGGATAGGCTCCATGCCGCAAGATAGGTCCGAATCCGTGGCCTTTCAATGAAAGGAGCGCAATGTGGCGATTCGCGGCCCTCTCGCGGCATACGCCAGCGACGCCGCGCGCTCGCGCGGGCGGCTCTATCCGGAGCCGCCGTCGCCGACGCGCAGCGAATTCCAGCGCGACCGCGACCGCATCATTCATAGCACCGCCTTCCGCCGGCTGGCGCATAAGACGCAGGTCTTCGTGCCGCTCGACGGCGACCATTTCCGAACCAGGCTGACCCATACGATCGAGGTCGGGCAGATCGCGCGGGCGCTGGCCCGCGCGCTGCGGGTCGACGAGGACCTCGCCGAGGCGGTGGCGCTCGCCCATGACCTCGGCCACACGCCCTTCGGCCATGCCGGCGAGGGGGCGCTGGAGGCCTGCATGGCGCCCTATGGCGGGTTCGATCACAACGCCCAGGCGCTGCGCGTCGTGACGCTGCTCGAGCGCCGCTACGCGCGCTACGACGGGCTCGATCTGACCTGGGAGACGCTGGAGGGCATCGCCAAGCACAATGGGCCTCTCGTGAGTCGCGAAGCGCCGGATCAGCGCCATCCTCTCCCTCATCCTGAGGCGCCTATGCATGGCCGTCCGCTGCCGCGCTATATCGCGGAATTCGACGCCGCGTTTCCGCTCGGCCTCGATACATTCGCCAGCGTCGAGGCGCAGGCGGCGGCGCAGGCCGACGACATCGCCTACATCGGCCATGACATCGACGACGGGCTGCGCGCCGAACTGTTCTCGCTCGACGACATCGCGCGAACACCCTTCGTCGCGGGGGTTCTCGCGCATATTCGCGAGAAACATCCGGGACTAGAGCGCGGGCGCGTCATCCACGAACTGGTGCGCCGGGTCATCACCGCCTTCGTCGAGGATGCGATCGGCGAATCGCAGCATCGGATCGCGCGCCTCGCGCCCGCGAGCGCCGACGATGTGCGGGGCGCGGGCGAGACGCTGGTCGGCCTGTCGCCGCCGATGGCCGAGGCGCAGCGCGAGATCAAGGCGTTTCTCTTCGCCAATATGTATCGGCATGAAAGGATTTTGGGCGTCTGGGAACGCGCCCGCGACGCGATCTCGCGGCTGTTTCCGGCGTTCTTCGAGAAGCCCGAACTGATGCCCGCCGAATGGGCGGCCCAGGCCGCCGCCCTGCAAGGCGCCGAGCGCGCGGTGGCGGTCGCCGACTATATCGCCGGCATGACCGACCGCTACGCGCTGGGCGAGGTGAAGCGGGTGTTTGGCGGGTGAGAGGATGATATCAATTTATGATTGCATACGATGGCGGCAGCGATATACCGAAAGCGTGGAAGCCAAGCCGTTTTAGCTCCGCTCAGCGCGCGATTTTTTGAGCTGATCGGGGTGCGCCCAGGGCGATCGGGTGAAGGGCTTCCTCATCCTGAGGAGCGTGCGCAGCACGCGTCTCGAAGGACGAGGAAGCCCCCGTTTGCGCATGTTTTCCTCACCCTCGTCCTTCGAGACGGCCTCTTCGAGGCCTCCTCAGGATGAGGGTGAGGAAAACAATCTCGCCCGATTGCACTGCGTGACGCCGGAACCGGAACGATCCAATGAATCCGATGAGCTATAAGGGCTACGCCGCGCGGATCGACTATAGCGAGGAGGACGAGGCTTTCATTGGCCGCGTTGCCGGCATTCGCGATATTGTGACCTTTCACGGCGCGTCGGTTGACGAAATCCGCGCCGCCTTTCATGAGGCGGTCGATTTCTATCTGTCGACTTGCGCCGAGCGCGGCGAGCCGCCGCAGAAACCCTATTCGGGGAAGCTCATGTTGCGCGTGCCGCCGGAACTGCACGCGCGCGCCGCCATGCGCGTGGAGGCCGCCGGCAAGAGCCTGAACGCCTGGGTGGCGGAGACATTGGCGAAAGCGGTGTGATCCTGTCGCGGCGTGGCTCCACAGGGGTGCGTTCGCTCATTGGCTCTGCTAAACCCCCGCGCGACCCTTCCCGCCCGGACCCCCATGAACATATTCGACGACTTTCACGCCCGCATCGCCGCCATTCTCGATCGCATCGCCGTCGACGGACGCCTGCCGAAGCTCGATCATGCGCGCTTCGTCGTCGAGCCGCCCAAGGATGCTTCGCTTGGCGATCTCGCGTCGAACGCCGCGATGGTTTTCGCCAAGGAGGCGAAGCCGCATTTTTCTTCGCCGCGCGAATTGGCGGTGGAGATTTGCCATGCGCTTGCCGAGTCCGAGAATGTCGCCAGCGCTGAAGTCGCCGGCCCGGGCTTCATCAATATCCGCCTCAAGCCGAAGATTTTCGCGCAAGTGCTGCGCGCCGCGCTGAGCGATCCGGAAAATTTCGGCCGCGTCGCGAAAAGCCGCGCCAGCGCGCTGCAGGGCAGGGTGAATGTCGAATATGTGTCGGCCAATCCGACCGGGCCGATGCATGTCGGCCATGGCCGCGGCGCGGTCTTTGGCGATGCGCTCGCCAGTCTGCTGGCCTTTTCCGGCTGCGAGGTGACGCGGGAATATTACATCAACGACGCCGGCGCCCAGGTAGATGTCTTGGCGCGCTCCGCCTATCTGCGCTACCGCGAGGCGCTGGGCGAGACGATCTTGATCCCCGAGGGACTCTACCCGGGCGACTATCTGAAGCCCGTCGGCGCGGCGCTCGCCAAGGCGCATGGCGCGGCGCTCGTCGACAAGCCCGAGAGCGAGTGGCTGCCGATCGTGCGCGCCGCCGCCATCGACACAATGATGGCGATGATCCGCGACGACCTCGCCGCCTTGAACATCACCCATGAGACATTCTTTTCCGAGCGCACGCTGCATGAGAAGAGAAACGGCGTCTCGGCGATCGACGCGGCGATCGACTGGCTACGGGCAAAGGGGCTTGTTTATGAGGGCCGCCTGCCGCCGCCCAAGGGCCAATTGCCGGAGGATTGGGAAGACCGCGAGCAGACGCTGTTCAAATCGACGCAATTTGGCGACGACGTCGATCGGCCTCTAAAGAAATCGGACGGCTCGCCGACCTATTTCGCCGCCGATATCGCCTATCACAAGGACAAGATCGACCGCGGCTTCGACACGCTCGTCGACGTCTGGGGCGCCGATCACGGCGGCTATGTGAAGCGCATGACGGCGGCGGTCGCGGCGCTTTCCGACCGGCGCGTGGCGCTCGACGTGAAGCTCTGCCAGCTCGTGAAGCTGATGCGCGCCGGCGAGCCGATCAAAATGTCGAAGCGGTCAGGGGATTTCGTCACTCTGCGGGAGGTCGTCGACGAGGTCGGCGTCGACGCCGTGCGCTTCATGATGCTCTATCGCAAGAATGACGCGCCGCTCGATTTCGACCTCGCCAAGGTCATCGAGCAGTCGAAGGACAATCCGGTCTTCTACGTCCAATACGCCCATGCGCGGGGAAAGTCGGCGCTGCGTCAGGCGCTCGCCGCCTTTCCAGACGTCGACCTTGCAGCCGAAAGCCTGGCCGGAGCGGACCTGTCGCTTCTGTCGGACGAGGGCGAACTTGCATTGGCCAGGATCATCGCCCAATATCCGAGAGCTGTCGAGGCGGCGGCGGCGGCGCATGAGCCGCACCGCGTGGCCTTTTATCTGCACGAACTGGCGAGCGTGTTCCATTCGCATTGGAATCGCGGCAAAGATCAACCACAATTACGCTTTGTTAAGTCTGATGATAGACAGTTGACCATCGCTCGGATTGCGCTGGTTAGCTCTTTAACGATCGTCCTGGGGTCAGGCTTGAGCCTGCTCGGCGTGAGCGCCCCCGACGAAATGCGCTAATCGACGCTTGACGGGCCACGTCCGGGCGTCGGACGCGCGATCTATTTGCTTCGCGCCCCAGGGGATAAGTTAAGCGAGGTGCATCATGCGCGAGACATCCGTTAGAGGCCCGGCCATCGACCTCGGCGAGTTCGAACGGCGGCTGCGCGGCGCGCAGCAACGTCCCGCCCAAGGCGACGATCTTCTTGGCGAACTCGCGCGGCTGGTCCATGGCGAGGACCCGGCGGCGACCGATCCTTACGGCCGGATTCTTGCCGAACCGCATGATCCTCGCGGTCAAGCCTCCGACCTTCGGGGGTCCTATGACGCCGCGCCGGAGGTTGCCGCGGAGCCGCCCTATTATCCAGAGCACGCAATCGAACAGCCCTTGGAGCGCGCTTATTCAGTCGGCCCCGACGATCACGAACCGCCGCAGCGCCATGAGCAGCAGCAGGGGGCGCATGAGACCGTCTATTACGGAGCCGAAGCCAATTGGAGCGAAGATTCGCAATATCTCGACTACGGCCATGACGACGGAGAATACGAACCCCAATACGATGGCGGTTGGCGATCCTGGCTCCGGCCCTGGCACGCCGTCGTCGCGATTTCGCTCGTGGCGGTTCTGAGCATCGGCTTTGCCTTCTGGCATCGGAGCGGCTCCAACGCCTCTCGCGAGATTGCGACGATCATGGCGCCCGACGGGCCCGTTAAGGTCAAGCCAAGCGCCGAGACCGAAGCGACGGCGGACGCCAGCGGCGCCGTGGTCCTCGATCGCAAGGAGCAGGCGCCCGTTCAGCAGGTCGTCACCAATCAGGAGCAGGCGGTCGATCCTTCCGTCACGCCGAAAGCGGCGCAGCTCGGCAACGGCCCTGTCGATCTGCCGCATGAGCCGCCGCCCGTGGCGGCCGCGCCCAAGAGGGTCAAGACCGTCACCGTGCGTCCGGACGGAAGCCGGGTGGATGAAGGCGCGCTGCCGCCGGCCGTCGCCGTGGCGAGCCGACCCGCGCCGGAAGCGTCGCCTGCCGCCAACGCCGCCGGCGCTGCAACCACGACCGCGACACCGCCGAGCCAGGCGAAGCCGACGGCGACTCCGCCGCGGACCGTCAAGCCGAAGCCCGTCGCCCCGAGCGCGGCCGTCTCGGAACCGGCGCAAGCCGCCGCGCTGGAAGCCGACTCCGACCAGCCGGGCGCTTCAAGCACGGGCGGATTCGCCGTGCAGTTTGGCGCAACGGGCAGCGAAGCGGATGCGCGCGCCATGTTGAAGACCGTCGCCGAGAAATATCGCGGTCCGCTTGGCGGGCTGAAGCCGACGTTCAAAATGGCCACGGTCAACGACAAGACGGTCTATCGCGTGCGCGTCGGCGGCGTGAGCAAGGAGTCGGCCAACGCGATTTGCGGCAAGGTGAAGGCCTCGGGCGGCGCCTGCTTCGTTGCGGGGAACTGACCCGAAATCATGCGCGCCTTGATCTGCGGAATAAAGGGCGTCGCGCTCGATGACGAAGAGCGCGCGTTCCTGCGTGAAACGGCGCCTTGGGGCGTCATCCTGTTTCTTCGCAATATCGAAACGCCGGCGCAGGTGGCGCGGCTGACCGCCGAGATACGCGACGTGCTCGGGCGCGAGGCGCCGATTCTGGTCGACCAGGAAGGCGGTCGCGTTCAGCGACTCGCGCCGCCGCATTGGCGGGCCTATCCGGCCGCGGCGCGCTTCGAGGCGGCGGGCGCCGACGCGGCGCAGGCCGGGCGGCTCGCCTGGCTCGGCGCCCGTCTCATCGCCCATGATCTGCGACAGGTCGGGTTCAACGTCGACTGCCTGCCGGTGCTGGATACGCCGTCGGAAGATTCCCACGGCGTTATCGGCCATCGCGCCTATAGCCGGGACCCGGCGCGCGTCGCCGCCATCGGCCGCGCGGCCGCGGAAGGGCTGATGGCTGGCGGCGTCGTCCCGGTGATGAAACATATCCCCGGACACGGGCGCGCCCGCGCCGACAGCCATTTCGAGCTGCCGGTCGTCGAAGCCGGCCGCGCGGAGCTGGAGCGCGTCGATTTCGCGCCGTTCAAGGCCAACGCCGATCTGCCGATGGCGATGAGCGCCCATGTCGTCTATACGGCGATCGACCCTGCGGCGCCTGCCACGCTTTCGAAGACCGTGATCAGCGAAATCATCCGCGGCCACATCGGCTTCGACGGCCTTCTGATAACCGACGATCTCTCGATGAAGGCGCTGACGGGGAGCTTTCGCGAACGCGCCGAGCGCGCCGTCGCGGCGGGCTGCGATATTGTGCTCCATTGCAACGGCGACCTCGCCGAAGCGCGGCCTGTCGCCGAAGGCGCGGGCGAACTCGCCGGCAAGGCGCTGGCGCGCGCCGGCAAGGCGCTGGAATGCGTCCGGCTGATCGAACCCTTCGACTTGGCCGAGGCCACGCGCGAGTTCGACGCGGCGATGTCGGCGGTGGCGTGAGCCAACAGGTCTCGTCGTCGCCAGAAATTGTTAGTCGTCGACCTCGCCGCGCAATTCGTCACGACAAGCATGTTCCAGCAGTTGAAGATCGATCTGCGCCAATTTCCATATGATCGGCGCTGCGACGCTCTCGTAATCATGGCGTAGCACGTTGCCAATGCCGGCCACCTTCTTCCATGGAATCTCGGGATGGCGCGCTTTGATCTCATCACTGAGGTGACGGCTTGCTTCAGAAATGATTTCAATTCCGCGCTCGACCAGCCACTGTCTTTGCCAATCCGTCTCGTACGCTTCGAGCGATATGTCCGCCAATACGGCATGGATGCGCTCAATTGCATCGATAATGTCCAGGAGACGGAGAGCGGCCGAGCGCGAACTCATCAAAAGATGCGAAGCGCCGTCGCTTCGATTTGCGGCCGCAGGCGCTTATGCAGGCTGTCGCGCGTCATGATGTCAACGTGCCCGTCTAGAAGGCGTTCGGCAAATTCCTTCACGTCCATCAGCTCAAAGAGGCCGAAGTCGCCTTTTTCATAATCGAAAAAGAGGTCGACGTCGGAATGCTCCACCGCTGCGTCGCGCGCCGTCGAACCGAACATATAGAGATGCTTGACGCCCAGCTTTTGCAAATCCGCCCGGCGATCGAGCAGTCGATCCACTGCATCTTTACGTCTCATGCCCCGAATATAACAGTTCGAGCACAGTTCCTCTACCCGCTGGGAAAAAGCGGACGTCAGCTTTTCGTGCGCCGCTTCCTGACGGAATTTGCTTCCGAAGGAACGGAGGTGCGAGCGGCTTAAGCGTCAGGAGCAGAAAGCGCGAACGCGGCGCCAATTCAGTTATTTCATCGCGTCGCCTCAGTGGCCTCTCCTGTGGACGGCCGGCGCAAAGCGCAGGCCGCGCTTGCGATTGCGGCCCTGAGGGGCCAATCTCGGGTGGGAATCCCTCGGAAGCGCTGATTCGCCAAGGGAAAACAGGCGCAAAGCGATAGAAATGGCGCAGGAGCTGACCTTCGACATGGACGAGCCCCGCGGCGCGGGCGAGGAGGCCTTTCTCGTCGATGTCGACGGGTTCGAGGGCCCGCTCGACCTGTTGCTCGAACTGGCGCGCCGGCAGAAGGTCGATCTTGCGCGCATCTCGATCCTCGCGCTCGCCGAGCAATATCTCGCCTTCATCGAGGCCGCCCGCCGGGTGCGCCTCGAACTCGCCGCCGACTATCTCGTGATGGCGGCCTGGCTCGCCTTCCTGAAGTCGCGACTGCTGCTGCCCGAGCCCCCGAAAGGCGAAGAGCCGTCGGCCTCCGACCTCGCCGCCGCGCTCGCCGAACGGTTGCGCCGGCTGGAGCTGATGCGCCGCGCCGCCGACAGGCTCACCGAACGCGCCCGGCTCGGCCGCGACATGTTTCTGCGCGGCGGGCCGGAGGGCGTCGAGACCATCTCGCATCCGAAATTTCAGGCGAGCCTCTACGATCTTCTTTCGGCCTACGCCCGCCAGCGCCAGAAGACAGCGACCTCGCGCGTGGTGTTGCGCCAGCGCGCGGTCTGGTCTCTGGCCGAGGCGCGCGACGCGCTCGAACGGCTGATCGGCGTCGCGACCGAATGGACCGTGCTGGACGATTTTTTGCTGCATTACTGTGTCGACATGCAGACGGCGCGCACCGTGCGCGCCTCGGCCTTCACCGCTTCGCTCGAAATGGTGCGGGAGGGGCGCTTCGACATACGTCAGGACCGGCATTTCGCGCCGCTTTGGGTGCGGCGGCGCGCGCCGGCGCAAGCGGAAGAACCCGCCGGCGCGTCTTAGCCCAGACATTCAGGAGGACGCGTGGTGGCGCAGGCTGCGGAGAAGATCGAACTGTTTGACGTGAACAGCGACGACGAGCTTGCGCGTCACGAAGCCCGGCTGCGCGAAGCGGAGCGCATTGTCGAGGCGCTGCTGTTCGCCTCCGCCGAACCGCTGGACGAAGCCGAAATGGCGCGCCGTCTCGAAGAGGGCGTCGATCTCGACCGCGTGCTCGAGCGGCTTCGCGCCTATTATTCGGGCCGCGGCGTCAATCTTACCCGCGTCGGCAAGAAATGGTTCTTCCGCACCGCCGCCGATCTCAATTGGATTCTCGCGCGCGAACAGGTCGAGGAGAAGAAGCTTTCCCGCGCCGCCCTGGAGACGCTGGCGATCATCGCCTATCACCAGCCGACGACCCGCGCCGAGATCGAAGAGATTCGCGGCGTCGCCATATCGAAGGGCACGCTCGACGTGCTGCTCGACACCGGCTGGATCAGGCTGCGCGGGCGCCGCAAGGCGCCAGGCCGGCCGATCACCTATGGCACGACCGACGCCTTCCTGATGCATTTTGGCCTTGAGCAGATCGGCGATTTGCCCGGGCTCGACGACCTCAAGGGCGCGGGCCTGTTCGACGGCCGCCTACCGAAAGGCTTCGGCGTGCCGCAGCCGTCAGACGACGCCGCCTTGCGCGACGACGAAGAGCCGCTGGAAGACGAAGCGCCCGAGCTTCTCGAAATGGAATTTCCGGACGAGCCCGAGGCGCCCGAGCAGCCCGACGACGACGAGCTTTGACGGAGCCGCCCTTCGCCGCAGTCGCGCGGCGCATCCTTGTCTTTAACGCGGCGGACGCATAGTTTCCGGGCAAACGCCGGTCATGCCGGTTTTCTCCATAAGGAAGGATGCGCGCCATGGGCGGTCTGTCGATCTGGCACTGGATCATCGTCGGCGGGGTCGTCTTCATCCTGTTTGGCGGCAAGTTCAAGATTTCCGACGTGATGGGCGACGTCGCCAAGGGCATCAAGGCCTTCAAGAAGGGCATGACGGAAGACGACGCCGCCGATGTGAAGGAAACGCCAAAGACGTTGCAGCATCAGGCGGCGGAGCAAGCCGACCGAGAGAAGTCCTCGGAAACGAAAAAAATATAGCGTCGATACCCTCCCCTCGAGGGGGAGGGTCGCGCTGAAAGCGCGGGGTGGGGTGAAAGCGCCCCTGCACCTCGCCGTCGTCACCCCACCCCGAAGCGCTTCGCGCTTCGACCTTCCCCCTCAAGGGGAGGGTGCAGGGCGCCCGAGCCACACGCATGTTCGATCTGGAACCCGGCAAGCTCATCGTCATCGCCATCGTCGCGCTGATTGCGATTCCGTCGAAGGACTTGCCGCGCGTGTTGCGCACACTTGGCCAGTTCACCGCAAAAATGCGCCGCATGGCGTCGGAGTTTCAGGGACAATTCGCGGAGGCGATGCGCGAGGCCGAACTCGATGATTTGCGCAAAGAGGTGAGCGAGATGCGGGACGCCGTCAAGGATAGCGTCAAGCTCGACGGCGCGTTCGATCCGATGACCGTGGCCCGCAAGCAGATCGTCGGCGCGATCGAAGGCGAATCACATTCGCGCACGACGGAAAAAGACGCATCCTTCGAGATGCGGCCTGCGGCCGCTCCTCAGGATGAAGACTTCGAGACGCGGCCTTCGACCGCGCCTCAGGATGAGGGCTCTGATTTTCCTGTAAGCGAGCAGGCTGATCCGTCGAAGAAGGCCGCCACATGAACGAGGCCGACGAAGCCGAAATCGAGGCGAGCAAGGCGCCGCTGCTCGAACATCTGATGGAATTGCGCGAGCGGCTGATCAAGGCGCTGCTCGCCTTTCTCGCGATGTTCGTGCTTTCCTTCTTCTTCGCCAAGGATATCTACAATCTGCTGGTCATTCCCTACACGCAGGTCGCGGGCCCCGAGGCGCGGCTGATCTACACCGCGCCGCAGGAATATTTCTTCACCCAGATCAAGGTCGCGCTATTTACGGCGGCGTTTCTCTCCTGTCCGATCGTGCTGTCGCAGATTTACGCCTTTGTCGCGCCAGGGCTGTATCGGCATGAGCGCTCCGCCTTTCGGCCTTATCTTTTCGCGACGCCGATTTTTTTCGCGCTTGGCGCTCTCGTCGTCTATTTTCTGGTGATGCCCAATCTGCTGCGCTTCTTCTTAGGGATGCAGCAGGCGAATGAACCGGGCAAGGCGCAGATCGAACTGCTGCCGCGCGTCTCCGAATATCTTTCGCTGATCATGACGCTGGTGCTCGCCTTCGGCATCGTCTTTCAATTGCCGGTGGTCCTGACCCTGCTCGGTCAGATCGGCATCGTCACGTCGGACTTTCTGAAGGAGAAGCGGCGCTATGCGATCGTGCTCGTGTTCATCGTCGCCGCGATCCTGACGCCGCCGGACGTGTTCTCGCAGCTCGCGCTGGCTGTGCCCGGCATACTTTTATACGAAGCGTCGATTTACGCCGTGCGCGCCATCGAGAAGAAGCGCGCCGCGGCGCGCGCGACGACATAGATCACGCTGCATTTGGGCGGAATCGCCCAAATGCAGACTACGTGATCGATTCCAAAAAGATTAGAGCGCGCAGGCGCTAGAGAAGCGAATGCCCGCTCCAGACAGGAGCGGGCGTAACCACTTCGCCAAGCGCGTCAGTCGCAGGTGGCGCTGCAGCCCGAGTTGCCGGTGCTCGCCTTGACCGAGCCCTTGCCTTCCGCGTCGATGCCGCCGGACAGCGTATAGTTGCAGCCCTGGCTCTGGCCGAAGGTCGAGTTTTTCAGCTTGCAGGTAATGCCGTCGATGACCAATGTGTGATAGCCGCCCTGGCCGCCGATCGAGCCGTTGATCTGCACGGCGTCGATCGAATCCGCATAAGCGGGACCGCCGATGAGCGCGAACGCCAAGAGTCCAATGCCAAGCTTATTCATCTGATTTTTCTCCAAATTGCTTTCGCGGACGACGGAAGCTGCGCCTGCAGCCGGCCGGACGTCCGCCTTGCCTCGGCCGGCGGCGTTGAAGATTTTGCCCGGCCAAGGGCAATAATGCAACTATAGGTTGTATTATTTGTGTCGAAATCATGCGCGCGCGCGTGGTCGAGACGACGCGCGCCGACGCTCAAGCGGCGGCGGGCGGCGCCTCGGGCGACATCTCGCCGCTTGACCCCTTCTCGCGCCTGCGGGAGAAGGTGGCGAGGCGAGCCTCCCGCGTCTTGCCCGCGTTTGTCGTGGGCATCCACGCGGCGCCGTCGCGCAATTTCTGTCTTATGACCGAAGCCGCTCGGCGTGGATGGCCGGGACAAGCCCGGCCATGACGGCCCGTTGTCACTCGATCACTGTCCGAGCAACATGTACGACATCAAATGGATTCGCGAGAACGCCGACATTTTTGATCGCGGCCGCGCGCGGCGCGGGCTGGAGCCCCTGTCGGCGCAGCTTCTCGCCTTCGACGATGCGCGGCGCGCGGCGATCGGCGCATTGCAGAAGGCGCAGGAGCGGCGCAACGCGGCGTCGAAAGAAATCGGCGCGGCGATGAAGGCGGGCGACAGCGACAGGGCCGAAGCGCTCAAGGCTGAAGTCGCGACGATCAAGGAGAACTGGCCGGCGCTGGAAGAGGCGGAACGTTACGCCATCGCCGAACTCGAAAATGCGCTGGCGAGCATTCCCAACACGCCGCTCGATGAAGTGCCCGACGGCGCCGATGAAAACGACAATGTCGAAGTCGCGCGCTGGGCGGAGCCGCGTGAATTCGATTTCACGCCGAAGGAGCATTTCGAAATCGGCGAAGGCCTCGCGCTGATGGATTTCGAAACGGCGGCGAAAATTTCCGGCGCGCGTTTCGTCGTCAACAAGGGCGGGCTGGCGCGACTGGAGCGCGCGCTCGCGCAATTCATGCTCGATCTGCACACGAATGAGCATGGCTATATGGAGGTGAGCCCGCCGCTGCTGGTGCGCGACGACGCCATGTTCGGCACGGCGCAATTGCCGAAGTTTCGTGAGGATCAGTTTTCGGTGACGGCAGGTCGGCAGATCGGCAGTCGGCAGTCGGAACCGACTGCCGAAGCCCTAATGCCGACTGCCGATTACTGGCTCATTCCCACCGCCGAAGTGCCGCTCACCAATCTCGTGCGCGAATCCATTCTCGACGAAGCGCAATTGCCGATGCGCATGACCGCCGGCACCTATTGCTTTCGCGCCGAGGCTGGCGCCGCCGGCAAGGATACGCGCGGGATGATCCGGCAGCATCAGTTCTACAAGGTCGAACTGGTTTCGATCACCACGCCCGAGCAATCGCTCGCCGAACATGAGCGCATGACCGAATGCGCCGAGAAGGTGCTGCAGCTTCTCGAACTGCCCTATCGCAAGGTCACGCTCTGCACCGGCGACATGGGTTTCGCTTCGCAAAAAACCTATGACCTCGAAGTCTGGCTGCCGGGGCAGGGGAAATATCGCGAGATTTCGTCCTGCTCGGTCTGCGGCGACTTCCAGGCGCGGCGCATGAACGCCCGCTATCGTCCCGCCGAGGGCAAGGGGCCGCGCTTTCTCCATACGCTCAACGGCTCCGGCGTCGCGGTCGGCCGCGCCATGGTCGCGGTGCTGGAGAATTATCAGCAGGAAGACGGCTCGGTCGAGGTGCCGCGCGTGTTGCGGCCCTACATGGGCGGCCTGTCGCGCATTTCGCGGTGAACGGTTTTGCGCTTGCCGCAGCGCCCGCGTTTCGCGGGGCCTTCACATTCGGGCTCTGGCGAAGTCCCTAAGATGGGCGTCCAGCCATAGCCGTAATCGGCGCGCGGCGCATAGCCGTCGCTGAGCAGGCCCGGCGCGGCGACATTGAGCGTCACCGGGGCCGCCAGAAATCCCAACAGACCCGATCCCGGCGCCGTCGGCGGCGCGCCGGGGATGACGAAGTTCGCCGGGACATAGCCCGCGGTCCCGCCATATTGCACCTGGCACCAGCGGCCGCAGCCGAGGACATTGAAAGGGATATTCGCCCCCATGGTCGTCACCGGTCGCGCGTCGACATTGGGGCTCACCTGCAGCGGAATGTCCGCCGCCACATAGGCTTCAAAAGCGGCGGCGCAGCCGGGAGCGGCGGCGAGCAGCGCAACAGGCAAGAACGACAGTCGTAAGCCCATCAAAAATCCCCCGGAGAATGCGGCTGAACGATTTGGGCCATTGTGGACGTTCGGCGCGGTGAAGGGCACGCCGACCGACCGCGTGATCATGGGCGTGCGCAAGCTCATGCTCGACGTGGCGCCATGATCTCCTTCACCCTGCTGCGCCTCGCCGTGTGCGCCAGCGAGGTCGCCATGCCCATGCCGCGCTTTGCCGAACTTGTTTGCCACCTCGCTTTCGAGCGACGGGCCATCGGTGCAATCGAAAGTCGCCGCCCAAATACCCGAGGAGGTCGACGGTTCCATCACAGTGCCGAGGGCCGCTCTAGATATTGGCCTCGCGCCACGTTTCCTAAGGGTTCATTAAGACGCAATCGGGCCTGCTCGTTAGCGCTTCTTGCATGACCGCAATATCCATTATGGTCCAGTCGCGACGGGGTATCGGGCATTTCCTGCATGCCGCATGAGTAACTCTTTGCAATAGGATATCCGCTACATCCATTTCTAGAAAGCTCCCAATTCGCATGTTAGGCAAATAAGGGAAAGGGCAGCATAGATATAGATCGCCGCGGTAGTCGATCGAGCACATATCAAATATTTGCGGGCATGGCTTTACCTCAGACTTCCAATCGCTCGTTAATGTCAATGGCTTTTCTAAAAGTGAAGGCTCCAAAAGGTTGAACCATTGACCAGCCGCACTGTTGTAACCGGCGCCTTTCTTCACAATAAAATTTAAATTATTTTTATTACAAAATCTACGAAAATCCTCAATCTCATGCTGGTTGTACGGAAAACTTATGTAATGTACATCGACTATTGTCCTTGGATTCTTATCAATCACCGTGGAAAGGAATTCAAGGTTGCCAAGAACGACATCTATACCACTACCTTTTCTGTGATATTCACCATATACCTCCTCAGAAAAACCTGATACAGAAATAATTAGCTTGGTCAGACCCGCATTTATCACGCCTCGTATAGAATCTTTTATGTTTTTTAGGGCAAAGTTTGATGATATTGTGCTTCGTAGATTACGGTTTCTGCATTCCTCAATGTATAATATTATGTTTGGATGCAAAAAAGGTTCTGTCCAATTGAACAGGCAAATAATATTAGGTGTCTGTGATCGGATGGTAGCGGCTTTATCCAAGATTAGCTTAAATAAATTCAAATCCATTTTCTGGCCAGAATTTTCCATGACTCTGCTTCCGCGCCAGCAGGCAGGGCACTTTTTGTTGCAGGCGTCAACGATGTCGATGTAATAATGCATGCCACGTCTCCTCATAAAAAAATATAGAAAATTCTAGCACAGCAGGATCGTTAATACGAATTAACGAGTGGCTGGAATTTCATCGGCGTTGAACCCGCATTCGCCGGATGAACTCTGATTTTGCTGTACAATTTCGGCATTTATGGCATCATTTTCAGAAGGTTAGGCTCGTTTGAGCGAGGCGGCGATGACGAACCCGGCGGGTGAATCGGCTAGCGAG
>Ga0194120_10005710_pt1 | contig 18103 bp, 18 predicted proteins | sample TA2MahCa65mmetaG_FD_148642 | JGI IMG/M metagenome (GOLD analysis project Ga0194120, IMG submission 148642) | Freshwater microbial communities from Lake Tanganyika, Tanzania - TA2015019 Mahale Deep Cast 65m | ecosystem: Environmental > Aquatic > Freshwater > Lake | place: Tanzania: Lake...
CAGCGATCCTGGCTGCATCCTTCCCGACTCGTTCAGTGATAATAGATTGATTTTTCATACAAAAATCAAACTTCCCGGCCAGCATCCATGGTCTTGGCAAGACTCTTGCTGCACTGCATCTATTCGCGGGCGCAGGGGCGCCTTTCGGGCAACAGGAGGCACAACATGGGCATTGGTACTTCAGTTTGGCGGTTAGGTCTGGCAGGCGCGGTCGCGCTCGGCCTTTCGGGCGCGGCGGCGGCGCAAGGCACGATCAAGATCGGCGTGCTGCATTCGCTCTCGGGCACGATGGCGATCAGCGAGACCACGCTCAAGGACACGGTCCTGATGATGGTCGACGACATCAACAAGAAAGGCGGCCTCTTGGGCAAGAAGGTCGAGGCCGTGGTCGTCGACCCGGCATCGAACTGGCCGCTCTTTGCCGAAAAGGCGCGCGAGCTCCTGGCGAAGGAGAAGGTCGCCGCAGTTTTCGGCTGCTGGACTTCTGTGTCGCGGAAATCCGTGCTGCCGGTCTTCGAAGAGCTCAACGGCATGCTCTTCTATCCGGTGCAATATGAGGGCGAGGAGTCGAGCCGCAACATCTTCTACACCGGCGCCGCGCCCAATCAGCAGGCGATCCCGGCGGTCGAATATTTGATGAGCAAGGATGGCGGCGACGTCAAGCGCTGGGTCCTTGCCGGCACCGACTACGTCTATCCGCGCACGACCAACAAGATCCTCGAAGCATTCCTCAAGTCGAAGGGCGTCGCGCAGTCCGACATCATGATCAACTACACGCCTTTCGGTCACAGCGATTGGCAGACCATCGTCGCCGACATCAAGAAATTCGCGGCGGCTGGCAAGAAGACGGCGGTGGTGTCGACCATCAACGGCGACGCCAACGTGCCGTTCTACAAGGAACTCGCCAATGCCGGCATCAAGGCTTCCGACATTCCGGTCGTCGCCTTCTCGGTCGGCGAAGAGGAGCTCGCCGGCATCGACACCAAGAACCTGGTCGGCCATCTCGCCGCCTGGAATTACTTCCAGTCGGTGAAGTCGCCCTCCAACTCCGCCTTCGTCCAGCAGTGGCAAGCCTTCATCAAGAACCAGAAGCGTGTCACCAACGACCCGATGGAAGCGACCTATATCGGCTTCAAGATGTGGACCCAGGCCGTCCAGCAGGCCGGCACCACCGACGTCGACGCCGTCCGTCAGGCCATGTACGGCCAGAAGGTCGCGGCGCCCTCGGGTCACCTCTCGGTGATGAACACCAATCACCATCTGTCGAAGCCGGTGATGATCGGCGAGATCCTGCCCAACGGTCAGTTCGAAATCGTTTGGCAGACCAAGGGTCCGGTCAAGGCCGACGCCTGGAGCCCCTTCATCCCCGAAAGCGCCAAGCTGACGGCTGATTGGAGCTATCCATGGGTTTGCGGCAATTGCACCGCGCCCAAGTTCAAGCCGACGGCGACCAACTAGAAAAAGCGCATGACGGAAGAGGCCCCTTGCCGAGAAATCGGGAAGGGGCCTCGACCGCCGGGATCAGGGTAATGACTAGATTTACGGCATTTCTTTTTTCGATTTTGTTGATTGTCCAACCGGCCCTCGCGGGGACTTTCGAAGAACTCATCGCCCGATTGGGCGTCGACTCGTTTTCCGAAAAGGCCGAAGCGGTACAGGCCTTGGGCGCTCTCGGCGATGGCCGCGCCATTCCCATACTCAAGGCCCTGACCGAGGGGCGTCTTGCGACCATCGGCGGGCGGATCGCGATGGGCGAAGGCTCGGCTTTTGTCGACGCCGTCTCCGGCCAGGCCCTCGCGAGCGGTGAAGCCGAGCGCGTCCGCGTGAACAACCGGCTGCGCGGCGCCGTGCAGACGGCCTTGGCCAGCCTGCAACTCTTCAGCGCCGTGCCGGCCGAACGTCTCGCCGCCGCGCGCGAAGCCGCCAAGTCGCCGGTCGCGGGATCGGTCCCCGCCTTGGAAAGGGCCTTGGCCGCGGAGACCCAGGCCAATGTTCGAGCCGCGTTGAAGCTCGCGCTTGCCGCGGCGCAGCTTACCAGCGGCACGAATACCGAGCGTCTGATCGCCATCGACAGCCTCAAGGGATCGAGCGATCCGCAGGTGCGCAGCCTCTTGCTTCAGGTGGCCAACGGCGACGCGCCCGACGAGGTCAAGGAAGCCGCGCGGGCGGCCGCCAAGAACATCGAGTTTCGCCTGCAAATCGTCGGCGGCCTCGAAAATCTCTATCAAGGCATCAGCCTTGGCTCGGTCTTGTTGTTGGCGGCGATCGGTCTTGCGATCACTTTCGGCGTCATGGGCGTCATCAACATGGCCCATGGCGAAATGATCATGATCGGTGCCTATGCGACTTTCGTGACCCAGGAAGTCTTCCGCGCCTTCCTGCCGGGCGCGCTCGATGCCTATCTCATCGCGGCCTTGCCGATTGCGTTCCTGATCGCCGGCGGCGTCGGCATCCTCTTGGAACGCACAGTCATTCAATGGCTCTATGGTCGGCCGCTCGAAACCATGCTGGCGACCTGGGGCATCAGCCTGATCCTGCAGCAGGCCGTGCGCCTGGTCTTCGGCGCGCCCAACAAGGAGGTTGCCAATCCCTCGTGGATGACCGGCGGCATCGATGTCGGCGGCGGCGTCTTGTTGACCTACAACCGTTTGGTGATCATCGTCTTCTGTCTGGCGGTGCTCGGCCTGGTCGCGCTGGTCCTGAGACGCACGACTTTCGGCCTGCACATGCGCGCGGTGACGCAGAACCGCGAAATGGCCTCCGCCGTCGGTATTCGCACGGCCCGAGTCGATGCCCTGACTTTCGGCCTCGGCTCCGGCGTCGCCGGCATCGCCGGCGTTGCGCTCAGCCAGATCGGCAATGTCAGCCCCAATCTCGGCCAGATCTACATCGTCGATTCCTTCATGGTCGTGGTCTTTGGCGGCGTCGGCAATCTGGTCGGAACCTTCGTCGGCGCCATGGTGCTCGGCGTGGTGAACAAGCTGCTCGAGCCGGTGGCCGGCGCCGTGCTCGGCAAGATCGTCGTGCTCGTCGCCATCATCTTGTTCATTCAAAAGCGCCCGAGGGGCTTGTTCGCCCTCAAGGGCCGGTCGGTGGAGAGTTAGATGGAACGCCGATTGTTCGATCGCCGCGGTTGGACGATGTTTTTCGGCATCGGTGCCGCGCTGGCTTTGGGCGTGCCGGTGCTCAATGGCGCGGGCATTTTGCCCGATTACGCCATCCCGCTACTCGGCAAATATGTCGCCTTCGCGATCTTGGCGCTTAGCCTCGATCTGGTCTGGGGCTATGCCGGCATCTTGAGCCTCGGGCATGGCGCGTTTTTCGCCCTCGGCGGCTATGCCATGGGCATGTATCTGATGCGCCAGATCGGCACGCGCGGCGTCTACGGCAACGCCACGCTGCCGGATTTCATGGTCTTCCTGAATTGGAAAGAACTGCCTTGGTATTGGCTGGGCTTCGACAATTTCGCCTTCGCCGCCTTGATGATCGTCTTGGTGCCAGGGATCCTCGCTTTCGTTTTCGGATATCTTGCCTTTCGCTCGCGCGTCTCGGGCGTCTATCTCTCGATCATCACCCAGGCGCTCACTTTCGCGCTCATGCTCGCTTTTTTCCGGAACGACATGGGCTTTGGCGGCAACAATGGCTTGACCGATTTCAAGGAGCTTCTCGGCTTCGATCTTCAGGCCAAGTCGACGCGCATCGGGCTTTATGTCGCCTCGGTCCTCGCCCTCGGCGGCGCATTCCTGCTTTGTCGCTTCGTCGTCGCGTCCAAGCTCGGGCGCGTCTTGCTGGCTATTCGTGACGCCGAAAGCCGCGTCAGGTTCTTGGGTTACTCGACGACTTCGGCCAAGCTTTTCGCGTTCACGCTCTCGGCCATGCTCGCCGGACTGGCCGGTGCGCTCTACGTACCCCAAGTCGGCATCATCAATCCGGGCGAGTTTTCACCCGCGGCCTCGATCGAGATCGCCATTTGGGTCGCGGTCGGCGGGCGCGGCACGCTCATCGGGGCGATCGCCGGCGCGCTTGTGTGCAGCTATCTCAAGACTTGGCTCACCGGCGTCGCGCCCGAGGCTTGGCTGTTCGTCTTGGGTGCGCTGTTCGTTGGCGTGACCTTGGTCATGCCCAAAGGATTGGTCGGCCTGATCGATGATCTTCGATCAAGGCGGGCAGCGGCATCGGGCGCGGTGCGATCATGACCGCGTCCGTTCTCGCCTTCGCCAGGAAAGATCGGGCGGGCTCGGCGCCGGCTCGGCTAGCACGCTCGTCCGACACGCTGCTCTATCTTTCGGGCGTCACCGTCAGCTTTGACGGCTTCAAGGCGCTCAACCATCTCTCTTTGATGATTGGCAAGGGCGAGCTGCGCAGCATCGTCGGGCCGAACGGCGCCGGCAAGACGACCATGATGGACGTCATCACCGGCAAGACGCGGCCGGACGAGGGCGAGGTCTTTTACGGCGACACCGTCGATCTGACCAAGCTCGATGAAGCGGAAATCGCCACGCTCGGCATCGGCCGGAAGTTTCAGAAGCCGACGGTTTTCGAGAACCTGACGGTGTTCGAAAACCTCGAACTCGCGCTCAAGGCGCCGCGCGGCAGTTTCGCCAGCCTGCTCTTCAGATTGGTGGGCCCCCAAATCGACCGTATCGATTGGGCGCTCGAGACCGTCGGTCTCAAGGACCGTCGTCACTGGTCGGCCGGCGCCTTGTCGCATGGTCAGAAGCAATGGCTCGAAATCGGCATGCTTCTGATTCAGGACGCCGAACTTCTGCTGCTCGATGAACCGGTCGCCGGCATGACGGACAAGGAGACCGAAGCCACGGCCGAGCTCATCTTGTCGCTCGCCGGCGAACGCACGCTGGTCGTGGTCGAGCACGATATGGAGTTCGTCCGCAGCCTGGGTGCCCGCGTCACGGTGCTGCATGAGGGTTCGGTCCTGGCCGAAGGACCGCTCGACAAGATCCAGGCCGATCCGCGGGTCATCGAAGTCTATCTCGGGCGCTGAAATGCTGAATGTCGACAAGCTCCATCTCCATTACGGCGCGAGCCATGCGCTCCGAGGCGTCAGCCTCGATGCGTCGCCTGGAAGCATCAGCTGCGTGCTCGGGCGAAACGGCGTCGGCAAGTCGAGCCTCTTGCGCGCCATCATGGGCATCAACCCGGCGAGCGCCGGCGACGTCCGTTGGGAAGGCCAGTCGCTTGGCAAGATGCCGCCCTATGAACGGGCCAGGCGCGGCATCGGCTATGTGCCGCAAGGCCGCGAAATCTTTCCGCGCCTGACGGTCGAGGAGAATCTCGAAGCTGGTCTCGCCGCGGCGCCGCGGGGCGCAAGCATTCCTGACGATGTCGTTTCGCTTTTCCCCGTCTTGGGCGAAATGCTGCAGCGTCGTGGTGGCGATCTTTCGGGCGGCCAGCAACAACAATTGGCCATCGCCCGCGCCCTCGTCGCCAAGCCGCGCCTCTTGATCTTGGACGAGCCGACCGAAGGCATTCAGCCTTCGATCATCAAGGACATCGGCCGGGTCCTGAAGCGTCTCGCCACGGATGCCGGCATGGCTATACTCCTGGTCGAGCAGTATTTCGATTTCGCGCGCGAATTGGCTGATCGATTTTTCGTCATGGACCGCGGCGAGGTGGTGCTTTCGGGGGAGGGCGCGGAGATGACGGACGCCAAGATTCGCCGCTATCTGACGGTCTGACATGTCGGCCGCGCCGACATCGCGGCACGCCTTGGAACGGGGCGACGGCAGGGCCGAGATCGGGCTGGTCGCGGCGCCGGGCGGCGCGCGCATCGCGCATCTGCATCAGAAAACGCCGCTTCGCGTGCTCTGCCCCCACGCCGAGCCAGGCGATCTTTTCACCGCCGCCTTGGTGACGACTTCGGGTGGCCTTGCCGGCGGCGACAGGCTGGCCGTCGATGTCGAACTTGGCTCTGGTGCCCGCGCTGTCGTCGCGTCGCAGGCGGCGGAGAAGGTCTATCGGTCGACGGGCGATGACACGAAATTCGACGTCGCGCTCAAGATCGAGCGCGACGCCTGGCTCGAATGGCTGCCCCAAGAGACCATCCTGTTCGACGGCGCGCGGCTTCGCCGGCGGCTCAGGGTCGAGATCGTTTCGGGCGGGCGTTGGCTCGCTTGCGATTCTTTTGTGCTCGGACGCCGCGCCAGAGGCGAAGTCTTCACGCATGGCCTTTTTCATGACCGTTGGGATGTCTTCGTCGATGGCCGGCTCGTCTGGGCCGATGCCTTTCGACTGGATGATCCGAAGATCGTCGATCATCCGGCGGGACTTGCCGGCGCGGCCGCGGTCGGCACCGTCGTCTATGTCGGCCAGGAGGCCGAGGCGGCGACGGCCCTCATGCGCGAGGCGGCGGAAACCCTGCCCAAAGCCGGCGCGACCAAGATCGGCGGCCTCGCGCTCTTGCGCATACTCGAAGCCGACCCCGCGCTCCTGAGAAAGACGCTTGCGCAAGTCATCGGCAGGCTACGATCCGAGATCGCCGGGCTGCCTGCCTTGGTACCCCGGCTTTGGCAGTGTTGAGGATGGGTCATGAATCTCACGCCGCGTGAAAAGGACAAGTTGCTCGTTGCCATGGCCGCGCAGGTCGCGCGCCGGCGGCTCGAGCGGGGCGTCAAGCTCAACCATCCCGAGGCCATCGCGCTGATCACCGATTTCGTGGTCGAAGGCGCGCGCGACGGCCGAACGGTCGCCGAACTCATGCGCGACGGCGGCAAGGTCTTGCGGCGCGATCAGGTGATGGAAGGCGTCGCCGAGATGATTCACGACATTCAGGTCGAAGCGACTTTCCCTGACGGCACCAAGCTGGTGACCGTCCATGAACCCATTCGGTGAAGCCATGAAACCCGGCGAAATTCTGACAGCCAGCGGCGACATCGCGCTCAATGTCGGCCGACGGACGACGACGGTCGAGGTCGCGAATACCGGCGATCGGCCGATCCAGGTCGGCAGCCATTATCACTTCTTCGAGACCAATACCGCATTGCGCTTCGATCGGGCGGCGGCGCGCGGCATGCGGCTCGACATTCCGGCCGGCACGGCAGTGCGTTTCGAGCCCGGTCAGACGCGCCAGGTGGGCCTCGTTGCCTATGCCGGCGCGGGCGTCGTTCATGGCTTCAACGGCAAGGTTGAGGGGAAACTCTGATGGCGAAGCTTTCGCGCGCGGCCTATGCCGGCATGTATGGACCGACCGTCGGCGACCGCGTCCGCCTCGCCGATACCGAGCTTTTCGCCGAAGTCGAAAAGGATCTGACGACCTATGGCGAGGAGGTCAAGTTTGGCGGCGGCAAAGTCATTCGCGACGGCATGGGCCAAAGCCAGAGGACCAATGCCCAAGGCGCGGTCGACACCGTCATCACCAACGCGCTGATCATCGACCATACGGGCATCGTCAAAGCCGATGTCGGACTGAAGGACGGACGCATCGCCGCCATTGGCAAGGCCGGCAATCCCGACATCCAGCCTGGTGTCGACATCGTCATCGGTCCGGGTACCGAGGCGATCGCAGGCGAGGGCAAGATCCTGACCGCGGGCGGCATCGACTGCCATATTCATTTCATCAGCCCGCAGCAGATCGATGAAGCGCTCTATTCCGGGGTGACTACCATGATCGGCGGCGGCACGGGTCCCGCTTCGGGCACGGCCGCCACGACTTGCACGCCGGGGCCTTGGCACATCGCGCGTATGCTGCAGGCGGCCGAGGGATTTCCGATGAATTTCGGCTTCCTCGGCAAGGGCAATGCCAGCCTGCCCGCCGCGCTCGAAGAACAGATCGCCTCCGGTGTCTGCGGCCTCAAGCTGCACGAAGATTGGGGCACGACGCCGCAGGCGATCCGCAATTGCCTGAGCGTCGCGGATCGCTTCGACGTGCAGGTTGCAATCCATTCCGACACGCTCAACGAATCGGGCTTCGTCGAGGACACGATCGCCGCCTTCGAAGGCCGGACCATCTGCGCCTTTCATACCGAAGGCGCGGGTGGCGGCCATGCGCCCGACATCATTCGCCTGGCGGGCGAGCACAATGTCCTGCCGTCTTCGACCAATCCGACCATGCCTTACGCGGTGAACACGGTCGATGAGCATCTCGACATGCTGATGGTCTGTCACCATCTCGATCCGCGCATTCCCGAGGACGTCGCTTTCGCCGAAAGCCGGATCCGCAAGGAGACCATTGCCGCGGAGGACATTCTTCACGACCTCGGTGCCTTTTCCATGATGTCGTCGGACAGCCAGGCCATGGGGCGGGTCGGCGAAGTCGTCATCCGCACGTGGCAGACCGCCGACAAGATGCGACGCCAGCGCGGTCGCCTGCCTGGCGAAAAGGGCCTGGGCGACAATCTCCGCATTCGGCGCTACGTCGCGAAATACACCATCAATACGGCGATCGCTCATGGCGTCGCCGAGCATGTCGGCTCGGTCGAGATCGGCAAGCTCGCCGATCTCGTGCTCTGGTCGCCCGCCTTCTTCGGCGTCAAGCCCGATTTGGTGCTGAAATGCGGCTCGATCGCGGCGGCACCGATGGGCGATCCCAATGCCTCGATCCCGACGCCTCAGCCGGTGCATTACCGGCCGATGTTCGCGTCTTTCGGTCGAAGCCGGATCGAAAGCGCGGTGCTGTTCGTTTCGAAGGCCGGGCTCGATGCCGATATCGGCCGAAAGAACGGCCTGACGCGACGCTTGCTCGCGGTCGGCAACACGCGGGGCGGCATTTCGAAAAAGAACATGGTGCTGAACGATGCTACGCCCAAGATCGAAGTCGATGCCGAGACCTACGAGGTCCGCGCCGATGGCGAACTTCTGACCTGCGAACCGGCCAAGGTCCTGCCCATGGCCCAGCGCTATTTTCTGTTCTGATCGTGCAGCGCGCGGGCAGCATCGTCAGAGCGGGGCATTGGCCCAAGTCCGAGCGGCGCGACGTCGTGACCCTCGATCACGACGCGCGTCATCGCCGTCGTATTCGCATGACCGCGGATGGCGGCCTCGATGTCTTGCTCGATCTCGCCGGGGCGGAGCATCTTCGCCATGGCGACGCTCTGCGGCTCGATGGCGGCGGCTATGTCGAAGTCGTCGCGGCGGCCGAGCCCCTGATGGAAGTTACCGCCGAGACGCCGGCCGCGCTGCTGCGTCTCGCCTGGCATATCGGCAATCGCCATCTTCCGGCGGCGATCGAACCTGGCCGCATTCTGCTTCGCGACGATCATGTCATCGAGGACATGCTCGTCGGGCTCGGTGCGTCGGTGCGGCACGTCAAGGCCCCCTTCGATCCCGTTGGTGGCGCCTATGAAGGGCGTCAGCATCACCATCACGGCCACGACCATGATCACGGCCATGGCCACGACCATGACCATGACCACTGACGCGACCGCGCTCTATCGTCTGACGACATGGCTGTCGCCGGCCTATCCGGTCGGCGCTTTCAGCTACAGCCATGGCATCGAATATGCGGTCGAGGCCGGCTTGATCACCGACCGTGCGAGCCTGGTCGATTGGATCGCCTTCGCGCTCGAAAAGGGCGCCGGCGCCATCGACGGGCCCCTGCTCGTGCAGGCCATGCGCGGTGCGGACGACCTCGAGGCATTGGACCGCATCGCCGATCTCGCGGCGGCGCTCAAGGGCACGGCGGAACTCGCTCTCGAATCGCATCAACAGGGCGATGCTTTCGCGACGATCACGACCAAGGCATGGGGTGTCGAACGACTGGCCGCCTTGGCGATGAGGCGCGCGGGCCGGCCACTTGCCTATGCCGTGGCTTTCGGCGTGGCGGCCGCTTGTCAGCTTGATGAGCGCAATGCCGCCGCGCTTTATCTTCAGGCCTTCGCCGCCAATCTGATTTCGGCGGGCGTGAGGCTTGTCCCGCTCGGGCAGACCGACGGACAGCTCGCGACCGCCGCCCTTCTTCCCGTCGTGCTTCGCGCCGCCGAGCGCGCCTTGGCGACGCCGCTCGAGGAGATCGGCGCCGCGGCACTCGGCATCGACTGGTGTTCCATGCGTCACGAAACCCAATACACGAGGTTGTTCCGCTCATGACCGCGATCCAGCAGCAGCCGATCCAGAGATCGGTGACGACCGGCCCGCTTCGCGTCGGCATCGGCGGCCCGGTCGGCTCGGGCAAGACGGCGCTGGTCGATCGGCTGTGCAAGCACATGCGCGATCGCTACCGCATAGCCGTCGTCACCAACGACATCTATACCAAGGAGGACGCGCAATTCCTGACGCGCTCGGGCGCGCTCGCGCCTGAGCGCATTGTCGGCGTCGAGACCGGCGGCTGTCCGCACACCGCGATCCGCGAAGACGCCTCGGCCAATCTCGCCGCCGTCGCCGAAATGAATGCGCGTTTTCCGGGCCTCGAGATCGTCTTCGTCGAGTCGGGCGGCGACAATCTGGCGGCTACCTTCAGCCCCGAACTCGCCGACATCACCATCTACGTCATCGACGTTGCCGCCGGAGACAAGATCCCGCGCAAGGGCGGGCCCGGCATCACGCGTTCCGATCTTCTGGTCATCAACAAGATCGACCTCGCGCCCATGGTCGGCGCGAGCCTCGAAGTGATGGACCGCGACGCCAAGAAAATGCGGGGCGCGCGGCCTTTCTTGTTCGCTCAGGTCAAGGACAACAAGGGCGTCGACGAGATCGCCCGTTTCATCGCGCGGACCGGCGGGTTGCCGGACCGTCCGGACAGAGAGAAGGAGTAGTCGAGATGCTCGGAAGATTGTTCGTGCTCGGGGTTTTGCTCTTGCCGGCGACGGCGTCGGCCCATACCGGCCATGGCGGCGCGCTCGGCTTTGCCGCCGGCTTTCTCCATCCCCTGGCAGGCGTGGATCACGCCCTCGCCGCGCTTGCGGTCGGTTTTTGGGCAACGCGGTTCCGCTGTCGAATCGGCGCATGGGTGCCGCTCGCGTTTTTGGCGATGCTCGTCGGCGGCTTCGTCATCGGCCTCGTCGGGCCTTACCAATCCGTATTCGAATGGGGCGTCGCGGGATCGGCGGTCTTGGCCGGATTGGCGGCGGCTTTCGATCGCCGCGGGCGAGTGGCTGTGGGGACCGCCTTGGTGGCGGTATTCGGCCTCATCCACGGCCATGCTCACGGCGTCGAAATGCCGGACAGCGCGGCATTGGTCGCCTACGGTCTCGGCCTCATCCTCGCGACGATCATGCTCGTCGTAGTCGGGGGAATGATCGGACTGGGGCTTCGTGTCATTCGCTCTCCGCATGTAATGTTGGCGGAGCGGAATGAACGAGGACGCTAACGCGTCCCGCTCGAGAAAGGCGTGGCTGTTCAATTTCCTTGGCGGATCCCAACAATTTCCCTGTTTGGAGGCCCAAAATTCCCTGTTCTATTTTTGACTTTAAGCTGTCCACATGAAGACAAACTTCGAAAGACGGCAGTTTGGCGGTGATTGTTTTGGCGCTCGCGAGTCGCTACAGGTCAAAAAATCCCTGTATTTTCCCTGTTCCTCTGAGATCTCCGCCAGAGACAAGTAGTGTTCCGACTACCCCAACCGCCAGTTTTCTTAACGAACTGGTTCTCAGATCCGCGAACGCGCCGCGACGCCGCGAGAGCCCGCGCCTTGCAAAACGAATGGTGATGCTCGTCTCGAAGGTATTGAGGACGGGCACATTGGCAACCCGCTGGCCATTCAGCCGCTCGGCTTTTTTACCCTACGCCCTCAATCTGTCTCGCAATTGATGACGCGGATCGCCGCGCGCGTCGCGTCAAAGAGACTTCAGAAACTTGATCAGCAGCTCGTTCACCTGATTCGCGCGCTCGCGCTGCACCCAATGGCCGGCGCCATCGAGGATATGGATGCCGCAGTTGGCGGGCAGCGTCTTGGGGAAAGCCTCGATCCGCGCCTTGGAGTTGGGAAAGCGCAGCACAGCGTCGTGCACGCCGGCGACGAACAGCGAAGGCTGGCGGATCGGCATGCCGTAGAACAGCACCTGCAGCCCGGCATTGCGGTTGAGATTGCGATGCCAATTGAGCCCACCGCGAAAGCCGCTGCGGCTGAATTCGCCGACGTAATAGTCGATGTCGGCCTCGGTGATCCAAGACAGCAGCGTCGGCGGATCGATGGTGTTGGACAGGATGTCGCTGCCCGCAGGGATGCACGCGAAGCCCTGCGCTTCTTCCGGAAATTCGCCCGAGGCGGTGAAGGTCAAGCGACGGATGGAGCTTCGGATGTCCCTTTCGAGCGCTGCCTCGGCGACGCCAGGCGTCTGGAAATACTGCATGTAGACACGCATACGCCGAGCCCGATGGGTTTTCTCAATGAAATCTGCCGCCGACCGGAACGCGAGAAAGCGGTCATCCTTCTGGTCGTCGGCTATCCCAAACCGGGCGCGCGTGTTCCTGTCGCCGGCGGCAAGAAGAAGAAACTCGACGCGATCCGCTCGAAAATCTAAGTCCGATAGGCGAGGCGCACCGCGCCCCAATGGCGGCCCTTGACTTTGATCGGCGCCGAGACGTCTTTCATGAGGGCGAAATTGCCGCCGCCCATGTCGCGCCGGTAGGTCTGGACCAGAAAGGGTCGTTTGCCCTGCCCGGCATTGAGGCCGGTCCGGTCGTTGAACAGGCGCCGATTGCGCGAGTTCGCCATGTTCCAGACGGGATCGTTGCCTTGGGGCTTCGAGAATTTGTTGTTATGCGTCGGGATGTAGCCGTTGACGTCGCAGGCCGCGCAAAAGACGACACGCTCGTCGATGCCGAGTGCGGGTTCCTGAAATGCCGGAAACAGGCGGTCGGTAATCGCGGTCTTGCGCGTCATCAGTTGAGCCGGATTGGACCCGACGATCGGCTTGTAGTCGACGTCGAAGACCTCGTCCTCGCTCGCCCGTCCGGCATCGATCTCGGCATCGAGCGCGGCGCCCATCTTTTTTGCCATATCGGTGACGTAGCGTATGAAAGGCGAGTCGACCGTCTCCGCCCCCGACAGCGCGGCGACCGCGATCAGCGTTTCGGTGACTTCGGCCAGATTGAGCAGGCGATCCTTGGCATTGGCAAGGTTCTGGCTTGATTTCTGCACGCCCTGCGACATGGACGATATCGTCGAACTGAAGCTCTGGCAGCGCTGGGCGATCTCTTGCGCGACATGACCGATGCTGTCGGTATCGGCGCTCATCGAATCGACCGCGCGTCCGACCACCTCGAAGGTCGCGTTGATGGTCTCGGCCCCCTGGCAGACGGCTTCGGCGGTCTGGACGCTCTTGCCGGTCCGTTCGATCAGGCGCTGGATCAGCGTGCCGAGCTGCTTGAGCGTACGGTCGATCACTTCGGTCGCTTCGGCGGTCTGGCGCGCAAGCGCCTTGACCTCGGAGGCGACGACCGCGAAACCGCGCCCGGCATCGCCAGCGCGCGCGGCCTCGATCGTCGCATTGAGCGCGAGCAGATTGGTCTGACCGGCGATCGCGTTGATCGTGCCGGCGATCTTGCTCACTTGCTTGAGCGAGTCCGAGAGGCCCGAGACGTCGCCTTCGATGCCGCGAATCGAGGCGATCATGCCGTGAATATGCTCGAGCGAAGAGCCGGCCTCGGCCTTTGAACCCTGCACCTGTTGGCTCGCCCGCTTCGCCGCTTCGAGCGCGGTGCGGACCGAGGTCGCGATCGAGGCATTACCCTCGGCGATCGCCGCCGCGGATTTCTCGATCTCGGCAAATTGCCCGGCCTGCGTCGCAAAATGCTTGCTGACATCCTCGACATTGCCGCCGACATCGGCGACCTGCACGCCCAAGGAGCCGACCCTCTCAGCGATTTGCTGAACGGTCTTGCCGACTTCCGTCGCGGGATTGGTCATGCCCGCCCTCCAGTTCTCTTTGTCGTTCCCCCAAGAAAGCCCGCCTGCGGCTCTGTTGTCCGCTTGGGCGATCTTCGTCGACGGCCAACCTAGCCGATGATGGTTAACGGCGAGTAAATCGGCGGTCTCTGCCGGCGGATATAGTGCCGCAGGACGCGACGGAAACGAGTCAGACCAAACTCTAAGACGCGCCGGCCTCGCGGGCGTCCTCGACGGTCCGAAGGCCCGGCACCTTGGACGAGACCAAGACGGCCATGTTGCCCGGCTTGTGCAGATTCTTATGCATCTTGGTATGGGCGCGCGGGATGTCGTTCCAGGACAGGACTTCGGACATGCAGGGATCGATGCGCCGTTCGATGACCAGTTGATTGGCCTGGCTCGCCTGCAGGAGATTGGCGAAATGGCTGCCTTGGATGCGTTTTTGGCGCATCCAGATGAAGCGCGCATCCATGGTCAGGTTGTAGCCGGTGGTGCCGGCGCAGAAGACCACCATGCCGCCCCGCTTCACGACGAAGCAGGAGACGGGGAAGGTCGACTCGCCCGGATGCTCGAAGACGAAATCGACATCGTTGCCCTTGCCGGTGATGTCCCAGATCGCCTTGCCGAATTCGCGGCACTTCTTCATGTACTCGCCATAGCCCTTGACGTCGTTGACCGGCGGCAACTGGCCCCAGCATTGGAACTTGTTCCGGTTGATCACGCCCTTGGCGCCGAGCGACATGACGAAGTCGCGTTTGGAATCGTCCGAGATCACGCCGATCGCATTGGCGCCGGCGGTCGCGATCAACTGAACGGCCATCGAACCGAGACCACCGGCCGCGCCCCAGACCAGCACGTTGTGGCCGGGTCTTAGGATATGCGGACGATGGCCGAAGAGCATGCGGTAGGCCGTCGCCAGGGTGAGCGTGTAGCAGGCGCTCTCTTCCCACGTCAGATGCTTCGGGCGATGCATCAGCTGGCGCGACTGAACGCGCGCGAATTGGGCAAAGGAACCGTCCGGCGTCTCATAGCCCCAGATGCGCTGGGTCGGCGAGAACATCGGATCGCCGCCATTGCATTCCTCGTCGTCACCGTCGTCCTGATTGCAGTGGACGATGACTTCATCGCCGACCTTCCAGCGCTTCACCTTCGAGCCGACCGCCCAGACGATGCCGGAGGCATCCGAACCGGCGACGTGATAGGGCGCCTTATGGCTGTCGAAGGGCGAAATCGGCACGCCGAGCGAAGCCCAGACGCCGTTATAATTGACGCCCGCCGCCATGACCAAGATCAGCACTTCGTCGGGCGCGATCTCGGGCGTCGAAACGACCTCGATCTGCATCGCCTTCTCGGGTTCGCCATGACGCTCGCGTCGGATCGCCCAGGCATACATCTTGGCCGGTACGTGGCCGAGCGGCGGGATTTCGCCGACTTCGTAAAGCTCCTTCACCGGCGCCGCGGGCTTCGCTGCCTCCGCCGCGACGGTCTTGCCGTCCGAAGCGACAACCTTGATGGTGGCATTGCCTTGCGCCATGGTGCTCTCCGCTGACATGGGTCTTGTGCCTCAAAGACTCGTGTTAGGGACCAAATTCTGGCGATTTCGCATTTGCAATCAAGAGCTATTTTGCATTGCAATATTGATTATGATATTTCGTCTAGCTAGGCCAACAAGCCATAAGGTTTCACAATGAGCCCTGAATCCTCTCGCAAGCGCGAAGCGCCATGGCTGTTCAGGACCTATTCCGGGCATTCGACGGCCAAGGCTTCGAATGCCCTCTACCGCACCAATATGGCGCGCGGACAGACCGGCCTTTCGGTCGCTTTCGATCTGCCGACCCAGACCGGATACGACAGCGACCATGTGCTGGCCAAAGGCGAAGTCGGCAAGGTCGGCGTGCCGGTCTCGCATATCGGCGACATGCGGAAATTGTTCGACGGCATTCCGCTCGAAACGATGAACACCTCGATGACGATCAACGCGACCGCGCCTTGGTTGCTTGCGCTCTATGTCGCGCTGGCCGATGAGCGGGGCGTTCCTCGTAAGGCGCTTGCCGGCACGACGCAGAACGATTTGATCAAGGAATATCTCTCGCGCGGCACCTACATCGCGCCGCCTTCCGCCTCGATGCGCCTCGTCGCCGACGTGATCGGCTTCACGCTTGGCGAGATGCCCAAATGGAATCCGATCAACGTCTGCTCCTATCACCTGCAGGAGGCCGGCGCGACGCCGGTCGAGGAACTCGCCTTCGCGCTCGCCAACGCGATCGCCGTGCTCGACGCCGTCAAGTCGCGCGGCCAAGTGCAGGCGGCCGAGTTCCCGCAGGTCGTCGGGCGGATCAGTTTTTTCGTCAATGCCGGGGTGCGCTTCATCACCGAGATCTGCAAGATGCGCGCCTTCACCGAGCTCTGGGACGAGATCTGCCGCGACCGTTATGGCATCGCCGATCCCAAGCTCCGCCGCTTTCGCTACGGCGTGCAAGTCAACTCGCTCGGCCTCACCGAGCAACAGCCCGAGAACAATGTCTACCGCATCCTGCTCGAAATGTTGGCGGTCGTGCTCTCGAAGGACGCGCGCGCCCGAGCCGTGCAGTTGCCGGCCTGGAACGAGGCGCTCGGCCTGCCGCGGCCTTGGGATCAGCAATGGTCGCTCCGCCTGCAGCAGATCGTCGCGCATGAGACCGACCTGCTCGATTATGACGACATCTTCTCCGGCTCGACGGCGATCGCGGCCAAGGTCGCGGAACTCAAGAGCGAGGCGATGGCGGAACTCGCCAAGATCGACGCGATCGGCGGCGCGGTCCTGGCGGTCGAGCAGGGCTATATGAAAGCGAGATTGGTCTCCTCCAATGCGCGGCGTCTGCGTGCCATCGAAGCGGGCGAGCAAATCGTCGTCGGCGTCAACAAATTCATCGAAAGCGCGCCTTCGCCGCTCCTCGGCGAAGCGGGCTCGGCCATCCTCGCAACCGATCCCCATGCCGAGCGCGAACAGATCGCCGCGCTCGAGACCTGGCGCCAAGCGCGGAACGGCGCGGCCGTCGTCGAAGCGCTTGCCGCCCTCGAACGCGCCTTCGCCGAAGGCCAGAACGTCATGGCGGCCTCGATCGCCTGCGCCAAAGCGGGCGTGACCACCGGCGAATGGGGCGCGGCGCTCAGGAAGGCGGTCGGCGAATTTCGCGCACCGACCGGCGTCGGTACGCATTCGGCCGCAGCGGGTGCGGGCGAGCTCGGCCAACTCAGAGAGGCGGTCGCGCGCTCGGCCGCCCGTGTCGGCGGCCGCATCAAGCTTCTGATCGGCAAGCCTGGGCTCGACGGCCATTCCAACGGCGCCGAGCAGATCGCCGTTCGTGCGCGCGATGCCGGCATGGAGGTCGTCTATGAAGGCATTCGCCTGACTCCCCAGCAGATCGTCAAGGGCGCGCTCGAAGAGGGCGTGCATCTGGTCGGGCTTTCGATCCTCTCGGGCTCGCATGTCGCGCTCGTCACCGACATTCTCGAACGCATGCAGCGCGAAGGTCTGGCCGACATCCCGGTCGTCGTCGGCGGCATCATTCCGCCAGAAGACGCGGCATCGCTTAAGGCGGCGGGCGTCGCCGCGGTCTATACGCCCAAGGATTTCGAGCTCTCCGCCATCATCGCGGACATGGCCAAGATCGTCGAAAGAAGCGCCGCCAAAGCGGCGTAGATTTCGCCCGAACTCGTTGCCCCAATGGCTCCAGTTGCTCCAGTCGCTGGTCCAATCGTCGGACATGGCCCGTCTCCTTGGCTGTACTTGCGCCTGATACTTCTTTGAAAGATAGGGGGCATAAGTTTCTTATTTGTTCTTCTCATATAGGACCGTGCTGCTAACCACGTCAAGCGGCAAATGCGCCCACCTTCTCCACCCTGTCGTGATAAAGGCGACAATGGACAAGTCTATAATGCCTTGTTTTTAATTAATAATAATTGATCCAAATGACAAAGATTCCGGCCCCCCCGTGAACCCCCTCTTAGTCCGGCAAGGGCACGCCCAATAAATAGGAACATATAGCTAAATCGATGGGCCTTCGAAAGGCACGGGTCAAGGGCTCTTTCGCTTCACCCGCGGCGCCGTCCTGGGCACCCCGGTCGACCCACTTAACCGATCCTTAAAACTCGAAGGCTAGAGTAGGCTATTGTGCCGTCACCGGCGGCGCCGAAATGGAGTGGCTCATGCAATCGGACAAACTGGAAAGCAAGCTCGGCGTCTTGGTCGAGTTCATGCGGCGCAATCCGGGGCGCGACTACAACGTGTCCGAGGTGGCCGAGGTCACCGAGCTCTTGATCACCACGCTCCGGCGCTTTCTC
>Ga0194120_10005716_pt1 | contig 18091 bp, 19 predicted proteins | sample TA2MahCa65mmetaG_FD_148642 | JGI IMG/M metagenome (GOLD analysis project Ga0194120, IMG submission 148642) | Freshwater microbial communities from Lake Tanganyika, Tanzania - TA2015019 Mahale Deep Cast 65m | ecosystem: Environmental > Aquatic > Freshwater > Lake | place: Tanzania: Lake...
ATAATCTGGTGCGGCTGCCGAAGCTGATGGCGGCGCCGACATGAGCGCGCCCGCAGGCTGCAAAATCGTTGGCCGCTGGCGGATCGTCGAGGCCGACATTTGGGATCGGGACTATCTCGACCTGTGCGGCCCCGCGACGATCGTCATTGGCGCCGACGGGCGCGGCGAAATCGCCTTCGGCGCCATGCAGGCGACGCTCGACGTCGAATACGGCCCGACCTCGGTCGTCTTCGAGTGGTTCGGGTTTGACGAAGGCGATGAAATTGCCGGAGAGGGAGACGCCGAACTGCTCAATGACGGCTCCATCAAAATCGAATTTTCTTACGATAACGGCGACGAGGCCGTCCTCACGGCGCGCCGATGACCTTTTTCAACAGCCTGCTAAAGACGCATCGTTCAGATGTCGAGATCGCGGTAGACGGAGACTTCCCTTTCGCGCGCGGTCCGCGCCGCGTCGCCGGCGCGAATGCCGCGCCAAACGTCGAACGCCATGACGAGGGTCATGAACAGCCCCGATGCTTTTCCGACGATGAAGCTGAATGGAAAGATCAGCCGATCCGGCGGAATGATGAATTGCCCGCCAAGAAAGATGACGGCGGCGTTGATGAAATAGGCCGGCCGAAACAGCGATTTCTCTTCCCACGCGCTTTGCGCGTAGCTCCGCGAATTCTTCTTCACCGCGCGGTTATAGGCGGGATTGGGAAACATCCCCCAGAGCCGCCGTTTGGGGGGAAGGGCGTTCGGTCCCGCGAGCAGCGCGCGATAGCTCTGACGCACCGAAATATGTGCAAGCAGCGCAAGAGCGACATTGGCGAACGTGAACGCATATTTGAGTTCGACAAAGGAGAAGGACAGCTGCGCGGCGAGATCGACGAAGAACAGATGCGTGAAGGCGTTAAGCGCGAAGGCCGAGCGATGAAAGTTCGCGCGGTTGATGTCTTGCGTCTTCTCCTCGATGAACGCCGCGCCCGCCTTGGTCGCGGCGCGTTCTCTCAGCACCAGGCGGTCATAGTCGTCGGTCTTGAACCTTCTCGCGATCTCGTCGATCGTCTCGTTCGGCGCACCGCGCTTGATCTTGAAGGTAGCCTTGTTGAGGACGTTGGAAATCCGCGCGAAGACGTCGCGCGCCGCGGCGTAACGCGACGTGAGCGAGCTGAGGAAATCTGTCTCTCCCGCCATTGTTCGCAACCAAGCTGATTCTCTCGTGGCCCTATCGTTATAGACGCAACCCGCGCCGGCGCCGACCCTCGCCGCAGGTTGATCCGGTTCGGCCTCTTGCCATATTTAGGCCTGTTCCACTTCTCGCGCCTCCGCTTAATGGGAGTCGCCCATCCCATGAGGTGTCCCATCATGTTCAGCGCCCTTCCGACGCCTCGTTCGGTCGCCGAAGCCGCCGCGTCCGCTCAAACGCCGGAATCCTTGCCGGAATGGAATCTCGCCGATCTTTACCCCGCAACAGATTCGCCGCAGCTTGCGGCCGATCTCGCCAAGGCCGAGCGGGAGGTTGCGCAATTCGGCAAGGACTATCGCGGCCGGCTCCAATCGCTCGCCGAAGGCGCAAACGCCAGCGCCGATCTCGGCGCGGCGGTCAAGCGTTATGAAGCGCTGCAGGACCTGCTTGGGCGGCTGATGTCTTTCGCCGGACTTCTGTACAGCGGCGATACGACCGACCCGGGGCGCGCAAAATTCTATGGCGACGTACAGGAGAAAGTCACCAGCGCCTCGGCGCAGCTCCTGTTCTTTCAACTCGAGCTCAATCGCCTGGACGACGCCGTGTTAATGGCGGCGGCGAGCAGGGAGCCGCTCTTGCGCTGGAAGCCGTGGTTGGAAGATATCCGCAAGGAAAAGCCTCACGAACTCGATGACAAGCTCGAAGAGCTTTTCCATGAAAAATACATTTCAGGCGCGGCCGCCTGGAATCGCCTCTTCGATGAAACGATCGCCTCATTGCGCTTCAAGGTCGGGGGCGAGGAACTCGCGATCGAGCCCGTGCTCAATCTCATGCAGGACCAGCGCGAAGAGACCCGGCGCGAAGCCGCCCAGGCGATCGGCCAGACGCTGAAGAACAATCTGCGCACCTTCTCCCTCATCACCAATACTCTGGCGAAGGACAAGGAAATCTCTGATCGCTGGCGCGGCTTTGAGGACGTCGCCGATTCGCGCCATCTGTCCAATCGCGTCGAACGGGAGGTCGTTGAAGCGCTCGCGCAAGCGGTGGACGCCGCCCATCCGCGCTTGTCCCATCGCTATTACAAGCTCAAGGCGAAATGGTTCGGCAAGGACGCGCTCGACTATTGGGACCGCAGCGCCCCGCTCCCGGCGACGCCGGCCAAGCGCTATTCCTGGCCCGAGGCGCGCGAAATCGTGCTCATGGCATATGACGGATTTGCGCCGCGCATGGCGGAGATCGCCGGTCGCTTCTTCGAGAAAAACTGGATCGACGCGCCGGTGCGTCCCGGCAAAGCGCCGGGCGCCTTCGCGCATCCGACGGTGCCCTCCGCGCATCCCTATGTGCTGCTGAACTTTCAAGGAAAGACGCGCGACGTGATGACGCTCGCGCATGAACTCGGCCATGGCGTACATCAGGTTCTCGCGGCGCGACAGGGTGCCTTGATGGCGCCAACGCCGCTCACTCTCGCGGAGACGGCGTCCGTCTTCGGCGAAATGCTCACCTTCCGCGCGCTCATCGCGCAGGCGTCGGACAAGGCGCAAAAACGGGCGATGCTCGCGTCGAAAGTCGAGGACATGCTCAACACCGTCGTGCGGCAGATGGCGTTTTACGCCTTCGAGCGAAAGGTGCACAACGAACGGCGCAAAGGCGAGCTGACCGCCGACCAAATCTGCGAATTATGGATGAGCGTGCAGGGCGAAAGCCTCGGCCCGTCAATTCGACTGGGGCCCGGATATGAAACTTTCTGGGCCTATATTCCGCATTTCATCCATTCGCCGTTCTATGTTTACGCCTACGCCTTCGGCGATTGCCTGGTGAATTCGCTCTATGGCGTTTATCAGAAGGCGCATGAAGGATTCGCCGAGCGCTATTTCGCGTTGCTTGAAGCCGGCGGCGCCAGGCCTTACGACGAATTGCTCAAGCCGTTCGGACTTGACGCCCGCGATCCAGCGTTCTGGAATATCGGCCTCGAAATGATCGAGGGTCTGATCGCGGAACTTGAAACGATGGAGGCGTAGAGCGCGCTGCGAGAAAGTGGATGCGGGTTTTTTTGCGCCGAGCGCGCTCTGAGCTCTTGGGAATCGATCAGGTCGTCTGCATTTGGGCGATTCCGCCTGAATGCAGAAAGTTCTAGCCGCAATTCGCCGCGCCATTAAAATAAAACGCCGGCCCAAGGACGGCGCTTTTTTTGCGGTTTGCCGATTCTATTGTTGAAGGCCGGCGCGAATCGAAAATTTCGAATTGTCGCATTTGACATCGCCGTTCAGCACGCGTCCGCCGGCGGCGGCTGGTTTGCCCGTCCAAACGCAATTCTTCTTGTCGTCCGTCCGGTCGACGAGGTTGACCGTGTAAACCTCGCCTTCGGCTGTTCCGTCAAGTTTGTATTCGAGGGTCTTGCCGTTATCGAACTGCATGCTCGCGGTCCCGGTGACCTTGCCGCCCTCATTGTTGAGAACCCAAGTCCCCGACGCGCTCTTGATGCCGACGGCGTTGGTTTCGGTCGCGCTCCATTTCGTGGTCTCGGCGGCGGCGGCGACGCACATCGCCAAACCGATCGCGGTCGTCGTCAAAGCAATCTTGATCATTCTTGTTGCTCCCACAGTTAACGATGGGCGGCATTATCCGCCGCAGCGCCGACTGAGGCTCGTGAATGCGGCCGATCCACCCCTTCGGCTTCTCGCGTTCAAGGCGCGAAGGGTGACAACGCGTGAAACCATGCGCAATGTCAAATAAATTTATGGAACGCGCCGTCAAGCGCTCAATGATTAGGAAAGGTCGATGGCGGAAAAGGACTGGATTCGCGTGGACGATTACATCGCCGCGGCCCTGATTTCCAAGGACGAATCTCAGGAGGCGACGCTCGCCGCCAATGCCCGCGAAAATCTTCCGGCGATCGACGTTTCGCCGCCACAGGGCAAATTGCTGCATCTGCTCGCATGCGCCATCGGCGCAAAGCGCATTCTCGAAATTGGCGCGCTGGGGGGCTACTCGACGATCTGGCTGGCGCGAGCGGTCGGCGACTCCGGAAAGGTGATCAGCTGCGAAGTCGATCCACGGCACGCGGAGGTCGCTCGCGCCAATATCGCGCGCGAAGGCGTGAGCGCACGCGTCGATCTGCGCGTCGGCGCGGCGCTCGATCTGTTGCCGCAGCTTGAAGCGGAACGGGCCGGGCCCTTCGACCTCGCCTTCATCGACGCCGACAAGCCCAACAACGCCGCCTATTTCGCCTTTGCGCTGAGGCTTTCTCGGCCCGGCGCGCTGATCATCGTCGACAATGTCGTGCGCGAGGGCGCGGTCGTCGACCATTCCAAGACGGACGGCGGCGTGCTTGGGGCGCGCGCGCTGTTTGACGCCGTCGCCGCTGAAGGGCGGGTGGAGGCGACGGCGGTGCAAACCGTCGGCGCCAAGGGTTGGGACGGCTTTTTGATCGCGCGAGTCAGATAGACCGCTTCGCGCGACGCGGCCTTCACGCGCTCTCGAACGCTCCCTTCACGCCGCGCCGCTTGCGGCGCAAGGGAGCGCCGTCGGCGCCGAACAGGGCGGCTTCGACCTGGTTGCCGAGATCGTCATAGCGCCAGGAGATTCGGGCCGCTCCAAGATCCTTGCGCACCGTCGGCTTTCCTTCGGCGTTGAAATAGGCCTCTTCGACCTGATTGCCCTTGGCGTCATAGAAGCGCGCCACCCGGGCGGCGCCCAGGCTCTTGCGCTTCATCGGGCGCCCGTCGTGGTCGAAATAGGTCTCGACGACCTCCACCCGTCCGCGGGTCGGCGCCGGGTCGGCGATGGCTTCAGGCGCGATGCGAATGTCGCCCTCGCTCGCGGCGGTGAGCTTCCCGTTCTGGGAGCATCGCCGCTCTCCCGAGGCGGCGCCACGCCTCGTCTTAACGAGGCGCGTCGCCAAATGAGTTTTCTGTTCCATGATCCCAAATCGCTGGGCGGTCCGATGGCTCGTCGCGGCCCAGTCTGAAGACCGAGCGGCGCATGCGCGCTAGACGACGCATGCTGACAAACGACGGATACGCTGTTCTGACTTCCCGCCGCCGGTCTGACGGCGTAGCGGGCGTGAGGCCGCATGGCGCGGCAAGCGTCAGACCAGGGCTGGAGGCGCGCGGGATCCGAGAGGCGGAGTCGACGTCTCGGGACGTAACGAGTCCTCGCCAAAGGCGAGCTTTATGGTCGCGTAGGACGCCGAGGGCGCGGCTTCGCCGACGAAAGGAGAAGCCGCCGTCGCCCCGCCGAGCGACGCGCAATGCACCACGCAACAGACGTCTCCGCCTTGCCGCGCCGGACGCGCGGGAGTCGACGGATCGTCGGAAAGCGGTCCGGACGACTCGCTAAAGCAGATGGCGTTGGCGAAAAGCCCGGAAGTGCGTCCGCTGAACGAGACGCCGATCGCGAAGCCTTGTAAAACAAGCAGATAAGCGACGAGCAGCGTGACTGCCGTCGATCCGCACTGCCATGTTTTGACTTCGCTGCGGGCGCTCATAGCTATTCAAAGCTAGTCACTGATTCTCTTGAGGTCAATGGCGACGCAGCGCGTACAGCTGCGACGCGCCGCCCAGAGCGGTCACGGGCTCCACGGATACGTCTCGTCAGCGACGATGTCGAGCGCCCTCTGTGTTTCGACAGCATTGAACAATGCGCGCAGGGCTTCCTTGACGCCGGCGCCACTTGCCGACGAGAGCAGCAACGGCGCCGCTTGCCCCTCGGCGAGATTTTCGGGCCCCGCCGAGGCGATCGCCCGTTTCAGCCGCTCCCACTGCTTCTTGAGATGATCGGCGTCAACCGCGTCGATTTTGGAAAGCGCAACGATTTCAGGCTTTTCGGCGAGGCCGGCACCATAGGCCGCAAGTTCGGCCCGGACGATCTTGTAATCCTTGCCGGCGTGTTCGCCGGTCGCGTCGACGAGATGCAGGAGCGCCCGGCAGCGCTCGATATGGCCAAGGAAGCGATCGCCCAGGCCATGACCCTCATGGGCGCCTTCGATCAGACCGGGGATATCCGCCAGAACAAATTCCCTGTCGTCGCTGCGCACGACTCCTAGGCCTGGGTGAAGCGTGGTGAAGGGATAGTCGGCGATCTTGGGCTTTGCCGCCGTGACGGTTGCGAGGAAGGTCGATTTGCCGGCGTTCGGCAGGCCGATGAGCCCCGCGTCCGCGATCAGTTTGAGCCGCAGGACGATGGTGCGCTCCTCGCCGGGCTGGCCCGGATTGGCGCGCCGCGGCGCCCGATTGGTCGATGTCGTGAAATGGGCGTTGCCGAAGCCGCCGTTGCCGCCCTTGCAGATGACGACGCGCTGGCCGACTTCGGTGAGATCGGCGATGAGCGTTTCCTCGTCCTCTTCAAAAATCTGGGTTCCGACCGGCGCTTTCAGCACGGCGTCGGCGCCGCGCCCGCCGGCGCGGTTCTTGCCCATGCCATGTCCGCCGGTCTTAGCCTTGAAATGCTGCTGATAGCGGTAATCGATCAGCGTGTTCAGCCCCTCGACGCAGAGGGCGACGACATCGCCGCCGCGCCCGCCGTCGCCGCCGTCCGGGCCGCCGAATTCGATGAATTTCTCGCGCCGAAACGAGACGCATCCGGCGCCGCCGTCGCCGGACCGCACAAAAACCCGGGCCTGATCAAGGAATTTCATCTTCCGCTCACGTCGAAGGGAATCGCGGCCGGCGCGCCCCGAACAGGGTGTGCGCTTCGCCGCGCTTCAATTCAAAGAGCTCCACTTCGATATCGCCGCCGCGCGCCGGGGCCGCCAAAATGCCGCGCCCCATGCGCCGAAAGCCGAGCTTCTCGTGGATGTGCAGGGAAAACGAATTGTCGGGGCGCGCCGAGGAGACGATCCGGTCGAGCGAGGTGATTCCGAAGGCGAGGTCGATCAGCGCCCGCGCCGCCTCGGTCGTGAAGCCATGTCCCCAATAGGTCTTGCCCAGCCAAAAGCCGAGCGTCGCCGCGCCGCGGCGGTCGGCGCCGTGCAGGCTGACCAGGCCAATCGCGTCGCCCGGCCGGTTCTTCGGCGTGATGACGAGATGCAGGCCGCCGCCGGCGGCGTTCTCCAGGCGCGCCGATGTGATGAAGGCGTCTGCGTCATGCGCTTCATAGGGATGGGGAATGCTCGCGGTCATCAGCGCGACGTCGGGATCGCCGACATGCCGGCGAATCTCGTCGGCGTCCGCCGCGCGCGGCCAACGCAGCCACAATCGCTCGGTTTCGAGCCGGAAAACGTCGTCGTGCGTGATTTCGGGAAACATTCAATGCTCCACGCGATATTCGGAAATATTGGCCTCAAAGCCGTTAAGGAGAGCATTCTCCCTGTCGGCTCGCCACGGCTTTTCCGGACATCTCGCCTGGAACGTTTCCCGCCTGGATCGCCAGCAAGCGGGTCGAGACGACCGTAATCCGCCGGAATGATCGGCGGCGGGTCGTCCCTTACCGCCTACTCTGCGGCCTGCGCCGCCGTTACCGATACGCTGGAGCGTCCGCCGCTTGACTTAAATTCGACGACCCCGTCGACAAGGGCGAAAAGCGTGTGGTCCTTGCCCATGCCGACATTGCGGCCTGGATGCCATTTGGTGCCGCGTTGGCGCACGATGATATTGCCGCCAACAACCGATTCTCCGCCGAATTTCTTGACGCCGAGGCGCCGGCCGTCCGAATCGCGGCCGTTGCGCGACGAGCCGCCTGCCTTCTTGTGAGCCATTGTTTCGCTCCGAATGTCCGTGCGGCGACCGAGCCGCTCTGTTCCTTAATGACGCGAGAGGACGATCAGCCCTCGATCGCGGTGATTCTCACGAGCGTCAGGTCCTGGCGATGGCCGCGCTTGCGCTTTGAATTCTGCCGACGGCGCTTTTTGAAGGCGATCGACTTGGGGCTGCGGGTCTGTTCGGCGATTTCGCCCGAGACTTTCGCGCCCGCGACGGTCGGCGCGCCGATCCTGGGGCTGTCGCCGCCGAGCATCAGCACTTCGTCGAAGGTGACGGCGTCGCCCGGCGCGCCGTCGAGCGCCATGACGGTGATCACGTCCCCGGCGGCGACGCTATATTGCTTGCCGCCTGTTTTGATGACTGCGAACATCTTTTTGTCCTGTGTTCGTCCCGGCTCTGGCGTTTTGCCGGCCGGCTTCTTGGCAGTTGATTTGGTCTCGCTTCGACGTCGCGCATAGGCGCAAACGAAAAACGCGGCGAAACCGCCGCGCCGAAGCGAGGTTTATCTACTCTCGAATAGCGGCGGCTGTCAAATGGCAGGCGACCTAATGAGGCCGCTTCGCCCGCTCGAGCTAATTGAAGCAGCCGCTGGCCTGCATCTGGGCGAACCAGACGGCGCAGGCCGCCCTGGCGCGCCCATAGCCCTGGCGGCGATAGCCGCCGCCATGGCCGCCATAGCCATGACCATAACCAGGTCCCTCGTAGCCGCCGTAATCCTCTCCAAAGCCGCCCCCGCCCTCATAATCGCGGTACGGGTCGCCCTGGAAGCCGTGGCCGTGGGGTCCGCGCCCGCCCATCTGATGTTGGCGCACGCAATTATTGTAGTTCTGCGCGATCGCGAGGCAGAGCGGCACATTGGCCGATTGCGCCGAAGGCGCGGCGAGTGCGGCGGCCGCATAGGCGGCGCCCGCAAAACAATAGGTCATGAGACGCATGTCGGCGCTTCCTCGGTTGCGCCCCCCTAGGCGCTGCTTGTCCGCCATACTGAACAGCCGCCGCTTAAACCAAGCTGAACGGCCTCTTTTCACGCGAATCACCACCCCGCGATGCGTTTGCACGACGAGTCGCCTGCGCCAAAGGCGTAGTGGTCGCCGCAGGCGAAGGCCGCCGGCGGTTCGCCCGACTGTTCAAACAAGTCGTAGCCTTCCTTCAGATTTCGCCAGAATGCAGCCCAGTGCTCGTAGTTGCCGGTCGCGCCGACAAAGGCGAGCCAGCCGCCGCCGGTTTCCCGGGCAATCATCTGTTCGGTCATCCGGAAGGGAAAGATATGCACTTGCACTTCCTTCTGGCCGGCGCGCAGCGCCGCCTCGACGAAGGCGTAGATTTCCTCGATCCCGCGGTCGGTCATGGCGAAGCAGCCGACCGATTTGCACGCGCCATGCACCATGACGAGTCCGCCAGTCCGCCCGTTCTGGCGATCGAAAGCGTTCGGGTAGCCGACGTTAAAGGCGCGGTGATAGTTCGAATTCGGATGCAGCTGTTTCGTCGAAACGCTGTAGAAACCCTCCGGCGACTGATAATCGGCTTCCTTCATCTTAGGTCCGAGCCTGCCCGACCATTTGCAGATCGGGAAAGTCTTATAGAGCGAGAAGCGGGCGTTGTTCTTTCTGAGCCAAAGCTCGAGTTGGCCCTCCTGCTTGAATATCCGCACGAAGACTTGATCGCCCATGCCGAAACGCACCGGCGCTTCCTGCTGAAAGGCGTCGTCCGGCGCAGGCCGCAGCGTCGGCTCGACAGCGCGGGCCACCTGTGTCGGCTGCGCTTCCGTCGGCCCGGCGGGCGTGGCTTCCAGCGCGGCTCTCGCCGACGGCTCTTGCGGATGGGTCTGCGCCGCAGATGAAGCCGCCGGCGCCTCGGCGGCTTGCTGGTCGGCGGGCGTCGCTGCGGCGGTCTCCGCGAACCGCTGTGCAAGCTCGGCGAGATTGGCTGGGCGCGCCGGGGGCGTCGGCGCGACTTTCTCGGCCGGCGCGGGCGGGAAGGAGATGGATCCTTCGAGGCCGTCGGCGGCTGGCGGCGCCGCTGCAACCTCCGCCGGCACTGGCAACGGCGGCGCGATCATCGTGGCGGGCGGCGGGGCGGGCGGAAAGGCGCCGGGTTGCATGCGCATGGCCCTGCGCATGCCGGTGGGCAGCGCGCCGCTCCAGGCGGTGCGCGCCGCTTCGCTCCGGGCCGTGCGCGCCGCTTCGTTCCGGGCGGGCAATCGGCTCGTGACGCTGGGCATATAGCGCAGCGCGGCGACTCCGCCGGCGAGCGCGACGACGGCGACCGCCGCCAGCGCCAAATGGGTCTGTCGCGGCGTCATGCGCCTGTGAAGCCTCTCCTCCTAGAGCCTAGGCTGAGCAAAGACATGAAAGAAGGCGGATTAGTGACCTTCGAAGGCGACGAGCGTGCGCACCGGCACGCCGAGGCCTTCGAGCCGCTTCATGCCCTTTAGATCGGGAAGGTCGATCACGAAACAGGCGGCGACGACATCGGCGCCGGCCTGGCGCAGAAGCTTCACCGCGCCCTCCGCCGTGCCGCCGGTGGCGATGAGATCGTCGACGAGGATCACCCGTTCGCCCGGCTTTACCGCGTCTTCATGCATCTCCATTTCGTCGACGCCATATTCGAGCTCATAGGCCACCGAGACGACGCGATGGGGCAGCTTGCCCTTCTTGCGAATCGGGATGAAGCCGGCGGAGAGCTGATGCGCCACGGCGCCCCCTAAAATGAAGCCGCGCGCCTCCATGCCCGCCACCTTGTCGATCTTGTCGCCGCTCCAGGGCTGAACGAGTTCGTCGACCGCCTTGCGGAACGCTTTGGCGTCGCCGAGCAGCGTGGTGATGTCGCGAAACAGGATGCCCTTCTTGGGATAATCGGGAATGGTGCGGATGGCGGCGGCAAGCGGCATGAATCAGCTTTCGATGGGCGGCGAGGGACGCCGCGCAGGGACGTACATGGCGGAACCGCCACGGCGCGCAGAAATACACGCAGGGCGGGGCGGGGCGCAAATGGGGCAGTGAGCTGGCGACGAACAGGGCAGCGTCTAAGCGCCCATCAGCGCCAGCACATGGGCGTTGACGCAGCGGCTGAGGGCGTCGACGTCGTAGCCGCCCTCGAGCAGCGAGACGATACGGCCGCCGCAGCGCCGGTCGGCGATGTCCATCAGCCGCTTGGTCGCGTCGCCGAAGTCGACTTCGCGCAGCCGCAGGCCGCCGAGCGGATCGCGCTCATGGGCGTCGAAACCCGCTGAAATCAGGATGAGATCGGGCGCAAAGTCGCGCAGCCGCGGCAGGATCCGGTCGTCGAGCGCCTCGCGGAAGGCGTCGCCGGTCGACCCGGCGAAAAGCGGCGCGTTGACGATATTGCCATGGGCGCCGGTCTCATTGCGCCCGCCGGTGCCCGGATAGAAGGGCGCCTGATGCGTGGAGCAGAACAGCACGGCGTCGTCGGTCCAGAAAATCTCCTGCGTGCCATTGCCGTGATGGACGTCGAAATCGACGATCGCGACTCGTTCAGCCCCATGCGCCGCCTGGGCGTGGCGCGCCGCCACGGCGACATTGTTGACGAAGCAAAAGCCCATGGGATTGCGCACGCCGGCATGGTGCCCCGGCGGACGGGCGGCGACGAAGGCATTGTCGGCTCTGCCCGCCATCACCTCGTCCACGGCCGCGACGGCCCCGCCGGCGGCGCGCCAGACCGCCTCGATCGTGTCCGGACACATCAGCGTATCGCTGTCGAGCGCCGAATAGCCCTCGCGCGGGGCGGCCTGTTCGAGCGCCGCAAGATAGGATTGGGGGTGAACGCGCTGCAGCGCCGCCGATTCGGCCCTGGGCGCGCTGATCCGACTGAGGGGCGCGAATCGCGGCTCTTCCAGGCCGCGTTCGATCGCGCGCAGCCGCTCGGGGCGCTCGGGATGGCCTGGCCCCATCTCGTGACGGAGCCCGCTCTCATGTGTGACGAGAAGGGTTTTCAATGTTGCGACGCACTCCGGGCGGGCGGCGCTAGGCTCTTCAAGGCCTTAATTTTCAGCCTTTCGCGGCGTTCTGTCCATGAAAAAGAAGGAGTAAAGCTCAAGCGGCGCCTTGCGCCGGTTTGCGTGGCGCCGGCGCAACAGTAAGGGAATAATTCCGAAGACGTGATCCCAGCGCCAAAGTTCATGATAAGAAAATCGTAACGACAGTTTCTTGGCGGAAAGGAGTGCTCGAAATGAGTTTCAGATATGTGACGGCGCTGGCGCTTCTTGCCGTTGGTCTAGCAGGCTGCAACGGAGGCACTGTCCTTCCGGATCCGAGGCTGAGCGGGCGCGACGCCGAATTCATGGCGCTTGCCCCGAAGGCTTCGGTGAGTTCGCAATACGAGCGCTACATGGTCGATTACAAGACGAACGAGCCGGTCGGCTCGATCATCGTCGATAATCGCTCCAAGTTTCTTTACTATGTCATGCCGGGCGGCAAGGCGGTGCGCTATGGCGTCGCGACGGGCCAGGACGCGATGGCCTTCACCGGTCGGGCCTATGTCGGCGCCATGCAGGAATGGCCGCGCTGGATCCCGCCCAAGGATATGCTCGAGCGCTGGCCGCATCTTCAGCCGACGGCGGACGCCGGCGGCCTGCCCGGCGGTCCCGACAATCCGCTCGGTTCGCGCGCCCTCTACCTCTATCAGAACGGCAAGGATACGCTGTATCGCATCCATGGCACCAATGAGCCGGACAAGATCGGACAGGCGGTGTCCTCAGGCTGCATCCGCATGCGCGACATTGACGCAATCGATCTTTACAACCGCGTGAAGGTTGGCACGAAAGTCACCGTGCTCTAAATCCTTTGTAAATTTGAAGACTTCGGTCGACGCCCTCCGCATATCGCGCGAGGGCGTCATCCGTTTTGATGACCCGATGTCTTTCGTCGCGGCGCCCGTCGCCTCGAAGCCGCGCCAGCGCTCAGCCTTCTAAATGCGAAGTTTGAACGCCGAATGCGCGATCATGTGCGCCGTCGCACTGCGCCGTGGCGACGGCGCTCCTACAGTCGCAATGCTTGCAGGGTGCGGGCGACGGAAAGAGGGGAAGATCATGATGCGTTCGGCGACAAGCATGGGCTGGTTGGGCCTCGTGGTTTGCGTTCTCTTACTGGAGTTCGCTGGCGCTGGCGCTTACATCGCGTCGTCCGCGAAAGCCAATCCTTCCGACGCCTGCTACGGATATGCGATTTGCCAATAAATTTTGCCGTTGCACGCAGGTTTCGTGGAACGCGAGCGTCCACATATGCGTTTATTCAGTGAAAGGCCGGTGCGTCCGATATCGAAGCTCGAAAGAGCCGAGACGAGGAACGCCGCGCCTTTCAAATTTTCAGCGGAAGGCGGAAGGGTGGGGCCCGTCATGCGCACTCTGGTGTTATACGTACTGATGCTTTTCATGTTCGCCGCAAGCGTTGCCAGCGCGACGACGATGCTGTCGCGCCCATCACCGAGCGGAGACGATTTTTGCTTCGGATACGCGATTTGTGAGTGAGGGCCCGATGCGTCGTTGACGCGCGAGATTTCGTAGCCGGGCGATGCTGATTAAGCGCGCGCGCTGCGAAAGGGCGGAACCGGTTATTCGGGTAGCGCGCGCTCCCTCATGAGAGCAATCGTTTCATCCGCATTTGGCGAACGCCGCTGATGCGGTTGATTTCGTATGCCCGCTTACGCCGTTTCTCCAGACCGGATCATATGTGAATGGCCCGTTTGGCGACGGCAAAGGCCGCCTCTCGCATCGCCTCGGAAAGGGTGGGATGGGCGTGGCAGGTGCGCGCCAGGTCTTCCGCCGAGCCGGAAAATTCCATCAGGACGGCGGCTTCGGCGATCATCTCGCCGGCTGCGGAACCAAGAATATGGACGCCGAGCACCCGGTCGGTCGTCGCGTCGGCAATGATCTTCACGAAACCGTCGGTCGCGCGCATCGCGCGCGCGCGGCCATTGGCGGAAAACGGGAATTTGCCGATGGCGACAGCGATCCCTCTCGATTTGGCGTCTTCCTCCGTCAGACCGACCGCGGCGACCTCCGGCATCGTATAGACGACGCTCGGGATCACGCCGTAGTTCACATGGCCGGCCTGTCCCGCGAGGATTTCGGCGACGGCGATGCCTTCATCCTCCGCCTTGTGGGCGAGCATCGGGCCGCGGACGACGTCGCCGATGGCGAAGACGCCAGGGACATTCGTCCCAAAGCCTTCATCGACGACGATGCGCCCGCGCTCGAGGGCGACGCCCGCCTCTTCGAGTCCGAGGCCTTGCGTGAAGGGGATGCGGCCCGTGGCGATCAAAACCGCATCGGCTTCGATCTTGTCCGATGTGGCGCCGTCGACGGAGGAATAGGAGACGACGGCGCGCTCGCCCGCGCCAGAGCCTGCGCGCGCGACGCCGGTCACCTTGGAGGAGAGACGGAACGCGAATCCCTGCTTTTCGAGGAGCTTTTGGAAACGGCTGGCGATTTCGAGATCGAAACCGGGAAGTATGCGGTCGAGATATTCGATCGCCGTCACTTCGGCGCCGAGCCGCCGCCAGACCGATCCGAGCTCGAGCCCGATGACGCCCGCCCCCACGACGACCAGCCGCTTCGGCGGCTTGGCGAGGGCCAAGGCGCCGGTCGATGACAGAATCAGCCGCTCGTCGACCGCGATTTCCGCGCCGGAGGCGTCGCGCAGCGGCGCGACGGTAGAGCCGGTGGCGAGAACGATGTTTTTCGTTTCAAGCGTCTGGACCGCGCCGTCGGCGCCGGCGACCTCAACGTGTCCAGCGCCCTTCAGCCGTCCGACGCCTCGAAACGAGTCGATCTTGTGCTTCCTGAACAGGAAGGCGACGCCGTTAACGTTGGCGCCGACGGTGTCGTCCTTGTGCTTCATCATCGCCGCAAGATCGAGGCGCGGCGGATCGACGATGACGCCGAGCGGCGCCAAGCCATGCGCGGCTTCCTCGAACATGTGCGAAGCGTGAAGCAGCGCCTTCGACGGGATACAGCCGACATTGAGGCATGTGCCGCCGAACGTCTGGTCCTTCTCGACGACGGCGGTCTTCAATCCGAGTTGCGCCGCGCGTATCGCGCAAACGTAACCTCCGGGACCGGATCCGATCACGATAAGATCGTACGTCATGTCATCCGCAATTCAAGAATGGCGCCGTTTGCGAGACACGTTGCTCAGATAAACGCATCCCGAGATGAACTTCGAATAAACGCCGTCTATCAGCCGGCCGCCCAGATGTAGATGAGCGTCGCAACGAAGCCGAGCGCGGTCTGACCCAGTTCCAGACGTCCCCAAAGGTCGATGACCTTGCGTGCCTCATGCGCGGCGTCGGCGTTGATCAGCGCCAGGATGCGATTGTTGAGCGGCACGATAGCGAGATAGGTATAGGGCCAGCTCGCAATGGCGATGAGCGCGCCGAAAAGCCATCGGACGTCGTCGAGCTCGCGAAAGGCGATGAAGCCGAATAGCGCCGCGAGGAACGCAAGACTCGCGAGCACGATGAAGCCGCGGTGGTCGGAGGGCTCCCATTCCTTGATGAGCGCGTCGTCGCTGAGCGCCAGCCGCGCCGGCTGCTCGACGTAATTGACGTAAAGCGAAGCGCCGGTGAAAGCGCCAGCCGCCGCGAGCGCGAGCGAACCAATGATCATCTATAGAGTCCTTTGACGGTCGGCGAAGGGTTCGGCGTTATTGGCGAATCGACTGCCGACCGCCGATTCGCCAAGCATCTCTTAAGCTGATTCGATCGCTTCTTCGTCACATACGACGCGGGCGTTGTCTTCCGCTTCCGCGGCGACGTCGATTTTCACCGCCTTCACCGCTTCCTTCTCTTGCTCGCGATCGGTGAAATGGTCGAAGAACACCTTGAGCGCGCGATCGACGCCATAGGTATTGATGCGGCGCGTGTCCTCCCGGTAGAACATCGGCACGTTCGGCGAAACGGTGGCGAGGTCATAGGACGGCAAATAGGCGATGTTCGGTCTCGCCCGGACCACCTCGTCGGCGGCGGCGCGCAGAATAGCCTTCACCGCGCAATTGGATTCGATCACGTGCCGGTCTTCGTAAGTCGCGATAATGCCGACCGGCGAAACGCTCAGCACGATGCGAACCTTAGGATTGACTTCACGAATGCGGTCGACCGCGGCCGTGAAGTCGCGCACCACCTCACTGACCGTCATATTGTAGAATTCATAGACGTTCGGATCCCATTCGCCGCCGGCGACGCCGGGCGCGAGTTGAAGGATCGCGCCATCCGGCTTGTGGCGCCATGTCTCGGTATGGCCGAATGTGAATACGAAGACGTCCATCGTTTCGAGCATATCGCGGACCGAGGCAAGATGCTTCTCGCGATCGGCGCGCATGTCGTCAAGCGTGGCATAACCGTCGGGTTCGATCCGCGGCCGGAAGGGATCGACGAAGCGGCCGTCTTCCGGACGATTCCAATAATCGAGCTGCGGCGTGAATCGTCCGTAAGCGCGCTCGATCAACTGCAGCAGCTGAGCGGTGGTGTAGAGATTGCCGTAACGACAGGAATACATCGAATAGTTGCGGTCGAGCGCCTCTTTTGCCGACATGCCGGACGGCGGCTGCTCGGCGAGGTAATAATGGAAACCGCTCGCCTGCAGTCCCTTGGCGATCTCCTGGGCGAAACAGCTGCCGGCGGTGGCGACCTTGTCCTGCGCCGAAATTTTGAAAGGGGCGCGGATGATCGGATCGAGCGCGAATGGCGGCAGAGACGTCACCGCCTTGCGCCAAAAGCGATGGTCGGGTAGGGAGCTATAGGGGTTCTCCGCCATGGTCGCACTCCTTTCTGATCCGACTGATTCCGTCGCGGATCGAGCTTTTTCCGGCGTCGTTCGCGAGCCGCTTTCTGGCGTCGCAACATAGACGGCGCCCGCCCGCTTGTCACCCGGCGTCGACGCCGACAACGATCGCGCCGTCGCCAACATGAAAGACCCAATGTTATCTCAGGTTGACAGACAGATTCTGAAATCCTGGCGGCAATACGCCATCGAACCGCGTATCGCGAAGTTCACTGGCCGCATTATGCGCAACACCGGGCCGCGGATCGCCGTCGTCGGCAATTGCCAGAGCTTTGGCGTCGCCTATGCGATGAAGGTGCTCGATCCGAGCGCCACGGTCGACCACTTTTCGATGATCGCCCAGGCGCGCTCGACGATGGGTCTCTTCGTGAAGACGCTGGAGACCTATGATTACGTCTTCTCGCACGATTTCCTCGATGGTCACGTGCGCGGCGGCGGGTCGGAGGAATTGTGCAAACGTCTGCCGAAGACAATAATCTTTCCTGCGGTCGCCTTCGCCGCCTTTCATCCCGATCTCGTCTATATTCACGATCTGTCGCGCATTCACGGATTCGTCTGCGGACCGATCGGTCCTTATCATTCGGCGATCTGCCTTTTCGCTTATCGCAAAGGCCTGTCGGTCGAGATGGCGAACGCGCTCTTTAACGAGAACGTCTTTGACGCGCTCGGTTATCTCGACATGTGGAACGAGGCGTCGCGCGAACTGCTCGACTCGACGCGCGATAGATACGGCGTCGATCTTTCGACCGAATTAATGAACTGGTCGCGACGCGGCGTGTTCATGTACAGCACGGTCCATCCGATGAGCTTCGTGCTGTTCGATCTCGCGAAGAAGCTTTTTGAGAAGGTCGGGCTCAAGCCGCGAACCGTGAATTTCAACTATTACGACATTCACGATCTGGCGCGCAGCGAGATTTTCCCGATCTACCCGCCGATCGCCAAGCGATTCGGGGCGCAGGGCGGCTATATGTTCAAGCTGCAGAACCACCATCTCTCGACGACTGTGGGCGATTTCCTGACGCTGCCGCAGTACATTTCATCCTGCTACAATATCTACGGCAAACACGATCCCGCGCAGCTCGGCAATCCTCGCGTCGACGCTTGGCTCGCCGACGAAGATACGACCGGATTGTTGATGCGGCTGGCGCGCGAGAATTTCGCCGCTGGTCTGACGCCCGCTCTCTAGAGCAGGTTCCGAAAAAGTTGACAGACTTTTTCGATGAGAACCTGCTCCAACGTTTTGATTTGAGCGATTCCTTATCGATCACATGATTCCATGTGATCGGGAAGCGCTCTAACAGGCTGTTGAAAAAGGTCATCGGCGCGCCGTGAGGACGGCCTCGTCGCCGTTATCGTAAGAAAATTCGATTTTGATGGAGCCGTCATTGAGCAGTTCGGCGTCTCCCTCTCCGGCAATTTCATCGC
>Ga0194120_10005717_pt1 | contig 18085 bp, 21 predicted proteins | sample TA2MahCa65mmetaG_FD_148642 | JGI IMG/M metagenome (GOLD analysis project Ga0194120, IMG submission 148642) | Freshwater microbial communities from Lake Tanganyika, Tanzania - TA2015019 Mahale Deep Cast 65m | ecosystem: Environmental > Aquatic > Freshwater > Lake | place: Tanzania: Lake...
GGTCGTATTGAGGCCGGTGGTTACGGCGTCGGCGCCTCGTGAAATCGCCTCTGTCGTTCCAAACGCAGCCGCCGCGAACTGATCATAGGAGAGTAAGCGCTTGCCATATGCACGCAGCACTTCCTGCGCTTCGATCACAGTCAACGTAGAATAAGTCGTCGTTCCATTCCCACCAAATGCGGCGGGAAGTTTTGGCGGGGACGATCCATCGGCGATTGTGACATTATTTTTAGACGTGCCATTGATTTGATGATCGACGCCCAAGAGATAAATGTCGCACCAAAATCCGCCGGCGACGAGAGTCATTCCTCGAGGGTCTAAACATGCAGGCCGCCACTTCAAGTCCCACAGCGAATATTGATTGATTGCCGGCGTCGTATCACCGCCTGAATTAGCCGTCGCGTTACCCCCTGGTGCATAATGGAAGCCGCCAATCTGGCGGGAATTTGCAGTCGTGTAGCCGGCTGGCGCGGTGAAACTTGAACTCGCGACAAGCGCTCCATCCGCGCAGGCATAGATCGCATAATCCGTTCCGCCCGTTAGCGATGGCATGGTGACCGCAGTGTCGGCCGCCCAGGTCAAAATTACACCAGCGGCGTCGATGATTGAGCCAGCCTTGATGCTGACGGTTCCAGCGCCGGTCTTGACGAATGCGCAGCTATAAACGTCTTTCTTGTAAAAGACGCCGTTCGCCGGAGCGGCATAGAGATTGGCGCGCGCCTGACTTCTTTGTGACTCGTTCAAAGTCTGCGCCACGTCGAAACGCAGCGCGCCAGTTGCACTGAGTCCTTGATTGTCAATCTTGTCCCATGTCGTTCCGTTTGAAACGATCCAATCGTCGATTTTCCAATCAGCGATGCCGTCGATGTTCGTCGATCCAGTGACGCTGACTTTGTAATAATAGCCTTTGTTTGCTGACGATGCCGCTGGTATTGTCGGGGTGTTTGTGTTGGCATTCCATGTCCCTTGATGAGAGACGTTTCCAACTACAGAAGCAGGTAACTGTAAAACGGGAACTTTCCCAGAGCCATCAAGCGTCGCCGCACCATTCGCTTGGCCGGCATCCGATAAGTCAGCCGTAGCGGGGCGAGTAGCAGTCGGAAGCCCATCAACTCCAATCGAGTTAATCCATTTATTCGCCGCAGCCGCAAGGCTCTTGACGCCTCCTAAAGTAGCCGCTGAAGGGTCGGGGAGACGTGCGGCGGGTAGCGTGCCCGTACCCAAGTGAGAGGCGTCTCCCGAGGCGGCTACAGCCGATAAACCCAAGTTCGTCCGAGCATTCGCCGCATTCGCGAGGTCAGATAGATTGTTCGTAGAGGTAAGGAAACCAGCCGGAGATAGTGCGGCGGCCGCCCACGCCGACGCTGTTCTGACACGAAGCTCGAAGACGGTCGTATTGTAATACAAGTCGCCAGTCTGCATGGCGCTGCTGTCTGGCCTAGTCGTGGGGTTAGAGGCCAGCGGACCGTAATAGATGTTGTGTAGGCTGTTGTAGGAGGCGGCGGCGTTATTCTCTGAGACCAGAGCAGCGGAGGCGCTTGCCGCAGCGTTGTTCTCCGACACCAAAGCCGCCGCAGCCGCCGTCTGGGCATCGTTCTTTGCGGTCACCCCCGTCGCCGCACTCGTAGCCGCCTCGGCTGCTTTAGAAATGGCTAGAAGGGCGTGAGGCTCAGAAGCCGCTGCCGCAGTAGCGCTTGTCGCCGCAGCAGTCGCGCTCGCTGCCGCCGCAACCTGAGAAGCCAGCGCCTCATCCGCACTTGTCGCCGCAGATATGGCGGCGTTGTTCGCGTTAATCGTCTGAAGAGAGTCCGGCACCCCGACTACGACGTGAATTTCGTCAGCCTTCGTCTGGCCGCCACTCGTCGAGATAGTGACCAACACCGAGTAAGCAGTATTTTCAAGCCCGCCGCTGAGCTGAAAGAGTGCCTTGTCGCCTCCAGGAATCGAAGGGTTCGACTCCTGCAAGGGGGGGACTGTCGTCGGGGAAATCAAATATGTTACGCTTAAAATGGTCTCGTCAACTGGGAGCCATCCAGAATAGTCAATCGAAAACGATAAAACCTCTGAACTACGTTGGCGCACGCGCCCAAGCGGAGCCTCACGCCCATCGACGTAGAAGCTCTGTTCACCCGATTGGTTAACCGCGACAGGCATGAGTTACCCTTGTAGGTTAGACCATCTTTGGGAAACGCCAAGACGCACCCGCAAACTTGTTCCCAACGCGCGCGTCTCGCTTCGCTAGGTTGATTGCTCCCGTGAATCTTCGTCCATGATAAATTGCTCCCTTCTCCGAAGAGTAGGGCTTCGACAACTGCGACATGAGCCGGCTTAACAAGCCGTCCACGATGCCGTTGTGGTGTCTCTTAATCAGCGACGCATCAAACTCAGGAAACCCGTGTTGATCCGTTGGGTCATCGACCGTCAGTGCAACCGTAGCGACCATCTGAACAGGCGATGTCGGGGGGTCCAGCAGCGATACTATGCCCGTCTCCCGCAGCCGCGCAGAAACTACTAAGTCCGGCTGGTCGGCGGGCGTCACCCACATAAGCCTGTGAACAAGCCCCCTCGACAGCGGAAGTAAGTAATAATCCTTCACGCCTGGGGCTGTCGTAAATTCAATATTCTCCTGCCAACAACTCGACCGCTCGCAGAACTCTTTAAGAGTAGCAAACAACTCAAATTTAATCGTGCCATCGAGCACGCTTGGTATCCGTATCCGGACACTGTCAATTATCCGAGAATAATCTCTCGCGTTCATGCCGCCACCGTGAGCAGTTGTGAAACGAACTTATTGAGCAGCGCAGCCGCGCGCGTATCCTGCGTGTCCTCATTGTCCTTGAGCTGCACGAAGCCGATCATGAAGTAGAGCACCGGCATTCGAAACTGCACGGGGAGGGGCACTACGTCGCTCGGGTTCACACCAGTGAATACAAGCGCGTCGAGGTTCTGCGTTTGGTCACTGGCTAGCGAACTATCGTTGTAGCGTGCGTTCAGGACCATGTCCGGGCGCAGCCGCGCAATTTCAAGCCAGCAGATGTTGAGCGCAGTTAAGAGTGACGCATCATCATAGCGATACGGGGCCACCAAGTCCTGCAATTGGGACCGCGCCTGCGCCGTGTAATCGCTCACCGTGCTCAGCGTCATCTACGCCCCCAGCAAGAACCCCCGGGCCGTAGCCCGAGGGGGTTACTCGATTACGTTACCTACGAAGGTAACTCTTACGCGCCGCCCTGCGCGATAACAGCCTGTGAGAGCGCCTTGCCATCGACCGTATTGTAGCCATAAATCTGGAGGCCACGGAGGATGTTGCCGAAGGTGAACTCGCTGCGCAGCGTCTCCATGTTGGTGAGCTGCGAGGCGAACGTCAGGCCGTGCGAGTGGCCGGCGAAGACAGCAAACTCGCCCGCCGCAAGCGATAGCGCCTGCCCAGGAATTTGCGTGCCAGCCGTGCCCGAGGGCAAGAGATTGCTGACATAGATTGTGAAGCGGTCGATCATGCCCAGCTTGCCATTACGCAGAGGCGTAATGCCATCGCCGGACAAGTAGACCTGACGCAGCTCGGAACGCTTAATCTGCGCCGCCGCCCACGTCGGCAGGATGATCCACCGGCCAGTCTCGGGGATGTTCTGCTCGTCCAGCGCCTGACCCATGCGCAGGATGATATCCAACACCTCAACTTGGCCAACGCCCGGGTTGCGGCTCACAAGCTGCACCGGAGCGCCCGTCACGCCAAGATTGAGATTACCGGAAATCTTACCCGCCGTGGCCCCCAAATTAAGCGAGTCTGGCGTTCCCATGAGGTTCTGAAGCACCTCACGGTCAACCGCTATCTTCATCTGTTCGGACGCGTCGTCCGCCCACATAGAGAGCTGGTTGATGTCCTGCTGCTTCTCGGTAATGTCGTCGATGATCAGCGAGAAGTAGTTGGCCTGATTGACCTGAAGGTCAACATAGCCGCCAACCGGTCGCTGAACCGAAAGATTGCCGCCAATTTTGTACTTCGAGATCACAACCGTCGGCTTGGTGCGAATATGCACCGTATCGCCGAACGACTGAAGCTCGCCTTCATAGTCGGTATTGCTGATCGCCGCGAGCACCGTCGCGTCGTAGAACTTTTCAATGAGCTTGCCCGACCAAATCTCAGGGATAAAGCCCTGAGCCTTGTAGTCGGGAACGACAGACCCTGCGGGATAGACTGCCGGCGTCGTGCCGCCAGTCGCCAGAGGCATTGCGCCTGCACCGATAGCCATTTTTTAGGCTCCAAGAAGAGAAGGGTTACCGAACGCGCCCTTCCGCCGTCGCAGCGAAAATCGCTGCTTCGATCTGCTTCTTCTCAGCGTCGTGCTCGGAATACTTCCCGTGATGCACGTCGCTGTAGAATTGCTTGATCTGGGCGCGGGTGATTGTCGGCTTCTCGGCGGGGACATCAGGTGTCGCCGCTGTCTTGGCTCGGCCCGGGGCTGCTAGTGTCTCAAGCGGGAGCTTCGGGGGGTTTACCCTTGGCACCGGCTGGGGAGCAGGAGCTGCTGTGGTGACCGCCTCATCAGAAATGAAGCCTCTGAAGAACGCGGCAACTCTCGACGTATCATTACGTTGAAAGGCGGCGGTCAGCAGATTTTGTCTTATAGCACCAGAATAAGCATCTGGCAAGGCCAGCCAGTCAAGAAATTCTTTACTCGTGTTTATATTTCTCCACTGGGGAATGTCTTTGTCCAGCGACCCGAATAGTTGCTCCCTAGCACTGAGCGCGATGTGCCGCCCAACGCCATTGAGTTGGCCTCTAACACTATCGAGTTCTTGCCGAACTTTAGCCAGCTCGGGAAGTAATTCCTCCTTCGCCTTCTTGCCGACAACAGAAAGAAACTCGTCTCCGTATTCCTGAACCTCCTCCGGCGAAATAAACCGCTCAGCCTGGGCAGGAGCGCTCGGCGTAGGCTCGGGTGAAACCTGGGTGTTCATAACCGCGAGCACGTTTTCAAGCTCGGAGATGCGCTTAGTCAGCGCCAAACGGGCACGCTGCGCCTCGTCGAACCGTCCCTTGTCCGACTTGTACAAATGCTCCCAGTCCGGCGAGGTGTTACCTTCAGAGGTAACCTGCGGCGCAGGAGTAGGGGCGGGAGTAGGGGCGGGAGTAGAGGCGGGAGTAAGGGCGGGAGTAGGGGCTGGCGCACCAACGTCTCCGGTATGCAAGTTGGCAGCTAGCTTTTCGGCACGAGCGGCGGCGGCGCGAACAGCGGCGGGGACTTTTACGCTCTCGTCTCGGCCTCCCCCTAAGCCATCGGACCCAATCTGTAGGGGCACTCCAGGGTCTGTAGTAGCCGGGGCAGGCGCGGGAGTAGTAGCGGGGGCGTTTGCAGTCGGCATGTGTAAATCTCCTGTAGCCCCACGGCTTCGGCGTCGGCGGATAGCGGTGCGGGCAGGTGTGTGGTGGGATTAAACTTTCGCGGGCTGTTTATTGAGCGCCGCGATACGCTTACGCAGTGAATTGAACTCCTCGTTGAGTTGTAGAACTGCCTGCGCATGGCCGTGGGCGACCAGGGCATGGCCTGGATCGGCCTTCACCACGCGCTCAAGCATATTGCGTGTGTGGACATCGAACTCCTTCAGGAACTGTTCCCAGAGTTGGGGGGAGACCATCGAGAGATCATTCAGTATTTTCAAAAGCTCTAAGTGCATCAGCTACCTATTTCAAAAGCTCCGGCTTCCACCCGACCCCCGCCAGCCACATCAGCCCGGCGAGGGCCGCCATGATGACGGCGTAGCCAACGCGCCACACCGCTTTGGAGATCGCGTGACGGAACCGGCGCACGAAGATATGATCGTCTTCGGCATCTTTTAGCGAGATGCCGGTACGCGACTCTCGCAGCCATTCCATATCCTTACGCACTTCGGCGCGAACCTCCTCGTCGGTGCAGTCGATGCCAAGAACCAACTCAAATTCGTTCTTGAGTATGGCATGGCACCTAGCGTCCATCGCGTCAGCACACGCCCTGCCAATGGCTGTAATTTCCTCCGGCGAGAGCGCCATAGTGTCATCCCATTATTAGAGCGACCCCTACATAGGAATTACCTGCGTAGGTAAACGTCGTAAATAAAGGCGGCCAACACGCACCCGAAAATTAGCCAGCGGGCTGCGCCGGGACTGACGTATCGCTGGGCAATATCGCCAAGGCGGCGTCGCGCAGATACGGCTCCTTCAGCGAGTCGGCGAAATGCTGCACGAGGCCCAAAGGGACGTACGCGGGCTCCTCGACCTGAGCGGCCATAGCCGCCTGCGCCTGCTCATGAGCCTGCGCCTGCGCCGCCTGTACCGCCTCCATGGCCCCGACACGCGTCTCAACGGCGCTAATTGACGCAGCAATAGACGCCACCAACTGCTGCAACTCTTCTTCCACTGACGTAGCCATGACCAAACTCCTCCAGGTAGGGTAGGGGGCCTACGCGAGTATTACCCGCGTAGGTAACGCGCCAGAACGCCGATTAGGCGATAGCCTGCGTCTTGCTGACTTGGTACAAATTTGTGCCGTCAGACACGAACTCCAGGATATCCACCGCGCCCGCAGTCGTCGTAAGAACCGGCGCGGTCGCCGCCGCCCACTTAAACACCGCATTCCAAATAATGGTGCGCGAGCCGGTGCCGTCCTGCGTAATACGGAGGCTATACCGGCCACCGTCCTGCAAGCCAGACGGCGCAGCCATCGTGCGGTTACCTCCGAGGGTAACCTTAGCGTTCTGCGCAACGCCCGCGTCCCACGCAATCGTGGCACCGTCAGTAAGCGCAACCGCTCCGGCGATATTCGTAGGGCGCTTCACGTAGGGAGTAGTCGTAAGTGCAGCAACCATCCTAGTCTCCTGTCATTCTGCCATCTCCGGCTACTTCCAGTTATGTGAAGTCGCCGATAGCCACCACGGACACGTTAGCCCCCGTAGTGATCTTCCAAGGGCCGCTTACACTTCGCACCCCGAGCGGCACAAATATCGGGGTTAGGTTCGCCGCAAGCACGGCACCCTCGTTGTTTAGCCGACCCAGCCCACAAGCTTGAGCGCTGAGCCAATATCAGGAACCTTTCGCGCCATCTGAGCGGGCATCTTGTCGTGCTCGGCGTGGGAGACCTTCGAATAGTCGCCACCCATGCGCTGGTAGGGCTGACCGCCCACGATGCGAGACTTGTCGTACATGCCCCCAAGCGTCTCGCGCTTGGCGACCTTGCACTGCGGCCCGATTTCAAAGCTTTTATCCCGCATAACTCCCTCCTAAAGGGCGCTCCTAACTACCTAGGTGGTTACCTAGTTGGGTAACTAGGGGCTCTGTGCTTATACGAAGCCCCCAGCCCCTAGTATTATGAGAACGTGCCGGTGCCGAGGCTCTGGAGTGTCGCCGTAGCGGTTCCAGTTCGGGTCACGAGGAACTCGCGCCAAGTATTCTGCGCAATCGTCATCGTACCCGCGAGCGTCCAGCCCGTCGCAGTCGTCACAGTCCAGGCAAACGCCCCGGAGGAACTGTTGATGATGCGCAGGATAAACGTCTCGCCAACCTGCATCGTAGTGAGCGCTGCAAGAAGATTGGCCACCGTCGGCAGGTTCAACGTGCCCGCGCCAGCCAACACCGCCGTCATGTTCACGAAAACATCGTCAGCGCCGGAGATATTCGCTCCGGTCAGGGTCTGCGGCGTATTCCCAGAAACCGCCGTGTATTTGCCACGCAAGTTGAGCTGGGTGACAATTTGATTGAGAGCAATCGTAGTGCTCTCCTTGTCCACATCGATAAAATTTTGCATTGCAGGTCTCCTAGCGAGTCTCCTAGCGAGTCTCCTCGACTACAACTGGTAAGTGGCGCTGTTATTAGCAGCCGTTCGTCGTCTTGCCCGGCGACTGAGGCCGCGCAGACTGCTTGCCGATCATCTTGCCCTTGCCCCCCTTGGGGAACTTGCCGCCTTCGCCGCTGGTGGCGTGCGAAGTCATGCCGGGCTTCTCCATGCCGGCATTCTGCTTGCCGAACATCTTAGTGTTGCCGCCCTTGGCGAACGCCGGGGCCGACTTCTTCGTCACTTTAGCCATAACCGCTCTCCTTACCTACTTCCGGTAACCTACGTGGGTAACTCAGTGAACCCCGCCCGACACTCGTGGCTGAGACTGTTGCAAGTTGGTGCGCGGGCCTGCGTCCGCTGTCGCCCCCGATGCCTGGGCTCCCTGAGCCTGTGCAGCGGCCTCGCCTATGCCCGCGTGGCCAGGAACGCCCGCGCTCTGCGCAGCTACCTCTGCCGCCTTCTGCTGCGCCGCCAGCTCAGTGTCCGACGGAACAATCTCTTGCCCATCAAGACCGATGGTCTGCGCCACGCTGCGCAGCACTGCCGCGCGGCCCCTCGGACCAATGATCTGCAAGTCAATGGAGTTGGCAGTCGTCTGAAGGAACTCAAGCTGACGCGAGCGCTGCGTCTCTTTCTGGACGGCGACCTGCACGCCCATAACTTTTATGGACTCGTCGCCGGTCAGCGTGCCGGATGTATCCGTAAGCATCAGGATATCGTGGAGACCGCGAAGCACCGGGTCGATAACGTCCCGGTCGATATTGGCGGCGACTGTCTGGAGGATTTTACTGGCGTTGCCCATGAGCATGGCCAGCCCCGACGCAGTGCGTCCGATCGCGCCCGCCTGTGCGCCTGTAAGATACCGAGGAATGGCGCTAAGCTCGTCCGCCAAATTGGCGAACTGCGAATAGACGCCGAACAGCTCCTGCGCCTGCGTCTGCGGCTGAAAGAAATCCACTGGCTTCTGCGCGGCGGCATTGCCAAACGGATCGTTCTTTACATGCCAGCGCTTCCACGGATACAGCTCGTCGTTGTCCTCACCCTCCATCATGCGCTCGTCATTGACCACCACCTGGGGGCCAGACGCGATGCTGATATTGTTGATGAGCGAACGCAACGTGGCGTTGCACGCCGTCTGAATGTCGTCGAGAATATCAGGGAGCCCATTGCCGACAGGGCTTCCCGGCATGCACTCGAAAGAGGTCACATAGTATGGGTGGCGCTTGCGCGGGGAGGGCGACAACTGCACCTTGATGACGTAGCGCCCCACCATCCACGCCTGCACGAAGTAGTCACGCAGCGGGTCTTGGATACTCTCGGGGTCGATCCCATATTGCAGGAGCATGGTGCCCTGCACGTTGCCGTGAAACTCAAGGCCAGTAATAACCGCGCTCGTGTTTAGGTAGGGGTTTTCCCGGTTCTCAAGATTGGCGCGCTCGGAGTCAGTCTGGTCGTATGTGTCCAGCAAGCCGTCGGCATAGTCAGTCAGCACACCTCGGATGGCGTCGTGGTCATAGCCGGGTAAATCAAGCAGGTCGTTCAGATCGGCGCGCGTAAGACGGATGCGCTCGACAATGCTGGCGTCCTCGATATTTGAAACGCCCGGCGTCCAATAAATGTCAAACGGCGATACACGGTCCCAAAACAGGCGAGGCGTCTGCTGCGTTACCGCGCTGCCACCTTCCCACTTAACAGTCTGGATGATGCGAACCGTCGGCCCTTTGATTACGGCGTAGGGAAAGATGGGCAGGTCCACCAAGAAATCGGCGATAGCGCGATAGAAACCACCGTCGGTCAGTATCTCGTCTATCTTATCGGTGGCGAGATCAGCCTGCTCAGCAGCGCGTTTCTTAGCAGCATCGCGAGCAGCGCTCTCAAGCTGGGATACCCTATCCCTTATCTGCGTCTCGGTAACCTGCTGACCGCTAGCCACCGCAGACTGGACTTCCGTACTAACCAATTGGTGAATGGTGGCGGAAATTTCAGGCGGGACTGCCGGATCAGGCGTAGCCTCCACCGCCCATGATCGATCAGGAGACAAATAGACATCGCGAAGAAGGCTGCTCGCACCACGGCATTTGACAGCGACAATACGCGCATAGACCTCTGAGCCCCCGAACTTCTTAATCTCCGCGAGTTGCGTCGGAGAATAGTTGCCCTGGAACGTCCGCACGGCGGTAATCAGCCGGTGTGACCAGCCAGCAGTAATGTGGTCGCGATGCCGCCGCATCTGCACGAACTGATTGCGGATGAAGCCAGCAAGCTGCGTCAAGTCATCAACAGGAGCCTTGAACGCGTTGTCCCGCTCACTCGCAGCCTGTTGTTCAGCAGCTTGAAGCTCGCTGTTGGTCACCACCCTCAACCCTGCTCGGGTCGGGTGCGTCTGCGGTACGCCTATGGCCATTGCATATGGATATAGTATAAGTTAATACTTGACAAGTCGTAAAAACCGGAAACCACCACAATGACAGATGTAACCAAGCAGCAACCTTTAGATATACAGTCCGCTGACCGGACATTACGGGCCATAGCTCAGGAAGTTGCTTGCGACAGCTTTGATCTCGAAGTTATACTGAACACTCATCGAATTACTATTGAACAATTCCGAAGACTCGAACGCACCCCAAGGTTTCAAAATTATCTAAAGGAAGCCATCGCCAAGTGGAACTCGACAGAGAACACAGGTCAACGCTCTGAGTATAAAGCCGGGCTCAGCGTCGAGGAACTTATCCCCACCATGCACGCTGCTGCATGCGACAAGGCCAACCCGCTGGCGTCGCGAGTCGAAGTGTTCAAGGCGCTCATGAAGGCCGGCAGAATTGGCGAGAAGGCGACGGGCGCAGGCGGCGACAGCGAAGAACGCATCAGCGTCACCATCAATCTCGGGGGGAGTAGTGATCTGAAGGTTGAAAAGACTCTGTTACCTACGAAGGTAATCGACGCGGTAGCCAACGATGCAGATTGATTACACGCCGCCTAGGACAGGCGCAAAGTTTATGCGCTCCCATAAGTTTGGCAGGCTAATCGCTGGTCCGGTGGGCTCCGGCAAGACGCTAGCCTGCATCTTCGAACTGCTCCGAAAGGCATGCGAGCAAGTCCCTGGCCCGGACGGCCTACGCCGGACACGCTTCGCCATTACCCGGCAGACGCTTATTCAGCTCCGCAACACGGTGTTGAAAGATATTATGTTCTGGCTCGGCCCCCTCGCCGAGTACAAGGTCTCGGAACAGTGCGTCTACATCCGGTTCGGCGACGTTTACTCGGAATGGCTGCTCATCCCGCTTGAAGAAGAACGCGACCAGCAACGCCTCCTGTCGAGCCAGCTCACCGGCGCGTGGATGTCGGAATGCACCGAAGTCAGCGTCAACCTCGTCGCGCCACTGTCTGGCCGCTGTGGCCGCTACCCTAACCCCTATGCCACATGGAAAGGGGTTATAGCCGACACCAATATGCCGCCCGAAGGTAGCGATTGGCACGACTTCATGGTAAACCCCTCTAAAGAGTGGGACATATTCATTCAACCAGGAGGCATGGAGCCAGACGCTGAAAACCTAGCTTGGCTGAACCAAAACAAGGAGACCCTGGAACTACCGATAAACGACCCAGTACGACTTGAAACGGGTAGGGGGTTCTACCGCCGGCTACTCGCCAACAACAACCCGGACTACGTGCGCCGTTATGTCCACGCCCAATACGGCAACGATCCGTCCGGCACCGCAGTTTACCGCACCACATTCAAGCGCTCGTTCCATGTGGTGGACAATCTAGAGCCCGTCGCCAACAGGTTGCTGCTCGTAGGGCAGGACTTCGGGCGCGATCCGTGGAGCGTCATCACCCAGGTAGACCACTATGGTAGACTTCTTGTGCTCGAAGAAGTGGCGGCGAAGGACACCGGGCTCGTGCAGCACCTCTCCATGGGGCTACGCCCAGCGCTCATGCAGGAGCGCTATTTAGGCAAGCCCGTCGCCATCATCGGTGACCCCTCGGGCCGTAACAAGAGCAGTCTCTACGAAATAAACGAGTTCGATATCCTGGAGAGCGAGGGTTTTGTCGCGTTCCCGGCACCGACAAACGACCTTGATCGCCGTATCAGCGCGGTCGAAGCGTGGCTCATGGGGGCGCGGGCGGGGGGCGCAGCAGTCTTAATCGACGGCTCGCGCTGCCCCATTCTCGTACGAGGCTGCGAAGGGGGCTATCGGTTCGGCTTTACTCGCGACGGCACCAGCCGTCCGAAGCCAGACAAGAAAGGCGACGCCTCGCATCCGCAAGATGCGTTCCAGTATGCCGCCATGGCGTCAAGCACGGAAATGCACCACTATATCGGGGGCCGCGTAATGAATATGGGGAGGCGGCAACCGCGCTCCCCCAGAGTGTCAGCTCTTGGCTGGACTTAAACTCAGGACGTAAACGCCCTATGCGTACTGAGCGCCCCGGTATAGGCAAGCCCCATAGCCTCCATGGGGCTATGACACGCCTGCCGGGACCTTCTCGGTCTTTAGAGTCACATCAGCGCGGCGGAAAATGGAGACCCCACGGAAGCGATGATTCGTGCTTTTCCACATGCCGATCGTCGCTTCTAGCGCAAAGCAATCCTTGCGATACATCGGCAGAACTTGGTCGAGCCAAACCACATGTGCGCCTTCGGGAAGCCGCTGTAGCGCGCGCATCACGGTGTTTCGTTTCACCATGCTCGTCCCGTAGTGCTCGCAGTCCTCGACGCTGTAAGGCGGATCGGCGAGCACGAGGTCGTACTTTTCTAGCGGAACTCTTTCGAGCTTTTGGGCGTCATCGATATATGTTGGCTTCAGCTTCGGGTTTATATCGACAGTGTCCCCAGGGAAAACGCTTAAATCGACTTTCCCGCTGAATAGGTGCAGGACTCGTCGCTTTTCCGGGAAAAGCGCTTTCACGCGCTTGAGATACCCTGCCGGATAGCCCCCATAGTATTCAGATTTGACGCGGTAATCGTTGCCCATAATCCAAGTTCCGACAATGCGGCCATCTTCGGACTGGAATAGGCTTCGGGGGAATCCTGTCTGCGCAACGTAATTTGCAATCCGACGTTCCCAGTGCATCGCGTTCTGCGCCCTAATCTCAGAGATTGACTGGGGGATGTCCGAGAAATTCTCGCTCATGGTAAGTCCTCACTCCAGCGTATCTTTGTCCACCGGAGGCGTCGTGACGTTCTCGACGACCTCAGTGGTCTCTGCGTAAGTAAGGCTGATCGCTAGACACAGCGCCTCGCGCACGTCTTTGTCGCTGAGATTGTGCTCCCCCGTCCGCACCCGGAAGCCCCCATGCCCTTCGATATCGACAAGTAGAACAATCGCCCCGTCGGACTGGAACGCCCGCGCCATATACGCCGCCATGTCGGAGCGTCGCATCGGAGAGACGACACACAATTTAGGTTCGCCCTTGCGTTTACCCAAGCCGATCACTTCCATGCCCCCACTCCTTGCCCGAGAACCACGTTACCCACGAAGGTTACGCGCCGCCCATGGCCACAGCGCCGCTCTCCAACGCCTCCACCAGCTCGTCCAACTCCTCTACGGTGCTGTCGCGAGAGGTTATGTTCGGCCCGGTGGTCCGCGTGGACTCGTGCGTGTTAACGTCCATCCACGCCTCAATGTCCTTGAGGCGGTAATAGATCGCCCGGCCCAACTTGACGAACCGAGGGCCGGTGCCGTGCGCCCGCCAGTATTGGAGCGTGTACTCGGACGTGTTCATCATGCCGGCGAACTGCGCCTCACTAACGAGGCCAACGCGGTCGCGCAGCGTCTGTGATAAATCTTGACTTTCGGGGAGCATCTACGCCTCAATATAGCCGGGAGAGTTAGTCTCAACCCCGACTATATTACAGCCAGCCCCAATAAAAACAACTAGATACCAGCAACTATATAGCAACTATATAGTAATAGTCTAGGCATTCTCAAGCTCCCTCAAATATCTGCCGACGCTCTCCAGCGCTTCCAGATGCTCCGGCACGTAGCGAGACTTGTTGTAGGTGCTCGCCAAGGGAGTATGCGGGTCAGTGTGCCCGAGCAATATCTCAACAACGTGCGGGTCAGCGCCAGCCTCTCCGGCAATGGTGGCGACGGTTCTACGCAGGTCGTGACGGTGCCACCCCGAAGTGCCCGTACGCTCGAAGCATTGCTTCTGCCAACGGTCCCAATTACACAACGCGCCGCCTGCCGGACCTTGAAACATAACAGCGTTAGGTTCTTGGGGGGTAACTCGCGCAAGCGTGTCGCGCGCATAGCTGCTTAGCGGTATGCTCAGCGCCCTCCGGTTCTTACGGCGCGAGCCCGGTATCGTCCAAATTTCCCTCTCTCCCTCGCTCGAAATCTCCCCCCAAGCCGCCCCGCATACCTCCTCGCGGCGAGCGCCCGTCGCCAGCATCCATCGAACAGCCCCGTCGTAACCTGCGTAGGTTAACGCACGGAGGAGCTTTGCGAGTTCGACCCGGGTCAAGGTGCGCTCCCGGCACGCGGGAGAGCGAGGTTGCTCCAAGTCGCGCTCATCAGTGGTTGGCGCGAAGTGCCCGCGCTTACGCCCCCACTTTAATAGCGGGCGGACGTAGCGCACGCCGGCAGCGGCGCTCGATGCAGATGGATGCGCGTCGGCAGCTCTCTGTAACTCGGCCAAAGTTAGGGACAGGGAAGGGGCGCTCAAGAGCGTACGGAACACGCTCAAGATGCGCTTCTCTTGGTCATACCACGAAGCGTTTTGACGCGCCGTATGGGAATATAATCCTAGCACGCTAGACAGAGTTTCGGGCCTCACTGATGCGTTGGAGGGGGCCGAGGTAGGGGAGTAGCGGCGTAGTTCGTCCCGCTTATCAGCGGCCCGCGCTCGGGCGTCTGGGATGGATATATGCGGGTGCTGCCCTAGAGGGATGCGAACGCGTGTGCCGGCAGCTCTAGCGGTGAGCGTCCACGTTGCTTGCGTGGCGTAGACGCGCAGCGACAGCCCGGGGAAAGCGCCGTCGCGGAGTTCATCTCCAGGCTTGGCGCGCCGGATCATCTGCAAGGTGATGGGGAGGATTGCTCGGGGCATTGTCGTGGGGCTCCTACGGTGCCACCTCGGTGCATTAGTCGGTATAAGTTGGGTATAATCTGAATTTGTTCTGGTAGCAAGTGGGTTGCTGAAAGGTTGCTAAATTGTTGCAGGGGCTTGGAAATTTTGGTGCCGGTTGCAGGATTCGAACCCGCGACCTACTGATTACAAATCAGTGTTCAGGCTAGGGATTTCAATTGCTTGTGGAAGTGCGGCACCGCTACGGGGCCATGATTTAGGGGGGTAGGGGCCTCAAAGCCGGCGTTGGGAGGCGCAATACGGAGCGCTATTTGCCTTCGCGATCAACCAGCCTGAGTAGCTTGTCGTAGCCCAGGATCACGACGCCGGCTAACCTCCCGATGGCATCCTTCAGCACAAGGTCCGGGTCGATGTCGAGTCTGGTGACGCCGTTGAAACGGATGATCTCGGCAGTGGGCTTGTCTGGGCTTTCTGGAGCGTCATCCATGTTGGGGGCTCGGGAAAAGTGGGAGCGGCGGGGTCAAACCTCTCGCGCCGCCCCCTAGCCTAGCGTCAGGGAGGATCGCCTGCGTGGGAAGGTGGTACGGTTTTATAGGTTTGTCAAATATTACGAGAGTTACTAAAAGGTTACTAATAGTATTTTCTCCCAGAAATATTTACCGGGTCCCTGACAAAGGCCGGACCCCTATAGAGGGGCCTAGTCCAGATGGGGGTGGGGGCCTAACCCTAACAGGTAACTCCCCCTCGCTAGGCTGTAGAGGCCTTGCAGAATGATCGCCGGCTGAATAAGCCGCCATGCTGCGAGATAACCCCCACAAGCTAGCCCGGCCAGCGCATCTTGCGAGTGCGCGCCTAAGCCTCCGCCGGGCCGCTAGACGCCAAGGTTATACTTGGCGAATGCAGGCGAAATCTGCGGCGCAGCATAGGGCGCTAGCAGGGACGTGAGCCACTAACGGGTTAAGAACCCGCTAGACCATGGCGAAGGGGCGGAAAACGGTCGCGTCGTGTCGCGACTGCATCGATTGCCGCTAGCACGCCGTCCCTTAGTCCCGAAAGGACAGAAAACTAGCGACGGTTTACGGGTTTCAACGCCAAAAACCCGGTCAACATTGCACGGTCGCAACCTAGCACGTTGCGACCGTGCGTTAGGCTCTTTTCGATCAATCTTTGAGCCAAGAGAAACATCCCCAACGTAACAAGGTCAAATGGTGACAACATGCCTCACGGATTGCTTTCCAAGAGCGACTTACGCTTACTCGCCATGGGCGCGAACGAAGCGCTTATCCATCGCTATGCGGCGAAGAAAGCGCGCCAGTCGCGCGTGCTCGCCGAAATTACTGTGAAGGGAACATATCCCGACGGCAGGCGCTACATCCTGAAGCGCGACGCCCGGAGTTCAGTGCATCAATGCCGCTAGGGGTTGCGCCGATGGAAACGTTCACGCGTAAATTCTGGGCGCAAATGGGCGACGAAAAACTCGGTCCATTTCACACCCTAGAGGAAGCGGAAAGCGAAGGGTTGCTTCTATGGAGGCATAAACTTCGCAAGTCGGCATCCAAACGGTTCATGACCTACTCCCTACATGGAACACCCACGACTGTGGCGCTAACGGGCCATACTTTGATATCCGTTGGCACGGATGGTCGTAAGCTGAGGCGGCTGTGGCGCTAACGGGCCATACTTTGATATCCGTTGGCACGGATGGTCGTAAGCTGAGGCGTTGTTACCTTTCAAGGTAACAACGCCCCACGCGTGAGACGTGCGAGTGTGACTTGGTCACACCAACAGTTACCAGTAACCTTTTGGTAACTGTTGACGCGTTTATTGTGGCGGTCAGCCGCCACGTTAGAACCTTTAGAGAACAAGAACACACCCAACAGTGGCCAAAAGGTTACTGGCAACGGTTCTGTAATTGTTCGCGTGTCAAAATTATGTCTACGCGGCCTAATTTTGACACAATCGAGTTTTTATAGCAACCATTGAACGCCGTTCAGTAACGGTTCGGCAAGGGTTTGGTAACGCCGGCACTCGGAGATGCCCGGAAAACTAGGCTTTATTAATATTCTATATTCTAATTCTATAAAGTGATACGGAGAGTAAACACGATTTTAGAGTGTTAGTGTTTTACCGCGAAGCGGTAACACCTTAGCAACTCTTGAGCCCATTCCTGAGAAAAATCAAAACATCACAACTCTAAATTTATGTATATATAGCGTGTTTTGCACCATAGAATATAGAATATGAAAAAGCCCCGTAATATCAAGCACTTAAATGATTGATATTCTATAATCATATACTCAATCGTTACATTTGGCTCCCGGCACACCCTGCCGGCTCGCTTAAGCGTTCGGTTTAATGTGTGTGCGCGCTCACCTTGCACTGTTGCAGCAATTGTATAGTAGCCCGTCTAGGTTACTATATAGTTGCTGTATAGTTGCCAAGGTATACTTGACATTGCTCCGCCGGGGAATTTTATTAGTTCACACACATAATATATGGAGCGGGCTAATGGTCGCGGCGCAGATCAAACTAAAGATTAGAGAGGACAGAGGTAGCGGGTTCATGTTCGTCGCTGCCGGCGACTTGATTAGTTTCAAGCGCAATGGCGCTTGGGTTATCGTGAGAGTGTATAAACTCGGCGTTTCGACCTATACGGACGACAACGGCGAACTTGTGCATTCCTCATGGCTTACGGCCCGCAGCCGCAAGACGAAAACGCGGCAGTCGGGACAAGAGCACTTCTTTGACAGTGCCGAAGTCTCTAAGCTACGTTGGCTATCGCGCCCGGATGAATACGAGCGGGCGGCGCTGGACAAGGACTATGCTCCCTTGCCGACGCTTACCGGCCCGATGGACGCTGACGAAGTAAGCGCGGCTATTGAGGCCGCTATGGACGATGCGGTCGGCTTGCTACCACGGGCGCAGAGCGGCGAAATACCTATCATAACGCGCCCGCCCGACGACTGCGGCGAAGGCGCGTTTGCAGAATACTACGCCGCCATGACTGGCGTGCCCTCCTGCCAGATCGAACTTATCGACGCGCTAGCGTGGCACAGGCTAGGGTGGGACGTGTTCTCGCCCGGCTATGAGCAAGCGCGTGCCGAAGACGAATAGATTGCCGGCGCTATGTTGGCGGCTGGCGCGAACGGCTAACCCTGAAAGGTAACACTATGCCAGTATGCCGCACGCCCACGCCTGCAACGAGCGGCTAACCTTGGAGGGTATCAGCATGGCAGGACGCT
>Ga0194120_10005719_pt1 | contig 18083 bp, 12 predicted proteins | sample TA2MahCa65mmetaG_FD_148642 | JGI IMG/M metagenome (GOLD analysis project Ga0194120, IMG submission 148642) | Freshwater microbial communities from Lake Tanganyika, Tanzania - TA2015019 Mahale Deep Cast 65m | ecosystem: Environmental > Aquatic > Freshwater > Lake | place: Tanzania: Lake...
GAACAGCGTGAACTCCCACAGCTTGTTGCCCAAGAAGTTCGCGGCCACGAAGAAGCCCGTGAAGAGCGCGAGAGATGCCAGCAGAAGCGTCTCGCGCTTCGACCCACGGCGAGTTCGTTCCATGCCGCGAAACGATAGCTCACCTTGGCGGAGGCTTTCACGCAAGCCCCGCCTGCGCGGCGGCCGACTTGCAGGTCGACGCCCAGAAGCGAAGCGGGCGCGCCATGGCTCATTGGACGCTCGCACACGATCGCTTGGCGCTCCGCACGCGCCGAACGAGTTGTTCGCGCGGGCAGCGCGTCTGGACGGATCCAGACGAGTCGCTCGCAGTCGCTCCAGTCGAGGACGGTCGCGCGACTTCTCACGTCCGCTCGGCGGAAAGCGAGCTGAATCCAACGAGACGATGCGGGTCATGGCACCGCGGCGCGCGTATCCTCCGTGGCACGGAGCCTACCCCCCATGAACTCCCACCCGCCCTCGCGTGAGACGCGCTACTGGCTGCGCAACGTGCGTCTGGTCTCTGTGCTCCTCAGCGTGTGGTTCGCCGTGTCCTACGGCGCCGCGATCCTGCTCGTACCGTGGCTCAACGGCACGCGCATTCCAGGGACGGGCTTTCGGCTCGGCTTCTGGATGGCGCAACAGGGCTCGATACTCGCCTTTGTCGCGCTGATTTTCGTGTACGCGCGGCGCATGGACCGCATCGAGCGCGAGGAAGGGCTCGACGAGCGCGATCAGCGCGACGAGGAGAACGCGCCATGAGCGTGCAGGCGTGGACCTTCGTGATCGTCGGCGCGTCCTTCGCGCTCTACATCGCCATCGCCCTGCGCTCGCGCGCGAAGTCGACCGGCGAGTTCTACGTCGCCGGCGGCGGAGTGTCGAGCGTCGCCAACGGGCTCGCGACCGCCGCGGACTGGATGAGCGCGGCGTCGTTCCTCTCCATGGCGGGCATCATCTCGTTCACGGGCTACGACGGTTCCGTGTACCTGATGGGCTGGACGGGCGGCTACGTTCTGCTCGCCCTGCTGCTCGCGCCCTACCTGCGCAAATTCGGCAAGTTCACCGTGCCCGACTTCGTCGGCGATCGCTACGCGTCGCAGTGGGCGCGCATCGTCGCGGTCGTGTGCGCGCTGTTCGTCTCGTTCACCTACGTGGCCGGGCAGATGCGCGGCGTCGGCGTCGTGTTCTCGCGCTTCCTCGAAGTGTCGGTCGACACCGGCGTCGTGATCGGCATGGGGCTGGTGCTCTTCTACGCCGTGCTCGGCGGCATGAAGGGCATCACGTACACGCAAGTGGCGCAGTACTGCGTGCTGATCTTCGCGTATCTCGTACCGGCGATCTTCATCTCGCTCCAAATGACCGGAAATCCCGTGCCGCAGCTCGGCTTCGGAGCCGCGGAGCTCGCGACGGGCCAGCCGTTGCTCGAGCGCCTCGACGGCCTGCACGCGGAGCTCGGCTTCGCGCCCTACACGGACGGCGCGAAATCGATGGTCGACGTGTTCTTCATCACCGCGGCGCTGATGGTCGGCACCGCGGGGCTGCCGCACATCATCGTGCGCTTCTACACGGTGCCCAAGGTGCGCGACGCGCGCTGGTCGGCCGGTTGGGCGCTGCTCTTCATCGCGCTGCTCTACACGACCGCTCCCGCCGTGGCCGCGTTCGCGCGCACGAACCTGATCCAGACCGTCTCGGGCAAGGAGCACGCCGGGCTGCCGGAGTGGGTCGGCAAGTGGGAGCAGACGGGCCTGATCGTATTCGACGACAAGGATGGCGACGGACGCGTGCGCTACGTCGCGGACGCGGCGACCAACGAGCTCTCCATCGACAAGGACATCATGGTGCTCGCCAACCCCGAGATCGCGGGCTTGCCGGACTGGGTCGTGGGCCTGGTCGCCGCGGGCGGATTGGCGGCGGCGCTCTCGACGGCGGCGGGGCTCCTGCTGGTCGTTTCCTCCGCGATCAGCCACGATCTGCTGAAGCGCGCGCTGTGCCCGCGAATCAGCGAGCGCGGCGAGTTGCTCGCCGCGCGCATCTCCGCGGCCGTGGCCGTGGTCGCGGCGGGCTACGTCGGAATCCACCCGCCGGGCTACGTCGCCGAAGTGGTCGCGTTCGCCTTCGGCCTCGCGGCCTCGACGTTCTTCCCCGCGCTCGTGCTCGGCATCTTCTCGCGCCGCATGAATGCGAGCGGAGCCGTGTGCGGCATGCTCGCCGGCCTCGCGTTCACGTCGGCCTACATCGTCCACTTCAAGTTCCTCGCGCCCGAGTCGAACGACGCGCAGCACTGGCTGTGGGGCATCTCGCCCGAGGGCATCGGCACGCTCGGCATGGCGCTCAACTTCCTCGTCGCGCTCGTAGTGGCACGCTTCACGCCGCCGCCGAATGCACAGGTGCAAGGCCTGATCGATCGCATTCGCGTGCCTCGCGACGCCGACGAGCCTCGCGCGGCTCCCAAGGTTGAAACCCAGCGCACCTGAACCCGCCGCGGCAGCGCGTCTTGCGAGTGGGTCGCGCGTCTCGGCGGGGCGAGACGCCGCGCGAGCGTGCCCGACCGAGATCGGACTGGCGGCGCGCGCCGCGATCGGACGAGTGAGTCCTGCTACGACGGCGATCCCGAGGCTTGGGGTGACAGGACGGCGGGCGTTGGTAGGCTAGGCCTTCCCGCGACGCGGCGATTTCGCCGCGCCAAGAGGAGACGAGGCCCACACGATGTACGGACTGATCAACAAGGCAGTCGAGGGACTGGTACGGCAGCGTTTTGGTGACGCGATGTGGCACAAGATCCGCGAGGGAGCCAACTTCCCCGACGAGCCCTTCGTCTCGATGGAGAACTACCCGGACGAGACCACCTACGCGCTCGTCGGCTCGGCCACCAAGGAGTTGGGCGTGAGCACCGAGGACATCCTGAAGGAGTTCGGGCGCTTCTGGATGACGTACACGGCGGAGCTGGGCTACGGCGAGCTGCTGCGCAGCTCCGGCCGCTCGTTGCCCGAGTTCCTGAAGAACCTCGACGCGCTGCACACGCGCGTGCAGATGTCGATGAACCACCTGCGGCCGCCGAGCTTCGCGGTCACGGACGAGACGCCGGAGTCGATCGTGCTGCACTACCACACGGAGCGCCCGGGCCTTGCTCCACTCGTGGTCGGCATCCTCGAGGCGCTCGGGGAGCGCTTCGAGGTCGAGATCGACATTCGCCACGAACGCACCGCGGCGCCGAGGCCCCACGATGTGTTCCACCTTCGTTGGCGAGCGCGCGTCGGCGCATGAGCGAGCCTCAGGCGCGCCTGTCGCCGTCATGGCAGGTCGAATCCGCGCTGCTGCGGCGCCTGTTCCCGTTCGGTTTTTCCGTCGACGCGGGCGGCCGCTTGGTGGCCGCGGGCGAGCGCTGGGCCAGCTTCGCGCCGCAAGTCGCCCTCGGCGCGAGCTTCGACGCGCTGTTCGTGGCGCTGCGGCCGCTCGGCATCCGAGAGTTCGCGCAGCTGCGGACGGCGCTCGGCGAAGGCGTGCTGCTCAAGCTCGTCGGGCATCCCGGCTTCGAGTTGCGCGGCCAGTTCCTCGGCGAGGACGGCGCGCTGCACTTCGTCGGCGGCCCGTGGCTCACGAATCTCGGCGCACTCTCGGCCCTCGGACTCGAGTTGCGCGACTTTCCGCCGCACGACACGCGCGGTGACTTGTTGGTGCTGCTGCAAGCGCAGGAAACCTCGCTCGCCGACATGCGTTCGCTGGCCAGCAGCCTGCGCGAGAAGATCGCCGCGCAAACGCAGCTTCAGGCGCAGCTGCAGCAGATCCAGAAGATGGAGCTCGTCGGCCGCTTCGCGGGCGGCATGGCTCACAACTTCAACAACATCCTGATGGCGATTCAGGGTTACGCGGAGCTCTCGCTGACGCGACTGGACGCGACCGACCCGGTGCACGGCTGGGTCGAGCAGATCTGCGCTGCGACGGGGCACGCGGCCTCGCTGACCCACGGCCTGTTGACCATGAGCCGCCAGAACCCGCTCAAGCTCGAGCCGCTCGACCTGCGGCGCGAGTTGCGCGACGTGGAGAAGCTCGTGACGCCGCTGTTGGGCCAGCGCGTGCAGCTCGAAGTGGCGCTCGATCCGGCCCTTGCGACCGTGCACGCGGACTCGAGCAGCCTCAAGCAGGTGCTGATGAACCTCGTGCTCAACGCGCGCGACGCCATGCCCAACGGGGGCCATTTGTCGATCGCGGTTCGGCCCATGATGGCGGCGATTCCCGCCGGAGAAGCGCCGCGGGAAGTGGTCGAGATCGCGGTCACCGATACCGGCATCGGGATGGATGAGCGCACGAAGGCCAACATCTTCGAGCCGTTCTTCACGACGAAGGAAGTCGGGAAGGGCGTGGGCTTGGGACTCTCGACCGTGTACGGACTGGTGCAGCAGCTCGGCGGCACGATCGCCGTCGAGAGCCAGCTCGGCCTCGGAACCACCTTCCGCATCCGCATTCCCCACTTGGCAAGGGCCGCTCCAACCCCCTCTGTCGCGACCGTCGAGCGGCGCGTCGAGGGAGCGCGCGTCCTGCTCGTCGACGACGAACTGCAAGTGCGCAAGCTGCTCGAGGCGCTGTTGCGCCGGGATGGCTACGCCGTCTCCACGGCCGCGAACGCCGAGGAAGCGCTGGCCCTGCTCGAGGCCGGCGAGCGCTTCGAGCTCCTGCTCACCGACGTCCTCATGCCCGGCCTCTCCGGACCCGAGCTCTCCGAGCGTGTCGAAGCGCGCCACGGCACCCTGCCGACCCTGTTCATCAGCGGACACACCGACAACGCGCGCCTGCGCCGGGGCGAGTTGCCGCCGCACCAGCGCTTCCTCCCCAAACCCTTCACGCCCGCCGACCTCTCGCGCACCCTGCGCGAACTGCTCGCCCGTTGAACGCGCTGTGCCCCGCGCCGCAGCAGCATTGCGACTTGCTTGCAAGTCTTTTCCTGATAGCAACTTACGTTCGACATCGGCGCTTCGCTCAGGCGGCCATAGCGCCTCCCTCGCAGGCCCGTTCCAAGGCGCTCTCGGAGGCAGTTTCGCAGGCGGAACGACGGAACCCTGCGCCCCGAGATTCCGTCCCAAGTGACCACATCCCCTCTCTCAGGACCGCTCCAGCGCGCACCGGCGCCTCCCCTGCCTGCATGCAGCGGGGTCGGTGAGCGTCGGATGCGGCACCTCTCCCCAGCCTTGGAAGCGTACGGATGAAGCTACCCGACACTGTGCTAGCCGCGTTCCTCCTCTCCGGTCCCGTCCTCGTCGCGCCTGCTTTCGCGCAGGAGTTCGTCGAGGTCCCCGGCGAGATGGAATTCAGCGGCGTGATGATCGCCCGCCCCCTCCAGCCCGAAGAGGCCTCCGGCCGCGGGCTCGATCGCTTCGCTCAGCGCCGCCTGACGGAGGTCGCGCTGCGCACCCTCGCCGGACTGCGCGTGCGGAACTACTTCCCCGAGGTCGACGAGTACCTCGTCGAGGTCCCCGCGGGAGACAACGAGAACTCGCTCTCCCAACGGCTCATGGCGACCGGCGCCTTCCAGTACGTGCACCCCGATTGGACCGTCTACCCGATCGCGTGCCCGAACGACTCGGGGTTCGCCACGCAGTGGCACCACAACACCAACCGCATGGAGTCGTGCAGCGCTTGGAACATCGAGACCGGCTCGCCGACGGTCGTCGTCGCGATCTGTGACACGGGCGTTCGCACGTCGCACGCAGACCTACAGTTGCACCGTCGAACGGGCTACAACGTGACGGCGGCGCTGTGGGAGAATCAGGGGGGCGCGATCAGCGACGTCAACGGCCACGGCACGAACTGCACGGGCTCTGCGGCGGGCAACGGCAACAACTCGATCGGCATCTCGGGCGTGGGCTGGAATCTCGGACACCGCATGATGCGTGTGACCGACAGCTCGACGGGCAGCGCCTCGCTCTCGAAACTCACCACGGCAGCGCGCGTGGCTGCGGACGCCGGCGACCGCGTCGCGAGCGTGAGCTACTCGGGCGTCAACAGCTCGAGCGTGTTCACGACGGGCACCTACGTGCGTTCCCGCAATGCGCTGCTCGTGTGGGCCGCAGGCAACAGCAACGTGGTGCTGAGCGGCAACCGCAACGACGATGTGATCGTCGTGGGCGCTAGCGACCAGAACGACGCCAAGGCGTCGTTTTCCAACTACGGCTCGCTCGTCGATCTGGTGGCGCCGGGTGTGAGCATCTACACCACGAGCAACAGCGGCGACACGAGCTACGCCTCGGTCAGCGGCACCAGCTTCGCCTGCCCGATCACCGCTGGCCTGTGCGGCCTGATCTGGTCGCGCAACCCCACGCTGACCCCCGCGCAGGTCGAGTCGATCCTGCGCTCCTCCTGCGAGGACCTCGGCACCGCGGGCGTGGACGACACCTTCGGCTACGGTCGCATCAACTCGTACCTCGCGCTGTCCGCCACGCCGGGCACGGGCGGTCCGGATGTGACGCCGCCGCCGATCCCGAGCGCGCTCGTCGCCACGGCCGCCGCCAACAGCGTCTCGCTCAGCTGGGGCGCCTCGAGCGTGCCGGATCTCGCGGGCTACCGCGTGTACCGTTCGACGACTTCGGGCTCGGGCTATGTCGAAGTGACGACCGCGCTGCTGACGACGACGAGCTTCGTGAACTCAGGCCTCACCGCGGGCACGACCTACCACTTTGTGGTGCGCGCTCAGGACACGACCGGCAACATCTCCGGCAACTCGAATCAGGCTTCGGCCACGCCGTATGCCCCGAACACGCCACTGCTGCTCTTCTCGGATGGTTTCGAGTCGGGCAACTTCAGCGTCGGCGGCTGGGTCGTGCAGAACAACAGAGCGACCGTGACCTCTTCGGCGCGCTTCGCCGGCAGCTTTGGCGCGCGACTCGCTCGCAGCACATGGATCGAGAAGGCGCGCAGCACCGCGGGCTTCGTCTCGGTGGAGCTGCGCTGGACGCGTCGCACCTTCGGCCTCGATACCGGCGAACTCTCCTACGCCGAGTGGTGGAACGGCACGGCCTGGGTGCTCGTCGAGAGCACCAACTCCACGACTTGGGGCTCGCGAGCGGTGGTCCTGCCCGCCGCCGCGGCCAATAAGGCGAACTTCAAGTTCCGCTTCCGCAATGCGGCCAGCGCCTCCGACGAGTGGACGGACCTCGACGAAGTCCAACTCTGGGGCACGCCCTGACGGCGGACAGGCTGACAGCGGACTGGCTGACAGCGGACGGGGCTGCGGCCCCCGACACGGACGCGGCCCGCGCGAGAGGCAAACCTCGCGCGGGCCGCGTTGTCGTGCTCGGTCGAGCCTCAGCGGCCGTAGCGCTGGCGCAAGATCTGCTGCTCTTGCAGGATCTTCGCCGCGGGCACGCCGGTTGTGAACTGGAGCGCCGCTACACGCGCCTGCGCCTGCACGCTGTGTACGCGACCGGCGACGGCGAACTTCTGTCCGTCCTGAAAGCGCAGCTCGCCCTCGACGGGCGCTCCAGGGATCAGCTCCATGCCTTCCGCGAGCAGGAAGCGTACACCCGACTCGGAGAGATTCAGGACTTCCAACACGACCGGCCCCACGGTCAACCGCGGCCGCGCGGTCTGGGGATACTCGATGCGATAGAAGTCGCGTTGGTCGGATTCCACGCGCGGAGCGTAGGCCGCGCCGCAACCGCTTTCCATCGCGCGTTCAACGACCCTCGCGGTCGAGCTTCTCGAGCGTGGCACGCGCACGCCCGCCGGCGCGCACGGGGTCGATCTGCGCCGCGCGCTCGAACTGCGAGCGGGCTTCGGACCAGCGCTCGAGCCGGTACAAGCACTCGCCGCGCGTCATGCACACCTCGCCGTTGTCCGGCAGCCCCTGCGCGGCCCGCTCGAGCAACGCCAGACACTCCTCGAGCCGCCCTTGCTCGATCATCACCGAAGCGAGGCGCACGAACGCCTCCGCGCTCGGATTGAGTTCGAGCAGCTTGAGCAGGCACTCCTCGGCCTTGCCCCAGTCCCTGCGTGCCTCGTGCACCGTGTACGCGACTTCCCATCCGAACGGGTCGCTCGGGTTGCGCGCCAGCACGGAGTCGACTTCCGCGAGCGCCGCATCGAACTCGCCGCGCTCGACCATGCGGCTGGCATTGGTGAGGATCGCCCACGTGACGATCATGTCCTTGGGATCGAGCTTGCCAGCGTCGAGCGGCACGCTCGAGCGCGAGTAGCCCAACTGCGCGAGCCAACGCTCGTCGTCCGCCGACAGCGGAGCCTCCGACGCGCGACCGAGCGGCTGCACGCGCGCAATCCGTTCTCGCAGCGCGCGCGAGAGCTGCTGCGCCTGTGGCACCGTGGTTGCGAACAGGTTGCGACGCTCGCCACCGTCCGCGCGCAGGTCGTAATACTCCGGCCGCGGCGCGAGAATGAACTTGTCGCCGAGGCGAGTCAGGCCGTAGAGCGGGGCCCAGCCGTGATTGAAGAGCGTGACGAGGCTCTCGCTGTAGATCGCGCGCGCCGGATCCGCGTTGGGCGCGAGCAATCCGATGCCGTCGAGCCCCGAGGGCGGATCCGTGCCGAGCAGTCCGAGCACCGTGGGCACGACGTCGACGAGCCCCGCGATGCGATCTTGGACCACTCGCGGCTGCGGAAAGAGCGCGGCATTGGAGAGGATGAGCGGCACGCGCAGCGAGCCCTCGTAGATGAGCCGACTGTGCGTGTACTCGCCGTGCTCGCCCAAGCCCTCGCCGTGATCCGCGGTGAACACGACCAACGTGCGCGCGAGTGTCTCCTCGCCCAGCGCGTCGAGCAGCCGACCGAGCTCGCGATCCGCGTAGGTGACTTCAGCGAGGTATTCGCGCCGGTTGGCCTCCGCATCCCAGGGGCCGTTGACATTGCGGCGCGGCGTTCCGCGCAGGAATTCCTCGGGTGCCGCGTACGGCAGGTGCGCGTCGAAGTAATGCGTCCAGAGGAAGAACGGTCGCCGCTCGCCGCGCGCGAGCCACGCCACGGCGCGATCGGTGACCGTGCGCGCGTCGCGCTCGACGAAGTGCGCCGCGCCCTTGGACGCGCCGTCCTCGTGCAGCTCGTCCTCGTAGTCCTCGAAGCCTTGCGCGAGCCCGTAGCGCGCCTCGAGCACGAACGCGCCGACGACGGCCCCTGTCCGGTAGCCCTGCGCACCGAGTAGCTCGGCGAGGGTCGTGCGCTCATCGGCCAGCCGGAACGTGCCGTTGTTGTGCACGCCGTGCGAAAGCGGATCGAGACCCGTGAAGAGCGTGGAGTGCGATGGCAGCGTCGTCGGCGCGGGCGCGATGGCGCGCGCGAAGCGCACGCCGCGGCTCGCGAGGCGATCGACGTTGGGCGTGAGCGCGCGCGGGTCGCCGTAGCAGCCGATGGCGTCGGCGCGCACGGTGTCGAACGTGACCACGAGCACGTTGAAGCCGCGCGCCGTGCCGAAGCTCGCGTCGCGGACCACGGCGGGCTGCGGCGCGTCCTGTTCGGAGCACGCCGCCGCCGCGAGGAGCAGGGACGACGCGAGCAGCGCGGATGCACGGAGACGGCGAGCCATGACGGCGCAGGAGTGTCGCAGGCGCGCGGCATGGCGTCGAGTTGCCGCCGCGGCGCTCGCGCCGCGCGGCGGGGCGCTCGCTCGGTCGACGCACGCGGTATCGGGCGCTCGCGGTCCGGCAGCAGGAATTTGCCGGGCGCTGGCGCTCCTGCGGGTCGGCGGCGGGGCGTGAGGCTCGCGGGGGCTTCCCAAGGCAGCCCCTGCGGTTAGGTTGGAGAGAGAGACCGTGCGGTGCGCTCCGCGCCGCGACCGTACGCCATGCTCCCCGTCGTCGCCTCGCTCGCTTTGGTGTGCGCACTCGCGCCCGCGACTCCGCAGGCAACGACTCAGTGCGCGACCAACGGACCGGGCGGGTTCGTCCCCGGAACGGGAGCGAGCGATGGCATCTGGCCGCTCGTCCTGCCGGGCGGCTCGCTCGTGTCGACGCAGGCGGTGAGCGCCCCCGCCGCGGGCAGCGTGGTGCGTTCGGTGCGCATCGCGCTCAAGCACACGTTCGCGTCGGACGTGCAGCTCGTGCTCATCAGCCCTCTCGGCGTCGCCCACAACGTGCTGCAGTGGAACGATGGCGCCGCGGTCGGAGCCTGCGGCGCGGACTTCTTCGGCAGCTACGAGTTCGTCGATCCCGTCGCGAATTCTGGCTGCAACGGCGTTCCCCCGCTCACGTGCACGACCAATCAACTTGCGCCCGGCACCTATCGGCAGTCGTTCGGCGCGTGGCCGAGCGGTGCGGCGGGGATCGCCAACACTCCGCTGGAGCAGATCCCCGTCACGGCAGGCAACTGGTCGCTCGTGATCCACGACTGGTTCGCGAGCGCGGACAACGGCGCGCTGGTCAGGTGGGAGTTGTGCTTCGGCGCGCCGTCGCCGCTGCCGCCGCCTCCGCAGAACGCCCCGCAGTGTGGGCCGAGCGCGAGCGGCGGCTCGTTCCCCGCCGGCGGCACGAGCGGCAGTTGGCCGTCGACGCTGCCGAGCGCTCCGTTCGCCTCGCCGCTCGCGCTCAGCGTGCCCGCGGGCGCGACGCAGCTCGCCGCGGTGCGCGTGCGCTCGCTCGCGCACTCCTGGATCGGCGACGTGCAGCTCGTGCTCGAGGCCCCGAGCGGCGTGCGCTACAACCTCGTGCAGACCAACGACGGCCTGCCCGGCGGCGGCTGCGCCGACGACTTCAACGGCACCTACACCTTCGTCGATCCGCTCTCCGGCGTCGATCCCTGCGGCGCGCTCGCGCAGAGCGTTGGCTGCGGTCCCGCGATTCTGCCGGAAGGGACCTACGCTCAGACCTTCGGCAACTGGCCCTCGGGCACGCACGGAATCGTGAACGTGCCGCTGTCACAGATCCCGCTCGCGAGCGGCACGTGGATCCTGCGCGCGTACGACTGGTGGGTGCCCTCCGATAGCGGCAACTTCGCCGACTGGTCGCTGTGCTTCTCGAACTCCGCCACGCCGACGACGTTCTGCGCTCCGCAGCCTCCGGGCACGACGAATGGCTGCTACGCCACGATCTCGGCCAGCGGACAGCCGAGCCTGTCGAACAGCGCGAGTTGCCTGCTCTCGCTCGCGCACGTCGAGGGCGGCAGGACCGGGCTGTTCTTCTACGGCACGCAGGGGCGGACGATTTCGCCGTGGTGCTCGGCGAGCAGCAACGTTCTGTGCGTGAAGCCGCCGACTCAGCGCACTTCGGCGTTCGACTCCGGCGGCACCGACGGCGCTTGCAACGGCTCGCTCGCGCTCGATTTCGGCATCTGGTGCGCGACCCACCCCGGCGCCGCCGGGAGTCCGTGGAGTGCGGGCGCCAAGGCTTGGGTGCAAGGCTGGTTCCGCGACCCACCGGCCTGCAAAACCACCTCGCTGTCGGAGGGCATCGAGCTCACCTGGCAGCCCTGAGGGCTCGCGCGAGCTAGCGCGCAGGGCTCGGGGGAGTTAGCGCGTCCCGCCCGGCTGCCACAGCACGTCGCGTGCGCCGCCGTCGTTGGCCGCGCGCGCGAACACGAACAACAGGTCGGAGAGCCGGTTGACGTAGCGCAGGACCTCGGGATTGACGCGCTCGATCTCGTCGGGGAGCGCCGCGAGTTCGCTGATGTTGCGCTCGGCGCGGCGGCACACCGTGCGGGCGACGTGCAGCCACGCGGCCGCGGGCGTGCCGCCGGGCAGCACGAACGACGCCAACGGCGCGAGCTGGTCGTTGACCGCATCGAGGTCGCGCTCGAGCCGTTCGGTGTAGGTCGGCGTGAGACGCAACTTGTCACCGGCCGCTCCGGGCACGCACAGGTCGGCGCCGACGTCGAAGAGCTCGTTCTGCACGCGCCGCAGCACGAGCGCGAGCGACTCCCCCACTCCGCCCTGCACGAGCGCGAGTCCGATCACGCTGGAGAGTTCGTCGATCGTCCCGTAGGCCTGAATGCGCAGGTGATGCTTGACGAGCCGACTGCCGTCGCCGAGCGCCGTCGTGCCGTCATCGCCCGTCTTGGTGTAGATGCGTGTGAGCCGGACCATGGTTCGAGCCCTCATCATGGGACCGCAGCGGTCCCCATGCCATGCCCGACCGCTCTCGAGCGCACCGGCCCGGACTCGCGAACTCGCTCTCGGGCCTCGTCCAGCCGCAGGCATGGCACCTCAGTGTCGTTCGTGCCGTGCGGGAAGGCCTCCGCCGCGACGGCGACGAGGGCCTTCTCGGCGCGCCGCGGGGTCCCCGTGCGGCTTGCCGTTGGCGCGGTGAGGCAACCCAGCACTGCAAGAGAGAGGTTTGGACGGCGGTAACGTGCGTCGAGCGTCGCTTCGGGAGCGGCGCAGTTTGTAGCTTCTCGCGCCCCTTCGAGGACTTGTCCATGAGCCGCACCTCCCCCATCTGTCTCACCAGCTCCCTGTTGCTACTCGCCGCCTGCGCCAGCGAGCAGCGGCATTCGGCTCCGGTTCCGACCTCCGCGGCGCAGTCGACGGCCATCGAGTCGACCGCCGTCGAGTTGACCGCCATCGAGTCGACCGCCGTCGAGACGACGCGCGTCGAGGTCGCGCCGGTCGCGAGCACGGAGTCGGTTGGCGCTGCGGCGACGGACGCCACGGGCGCGACTCCCGGCGCCGCGGGCATCGGCGACTCGCTGATTCCCAAGCAGGGCAACGGCGGCTACGACGTCGAGAGCTACGACATCGCGCTCGACCTCGACGCCGCGGCCGGTCCGCTGCGCGGCACGACCCGCATCCGCGCGACCGCGACCTCGCACCTCTCGCGCTTCAACCTCGACTTCCACGGCATGACGGTCGATGCGATCACGGTCGACGGCGCCCAGGCGAGCTTCGCGCGCGAAGGCGACGAGCTGATCGTCACGCCGCCCACGCCGCTCGCGCTCGGCCGACCCTTCGACTGCACGGTCACCTACAACGGCAAGCCCGAGGGCGTGCGCGATCCGTCGATGCCGATGTTCGCGATGGGCTGGACGGTGCGCGACGGCGAGGCCTACGTCTTCAGTCAGCCCGCGGGCGCGATGACGTGGTTCCCGTGCAACGACCACCCCAAGGACAAGGCGCTCTTCCGCATCTCGCTGCGCGTGCCCAAGCCCCTCGATGCGGTCGCCAACGGCGTGCTGGTCGAGACGATCGAGGAAGAATCCGCGCGCACGTTCGTGTGGAGAGCGCGCGACCCGATGGCGACCTACCTCGCGACGGTCGCGATCGCCGAGCTCGACGCGGAGACCTACCACACCGCCGAGGGGCTCGAGATCACCAACTGGTTCACGCGCAAGTCGAAGGAGAGCTCGCGCAAGGCGTTTCAAAAGACCGACGAAGTGCTCGCGTTCTTCTCGCAGGCCTTCGGGCCCTATCCGTTCGAGATCTCCGGCAACATCCTCACCAACGCGCGCATTCCCGGCGCGCTCGAGACGCAGACCAAGCCGGTCTACGGCGCGGGCACGGGCTCCGAGGACATCATCGCCCACGAGCTCGCGCACCAGTGGTTCGGCAACGCGGTGTGCGTCGAGGACTGGAACGACATCTGGATCAACGAGGGCATCGCCGAGTACGCCGCGTGGATGTACTACGAGTCCCACGCGGGCCGGGAGAAGTTCCTCGACAAGGTGCGCTCGAACTACGGCATGGCGCGCATGATGAAGGCCTCGGCGCCCGGTCGCGTGACGGTCGAGGAGATGTTCGGCGCCAACGTCTACGTGCGCGGCCCGATCGCCCTGCACATGGTGCGCGAGAGCGTCGGTGACGAGCGCTTCCTCGCGCTGATGCGCAAGTGGGTCGCCGACCACCTGCACGGCAACGCGACCCTCGAGCAGTTCCTCGCCCATGTCGAGGCCGAAGCCGGCGCGGACGTGCGCGCGAAATTCGAGCCGTGGATCTTCGACGCCGAGATGCCCAAGGTCGAGGAGTGGGAAGCCGTCCTGCGCGAGCGTCGGGCCCGCCGCGAGGCCGAGCGCGCGGAGCGCACCGAGAAGCGTCGCCGCAACCACGACGCGGCCAACGCCCCGCGCGATGCGACCGGCGGCGATGCGACCGGCGGCGATGCGACCGGCGGCGACGCGACCGGCAAGGGCGAGCCGAAGCCGGACAAGCCCTCCGAAAAGTCCCCCGAAAAGTCCCCCGAAAAATCCCCCGAGAAGCCGTCCGAGAAGCCCGCGGACGAGCCGACCGACGGCTGAGCGAGCAGGCGCAGCGCTCGCCGCGCGCGTTGTGCAGCGCTCGCGCCCGCCTACCCGGCTCGCGCGGGGCTACTCGGCTCGCGCGGGCGCTTGCGGGCTGTCGTCGAGATCGCCGTAGCGCTGCTGCGCGTCGTCGCGGCGCAGGTCGCGGGGCGGGCCGCCGATGCCGAAGTCGCGCGGCGAGAGCTTGGAGCCGAGGGCGCGCATCATCATGTGCCACGCTCGCGCGTCGCGGCTCTCGAGCGGCACGCGCGTGAAGATGCGGTCGATCGACTCCTCGATGTCCTGCTTCGCGGCGAGCGAGAGCGCGACCTTCTCGCCGAACACGGCCTTGAGGTGCTCGCGCAGGAAGCTCTGCTGGCGCTCGCTCGCCATGCGCGGGCCGCGCTCGCGCTTGTGCACGGCATCGCCGCTGTAGAGCGTGAACAGCACGATGCTCACGGCAGTGGCGAGGTTGAGCGACTGGTGCTCGGAGCTCGTCGGCAGGAAGGCAACTTCCTTGCAGGCCTCGGTCTCCTCGCCGGAGAGGCCGTCGGCCTCCGAGCCGAACACCAGCGCGACCCGCTGCCCGTCGTCGTCGCACAGGTTGCTGAATTCACTCGCGCGCTCGCGCCAGTCGCACCGCAGGCGCCCGTCGCGGGGCCGCGCCGTGAACGCGACCGAGTGCGTCGTGTCGGTGAGCGCCTCCGCCAGAGTCGGCACGACGCGGATGCGCTCGCGGATCTTTTCGACGCCGTGAGCCATCATGGTGAAGTCTGGGTGCACGAGCATCGAGCGCTTCTGGGGCGCCACGAGCACCAGCTCCACCGGCCCAAAGTTGGCGACGGCGCGCATCACCGAGCCGACGTTGCGCGGGCCTTGGGTGCGGACGAGCACGACGCGCTTCATGCCCTGCCCTCGCGCACGGCCGCGATCTGCGCGGGATCGGGGTTGCCGCCGGAGACGACGCAGGCGACGCGCAGGCGATCGGAGCTCGAGCGGCCGTGCAGCGCGAGGCGCGGCACCTTGCGAGCGATCACCACCGCGGCCGCCGCCGCGCCCGCGGGCTCGACCGTCCAGCCGCCGCGCAGCACCAGCTCGCGCTGGGCCGCGAAAATCTCGTCGTCGGAGAGCGTGACCACCGAGTCGACGGCGAGGCCGCAGATCTCGGTGTTGAGCTGACCGGCGCAGGGCGGACACAGGCCCTGCACGCGGGTCGTGATGCGCTCGAGCGTCACCGCGCGGCCCTGCTCGAGCGAGAGCTTCATCGAGGGCGCGCCCTCGGGCTCGGCGCCGACCACGAGCACGCGAGGGCCGAGCGTCTGGCGGATCGCGAGCGCGCAGCCCGCGAGCAGCCCGCCGCCTCCGCAGCACACGATCACCAGCTCGACCTCGGGCCAGTCGCGCGCGATCTCGAGCGCGACCGTTCCGGCTCCCTGCAGCGTGCGTTCGGCGTCGTAGGGATGCACGAGCGTCGCGCCCGCGGCCACGCGCTCGGCGCACAGCCGCTCCGCGTCCGCGCGCGTCGCGCCGAGCACCACCTCGGCGCCGAACTCTCGACAGGCCGCGATCTTGTTCGGGTAGGCATCGGCGGGCATCACGATCGTCGCGCGCACGCCCGCGCGCTGCGCCGCCCACGCCAGCGCCTTGCCGTGGTTGCCCGAGCTGACCGCGACCACTCCGGCCGCGCGCTCGGCCGCCGACAGGCAGGCCATCTGGTTCCACGCCCCGCGCGCCTTGAACGAGCCCGTCTCCTGCAGGCACTCGAGCTTGAGCCGCAGTTCGACGCGCTCGTCCGCGCAGGGGAACGGCGCGAGCGGCGTGCGGCGCACCACGCCCTGCAGGCGCTCGGCGGCCTGCGCGATCACGATCCGCTGGAGGAGGTCGCCGCTCACGGTCGGTCGATTCTACGCGCCGCGCGCCGCGGCTCGCTCGCCCAGCGGCGTGGAATGGAGAGGCGCTTGCCCACGGCGAGGCTCGTCCGTCCTATACTCGCCGCCTTCCCCCAAGGAGCCCCTGAGCACCAAGATGGCCTGGACCCACCTCGACAGCGAGAGCCTCTACAACGTCAGCAATTGGGGACGCGGATACTTCCGCGTCAACGCCGCCGGCAACGTGGAGGTCAGCCCCGAAGGCCCCGACCGTCCCGACCGCCCGGGCATCGACCTCAACGAGCTGATCGGACAGATCAAGCGCCGCGGGATCGCGACGCCCGTGCTGCTGCGCTTCGACGGCATCCTGCGCAGCCGTGTGCGCGAGTTGAACCAAGCGTTCAACGCGGCCCGCGTGGAGTTCAACTACCAAGGCCCCTATCGCGGCGTCTTCCCGATCAAGGTCAACCAGCAGCGCCATGTCGTCGAGGGCATTCTCGAGGAAGGTCGCAAGCACGGCACGGGCCTCGAGGTCGGCAGCAAGCCCGAGCTGCTCGCCGCGATCGCGTTGCAGGCCGACGGCGGCAGCCTGGTCATCTGCAACGGCTACAAGGACGAGGACTACGTCGAGACCGCGCTGCTCTCGAGCAAGCTCGGCATCATCCCGATCATCGTCATCGAGAAGTTCAGCGAGCTCGCGACGATCCTGCGCGCGAGCGAGAAGATCGGCATCAAGCCCGTGATCGGCGTGCGCGCCAAGCTCGGCGGGAAGGGCTCGGGTCGCTGGAGCGACTCGGGCGGCGACCGCTCGAAGTTCGGCCTCACCACGCGCCAGATCGTCGACGTCGTCGAGACGCTCGAGCGCGCGGGGCGCCTCGATTGTCTCGAGCTGCTGCACTTCCACATCGGCAGCCAAGTGACGGACATTCGCGCGATCAAGAACGCGCTGCGCGAGGCGACCCGCACGCTCGTCGAGCTGTGGGAGATGGGCGCGCGCATCAAGTTCCTCGACGTCGGCGGCGGCCTGGGGGTCGACTACGACGGCTCGAGCACGAACTTCGAGTCCTCGATGAACTACTCGCTCGCCGAGTACGCGCGCGACGTCGTGTACCACCTGTCGGTGGCCTGCGAGGAAGCCGCGATTCCCCAGCCGGCGATCGTGACCGAGTCGGGGCGCGCGCTCACGGCGCACCACGCGGTGCTGGTGGCCGAAGTGCTCGGCGTGACCGACTTCGCCACGTCGGGCAACCCCGAACCCTCCAGCGAGGACGAGCACGAGCTCATCCAAAACGCCTACAGCGTGTCCGAAAACCTGACCGCGAAGAACTACCAAGAGGCCTACCACGACGCACAGCAACTGCGCGACGAGGCCATGGTGCTCTTCAACGTCGGGCAGATGAACCTGAAGGAGCGCGCGCGCGTCGAGGAGTTCTTCTGGAAGACCTGCGCGCGCATCCTGAAGCTCGTGCGCTCGCTGCCCTACGTGCCCGATGACCTCGCCAACCTCGAGCGCGACCTCGCGGACACCTACTTCCTGAACTTCTCGGTGTTCCAGTCGCTGCCGGACTCCTGGGCCATCAACCAGTTGTTCCCGGTGCTGCCGCTGCACCGCCTCGCCGAGCAGCCGACGCGCCGCGCGATCCTCGCCGACATCACCTGCGACTCGGATGGCAAGATCGATCGCTTCTGCGACCTGAAGGACGTCAAGCGCACGCTCGAGCTGCACCCGCTGCGCCCCAACGAACCCTACTACATGGGCTTCTTCCTCGTCGGCGCCTATCAGGAGATCCTCGGCGACATGCACAACCTGTTCGGCGACCCGAACATCGTGCACGTCGACCTCGACGAGTCGGGCCGCCCGCGCATCACGCACGTCGTGCGCGGCGACCGCACGCAGGAAGTGCTCGCCTACGTCGAGTACTTCGAGCCCGACCTGCTCGCGCGCCTGCGCCGCCACATCGAGCGCTCGCTCGAGGAAGGCCGCATGAGCTTCGAGGAATCCGCGCTGCTCCAGCGCCGCTACGAAGCGGGCCTCGACGCCTACACCTACCTCTCGCGCGAGTCCGACCTCCCCGAGAC
>Ga0194120_10005726_pt1 | contig 18065 bp, 11 predicted proteins | sample TA2MahCa65mmetaG_FD_148642 | JGI IMG/M metagenome (GOLD analysis project Ga0194120, IMG submission 148642) | Freshwater microbial communities from Lake Tanganyika, Tanzania - TA2015019 Mahale Deep Cast 65m | ecosystem: Environmental > Aquatic > Freshwater > Lake | place: Tanzania: Lake...
GGGCTGGTTTCCTTGGACCTGAGCCGGCGACCCCAACCAGCCGATCGAGATCATGGTGACTAACACCCCGAGTGGATGGCAAATATTCATGAGTTTGTCTCCATGCCCTATGGAACTGAATCAGGAACGCACAACTCCGCTAGCACCGATGCTATCCTTCCGCGGGTAAACACTATGGCCTAGAAAGGTCGGTTGGGCGGCGCATGGCGACGGTCAATGTTGTGGCAAGGTGGTATTGTGGCGAGATTCACGAGTAGTCGCAAACCTCAGGAACATGCGTCAGGGGGCGGTGACTCGCCCTGAGCAAGGAGCGATTTTATGCCGATCAACCTGCACTTTGTGCCGAACACCGGAGTCCAGTACTTCGATCTAGGGCTCATCCCCCGCGGGGCTAGTGAGAAGGATGGTTTCGGATGTTGGCGTTACGCATTCGAGCAGGCGGGTTCCCAAGCCCGCTTTCGGGAACGTCCGGAACGGATCGTGGATCAGGTGGAGGAGGATCACGACGAGTACCAAGAGGGCCAGTATCAAAGCGTCCTGGAGACTCCGGCAGCGATGCTGTTAGCGGTGGACGCCTTGGACGGCATCTGGATCCCGTTGCCCATGGATCGCGAGGGAGCGTGGGTGGCGCTCCACCTGAAACCTGTATCTGGATCTACCCACTTCCGCGCACACCTTGCGGTGGACACCACGCTTCAGCAGGACGGGAATCAACAGGGGATGGATGTAGAGGACACGGGTCCAAGGCGGTTCTCGCCCTGCGGGCGCACATTTTGGTCGCAGCAGGTGGTATCAGAGTACATCAGCCAACTTCGGTCTCAGCTCCAAGAACAGGAGAAGGTGGGGCGCATCGAGAGGATCGACGAGAGGAAAATCCGTTGTTGCATCGTCAGCATCGCCGCATTCATGCGGGATTGTTGGAAGGGAGGCGTGGTGTTGGTCCCGGCTCCTCGGCCACACCGTGGTGTTGTGCGGTCGGTGGGTGTGAACATGGCCATCGATCTCGGAAACAGTCGGACATGTGTCATAATGAACGAGTCGAGTGGGCCGAGGCAGTCGGGCAAGTTGCAGTTGACCTATCCGGAGGACCCGTCCCGCCGCTGGGATTGTCCCTTCGAGACCCAGTTCGTGTTCGTGGAGCACGCGGTGCTGTCGCCGCGTCTCGAGGGATTCAGCAGCTTTCGATTTCTTTCATCGATCCAGATAGGTCCGCGCGCCGGGGAGCGATTGCGAATGACGCAGCTTGATCCACGACGGTTGGGGCTCAGCAGTCCCAAGCGATACCTCTGGGACCAAAGGACGCCAGTCGAATGGAACTGGTCGTACATTGATCGCGTGGGTGAGAACGGCGAGCCCGAGCCGATCCGCTCCGACCTGCTTCGGTTTATGGACGTGGCCGATCCACTCAGGGCGAGCGCAATGATCGAGCCTCCGGTTCAGCCCAACTATCCGCGATTGGCGTGCATGGTGTGGGTGATCGTGGAACTGCTCGAGCAAGCCTTTCGGCAGGTCAACAGCTCTGATTGGCGAGGTGCTGGAGCCGCGGCTCCCGAACATCACCGTCGGCGCGAGATCGAGAATCTGGTGATCACTTACCCCGCTGGGCTGCACCCGCAGGAGCTGAAAAACTTCAGGAAAGCCTGTGAGCGGGCCTGCCGACTCTGGGCTGAGTTCCGATCCAATCCCGATCGCTTTTCCCGCGGCGAGAACGTTGAGAGTGACGGCGAGACTGGTGTGGGGCGGCCGAAGGTTCACATGGTTTGCGACGAGGGACTCTCTATCCACGCATGCTGGCTCAAGTCGACGCTGCGGGACTATGAGAACCGGCCGACCGAGATGCTTGCCGCGTTGGGACGAAAGAGGAGGGATGGGCAGGATCACAGCCTGCGGATGGCGTCGCTGGATATTGGCGGCGGCACGATCGATGTCGCGATCGCCGAGTATTCGTCGAAACCGGGTCAGAACGGACTTCATTGCCGCCGGCTGTTCAACACGGGCATCTCTCGGGCAGGTGATGATCTGGTGCGATGCGTCCTCGAGAACCTGATCTTTCCCGCCTGCATCGATCAGGTGGAGTCGTTGAATCAGCTCAGCTGTCAGCTCAGCTGGAATCAGCTCTTCTCGCAGGCTGGGGACGGGCAGGAGGGCGAGTTGCTGCGGCGCGTGTCGCTGCGGAGCGTGTGGCGGCCATTAGCGGCCCACCTGCTGGACGCGGTCCAGTTCGAGAACTCCGAGTTTGACTTTGCTTTGGGGGAGGTGCCCGGGGTGGATCAGCAGCAGCTCGGAACTCTCGAGAGGTATCTAAGATTGAGTCCGACCGCGCTTGCGGGCGTGCGGGTGCGGGGAGACTTTATTGTGCTGTGTGACCAAGTACGCAGAGCGATCGGCGTCACGCTCAAGCAGTGCGCCGATGTAATCGACCAGTTCCAATGCGATCTGCTCGTGGTAGCGGGCAGGCCATCGTCCAATCCCGCGGTGCGGCACCAGTTGCTCGGCCACATGCCGGTGCCTCCAGGTCAGGTCACCTTCCTAGCTGACTTGCCAGTGGGTGACGGCTATCCCTTCTCGGGTCATGATGGTCGGATCGCAGACGCGAAGACCTGCGGGGTGGCGGGATGCATGATCGCCTTTGATGCCCTGCGTCACGCAGGGGCGTTCTCGATGACGCTGGACGAATCGGCGGTCCATGTGCCGGAATCCGAGCCGACCGTCGGCACCGTTCACAACGTGGAGGGAGTAAGCCATTTTGAGGTGCGGAACGAGGATCGAATCCTTGCCGATGGTGGGCTGAGTTGCAGCATTCCGCCACTGAAGGGTGCGCGGATCGCGGTGCGCCGGATCGATGATCCTCATGCGGAAGCGAGCCCGATCTACCATTTTCGGCTCAAGCGAAACGTGGCTGGGCAAATGAATCGGGTCGGAGCCTCCGGCAGTTCGATCGGTGTACATCTATCCACTTCCGAGTTCGATCCGAGCGCGGCACCTGAGGAGCAGACCCCACGAGCGACAGAGATCCCGCACCAGCGGTCGAGGCAGTATGTGCAGGCCGTTTCGACTGGAAATGTTGACATCGGTCGTGGTCGGACGCTGGATGCCTCAGAGGCGATGCAACTGGAGCTCAACACGCTTATGGATATGGATGGATACTGGCTCGACACCGGTCAATTCAGCCCAATTGAGGTGCCCGATTGAATCCTCGCCATGCCTCTCCGGGCGGCAATGAACCGAACAGCCCTGATTACGAGCGACTTGCGAAATGGTTTGCTCGCAGAGTGTTCAAACAAATTCAAAGGCAGGAGGGTCAGATCACAATTGTTCAATGCCGAAGCGAGGCGCAAGCAGCCGAAGAACATGGCCCGACCGCCCAATCAGATGACCGCTCCCTAGCGGACGCAAAGCCCAGTCCAAAGTCGACCCCGCCCAGCGAGCAGACACGCGAAGACTTCAAGGACATGGTTGCTCGAGCCGAGTACGAGAAACAGACGCGTGATGTTGAGGACCTGACGAGACGGTTGCAAAAATCCCATGGCAGGGCGGTGAAGTTGGAAGCTGATGCCCAGGCGGCCCGTGTGGCACCAGCCAGCAATGTCGGTATCGAGTTCCTGCTAGGAAGGGGCGACCATTCCGACATCGAGGTGATTGACTTTGCGATCGAGGCGCAAGCCGCAGGAAACCTGCTGAGCAGTTGGGGACAGGCGCGTCTCGCGGGTCAACTTGCGACGGATCTTGAGTTCCTGCCTCCCATGCTCGTGCAGTCGATTTCAATGGGCTTCTATCGACTGGTACAAAGGCTGCGAGATCATCATCGGGTCCCCCTTTACCAATCCGATTCGCAGAAGGCGGCCGATGCAATTGCCAGATTCCTCATGGGCAAGTCTGTCGGTGCTTTGGCAGATGGGGTGCGTGCCCTCAGCGAGGGCATGGCCTTCGACGAGACCGTGTGCGTGCTGCAGGATGCGACCATGTCGCTGGGACCCTCCGGCAAGGTCGTACCCTGCACATTCGTCATTGGTCAGCCCGGTAGTCGCATGTTCCGAAAGGCGATCGTTGTGCCTGATCCCACGGGAGGAGCGTCGGCATGATTCAGCACCCGGAACCGGGCGAGGTCATGGTGCACCTGCCGGGCGTCGGATCGATTCTCGAATTGCAACAGCAGATCGGTCCTGTGTTTGCCGGCCTGCTGTTGAGGGGTCGGCGGGCCCGAGGGCAGTCGGATGCGATCGAATGGCTGCTTGACGGGCATGAATGCGCGGGTCCGGACGACCCAGGGGTGCATGAACTGAAGGAGCGCCTCGTCGCACGATGTAAAGAGGCGCGTGAACTCTCCGACCTGCTGCAGCGGGCCATCGCCAAGATTTCCCGCGACGCCACGCAGGTGTCTCTTGGCAGCGACATCATCGCCAGACTGGGAGGAAATCACAAATCCACACGCCTCCCGATCGGGGAAGCGGCGGTCTTACGAGACATGCTTCCCCGAGCCGCCGCCGCCGTCGAACGGGCGGTGCGTCGCGGAAACTTCGCAGTGCGTGAAGGTCAGGCCAAGCTGTTCGGATGGTGCTTTCTGCCACCGGAAGGAGTGACTCCGCCGCCTCATAACAGCGACACCTTGCCTGCACGACCGCCGCCGGAACCGCGGCCGCCGGAACTGCAGCAACCGCGTGGTGGACTGAACGACGGTCTAGACGGAGGAAATGGAGTCTCACCGCCACCACTGCCACCTGTCCGGCTTACGCTGAAGCACGATCAACTTCCTTCCAATACGGAATTGGGATTTATAGACCTGCTTGAATGGTCCGCCTCCTCGCAGCTGCAAGAGGTGGAGCTGCTGAGAGTCGATGGTTCGGAGGACGAATCGATCAGGGGGCCGGCGCAAGTTTCCTTCGATGAGATGTCCGACCGATGGATCTTCGACGGTGGACAGTTGCCACTGGGAAGCGAATACCAAGCTAGGGGGCGTTCGGAACAGGGTGAGGTGCGCTCCAATCGGATTCGAATTCCATACCCTGCCCGCGGCCCGTGGGCGTGGTTGCATGACCTCTGGCAACGACTCGGTCAGTCGTGGTTGCTTTGGGCCTTGTTGAGTCTTCTGGGGCTGGCGCTGCTTGCCCTACTCCTGACCATGTGTGTTCCAAAAATTGGGGGGGGTGGACCGATCGGAGATAGGCCGATGGAGCCGCCAGTGGTCGATCCGACGCGGCCCATTATCCCTCCCAGCACAGATGGCAACGTTTCTCCAGAGGGGCCCGCGACCCCGCCTGAACGCATTCCCGCTATCTGGTAAATGATCCCAACGCACACCATCTGGAAGGTATACCGAGCGCCGGCTTCGGGGTGTCCACCGATTAACCCGGGCCACAACAACTCGTTGTACACCCATCCGCATTTCGGGGACTGGCTCCGTCTTTTAGTCGGCAAGTGCCTGAGCCTAGCAAACGTGTCTCAGCAGGGCACCAACCCAGTGGAAGTAGACTACCTGGTGTTGGGCGTTCCTGTGAAAGAGATGCAGGAGAGGGGAGACCGAGACGGACTCAAGATGGCGGCTTCGGCGGTGAAGGCCGACTTCAAGCAATTGCGGGAATCGATTGATGAACTCAAGCGGATGATCAAGCCGGAACCAACAATCAAATCACCAGAGAGCTTTTTGCGTAGCTTTTACCTTCTGGTCAACTTACGGCTCCCAACAGATCGGAGCTGTTGGATCGCAACGGACGAAGGTTTGAGTATTATTCACTGGGGTAACGCGCATATTCGCAGTCGCCATCTGCTTCAGTGGACGCCGCCCCAGTTGAGTGTCATCGAAAGCCAGATGCTTGCGGAGATCGGCGCGGAGCACGAGCTAGATGGCGCGGAATCTCCCAAGAGACAGCGGCCAATGTCGATTGGCAACCTCATTGAATATAAACCTACACAAGTGTCCAAACGGCGTTGGGATTGGGTCCATTCGGTGCTGTTGGGCGCGACTGTGATCTGTCTTTGCTGCATCTGCCTCCTTTTGTGGAGGTCGCATCATGAGAAGAGGGACTCTGGGTCGGCGGTGCAGGCGTCAAGGGCGGAAGGGGAGCTGCCCGAGCGGCCCTCGAAGTCAGGGGAGGCGTCTGATTCAGCCGACAGCGTCAAGGGGCAAGCTACACAGCCGACCAATGGTGGTCTCAAGGACGATTCCAAGAAACAGCCCCCCCCCCCGGTGAAGGAGCCTCAATAAAGTGAGTAGCAACCAGGATTCCGTTCAGAACCATGATCAGATTTGCGATGCGAGAAAGCTCGCTGAGGGGCTGTTGGAGATCATCGAGCACCTTGAACGCTTGGGTGTTGGCGTACCAGCCCCACGCGCAGAAGCACCAGATCGGCAGGTCCGATCTGCAGTTGCGCACGGCGCAGGTGGAGCGAATTCATGAAGCTCTCCAGTGGGACGCTTCCGTGGGCTTCTATGGCGAGAGTCAGGCGGGCAAGAGCAATCTGGTCAGCAGGCTTGCCCGAAGTCTGGCTTCTGTGGAGTCGGAGGATGGTGGACTCTGCATTCGTGGGATCGGCAACGAGTCGATCGACTTCATGGATCAAATCGATCCGGGGGGTAGCGGCAAAGAATCGACGGGGGTGGTCTGCCGGTTCACCACTCGCAACATCTACTCCGATACACAGGTTCCGGAAGGAAGCTTCCCAGTCACTTTCATCTCGCACGCGGAACTCATCTGTTCGTTGGTCGACGGCTTTCAATCCGGCGTTGACCAAGAGGTGAGACCCGACCGGACAAGTGTTCGCCAGACATTGGAGAAACTTCGGAAAGCTCCACGTGAGCGAGACGGTGTGGGTCCCAACAACAATCAGAACGAGCGCCCTCTCATGCCTCAGCTGCTCGAAGTTTGGTCGGTGTTGAGCACGAATTACGAAAATGAGCTGATCCGCGAACTCGATGTCGCGGGTGAAGGCGACAGCGGATGGGACGAGTTCGTGCGCGAGTGTGTGGATCGGGGCGAGCGACCGACGGTGGGGACGTCAGATGAGTCGGATTTCAGACGGCTTGTGTCCATGCTGTGGGGCGGAGACCACCAAATGGGCGCTCTGTGGTTCCGGCTCTTTAAGGACCTTCGAAAGTTGCAGCAGATGACGCATCACTACGTCGAATCCAAGGATGTCTGCAAGGGCCAAGGCGGCGAAGGCCAGTCCCTGATTGACATCCATTGGCTGAATGATTTTGCCGGAGACACCCACGAGACGTGCAATGTTGGAGGCTGGGAAGGCGGTCGCCAGACACATCAGAAGCTCTCCAAGGCCTCGTTCGTCGCACTAGCGCGCGGGCTGGTGCTGCCGGTTAAGGTCGATGGCGCTAACCACGGATGCTTTGACGTGATCGACTTCCCCGGAGCTCGGGCTCCGGACAAGCAGAAGGATCTTCAAGGGAACGATGAGGCCGCTCGCACGCACGCCGTGCAGGCACTTCGTCGCGGCAAGTTGAATCGACTTTTCGTCACTGGTACAGCGCATTTCGACTCATCCGTCCTCTGTCTGGTCACGCAGAGCGGAAACCAGTCGGCTGGGGGAGTGATTCGAAAGGCACTCAAGGTCTGGTTGGAGCGCGAGCGGTGGTTCAAGTCGGAGGCGCACCGACGCAGCCCGTCGGCACGACCGAGGAATGCCATCGACGGTTGTAAAGGACCGCCGATGGTTGTGGCCATGACGAAGGTGGACCTGCAGGCTAGGCAGCCCAGTCGATTGGAGGACATCCTCAAGGAGGTGAGAGAGACGATTTCTCCGAATGATTTTCCGTGGATGGATAACTGGAGTGATAGCGGAGGGTTCCAAGGGATACACTGGGTCTACAACCCTAAAGCAAGTGTGGGCATCACGCCGATCAAGCCCCTCTATTCGCAGGGTGTCAAGGACCAGTTCCTGAAGGCATTCGACGACTCTGAGCTTCTGAGGCGCTATAGCAAGAATCTAAAGGCAAATCTCGACGCGTTGTTTGCCCCGGATGGCGACCCCGCGGTCACGCTGACCCACGAACTGCAGGAATTGGTCAAGTCTGCGGGCCATCGTCGGGTTCCGCAGCTTGCTCTGAACTTGCTCGCGCAGGCATCCGAACTGAAGGGCCGGATGAAACAGATTTTCATGGGTGATGTCGACGCCCGTGAAGCTGATCATGTGAGCGAGCAGGCCAAGAAGCACATGGAGGCGATCCTTGCGTTGGATGTGACCCATGCCGCCGGTCTTCTCCGCTGTCTGACGATGTCGACTCGGGATGTTCGGATAGCGTGGCAGAGGGCTTTGGAGATGACCAATTCCGGATTAGATCTCACCAGGGGCGCGGTGTCTTTCGATGTCTTCTTCTTAGCCCTCAGCGAACGCTTTGATGACGAGTTCCAACGCCGAAGCGAACAAACGCATATGCTCTGGAAGACGGAGATGGAGCGGCGCCACAAGGCGGCGTTTGTCACCGAATTCAAGCACCGGGTGTTGATGTTGCCCAAGGCCCCCTGGTTCAAGAGGCCCCTACGTGAGCGGGTCGAACCTCTGTTAAGGCAGGTAAATGCCGCCCAGATGTCGAGGGAGCGACTTGCAACCATCGTCGCCGCGCAGTGGAACCGGAGCATGACATGGCTTGGGAAGGAGCCGCCTGTTGGCGGCGACGGTTACCCGAATCGGCCGAAGTTGCGAGGCGAAGAGGCCTCGAACCGCAGCATCGTGCAACACTGGTCATCCGCTCTAAGCAAGGCCTACAAGGATCTGGTCGATCCAGAGGATCGGCGGGCACCATGGAATGTAAAAGTGGGAGAGCACCTTCGCGAGTTGGATGGTGTGCTCGGGGTGTTTCGTGACGCCGTGAAAAAGCAGAAGGGGGAACACTGGGAAGAGGTAAAGTCCGAACTCGATACCTTACTGGCAGATGCGCTAACGACTGGAAACAAGCGATGACCATCGAGCAGTTTCTCGACGGACAATGCGACTGGAATCGGGACCTCGACTCGGTTCCTGAAGAGCGCGTGTACGCGCTGATTCGCGACGATCCTCGCCGTGCATGGCGACTGACCGCCATCGAGCGGGATCGCTATAAGACGCTTGTGGATGAGTTGGGTCTGAGGCGGCCGGAATTGCGACGTGTTCTTCGCGCGGCCATGCTCGAAGCTTCGAAGCGGCTTGCGAAAGAGGATCAGGTGCAGTACCCGCATGCCCGTCTACTGATCGAGGGAATCCTTCGTCCGGACCAGCAGCCCTCACTTCGCTTTGGGTGGCAGGACAACCAGATTTCCGAGTGGGCTCGATACGTCGCAGGCTTGGGCAATGGCAGGGTTCATCGCCTCGCCGCGTCCGATGTGCTGAAGCTTGTCTTGGAGTGTCCACGAAATCTTGCCGAGTTAGGAGAGGATGATCAGGGCAACAGCGAGCTGCTTGGCGCGGTGCGACAGTCGGTGGATTATGCGCTTCGCTCTCTGCTCGGCCTGCGCTTAGTGCCATCCGTAGTGTGGGCAAAGTTGATCGTGGTCCGGATCGTATGCAGTGTTGATCCTGAGGATGGTGATCACGGACTTGTGAAGGACATGATGAAATGGGGCTGCCTATCGGGCTCCGCCGTCGATGATCTCAAAGAGGCTCTGCGTGGCGGCGATGATGCTACGGCCAAGGGGTTGCGAGCTCTGATGGCCTCCAAGCCTGATTTCGCGGAGCTCTGCAAGCAAGAGCGTTTCCGCGAGCAGTGCGTGACACTCGGCGTTAAGCCGGACCCGAGTCTGATGGGTCTCGAGTATCAGGGTTCCGATCCGTGGGTTCTCAATGTCCTTCGCGAGATGCGAGGGGTCAGCCCTCAGTTCGAGGCGGCTCGACGGGAATGGCTTGGCCTGAACGAGGCAGAGCGCATCAGCCGATCGAAGTGCCTCGAGATTCTCGCGATGGCAGATGTGTTCAAGTTCGACGGCATAGTGAGATTGGTTGAGAGGGAACTGAATGAGGTTGAGGTTTTGGATGTGCCCAACGCTGACAGACTGAGATTCGCTCGCGGGCTTCTGGCACGTGCGATCGGTGTGCGACTGACCGTCGACGATGGTGCGATGAACGCTGCCTACATGAACATTGGCGGCCATCCCTTCATGAAGTGGCAGGAAGAGGCGTGGGAGCGGTACCGACAGTCCGCGAAGGCCGCTTTGGTGCCGCCCCTGATCTCAAAGGACGTCCTACGAGCACTCCGACCCGATGCCATGCGAAACCATCGGGACTTCGAGCCTATGGCAGCGTCGTTGCTGTCACTCATGAAGACCTTGCAGGAGGAGGAAGAACGGGATAGGGCAGTCGCTCTCGGTCGTGGATGGCTGTTTGATTTCGTCAAACATGTCGCCTGCGCTGGCCGCCCATCGGACGCCATCGGAGTTGGTGTTCTCGAGGATGCTGATCGGCAACGAATAGATGATTGGGCGCGACGATTCGAGGGCAAGCGTGAGGGGTGGTGGGAAGAGGCGTTCGAGCGGTCGGGCGAGGAGCTTCGATTCTTCGAGTGTGCGATCAGGCTCGCCGAGAGATCTAACAGCACGAATCACGCCGATCGTGATGGGCTTCGGAAGGTCGCCGAGATGCACTGCGGGCACATGCTGCACCAGATGTCTGTCGAGGATCAGGCTCGCGCGATGCCGTCCCTGAACGCCTGCGTCGAGGCTGTGGTCACCGGTAACGCCGGTGTTTCTCCCACCTTGATGACGGCCTTCCGCCGAGGCGACGTACGGATGTTTACCCGCCGACTTTTTGGAGCCTCCGTCGATCTTCCAGCCGCGAGGCTATCGACATCCCGCTGGGATCTACGAAACGTGGCTTGGGCGATCATGGTGCTAGTGTTCTCAGTCCCTGTTCTTTGGGAGCCTGTTAATTCTCTGTGGCAGTCTCAGCCGGATGAAAGCCCTGATTCACAGGACGATGAGTTTTGGACGCAGCCTGTAACCAAATGCGTTCCCTACTATCAACTGAATAAGGCTGAGTTAGAGCAGCTCGTACCTGACAAGGGGGCGCGAGAACTAATGGTGAAGTCTGGGGATGGCCCTGTCATTGTTCGATCTCAAGCGGCGGCAAAGGAGTTGTTGCGACGGTTCAAGGTCTGGAAATGGGGGAAGTACCCCAGAGATCAGCGCGACCCGAAGCTGCCGAGTCAGGATGAGGCAGAATGTTTGCGTACTGAATTGAGATTGATTGGGAATGCGGCAATGGAGTCAGGAAGTCCCAAGCCAGATTCATTCAAGCCAGGAGTATTCATTGCAATCCCCGACGAGAACTAAGACCCCGACCTCTGATGCGGTCCTCGAAGCCCTACTTGCTAAAGCGAGGGATCCACTCTCCAACATCGATGCGGCGGCATATGCACTGTACCTGGCGATCAATCAAGAAGAGGTGCAGACGCCTGCAGACGCGTGCCTTGCGGCGGTCGGTCGGGTGCTCGGCACGATGGCGAAGGTTCGACTGGAGGCAGCAAGCAACCAGTCTGATCCGATGTTTCGTCTGATCTGCAGAATCGGTGTTACAACACTCCAGAGGGATCACGCCCAACGTCGGATACTCGCGGATGTTGCTGAGAGCGCAGTGATACGGCTGTTTGCATCGACACCGGCCATCGGCATTCGTCGACAGCGGCTTCGGAGACTGGCTGAGATAATGAGGTCTTCCCCATATCCGCTGCGACCTCGGGGTGAGGCTGCGGGGTCGGATCTAAGGGCGGTGCGACGTCCTAGTTTGGTTTGGACGAAGGCCTCCCACAAACAACAGGTGGTGCGTTGATGGCTGAGTCGAGCGATGAGTTCAATACAGGTCCGTCGCAGTGGGAAGATCCGGAGCCGGCGCCCCGGGCAACGCGTTTGGGGCGAGAGTGGGCGTTGACTCGGCGCGAGGTTCCCGTTGGGTTTATCGGCCTACCCAATAGCGGCAAAACCAGCTTCATTCACGCTATCCGCAACACGTCCATCCAGCAGACTAGGTGCCTCGGCAGGTGGGACTTTGGCGGGGTGGGTTCGATGTCTGGTAATGCTGTGGAAGATCCCGAAAGCGGCTATCAGGAGGCGACGGCACCCAACTTCTTCCGAATCGCGCCGTTCTGTGATGTGCGCAGAGCTTGGTTGCGTTTCGGCCCTGTTCGCACGGGCAGAATTCGGACACTGCTCATGCCTGAAGTGGCGGGCGAGATCGTGGATCGGATCGCCAAGGGGCCGGATTTCCTCGCGACCACTCCGATGGATGAGCAGCAGGTGGCTCGCGATTATCAGCAATTCATCGCCTCCAGCGAAGGCATCCTGTGCTTCATCAGTTTGGATGGGTCTCACACCTCCACCTCTGCAACTAAGAGGATCGACCCAGAGTCCTCGCTCATGAGCCAACTTGTCGCTGTGCGGCGGGTGCTCGAGTCCTGCGATGAAGAACGGGCGAAGTTGGGACATGCTCGGCACTATGCCGTCAGCGTGATTATCGCGAAAGCCGACTTGCTGCGCGACCAGCCCCAGATCGACCTTGTCCGACTTCCGCGGTCCCGATCTTCCGTGGCCTCTCTTGCGGGGGCACAAGGCGATCAGATTCTGGAGAACGAACTACGGCGACAGGATTCAAGTGACGCGTGGGTTCAGTTCTCAGTGTGGAATCTCATGCGGTTCCCGCGGGCTCAGGGCAACTTCGATCTGCAGGAAGCCATCGCCGCCGACTTCCTCAAGTGCCACGCGCCTCGCACGGCAGCGGAGATGGCTGCCCTTCAGGGGGATGAGATCTCGAGCCGAAACGTCCGTTTCTTTCTTTCGGCTCCGTACGGGCGCTCGTTCTCAAGCGGTGGGAGGCGCCGGTTTCCGGAACCGCACGAACTAGACCCCGTCATGCTGTTCGAGCCGCTTATCAGCGTGCTAGAGACGTCATGGCTTTTGCGTGCCGGCGATCGAATTCGCCGTCGAATCCGTCTTCTGGCTGCGGCAGCCTTGCTTGTGTTCGCACTTGGACCGCCTTTGACATCGGCCGCGAGAGAGTGGGTCAGCTCTGGACTTCAGAATTACCAACAGCCTCCGCCCACAAATGATGTCAATTGGGATGACCTTGGGTGGCGAACCGAATGTCTGCGATGGACGCCTCAGGCTCTGTTACTCGAGCGGGTTCCGTTGATGAGGGCGTGGTTTCCTGAAACAACTCAGCAACTGGCTGATTTGCAACGGAATGTTGCCGAGGCGATGGAGAATAAGGATCCGAACCCTGCAGATGAAGCGATTCTGACTTGTCGGCGGTGGGCGAGCAAGGTGGCACCGAACAGTACAGGCGACCTGCCGCTCTCGAAGAGGCAGGCGAAAGATCTCAGAAACTTTCTGATAGCGGAGAGGGGAGACTTGGATCCCGTGTTGGATTTCGGTACCTTGACAGAATTTCGGGATCAACTGAAGGGGGGTGGCAGTGGAATCGGACCCATTACGAAAGAAGAATGCATCACAAGATTTGAGGATCTTTGGGGGCGAAAGAAGAAGGATCTACCCGCGGCAGAGTCGAGAATTATGGGAGAGATTTTCAACATGCTCCGCGTGAAGGCGCAAGGGGATCTCAGCAAGGAAGACCGAGACCTGGTGACTCAGGTCCGAGCCAAGTGCAGGGCCTTCAAGGTGCCTTCCGACCTCAAGGACTGGCCAAAACCAAACGTTCAGAATTGGCAGGATCAGCTGATCTATGACCTTGCGCGTGAAGAACTGTCTGCTTGGGTCAGCACACAGATCGAAACTCTCAATAGAGAGGCGCGGAACCTCGCAGAGGACGCCGATACGTCGGTCACAGTCGAGAAGTATCAACAATTTGTGGAAGGATTGAATGAGATCCCCGAGTGGGTCTGGACCGGTGATTGGGCGGACGAAAAGACTCCAAAGAGCAAGGTTGTTGAGCAGTTGCAGTTGCTCGCGAGGGGTCAAAAGATGATCGCGAAGCTGACCTCGGAGCAAATCAAGAACGATAAAGGTTGGGAGGAGGATTTGAAGGTCGTGGTTAAGAAATTGCACGATCGCATGGATCGCATGCCGGTGACGCAACTGTTTGCCAGGGAATTAATAATAGAAAAGATTGTTCAGAACTTGAAACGAAAACTGACAGGTGTCGCAATACAACACTGTCCTCCGGAATTAATCAAGCAGCTCAGGGAGGTCAACCAGGAGTTCAAAACTGAAGCAAACATGCTGGAGCAAAACGAAGCATTCAGCAATTTTGGTCCCGAAGCGACATGGGATAAAGTCATTGATCAGCTTGAATGCCTAAAGCCTTCGCAATTGTTTCATGCGATAAAGCTTTTGATGGATAACAGGAAATTTGAGTTCAGTAATAAGCTTGAGGATCTTGCCAACAACCCAGCGGAAGTCCGCCCAGGACGCCCAGGATGGACCGAACGGTTGCAAGCCTGCCTTTCGAAGAACGAGCAGGCTGAAGAGCTTTTCAGCAAAAACATTCTGCTGCACTGCCTTGCAAAATCTTGGGCGTTGCAGCAGGGCGGCAAAGGGGAGGAGGCACAGCGTTGGATGCGTCTTGGTATGGCATTCAGTTCGGCAAAGAGTCCTGGCGCATGGTGCCGGGTTGCTCATGGCGATAATCAGGCGCTGAGTGCTATCTGCAAGATCTTTAAGCAGGCGACACGTGAGGATGATTTAAGAAAGCAAGAAGCAACAATCAAGCACGCAGGCGAGTGGCTGGCGAGTCTCGAAGGGTTTTATCCCAAAGCTGGGAATCCCTCCACGGATCCGAGGACGATTCGCCTCGCGATTGTCAAGCATAGGAGATGGATCAGGGAATACGATATGTGCAAGGTTGCTGGCGCCGGCCCAGCGCAACCTTCCGTTTGGATCTCGCGGTTTGAATGCTCTGCAAACATGCCGCGCTTGCAGGCACTGGATTGGGAGCACGGCGAGAAACCCGCGGCAGCCCTGAAGGAGAGAGATCTCGAGACAGCATTTAAGCAGATTCAGGGGGTGCTCAAAGACTTAGGTGGACCTCGACTTCCCACATTGGAGGAGTTGCAGTTGGCGGATAGCCACAGACCAGCAAACACGGACTGGAAGCTCCAAAGTATAGAAATTGCAAACCGTCCGAAAGACTTCCTCAAGCCTGAGAATCTGCGCGAGGTAGATGTGACCTCGGACGGTGTCGTGGGACTCTCTCTAGGTGTGACCGAGGTCTGTACAAAGAACAGCGGGGCAAGTGTTAAGCCCGGAAAATTTGGCCGTGACAATATTTATTTCTCGCAGTTTTGTGGCTTTCATATGGCACTCGATGAACTCCCATTTCTCGGCGATCCGTGCCCATAGATCGCCTTCGGATTCCAAGGAGAACCCTGCCGTGCTCATACGCTCCATTCACCTATGTTTTCTGATCCTGTCTCTGTTCCCCATCTCCTGTAAGTCCAGACAAGTATGGCCACCCCCCCCCCCCCCCCCCATACCCGATTGGAGTTTCTCAAAACCGAAACTGCCCCCGGAACAACAGCAGATATAAAACTGCAATCACGCCAGCGGGGGGACGTCTACTTCGAGCCCGATCCTCGGGCTCGGCAGTTGGTCCTTGAATGCGAGGTCAAGGTCCTACGATATGATCGGTATATAAATTGGTGGAGACATCGATCGGTTGACTCAGCTGGCAGGACGAAGTTTGAGGACGTCTCTGCTCCTCCTCAGGGAACACAGACGTCCGTTGCGGTGCCCCCCAACCTTCGGAATGAGCATCGGGAAGAGGGATGGGAATCACTGCCGCTCAGTCGATATCCGGTGGAGCTCACACTAGAAATCAAGTGTGGTGACATAGGCTTGGTTAAAAGTAAGCCGCGGGTTCTCAATAGCCCGCCCGCCGTATTTCGCCTGACTGCGGAAGAACTTCTAAAACTGCTAAATGACTGTCTGGAGGCAGAATACACCGCGACGATTACATCGAAGCCGCACAATTGGCCCGCCGGTGTCACGGTTCCAGCCCCCAAGGATTGGCGGCTGACCCTCACTCGCGGGCAGGTAGTTACGGCTTACGGCGCTCAATCCCTGAATCCACCATGATTGTCAGGGGCACATTTGGTGTCGCGCGGATGCAAGACGGCGTTTCAGGCGGTCAGGGGTGGATTTCTGGTTCGTCCGGGGAGTTCAGCGAATGGGGGCGGGCGGTGCTCGACGAGAGGTTCCCGAGTTTGCCTCGCCAGAACGAGGATGATCGCACTGGGGGGGGTGGGGTGCTGCATGTGCGACGGGGTAGGCAGTGGCACATAGTCTTTGTCTTTCAGCCGAGATTCAGCTTGCGATCGGTGCCCATGTGGCTAGCGGCGCGCCTGCCGGAATCCGCGTTCGCGACCAGCATGGTGCTTCCGCAACTGGTTCAGCAGATACTGCAAGCGGTGCATCGGATCGAAGCGGGAGGCGACGGTGGTGAGGTCTGGACCCAAGCCGGTGAATTGCCCGTTGCCGAACCGGCTGGGCTAAATGACTTTCGTACCGCGCTGGCGCTGGACCGACTTCCGTCTGGTGCGTCGATCAATGTCACGAATCCCGCCGTTCTTCGGGCGATCCAACTTCGGCTGCAGGCCGAGGTGGAGGCGATGCCCGAGGCTTCAGCGCGAGCATGGGCGGTTCTTCGAATGGCCACGACGGGTTCTATCCGATGGAAGTCACAGGGCGCACCCATTCAGGAGTTCACCATGGGGTCGCATGTTCCAGAGTCGCTTTCGTACGAGTTTAGAAGCGTGTCCGACTCCTCCCTGATTCGGCATGCGAGCCCATCAAGCGTGCTCGCCGGGGCCATCCGTGCACGACTGACATCGAAGGCGGTGGGAGATCTGTCTAGGTTCGTCGCGGTGCCTATTCCACTTCTTCCCGGGTCGGCCGTTCGCCGCGAGGAGGCAGCGGCATGGGCGGATGCGATATGGCGGGACGGAAAGCGCGCCCAGCAGGAACTGAAGGATGCGGTCGGTGGCGGCAGCGGGTCGATTCGGAATCCAGTCTTCGCAATCGCGGCGCTACTTGTCCATCACCCCCTCGCACGACAGAACAGGGTCGATGACATCGAGACCTTGCTTCGGGAGCTCGAAGTCTTCGGTGCGCAGCGAACGGTGCGGTCGCAGATGCCGCCTTGATGGTCGTCGGGTGTGGGTTAATGGCGGATGTAGGTAGTGGCTCAGCCCGCCTTTCAGCCACAGCATCCCTGGAAGTGCAAGCAGCGTTTGTGAGGGTATCGGTCTGAGCACGGCACGACACCTCCTGCGATGGGCAACAGAATCGCCACAACACAAGCCCCGAGCATCAAGATCGTGAAGAGAAGGCACGGCGCGCCAGCGACTATGGCGCACACCGCGAATGCGCCGATCACATGGAGCAACTGTTGCGTCCCCAAGGAAAGAGATTGCCAATGTGTGTTGCTCTGGTTTCCTTTGGTCATGTGTCCCCACGCACCTCCCGCTATGCACGCGAGAAGCATGGCAGCGGCCACGATTTCTCGGTGCATGTGCACGCTGCAGCAGTCGGAGGAGCGAGTCCAAGCCGCTAGGTGATGAACCTCGGCTCTCATCGCCTTGCCGATCATGGGGTTTCGTCATGTCGAGTCTTTCCGAAAAAGTCCTTGCGGTCCTGAAATCCGTGCCCCATGGCACGCATCGGACAGAGCGCCCCGCATGGGTTGGGCCGTCGATCATCCGAGTCGCAGCCGCCCCGCTCGACACGGTCGTGTTCGAGGTGCTGCTGCGATCCTAACCGTTTGGCGGTGACTGAAACGCACGCTGCTCGGCAGCGTCGGGCGGCGAGCGAAGTGGTTCCTAGGACGCGGGCGAGGGGAGTGGTTGGCTGAAGCGGATTGGCGATAATCGACACACTGGCGTGATAGCTCGGACACCATCGGCGCGCTGAACCTCGAATCAACTCATCCAACTCTGATCCCGCTGCAGCGCCCACTTGCTGGTGATCTTGCGCTGCCGTGTCCAGAAGCGGTAACCGTCCCAGCCAGTGATATTGCCCGCGCCGAAGCAACTGTCGTTCCAGCCGCCGAAACCGAATGGCTCGCGGGGGACCGGGACGCCGATATTCACGCCACACATGCCTGCCTCGACACGCCCCATCACGCGACGCGCGATATCGCCG
>Ga0194120_10005728_pt1 | contig 18056 bp, 14 predicted proteins | sample TA2MahCa65mmetaG_FD_148642 | JGI IMG/M metagenome (GOLD analysis project Ga0194120, IMG submission 148642) | Freshwater microbial communities from Lake Tanganyika, Tanzania - TA2015019 Mahale Deep Cast 65m | ecosystem: Environmental > Aquatic > Freshwater > Lake | place: Tanzania: Lake...
GAAAAGTGCAGACCCACCCAGCGCCAAAAACGCAAAGCGGACTCGCGCCCGCAATCATGTCGCGGAAAAAATCACAATCGCGCGGCGGTGGGATGAATAAGACGGGCTAGTCGCAGTCAGATACGCCCAAAGCTTTCAGCCGCGCGCGTTCCTCTTCGCTCAGCGCCTTGGCCGGCGCGGCGGCGAAGCTCGAGCGCCGCCGGGCCGCCATCCAGACGGCGGCGGCCCCGGCGAGAAGTGCGATTAACGGCGCGCTCCAGAGCAGCAGCGTGCCGGGCTTCATCGGCGGACGCAGCAGCACGAAATCGCCATATCGGGAATGGACGTATTCGCGCACCTCGGCGTCGCTCATCCCCTCCTTGAGCTTCTCGCGCACCAGCACGCGCAAGTCCTTTGCGAGCGAGGCGTCTGAATCGTCGATCGACTGGTTCTGGCAGACGAGGCAGCGCAGTTCCTGGGTGATCGTCCGCGCCCGCGCCTCGAGCGCCGGATCGGCGAGCCTTTCGCCGGGCGTGACGGCGTGGGCCGCGACAGGAAAGAGCAAGCAGACGATCAGGACCCCCACCCCAACCCTCCCCCGCTTCGCGGGAGAGGGAGTTAGACTCGGCGATCCCTCGGGACCGGAAAAATGCCGATCGTTTGGGTCCCCTCTCCCGCGCAAGCGGGGGAGGGACTGGGAGGGGGCTTCGACGCTCATTCCGCCGGCTCCAGGGCTGGCGCGGCGGCGCGGCGGGCGACGCCGATGCGCAGACGCCGGTCGGCGAGCGACAGCGCGCCGCCAATCGCCATGATGAGCGCGCCGATCCAGATCAGCGTGACGAGCGGCTTCCAGTACAGCCGGGCGTCGATGGTCCCGTCCTCATGCGACTCGCCGATCGCCGCATAGACCTGCCCCAGCCCGATGGTGACGATGCCGGCCTCCGAGCGCGACATGCGGCGGACCTGATAGAAGCGCTTCGCCGGCTCGATCGTCGCGAGCGTCGCGCCGTCCTTGCGCACCGCCATCACCGCATAGACTTCCGAATAATTCGGACCCTGGCGCGGCGACACGGATTCGATGCCGATCTGGTAAGGGCCGACATCGTAGAAGCTCGACGGCTTCATCGCGACGATGCTTTCGACGCCCCAGCCGGTGGCGGCGAGGCCGAGCAGCGTCAGCCCCATGCCGGCGTGGGCGAATGACGTTCCGAAGGCGGAAAGCGGCAAGCCGGCGAGCCGCTTCAGGCTCGGGCGTCCCGAGCGTCCCCGCGCGCGCAATACAAGATCGCTCAAGGCGCCGACGACGAGATAGATCGCGATCCCGGCGGTAACGATGGAGAGGAACGGCGTTCCATACCAGGCGCCGAAAGCCGCCGTCGCGACGACGCCGACGACGAAGGCGACGCGCAGCCGCGGCAGGGCGGCGGCAAGATCGCCGCGCTTCCAGGAGAGCATCTGGCCGATCGGCATCAGCAGAGCGAGCGGCAGCGCGATCGGGATCAGCACGGTGTTGAAGAAAGGCGCGCCGACCGAAATCTTTTCGCCGGTGATGGCTTCGAGCGCCAGCGGATAGAGCGTGCCGACGACGACGGTGGCGCAGCACGCCGACAGCAGCAGATTGTTAAGAACCAGCGCGCCTTCGCGCGAGATCGGCGAAAACAGGCCGCCGACCGGCAGCGCCCCGGCCCGCAGCGCGAAGAGCGCCAGCGCGCCGCCAATGAAGAAGACGAGAATGGCAAGAATGAACACGCCGCGGTCGGGATCGCTGGCGAAGGCGTGCACCGAGGTGAGCACGCCGGAACGCACGAGGAAGGTGCCGAGCAGAGACAGCGAGAAGGCCAGGATCGAAAGAAAGATCGTCCAGACCTTCAGCGCCTCGCGCTTTTCCATCACGGCGGCGCTGTGCACGAGCGCCGTGCCGGCGATCCAGGGCATCAGCGAGGCGTTTTCGACCGGGTCCCAGAACCAGAAGCCGCCCCAGCCGAGCGTGTAATAGGCCCAATAGGACCCCATGGCGATGCCGAGCGTCAGCGCGATCCAGGCGAAGAGCGTCCAGGGGCGGATGACCCGCGCCCAGGCGGCGTCGATGCGTCCGCCAATCAGCGCGGCGGCGGCGAAAGAGAACACGATCGAAAAGCCGACATAGCCGAGATAGAGCAGCGGCGGATGGATCGCGAGGCCAGGGTCCTGCAGGATCGGATTGAGATCGCGGCCTTCCCACGGCGCCGGCGCGACACGCGCGAAGGGATTGGAGGTCTGCAGAATGAAGAGCAGAAAGGCGGCGCCGAGCAAGCCCTGCATGGCGAGCGCATCGGCGCGCAGCCTGTCGGACATCGCATTCGAGAAAATCGCGATCAGCGCGCCGCAGAGCGAGAGAACAAGCACCCACAAAAGCATCGAACCTTCGTGGTTTCCCCACACGCCGGAGATTTTATAGATGAAGGGCTTTAAGGAATGCGAATTCTCGATGACGTTGACGAGCGAGAAGTCGGAAACGACATGCGCATAGGTCAGCGCGCCATAAGAGAGCGCGACGAAAAGGAATTGCGTGATCGCCGCCGGGCGGGCGACGCGCATCAGCGCCGCATTGTTGAGCCGCGCGCCGATGAAGGGAATGGCGAATTGCGCCAGCGCCAGTGCGAGGGCGAGAACAAGCGCATAATGTCCGGTTTCAACGATCATGCGGACCTCAGTGTCGCAGCAATACCCTCTCCCATCGCAGTCGGCTGTTGCCGACTGCGACGACCATCGTCGCAAACGGGGAACACCCCGTTTGCGGGGAGAGGGTCGGTCCGAAGGACCGGGGTGAGGGGCAAGAGTCTTCTGCGTCTTTCGCCGCCCTGACGTTCAGCGCCGTAACCCCTCTCCCGGCCGCTGCGCGGCCACCCTCTCCCGATGGGAGAGGGTTGACGCGAACTGTCTTGAGGCGCGCGCACGCTCACTTCGTCTCTCCCTGCCAGACGCCCTGCTTCTTCAAAGCGTCGGCGACGTCGCGCGGCATGTAGCGCTCATCATGCTTGGCGAGCACGTTGTCGGCGCGAAATGCGCCGCCTTGCTGCAACACGCCATCGACGACGACGCCCTGCCCCTCGCGGAAAAGATCCGGCAGCAGTCCGGTGTAGGACACCGCAAGATCGCTCGTCTTGTCGGTGATGGTGAAGTTCACATCCTGGCCATTCTTGACGACTGAACCTTCCTTCACCAGCCCGCCGATGCGCAGCCGCGCGCCGGCTGTTACCTGTTTCGCAGCAACTTTTTGCTCAAGCTCCGCTGGGCTCACAAATAACGAGATATTATTGCGCAGCGCGAACAGCATCAGACCGGCGGCGAGGCCGAGAACCGCCATCGCTCCAGCGATCAACGTCAGTCGCTTTCCCTTGCGCGTCATCTGGTTCAGAACGCTCCCATGCTCCCGCGAAGATGCGAAGCTTCGCTCTAGCCGCCGATATTCAATTCCTTCGCCAGCGCGTCGATGCGGGCCAGCTCGTCCTGCTTGCTTGCGAGCGCCTGTCGCGCGTCGCTCACCGCCTTTTTCGCCTTTTCGGTCTCGGCAAGCACGCTATAGGCGCGAATGAGCTTCAGCCATCCCTCGACATCGTCGCCCTCGGCCTCCAGCCGCGAGGCGAGACGATCGACCATGCCGCGGATCATCGCCTGACGCTGGTCGGCGGGCATGGCCGCAATCGCCTTGCCCTGCTCGCTCGATGGCCCGCGCGAGGCGACTGGCGCGCTTGCTTCTCCGCGCAATTTGGCGAGCTGCGCGTTGACAGCCTTGAGATAGGCGGCGTCGGCCGGCGCGTCAGCAGCCATCTTCGAAAAGATTTCGAGCGCTCTGTCCTTATCGCCGGCCTGCGCCGCCGCCAGAGCGAGATAATACTGGGCCTGAGGCGCTGAGGGATCGAGCGCCAGCGCCGCCTCGAAATCGGTCTTGGCTTCCGGCGTCACCAGGCCTCGCGCGATGATGACGCGCGCTTCGCCAAGCGCCGCATGCCGCGCCGCGCTCGCGCCCAACAGCCGCAGCGCTTCCGAATAGGCGTGGATCGCCTCTTCGCCGCGGCCGGTGCGCAGATAATAAGGGGCGACGACTTCATAGCCGCGGCCGTCTTCGGGATGCTCGCGCAAATGCTGTTCGATGCGCGCGACGGCGCCGGCGAGATCGCGCCCGTCCGGCGCGGATTCAAGCCGCGCGGTCAGCGGCATGTCGGGCATGTCGGAATGGCCGAGACGCGCATAAAGCGTCAGCGCGACCGCCGGTATCGCGACGATGGCCGCAAGCGCCGCGGCGAGCGCCAATTTGCGCGAGGCCGCGGTCCTGGACTTTGGCGCGGCTTCGGCGCGCAGCAGCCGCCGCGCCGCCTCGGTCTTCGCCGCTTCGGCGTCCAAGGCGTCGAGCCGCCCTTCGGCGCGTTCGCGCTCGATTTCGGCGATCTGCTGCTCGAAGAAGGCGACGTCGGCGGCGCTTTCATTCTCAGTCCCGCCTCGCATGGCGAGCGGCGCCAGCACCGCCATGATCGCGGCGCCGGTCAGCAAGGCGAAGATAAGCCAAATCATGGCCCGCTGTTTAAGGCTTTGCGCGCTTTATTGGAAGGGCGGCCGCAGGCAACGCCTCCGAACAAGACAATCATGTCTTTTTGCTGTTTTGCACAATCTGGCTCAGCCGCTCACCGTCAATATCAGTGTCAATTTGCGTCCAAAGAGGAAAATGATCGGAAAGCTGGTAAGTGAACTGCTCGCGCGAATAGCTTTTTCCTGGAAATAGTTCCTTCCGCTGGGCCTCGCTTCCATAAAAGTCCAGCACGCCCGCGACGTTGATGAATCGCTTCTTGGCGGACGGAAGACAAAGGATCTGATCATATCGAGCGTTTCGTCCCAAATTTGATCCGCCGATAATTTGATCGCCCGCGCGAAGTTGTTCGAGCGCATCAGGGATTTGGAGCCCCTTACTGGTTAGCGCTTTGTATAATTCGTCGCCGATTTTGGGCGTGTTGAAGTCGCCCATTACGATCAAATCGTTATCTTCGGCGAATTTTCCTTTGATAAATCGATCCTCAATCCAGTCGGCGAGCAATTGCAGCTCCGCACGGCGTCCAGCGATGTCGTTCGCGCCCCAGCGCGTATGCGCGGCAATCACAATAAAGTCGAAATTCCCGGCTCGAAACGAGCACATGTAGGGCGCGCGCCAGAATGACAGGGTAGCGAGGTATTCTGAGCCTTCCTTATCGCGCGGCGCGTCGACTTCCGCGGCAAGACCGTTGAACGTCACCGCCCGGCGATCGAAGAGAAAGGCGATGCGCTCGTCATTTCCGCCCCTGTCGTCGATCCAGTCGGAATAGACAATGTCCCAGCTCGGCCCGAGGAACTGGATGACTTCTCCGAGATCGGCCAAATCGTTGCGCAGTTCGACCATCGCAATAAGGTCGAACTGTCCCAGTATCTCCGCTATCAAGTGAATCGCGGCCTTCGTCCGACGCTTCCTGCCGAACTCGCGTATATTCCAAACAGCGATATTGATCGTTTCATCGAGTTTTGAGGGTGGAATCTTGGCTGCGGCTATTCTCTTCTTAAGAGCGAGAAGGCCTTGAGCGATTTCAGGCGAAACGTCTCCGTGATGCATTGTGTTCTCCCGCAATAATCGATTGAAAATGATGACTCTGTCTCGCGGCAGGCTAACCTTTGCCAAAGACTCGCGCAAGAACCGGACAAAGCGTCCTACAAATCGAACGATCTGGCGAGACGCTCGCGCCCGAGCATGAATCGCCAAAATGGCGCTGGCCGTCACGGTAAGGCTTGACGGGCGCGCCGCCCAATCGGAATGGGACTGGTCCTGTTGCGCGCCCTCATGCTCCGAGACCCTCATGCTCATTAACACGCCATCGATCGAACAGCTTTCCACTGTGATCTCGCAGGTCACCGGACCCGCCTTTCTGCTCGCGGCCGAAGCGCAGCTCTTGTCCGTCCTCGTGTCGCGATTGGAGCGCATCGTCGATCGTTCGAGAACCGTCGCAGGGACGGAAGGCGACAGCGAGGAATACGCCCATCTGAAGGCTGAACTGCCGATCCTTAGACAGCGCGGCCTGCTGATACATCGCGCCATGTACTGGGGCGTGGCGAGTTGCATCGTGACGAGCGTTCTTGTCATCATCAGCTTCGCGGCGGCTTACCTTCACATGCGCCACGAGTATGGCGCGGGCCTGCTCTTCGCCCTGGCGATGGCGCTCTTCACCGCCGCGCTGATCGCCTTCGCCAAAGAATTGCAGCTTGCATATTTGGAGATCAGCGGCGGCGCTAAGTCTCCCCAAACACCCGTGCGAAAATCGTATCCACATGTTTGAAGTGGTACGAGAGGTCGAAGAGCGCGTCCAATTCCGTCGGCGACAGTTTCGCGCTGACGTGCTTATCCTGCCCGAGCAGCGTGCGAAAATCCCCTTCCGAATTATTTTCTTGCGACGGGCGTCCTTCGAACGCCCTATGCCACACTGGCATGGCGTTTCGCTGCACCATGGCGTAGGCGTCCTCGCGAGAGACGCCTTTCTGGGTCAGCGCCAGAAGCACGCGCTGCGAGTGAATGAGCCCGCCGAGCTTTTCTAAATTCCTGTGCATGTTTTCGGGGTAAACGACGAGATTGTCGATGACGCTCGTCAGGCGCGCCAGCGCGAAATCCAACGTCACCGTCGCGTCCGGCGCGATCATGCGCTCGACGGAAGAATGCGAAATATCGCGCTCGTGCCACAGCGCGACATTCTCCATGGCCGGAATCGCCATGCCGCGCACCAGCCGCGCGAGGCCGGTCAGATTTTCGGTCAGCACCGGATTGCGCTTATGGGGCATGGCGGAAGAGCCCTTCTGCCCCGCCGAAAAATACTCCTCCGCCTCGAGCACTTCGGTACGCTGAAGATGGCGGATTTCGATCGCCAGCCGTTCGACCGACGACGCCACGACGGCGAGCGTCGCAAAAAAAGCCGCATGGCGGTCGCGCGGAATGATTTGCGTCGAGATCGGTTCGGGCGTCAGCCCCATCTTATGCGCCACATAGTCTTCGACGCGCGGATCGATATTGGCGAAAGTGCCGACGGCGCCCGAAATCGCGCAGGTCGAAATTTCCTTGCGCGCTTCGACGAGTCGCGCGCGCGCGCGCGTGAATTCGGCATAGGCCTGAGCCAGCTTCAACCCGAAGGTCGTCGGCTCGGCGTGAACGCCATGCGAGCGGCCGATCGTCGGCGTGTATTTATGCTCGTAGGCGCGGGTCTTGAGCGCCGAGAGCAGCGCGTCGACGTCGGCGATCAGGAGATCCGCGGCGCGCGACAATTGTACGGCGAGACAGGTGTCGAGCACGTCGGACGACGTCATGCCCTGATGAACGAAGCGCGATTCGGCGCCGATGAATTCTCCAAGATGGGTCAGAAAGGCGATCACGTCATGTTTGGTGACGCGTTCGATCTCGTCGATCCTGGCGACGTCGAAAGTGACGAAATCCGCTTTGTCCCAGATCGCCTTGGCGCTTTCGCGCGGAATGACGCCGATTTCGGCGAGCGCGTCGCAGGCATAGGCCTCGATCTCGAACCAGATGCGAAACCGTGTCTGCGGCTCCCAGATCACGGTCATTTCGGGTCTGGAATAGCGGGGGATCATCGGGCGCCTTGAAATTTTCTGGAAGAAGAGTGGCGCCTAGCACGCGCGTTGCATCAAAGTCCATATATGAGGCCGCCGCCCTGGAGCGTGATCGAGTGAAGATCGTTTTCCTCACCCTCATCCTGAGGAGCCGCCGCAGGCGGCGTCTCGAAGGACGAGGGTGAGGAAAACATACGCGAAAGCGGGCTTCCTCGTCCTTCGAGACGCGTGCTGCGCACGCTCCTCAGGATGAGGAAGCCCTTTACCCGATCGCCCTGCGGTCAACGCTGGAGGATATATGAAATCGACGGATGTCGTGGTTCTTGGCGCCGGCGTCGTCGGCGTCAGCGCCGCGCTGCATCTGCAGGCGCGCGGCCGCCAGGTTACGCTGATCGATCGCGCCGGCGCCGCGGGTCAGGAGACGAGCTTCGGCAACGCCGGGCTGATCGAGCGATCTTCGCTCATCCCCTATCTTTTCCCGCGCGACCCGGCGCGGCTGGTCAAATATGCGCTGAATCTTCTCCCAGAGGCGCATTACCATGTTTCGGCCCTACCGGCGGTGGGGCCGTGGCTGCTGCGCTATTGGCGAGAGAGCGCGCCCGCGCGCGTAGCGCGAAATATCGAGGCGCGGCGACCGCTGATCGAAAACAGCCTTATCGAACACGAAGCGCTGATCGAACAGGCCGGCGCCGGCGAACTCCTGCGCAAAAGCGGCTGGATCAAGCTGCATCGTCGCGACGAAACCCTCGCCGCCGCGGCCGCCGAGGCGGCGCGGCTGCGCGGCTACGGCCTGCATATCGATACGTTGGACCCCGCCGCCGTCGCGGCGCTGGAGCCTGATCTCGCGCCGGTCGCCGGCGGAATCCATTACCGCGACACCGCCGCGATCGTCGATCCCGGCGCGCTCTCGCAGGCCTACGCCGACCTCTTTATGTCGCGCGGCGGCCAATTGCTCGCGGGCGACGCGCGCAGCCTGGCGCAGGAGCCGGACGGGCGCTGGCGCCTCGCGACGGCGGAGGGGCCGCTCGTCGCCGGCGCGGCGGTCGTGACGCTCGGCCCCTGGTCGGACGCCGTCTACGGGCCGCTCGGCTATCGCATGCCGCTCGGCTGGAAGCGCGGCTACCACATGCATTACGCCGCGAAAGACGGCGCGAAGCTCAATCATCCGATCCTCGACGCCGACGTCGGCTATCTTCTGGCGCCGATGCGCCGCGGAATCAGGCTGACCAGCGGCGCCGAATTCGCGCGCCGCGACGCGCCGCCGACGCCGGCGCAGATCGAGATTTGCGAGCCCACGGCGCGCCAGCTGTTTCCGCTCGCCGAACGGCTCGACCCGGCGCCCTGGCGCGGCGCGCGGCCCTGCCTGCCGGACATGCTGCCGATCGTCGGCCCCGCCCCGCGCCACAAGGGCCTGTGGTTCGATTTCGGCCACGCCCATCACGGGCTGACGCTCGGGCCGGTCTGCGGCCGCCTGCTCGCCGAGATGATGACCGGCGAGACGCCCTTCATCGATCCCACGCCCTATCGCGCCGACCGGTTTTAGCCCTACTCCGCCCCGACGAGCCTCAGCGCGGGCTCCAAAACCCGCACGACGCGAGACAGATCATGCCCACGCCGAAGCACGAGACCGGTCGCCGCGATCACTGAATAGGCGCCTTGTCGACGCGAAAGCGCGGGGTCTTTTTCGATTCGATAGAGCGGCGCCTCGCTCGATCGCCGGAAAATCGAGAACACGGCCTTGGCCGGCGTGAAGTCGATCGCATAGTCGCGCCATTCGCCCTGCGCGACTTTCGCGCCGTAAAGATTGAAGATGACGTTGAGTTCCAGCCGGCTGAATGAAACCGCCGCGCTGCGCCTGTCTCCCCGCGCCCCCTGCGCCGCGCCCGGCGAAACGCCGTTCACGACGAATAGCGCGGGTCGAGCCCGGCTGGGCTCCGTCGTCTCCGACTCCGCCATGCGTCACGCTCTCCTCGACTTTCGCGCCCATGTTGGCAAGCGCCGATGCGGCGGGCAAGACTAAATGACGGGATTGCGACGAGAATCTTTGCGGCTGCGCAACCAGATAAGATTTGGCCTGCAATAATCATACTTTCGCCGGCATGGCGCCCCTTGCCAGCCAAACGCGCCGCCCAAAATGAAGTTCATTGCCTCGACAGCTCGGGGCCGCGCGCTTTCGGTTTCGTCAGCCCCCCAGCCCCCCGAAAGCGTGTGGCGCCGAGATATAGAGGTCGTGGCGATGGTCGGGCCGGCCGGGAGTTTTGCTCCCGCGCCGGCCCGTCTACTTTCGGCCTCGGCCGGGAGCGACGAAGCGCGCCCTTGCAAAATTCCCGACAATGACGAACTCAAGATGCGCCGTCGCGCCGACCGCGACGCCGATTGCCTTTTTGTTTTCATTGGAGTGAACATGACCGACGACGCCGCATCCGTCGAAGGCGCGGCCCCAGCCGCCGATCCGCAAGCCGCCGATTTCGGCTTCGAGGCCGATGTCGCACGGCTGCTCGAACTGATGACGCATTCCGTCTATTCGGAGCGCGACGTGTTTTTGCGCGAGCTTGTCTCGAACGCCGCCGACGCGTGCGAAAAGCTCCGCTATGAGGCGCTGTCCGACGAAAAGCTCGCCGCCCAGGCCGCCGCGCCGCTGGTCACGATCGCGCTCGACAAGGACAAGCGCACCCTGACCGTCGCCGACAATGGCGTCGGCATGTCGCGCGAGGAGCTGATCGGCGCGCTCGGCACCATCGCCAATTCGGGAACCCGCGCCTTTCTCGACAAGCTCGGCAAGGAAAAGGACGCCGGCTTCATCGGCCAGTTCGGCGTCGGCTTCTATTCCGCCTTCATGGTCGCCGATCGCGTCGAGGTGGCGACCAGGCGCGCCGGCGAAGATCAGGCCTGGCTGTGGCGTTCGGAAGGAAAGGGCTCCTATCAGATCGCGCCGCTGCCGCTCGACGAGGCGCCCGCCGTCGGCGCGCGCGTCACACTGCATCTTAACGCCGAGAGCGACGAATTTCTCGACGGCTGGCGCGTCGAAAACGTCGTGCGCGAACATTCGGGCGCGATCGCCGCGCCGATCGACCTTATCGCCGCGCCGGGCGAAGAGCCCCGCCGCATCGCCGAGGGCGTCGCGCTGTGGACGAAGCCGAAATCCGAGATCACGCAGGAGCAATATGTCGATTTCTACCGGCAGTTGTCCGGACAATTGGACGAGCCGGCGCTGATCGCCCACTGGCGGGCCGAAGGACGCACCGAATATACGGTGCTCGCCTTTGTTCCGGGCGCGCGGCCGTTCGATCTCTTCGATCCGGCGCGAACCAGCAAATCCAAGCTTTATGTGCGCCGCGTGCTGATCTCACGCGACATGGCGATGCTGCCGGCCTGGCTGCGGTTCATGCGCATCGTCGTCGACAGCGCCGACATTCCGCTCAACGTCTCGCGCGAGATGGTGCAGAAGAGCCCGGTCGTCGGCGCGATCGGCAAGGCGATCGCGACGCGCGTCTTGCACGAGCTGAAAAAGCTCGCCGACTCCGAGCCCGAGAAATTCGCTGACGTGTGGAAAAACTTCGGGTCGGTTCTCAAGGAAGGACTGCACGAAGACCCGAGCCGCCGCGACGACCTGTTCGAAATCGCCCGTTTCGCCTCGACCAAGGCGGAGGAAAAGACCCGCACGCTCAAGGATTACGTCGCCGATCTCAAGGAGAATCAGACCGCGATCTATTATCTCGTCGGGGACGACATGAAGCGGCTGCGCGCCAGCCCGCAGCTCGAAGGCTTCCGGGCGAGAGGCGTCGAGGTGCTGCTGCTCGACGACGCCGTCGACGCCTTCTGGGTGACGAGCGCGCTGGGATTTGACGGCAAGCCGTTCAAATCGGTGACGCAGGGTCAGGCGGACATTGATTCGATCGCGCTCGTCGACGACGCCAAAACGGCGGATGCGGCGCCCGCCGACGTGGCTGATTTGCTGTCGGCGCTGAAGGAAACGCTCGGCGAATATGTGGACGACGTGCGCGCCTCGACGCGGCTCACCGACAGCGCCGTGTGCCTCGTGGCGCCCGATACCGGTTTCGATCGCCAATTGTCCCGCCTTCTGGCCGAACATGGTCAACAGGCGGCCTTCGGAAAGCCGGTTTTAGAGGTCAATCCGAGGCATCAGGCGATCGTCGCGCTGGCGACCGCGTTGCGCGCGAAAGGGCGGGACGCGACCAGCGACGACCAGTTCCTTCTGCTGGATCTGGCGCGAGTCGCCGACGGCGAACATCCGATCGACGCGGCGGCGTTTGCGAAGCGGCTCGCGGCGCTTCTCGCCAACAAGGGATAGGTCATGAAGCTGGGCGTTGGGAAAAAGCCGGCGGCGGACAGCCCGCCGGCCCCGACGCGAATCGAAGCGATCGGGTCGGTCGCGGACCGCCTCGAAGCCGCCGGCGTCGAGCATCCGGAGGACGAGGCGCGCGCGCTGTTGCGCGGCGCCGCGGGGCTGACGCGGCTCGAGCTCGCCCTCGCGCCGCGCGCGCCGCTGTCGGAGGACGAATCGCGCATCCTTTCCGACTATGCGGCGCGGCGGGCCGCCCGCGAGCCCGTGTCCCGCATCCTGGGCGAGCGCGGATTCTGGACGCTCGATCTTACCGTCGCGCCCGGCGTGCTCGATCCGCGGCCGGACACCGAAACGCTGGTCGAAACCGCGCTAAGCCTCGTCGCAGGAAAACACGATTCGCCGCTCGCCATTCTCGATCTCGGCTCCGGCTCGGGGGCCATCGCCTGCGCGCTGCTCAGCGAGCTTCCGGCCGCCTGGGCGCTCGCCGTCGATCTTTCGCCGGAAGCCTGCGCGGCGACCGCCGCTAATCTCGGGCGCTGCGGGTTCTCCGATCGCGCGTATGTCGTGCGCGGCCGCTGGGCCGAGGCGCTGCAGGGAGGTTTCGACCTCATCGTCGCCAATCCGCCCTATGTGCGCAGCGACGATATCGCAGGGCTCGACCCCGAGGTGCGGCTGCATGATCCGGCGCTGGCGCTCGACGGCGGCGCCGACGGACTCGACTGTTATCGAGAGATTTTCGGCGACCTGCCGAGGCTGCTGGCCGAAGACGCTGTCGTTCTAGTCGAAGTCGGCTTCGATCAAGCCGCCAGCGTCGCCGCGCTTTTGGCCGTCCATGGGCTCCAAATCGAGCGCGTCGCCCGCGACGCAGGCGGACGCGAGAGGATCGTCGCGGCGCGCCTTGCGCCCTCGCCGACGTGACATATTGGCTACAGTACTCCCTTTTTTCGCCCGCCGCTCGGCGCCCGGCCTTGTTGGGGGGCGCCCCCTCCACTATAGTCATTCCAAGTTCCAGCCGATCGCCGACTTCGAGAGAGAACCTCGATCCTTTGGCTCCGCTTCGCGAACGGAAGCCCGAAACGACCGGCCGGGAGCAAAGTCGAAATCGACATGAGAGCGCCGGAGTAAGGCCACTTCGATCGTCGCCGGGCGTCATGCGCCGGGCAGGCAGACGGCATCCCGCCGCGCTTGGCGTCATGAATTCGCGCTGAGGGGAATTGGCGCAGAACTGGGCGGGGCTGCAGATTGCGGCCGACTTGAGGACATTCGATTCGCGCGCCGCTCTCGAAGCCCGCGGTCCGGGAACGGATCGCTCTCGCCCAGTCATACGGCGTTGGCGGCTTCTGGCGAATGGATTTAGCGGCGGCGTTGTCGATATGGCCGCGCAGGCGAGGGTCAAGCGCAGCGAAATTGCGGGGAGTTTGATGAGACCAGGACAGAACAAGAGAATGCGCGGACGCAACGGCCGCAAAGGGCCCAATCCGCTGACGCGATCCTATGAGTCCAATGGACCCGACGTGAAGATTCGCGGCACGGCTCAACATGTCGCCGAAAAATATCTTCAGCTCGCGCGCGATGCGCAGTCGTCCGGCGACATTATCATGGCCGAGAGCCTACTGCAGCACGCAGAGCACTATTTCCGGCTGATCGCCGCCGCGCAGCAGCAGGTCAACGGCTATGCGCGCCCGCAGTTCGAAGCCGAAGTCGAGACCTCCGACGACGACGACGATTTCGCGCCGCTTCCCGACCGTTTCGCGCCGCTTGCCGAGCGGCTGCCGGCGCCGGCATACCAGCCGCAACCGCAGCAGCAGCCATTCGCGCCGCCTCAAAATTTTGCGCCGCCGCAGCCTCAGCCGCAGCCTTTCGAGGAGCGCCCGATCGGCGAGATGCAGCGCGCGGAACGCCCCGAGCGCCCGCAGCGGCCCGAGCGGCCCGAGCGGCCGCCGTTTAACCGAGATCGCAACGTCGAGGGCGGCGACCGCCCCCCGCGTCACCAAGGCTACGACCGCAGCCGCGACCGTCGTTTCCAGCCGCGCGGCGAGACCGCCGCCGCCGAGGGAGCCGCGGGAGCGGCGCTGCCGTCATTCATAACCGGGCCGACGGGCTCTCGTCCCGCGCCGAGCGATGTCGCGGAGCCGCTGATCGAGCGTGAAACGCCGCGCGACCAGGAGGGCGGAGTCAACTATCATCTGAGCTCGCGCCGTCGCCGGCGGCCGCGCCCGCCGATGGACGACGCCAGCGGCGGCTCTCGGGAAGATGACGCGCCCGAGGTCGGCGAACTGCCGGTTGAGCCGGATCGGTTCTAACCGATTTATGCGACGACGCTGATCGCGTCGCCGGCGGCGATTCGTCCGCCCTGCGCCACCCGCGCATAGACGCCGCAGTCGATATGGCCGAAGCTGTTGCGCAGCGTCTGGACGAGATCCATGTCGCGCCGCCCGGTTCCCGGCTCGACGCCGGTGGCCGCGCAGCGGTCGGTCATTTTGAGAATGTCGAGCCGCACGCCGCCGATCATGAGCGTTCGGCCCGGAAGCGCCGCCTCGGCCCAGGGGGCCATGTCCTCGAGATAGAGATTGGCCCGAAACCGCAACGGATCGACCGCGGCCCTCTGCGCTTCGCCGATCGCCGCGACGCTGGCGAGATTGACGAGCGAGACGAAGCCGGACTTCGAATCGGTAAAGCGAAAGCCCTCCGACGCGGCGAGCAGCCGCACGGGACCGCGGATTTCGGCGCCAAGAAAGCCGGTCAGGAAGTCTTCGATGGCTTGGCGCCCTCCGGCCGACCGTAAATCCCCACGCGTGACCTCGCGCCCGTCTTGCACGATCGTCAGCACGCCCGTCGCCGCGTCGTAGCGCGTCGCGAGACCGGCGAGCGCGCCGTTCCGCATCAGCATGAGAAATTTGATCTTGGGCTGGTGCGCCGGCGCCGCCGGATCAAAGCCTGACCGCCCGTTTTCGAGCGCGAACATCCGATCGCCGGGAAAGTAGCCATCCGAGTGCAAATCGGCGGCGTCGAGCCTCTCGGGCGAGAGGCCCTTGACGGGATAGCGGTAGAGGGCGGCGATGCGCATGCTGGCTCCGGCGAAAATCGGCAGCGACAATACGTCCTGGCGAAGCGGCGGCAAATTGCGACGCTTGCGCCGCGCGTGGGCCTTTTCAACTGGCCCCCGCTTCCCATATCGACCACGAGGGCCGCCGCAAGGGGCTCTCTCACAAAATATTGGACGCGGGGCGGACCGCTTGAAAAAGGGCCGCCTCATGGTCAGAGGGGCTATGAATGAACTTTGAGAAATACACCGAACGCGCGCGCGGATTCGTGCAGAGCGCCCAGTCGCTGGCGACGCGCGAGGGCCACCAGCAGTTTACGCCCGAACATATTCTAAAGGTCCTGCTCGACGACGATCAGGGTCTCTCCGCCGGGCTGATCGACCGCGCGGGCGGGCGCTCGCGCGAGGCGCTGGCGAAAACCGAGGCCGCTTTGGCAAAACTGCCGAAAGTCGGCGGCTCGGGCGCCGGCCAGCTCTATCTCGCGCCGGCGACCGCCCGGCTCTTCGACAACGCGGAGAAGATCGCCCAGAAGGCGGGCGATTCATACGTCACCGTCGAGCGGCTGCTGCTCGCGCTGGCGATGGAGAAGGATTCCGAGGCCGCGCGCATCCTCAAGGACGCGGGCGTCACGCCGCAGACGCTGAACGCCGCGATCGAGGATTTGCGCAAGGGCCGCACGGCGGATTCGGCTTCCGCCGAGAACGCCTATGACGCGCTGAAGAAATACGCCCGCGACCTCACCGAAGCGGCGCGGGAAGGCAAACTCGACCCGGTCATCGGCCGCGACGAGGAAATCCGCCGCACCGTGCAGGTGCTGTCGCGGCGAACCAAGAATAATCCGGTGCTGATCGGCGAACCCGGCGTCGGCAAGACCGCGATCGTCGAGGGGCTCGCGCTGCGCATCGTCAATGGCGACGTGCCCGAGTCGTTGCAGGACAAGAAGCTGCTCGCGCTCGACATGGGCGCGCTGATCGCCGGCGCGAAATATCGCGGCGAATTCGAGGAGCGGCTGAAGGCGGTGCTGAACGAAGTTACCGCCGCCGAGGGCAAGATCATCCTGTTCATCGACGAGATGCATACGCTCGTCGGCGCCGGCAAGGCGGATGGCGCGATGGACGCCTCCAATCTCCTGAAGCCGGCGCTGGCGCGCGGCGAATTGCATTGCGTCGGCGCGACGACGCTCGACGAATATCGGAAACATGTCGAGAAGGACGCGGCTTTGGCGCGGCGCTTCCAGCCGGTCTTCGTGGACGAACCGACGGTCGAGGATACGATCTCGATCCTGCGCGGGTTGAAGGAGAAATACGAACTCCATCACGGCGTGCGCATCACCGACAGCGCGATCGTCGCCGCGGCGACTTTGTCGAACCGCTACATTTCCGACCGCTTCTTGCCGGACAAGGCGATCGACCTCATCGACGAGGCGTCGTCGCGACTGCGCATGCAGATCGACTCGAAGCCCGAGGAGCTCGATGAACTCGACCGGCGCATCATTCAGCTGAAGATCGAGCAGGAAGCCTTAAAGAAGGAAACCGACGCCGCCTCGAAGGACCGTCTGTCCAAGCTGGAAGGCGAGCTTGCCGACCTCGAAGAGAAGTCGGCGGCGCTCACCGCGCGCTGGCGGGCCGAGAAGGACAAGCTCGGCGCGGCGCAGAAACTCAAGGAGCAGCTTGAGGCGGCGCGCAACGAACTGGCGCAGGCGCAGCGGCGCGGCGAATATCAGCGCGCCGGCGAACTGACGTACGGCGTGATTCCCGACCTCGAAAAGAAGCTCGGCGAGACCGAAAGCCAGGCCGACACGCTGGTTGACGAAGCGGTCACCGCCAATGACGTGGCGCAGGTCGTCTCGCGCTGGACCGGCGTGCCGGTGGACAAGATGCTCGAGGGCGAACGCGAAAAATTGCTGCACATGGAGGACGAGCTCGCCAAGCGCGTCGTCGGGCAGCATGATGCGGTCGTCGCCGTGTCGACCGCGGTGCGCCGGGCGCGCGCCGGACTGCAGGACCCAAACCGTCCGATCGGCAGCTTCATCTTCCTTGGTCCGACCGGCGTCGGCAAGACCGAGCTGACCAAGGCGCTGGCGAGCTTCCTCTTCGACGACGAGACCGCGATGGTGCGGCTCGACATGTCGGAATATATGGAAAAGCACTCAGTGGCGCGGCTCATCGGCGCGCCGCCCGGCTATGTCGGCTATGAGGAAGGCGGGGCGTTGACCGAAGCGGTTCGACGCCGGCCGTATCAGGTCGTGCTGTTCGACGAGATCGAAAAGGCGCACCCGGACGTCTTCAACGTGCTGCTGCAGGTGCTCGACGACGGCCGCCTCACCGACGGCCAGGGCCGCACGGTGGATTTCAAGAACACGCTGATCATCATGACATCGAATCTCGGATCGGAGTTCCTCGTCATGCAGAAGGAGGGCGAGGATTCCTCCGCCGTGCATGACGAAGTCATGCAGGTGGTGCGGGCGCATTTCCGGCCGGAGTTCCTGAACCGCGTCGACGAGATCATCCTGTTCAACCGCCTGCGGCGCGAGGATATGGGCGCGATCGTCGACATCCAGGTCAAGCGGCTGCAGAAGCTCCTCGAAGATCGCAAGATCACGCTGCATCTCGACTCAAAGGCGCGCGACTGGCTCGCGGCGAAGGGCTACGACCCGACTTATGGCGCGCGGCCGCTAAAGCGCGTCATGCAGAAGGAGCTGCAGGACGCCCTCGCCGAGCGCCTGCTCGCCGGCGAGATCATCGACGGCGCGACGGTTGAAGTTTCGGCCGACGCCTCGGGCCTCGTCATCGACGGCAAGTCGACGCACGGCCGCGCCGCGCCGATGCTGCGCACGGTGGGGAACGCTTGAGTTGAAATTTAGGCCCCCGCAATGCCGGGGGCTTTTTTCTCGACGCATTCTGCACGAACGCACTCTCATCTTCTCGCGGGACTGCGCCGAGCAATTCTGAAACACGAACGCTGCCGCGCAAGGCGGCTTGCCAAAGCTTTGGGGGATGTCCCGATCATTGTTGAAAAAGGAGGAGCGGCGTTGCTCGCCTTGAGCCGTTAGGCTCGGGGTGCTGATTCCACGAAAGGAAGCAACGCCATGCAGGAACATACCACATCGACCGCGATTC
>Ga0194120_10005729_pt1 | contig 18056 bp, 13 predicted proteins | sample TA2MahCa65mmetaG_FD_148642 | JGI IMG/M metagenome (GOLD analysis project Ga0194120, IMG submission 148642) | Freshwater microbial communities from Lake Tanganyika, Tanzania - TA2015019 Mahale Deep Cast 65m | ecosystem: Environmental > Aquatic > Freshwater > Lake | place: Tanzania: Lake...
GCTGCGAGCCCCCTTCACGCAACGAGCAGCTAGTAGGCGAAACCGATTGAGGAATTGTTGTGGCATCACGGCCCGTATCCCGGTGCGAATTTGGGGTTTCGCCTACTAGTCCGGCCGCGCTGCCGACACGGCCGGACCGGAGCCCCATTTTCTGGCCGCCAGAAGGTCGGTCGTTTGGTCAAGTCATCGCGGTGCGGCCAAAAAACGGGTCTCCGCCCGGGGTCCCTGCGGTGAGCGCAGCGAGCGAGCCGTGACTCAGTGTCACGGGGAGAGCGGGGGCGAGTAACGATCCCTCGCGCGCTGGCGCCGATACCGACGGGCCAGCGCGCGGTTGGGACCGCCTCGACGTGCCACGGCTTGCTTTTTCAGCGGCGCTCGCGATCACGGCAGCCCGCCGCATTTCGCCCTGAACAGCCGGTCCCAGCGACGTTGTTTCGACAGGCACAGTCGCGCCGGCCGGACCGCCGTCGGTGCCTTCGTGCTGCAAGGGGTCGACTTGTAAGCGTTCCGGTCGCCGACCCGACGATGGAGGGCGCGACGGCCGTCGGCGACTGTCCGCCCATGGGCTTGTTTTGCACAAGGAATGGGAGTACCTCGGGGTTGCTGACCAAAGCGCTTGGGCATTTCCCGGGCGCCACGAGGTACTCCTATGGCAGACAGCAAGGCGGACGCCGCTCGGGTTCGGGTGGAGTTTGGGAATTTTCTCGCCGACCTCGGCCGGCGCGTCGCGAGTGCCGACGGGGCGATCGACGCGGCCGCCGCTTTGACGATCGCTGAACAGGCGCTGGGCGGCGGCCGGCGCGCAACTGCGCTGCTGCATGGCTTTGCTGTGCTGCTGGCGTACGCAGACAGCAAGCCCGGCGCCACGGTGCTCGATGACGAAGAGGGCGCCAACAGGGCCGCCCACGACGCCGTGCTGCGGCAACTGCGCGCTGCCGGACGGCGCGCGGGCCGACTGCACGCCACGCCCGCTGGGCGCCCGCAGCGGAACCTGGACGGGGCCGGCCCTACACCGGTCCGAGGCAAGTGAGACGCGGCGACCGCGCGCTGGCCCGTGGGCCTCGGCGCCAGCGCGCGAGGGATCGTTACCCGCCCCCGCTCAGGCCGTGACATTCAGTCACGGCTGGCGCGCTGCGCTCACCGCAGGGACCCCGGGCGGAGACCCGCTTTGGGCCGCACCACAGGGACGGTGCCATGACGGACAACCTCAGGCGGCCCAAAGCGGGGCTCCTGTCCGGCCGCGTCGGCAGCGCAGCCGGACTTGAGCCCGGTCCCGTAGGCACGCGCCCAAATGCATTCATGTGGTTGGCCGTTGACCACGCTTCGCAACTCGGTAGCGACGGCACGTGTGCTCGGCATGCGGCTGGCGACGAGGGATGGGCGCATCCTCGACTACACCAAGGGCGGCCTCGTACAGGTGTTGCCGCTCTGAGGGCTCGCAGCGACCTCGCCCACCCTGGTCGCGAAGCTCCCGCGCGGCATGCTGTTGCGGCTTTTGTGCACCACGCGCCGCGCGGCGACGCCGATCCGGATAATTTGATTGGGCGTTCATTGGCGCTGACCTGTGTTCTCGGGGCGCGCTGGACCCGATCGGCGGCCAAAAAACGCCGCTTGACAGGCTCCCGCAGCGTTCTACATTGAGATTTTTCACACCGCCAGACTTCAACTCGTTGACATCGCAGCTCTTTCCCCCCTTGACATCCGCGCAAAGTCGGTTTTCTTGGGTGCGACGGCCGGCGACGGCGCTCCCCAAATGGGCGGGCGTCCGGCCCCAACCGACGAATATCCCGCGCGTTTTGTCGCGGGCTGGAGGCAAGCCATGACTCTGATGCGATGGAACCCGTGGAGCGACGTCGACACGTTGCACTCGGAAATCAACAAGCTCTTCGACACCATGGGCACCGAGGCCCGCACCGGCCAGACCCGCGCCCAGCCGACCTTCGCGCCTGCGGTAGACATCTTTGAGGACGCGGACAAGTACGTGCTCAAGTTCGACTTGCCGGAGGTGCGCCCGGAGGAAGTCGCGATTCACGTCGAAAACCAGACCCTGCTGGTCAAGGGCGAGCGCAAGTTCGAGGCCACCGACAACAAGAACGGCTGGCACCGCATCGAGCGCAGCTACGGCCGGTTCAGCCGCAGCTTCACCCTGCCCAACAACGTCGAAGCCGACAAGATCACGGCGGCGGCCCGCGACGGCGTGCTGCGGCTCGAACTGCCCAAGAAGGCCGAGGCGCAGCCCCGCAAGATCGCGGTGACCCAGGCCAACTAGGCCCGTTAGGGCCAGGAAATGATTTAGGGCCAGGAAATGATTTAGGGCCCGGAAATGATTTACTCAATCATTTCTTGGGCCCGTTTGCTTGCTCCGTGGGTCGCCAGCTCGCGGACCAAGGGTCCGACTCGCGGCTCCGTCCTGATGTGAGAGTGATCGACTTATTGTTTTCCAGTCCCTTACTCAATCATTTCTCGGGCCCGTGTGCTTGCTCCGTGGGTCGCCAGCTCGCGGACCAAAGGTCCGACTCGCGGCTCCGTCCTGATGTGAGAGTGATCGACTTATTATTTTCCAGTCCCTTACTCAATCATTTCTCGGGCCCTTATTCCGCCATGCGCCGATCGAGGCGGTGATGCCCATGCCGCCGTTGTCGAATGCGGCGCAGCCCCACACTGCGCCGCAGGGAGCCTGGCGGCCGCCAACAAGGCATGTCGGAGTGGATGGTTGCGCCCAGCAGGCATTGGACACATCGACACCCCCTCGGTGTGCGGCTCGACCGTCAGACCATCACCGATCCGCAAGAGATATCGATGCCTTGCCCGGTGATGCAGTCGCCGCCCGGACCGATCAGGAACTTGAGGTACTGCGCCACTTCCTGCGGCTTGGCCATGCGGCGGATCGGCTGGTTGGCCAGCATTTGACTCTGCACCTGCTGCAACGGAACGCCGCGGTGCTCGGCCATGCGCGACATGGCGTCGTGGGCCATCTGGGTGTCGACCCAGCCCGGGTTGACAGCGTTGACACGAATGCCGCGCGGCGCCAGCTCGTGCGCGAGGCTGCGCACCAAGCCCATGACGGCATGTTTGCTCGCCACGTAGGCGCTGTTCCCCGGCACCCCCATGCGGCCGAGCACACTGCCGACGAAAAGGATGCGGCCGTTCTGCGGCATGTGCGCGGCGGCCAACTGGGCAAGAAAGTAGGTGTTTACCAAGTTTGTGGTCAGCACCGACCGAAACGTCGCCCTGCCCTGCGGGCTGAGGTCATCGAACGGCGTCGGCGCGTTGATGCCCGCGTTGAGGATGAGCACATCGACCGGGCCGTTGCGGGATTCGGCCGCGACCACCGCCTCGTCGATGGACTGCTCGTCTTGCAGGTCGAGGCGCACGGTGTGGGCGCGGTCGGTGCCAATGTCCATGCAGATGCCCAGGCAGCGCGTGTACGAGCGGGCGGCGAGCGTGAGCTTGTGGTTCTTCTCTTCGCCGAGCAACCGCGCCGTCGCTTCGCCGATCCCACGCGACGCACCGGTGATGAGGATGTGCTTGGCGCGTGCAGCCAGCGCGGCCTGCAGTTCGCTCTGCGGCAGTTTGACAGTTCCGGTCGCCATTGCTGATTACTCCTTGCAGTTTTGTAGCGCCGGCCCGCTTTGGGCCTCGTGCGCTTGCAGTTGCTGGCCCGACGCGCCCCACACGGCCCGCCACACCGCGACCGTGACTGCGATGCAGAACCACGCTACGAGGACCATGTAGGTGGCGTAGATGGCCCCGCGCACGAGCCGATAGCGTGGCGGCTTGGCTTCGGCGCGCTCCAGGATTTCTTCGGTGGGCAGCTCAGTCCCGGCCAACATGCCGGCGAGATCGCTGGGTGGAGCGGGTTGCACCGGCGGCGCAGCATCGACGGCTGCTGGTGGTTCGGGCGTGCCTTCGCCCCCGGGCGGGTCGGTGTCGCTCATCGGGCCGCCTTGGTCTACGGACGCACCCGGTGGTCGCCGAGCGCCCCCCGCAAGGTGGTCTTTTGCTGTTCAGCGAAGATCGAGCACACGCCCGGCACCGGCAGCCCGCAGCGACCCTCGGGCGACAGGCACTCGTAGTTCGACTGCAGTTGCTTGCAGGTGCGCTTCTGGCCGCCGACGTCCCACGCCGCCTCAAGGATTTCGCCGGTCTTGGCGTCGCACTTGGGCGAGCAGAAGGCGGGCATGGGCAAAGGGGCGTCGTAGCGACCGTTGCCGTCGGTATCGACGAACACTGCGCTGGCGATCGCCATCGGCAGCGCCGGGAAGAAATCTGGGATCCGCGCCGGCGGCGCGATGATGTTCGAAGCCACCGCGCTCAGCCCTGGGGCGGCGCTGAAAAGCGAACTGAAGGCGATCGACGCGACCCTGGCCAACTGCAACTCGCCAAAGGGCACATCCAGGTACACCGGGCGCATCAAGTGCGCGTTGTCGGTGCCGAGGGCGACCACCACCACGTGCGAATCGCGGTCGGGCACGGTCAGCGCAAACGTCTTGTCGAGATCGACGATGCGCGCCGCGTCGGGCTTGAGGGTCTCGGACGCCGCGACGCGGCCATTGACGTACAACTCGACCCGGTCCACGCCGTACCACGACGCCGTTTGCACGCGAACCTTGACCGGCAAGGCAGCGCCGGCCTTGAGCGCCACCGTCTCGCCCGGACCTTTGCCGGCGATGGTCACGTCGATCATGGGCCCGTAGCTCGGCACCGACTTGCCGGCGCGAATGGCCTCGGCGGCGGTGCGCTCGTCCAGACTGTGCGGGTCGTCGGTCGCCGACTTGAAGTAGGTGCGCGGCGCGCCGGGCTCTTGCTTATAGCCGTGGCTGTCGCTGCCGCCGACGATGCCGCGAATCAGCCCGCGCTCCAAGAAGCGCAGGTAGTCGCTGAACACGCCGTCGCGCCGGCCGCACGGGCGCAACCAACTGGCGGGCGGCACGGCCTTGTCAAAGGGTTGGTCGAGCAGGGCCGGTTGAAAGTCGCAGAGCTTCTTGATGACAGTGAGCTTGTCGTTGGACGCGACTTCAGGCTTGGCCTCGTTGGCGACGTCGCCCGCCGGTTCGTCCATCCAGGCGTCTTGCTCTTCCTTGGTCCGGGTGTTGATGTCGGCGGTGCTGATGTGCGCCAGCGCCATGCGGTAGCGCATCTTGCAGGTCGCGGCGTCTTCATCGGCCGGGCAGGTGTCGAGGCCGTCGCGCTTGACGACGTTTTCCAAGCCGCGGTCGGCGTATTCGGGACAGGCGACCTTGAGTTCAGCCCGCATGGCGGCCGCGTCGACCTTGCCGTCTGGGCCGACGCCGGCCCGGTCCATCCGCGCGAGACACCGCGAAAATTCTTGCACTTCGCGGACAGTGGCGGTGTGGATCGCGTCGAAGCGCTTGCCGTTGAACACCTCCATGGCGTCGTGGTCGCAGCCGACGGTGCGCAACGTCGGATTGGCTTCCTCAAGCAGAGACAACGTGCGCGTGTGGCTGTACGCATTGGCGCCCGCCTGATCGAGCCAACCCAAGAAGCCATCGCGCGGGTGGGCGATGATGGTCGAAGCCTTGCCGCCAAGCCCGTCCTCGAACCCGGTCCGGCTCCAGATGTCGGCGAGGACTTGATCGGACGGCTGGCAATACCACGCCACCGACCCGTGGGACGGCACATCCAACTGCTTGTATTTGAGCGGGAATCCGATGTAGTGACCGATCTCCAGGGTGCTGATTTCGCTGCCGACCACCGTGCGCAGCCACTTGTCGAGGCCAAAGACCTTGATCCACGGCGCATAATTCGACAGCACGTCGTGGTCGGTCGAGGCCACGTAGTCGACGCCCTCTGCCGCCACGGTCTCGACGCGCCGGCTGAGCGGCATGCCCGAGTCAAAACTGGGCTCTGCGTGCAGGTGGAAGTCGCCGGACATCCAACCGGTGGTGTCCAACTCGGCCACGATTTGCGCGGTGTGATCCTGTCCCATGCCCTCGGCGACCGTCAGCGTCTTGCGCCAGGTGGACCACTCGGTGCCGTGCGAGGCAACTGCTTGATAGCGACCGGCGGCCAGCGGCACGTCAAATTGCCCGTCCATGGCAAAACCGAGGTGCTGCACGCCGATCCCGAGCCGACCTTGCCCGAAATAGGTCAACCGCCCGCCATCGCGAAACAGCGGCTTGCCGTCGGCGCCCAACTTGACAATGGTCAGCTTGCTGGGCACCGCGCCGCCGTTGCCGTCTTGCACGCGTACGCGCACCCGACCCGGCGAAGGGAGATCCGGCACGACCACCGCCGTCTTGCCAGCCTCGATGCGCACCGCAGTTGGGGAGCTGTGCACGACCTTGTGCTGGTCCAGCGCCACCAGCAGGTAGTCGCCCGCCGGCAGTGTCGCCGCATAAGCACCGTCTTCCTCGCGGTCCGCGCCGGGGTCGGCGTCGATGGCGTCCAACACGCCCGGCGACTCGTCGATGGCCTTGTTGGCCGCAACCACGGCGTCCAGGCTCGTCCACGATTTGGCGGGGTCGGGGTTGCGCAGGACCATCACGCTGGCGTTCTTGGCCGGCTGGCCAGTTTGGCTCCAGCGCACGTAGCCCTTGAGCGTGCCCGTCGGCGTCCCGCGGTGGGCATGGATGATGTCCGACACGGACGCAACGTCGCCGTGGCCCACGGCCAAGAAGCGGGTGTACTCGAAGACCCGAGCCTTTTCGCAGGTCTGGTCGTCGCTCTCGTCGCGCAGGCACGTGCGCGTGGCGGTCACGAACGCCGTCGCGGCCGAGGTGAACACGGGCACCAAGACCTTGCTGTCCCCCGCATCGCCGGCCGCCTTCTTGGTGTAGTAGCCGTAGCTGACCTCGTCCCCCGCGGCCGCCGCGAAATCGAACACCAGCGGCTTGCCGAAGGTGTCGCGGCCGTTGAAGAGCGCGTCCCACACCGGCTTCTCTTCGTCGAACCCGTGGCCCGGCACGAAGATGTCGGCTTGGTTGCCAAAGAACACGAAGTCGCCGCCGCCGACACCGGCTTTGAGTTTGGCCTGCGGGTTGAAGTTCGAGTCGCCGAGGATGGCCTGGAACACGCTGGCCTGGCCTTGGGCGTTGACCATGGGCTCGACCTTGCTGCACCCGCACACCGCGCACCCAAAGTCGTCGGCAAGGGCCGAGGTTGCGCTGCAGTCCTGGTCGCCGCACCCCTGGTCCTTGAGCGAACGGCACTGGCACACGCCCTTCTTGCCCGCGGACGCGCCCGCGCAGCGCAGTTGGCCGGTTCCACATTCGCCGTCGTCGTTGCACGCGGCGCCGTAGAACGGCTTGTTCAACAGCTTGGGCTCAGGCTGCAAGATGACCCATGTCGTCATGGTCACGTAGCGATCGCCGGGTTTGAGCGTGTAGTCGGTCCGGAAATGGAGGGCAGTATTGAGGTCAGGAAACGCGACGCCGAGCAGGTCGCCCTGGCGCCGCAACACCGAAAGCGCCTCGAAAAGGAACACGCCCTTGCCTTCGACCCGCACCGTCGCCGCTTTGCCGTCGCTGCCGTCGGCCAGCACCTTGACCTGGGTCGACAGCGGCGCCGGCACCAGCAAGTTGGCGAACGGAAAGATCTCCGCAAGCTTGTCGCGGCCATGGCCGGGCGGAAAGCGCGCGTCGTTGCGGACGATGTCGGCGTCGACGAGGCTGCCGCCGAACACACCCGGCCCCCACGAGCCCTTGCTGCCGCCCTGCAGGATTGCCACCTTGATTTGGTCATTCTCCAAGACGAAGTCGCCCACATCGGCATAAGCGACGGGTCCGCCGACGAGGTCGTGGCGCGACTGGGCGCGGTGGGCGCGCAGGGGGCGGGTTTGCTCGGCGTCGCAGCCCCAAAGGCCGAGGCCGACAAGGGCGATCCAGAAGACGCGGACGGCGGGCAGCGGCAGGTGCGCCATCGGTCCCTCCGCCTACAGGAAAAGCTGCAGCTGCGCGAAAAGGACGTCGTTGTCCAGTTCAGGCCCGCTGGTCTCGCGGCGGTGGTCGTACTCCAGTTGCAGACGCACACGGTCTTTGGGCACCTGGTAACTCAGGCAGCCGCTCAAGATTTGTTCGTCTTGGCTGTCCTTGCGGCTGGTGTCGGGGTCGATCTGCTGGAAGCGCCCGGCCACCGTGACGCGCCATGTCGTATAGCCCGCCTCCGCCACTAGCGCGCTGTGGGCGCGGCTGGCGTTGAGCGTCGCGGGCGCAGTCGGCTTTTCCTTGGGGTCGGCGCTGTCGGCCAGCCACTCGGCCATCAAGTGCGCGCCCTTGATCTTGACGTGCAGGTCCGCGCCGTAGCCCGACAGCGTGGTCGTCGGGCCATTGCTGAGATAGTGGCCACCGCCCACGGCGACCCGCAGTCCACCCGCGGTGGCATCGTAGACCTCGGGGCCGATGGCGCCGAGGGGCTCCGCGCTCAGCCGGCCGACAAAGGCGAGGCCCGCGTCGCGGTTGCCGCCCAGACTGCCGAATTCGTTGAAGCCACGGTACAGGTTGGTGTGGCGCTCAAAGCCGTTGTACACGCCCGCGTACCAACTCAGACCCGCGACGTCCGGGTAGTGGCCGGACCAGGTGGCGCCGAGTTGCCGGAAGGGCGCCATGGCGATGATGGCGTGCGGCCGCTCTGCCATCGCCATCCGCGCCGAAGTGACCATGCTGCCGCGCGAAAACGGCGTGCGGTAGGCGCCAACGGTCAGCGTCGAGTGGGCGCCGGTGGTCAAGGCCACCCACGCTTCGCTAACCAGCGGCGTTCCGGCGGTGGCGGCCAGATCCAAGTAGGCCCCGAACTCTGCGGCGTGGCCGAAGTGGCCGTTGGCGCCAAAGCGCGCGCGGCGCAGCGCAAACCCCAAGCGCTCCGCGCGATCGCCGTGGTCGAAGGACGCCTTGTCTCCTGCGAGCGCAGCAAACTGGCTCTGGATCAGGGTATGCGGTTCGATCTGCACGCGACCGAACGCCTTGCCGGCGATGCGTCGCATCCACTCGGGGGCCTTCTCGGCGCCCTTTTGGGCCTCCAGGCACACGGCGTCGCCTTCATCGCAGTCAAAGAACGCATCGTGCGCCATGTCCGACAACCCAGCCGCGGTCTTGGCAGCCTTGCCGCCAGCGAGCGCGCCGGAGGCGGCCTTGGCGTGCTTGCCATGGTGGCCACCTCCCGGCCCGGCGTCTTTGCAGTCTGCGCAATCACAGGCCTTTTCGGTCGGCGCGGCCGTCGGAGTTGCCTCGCCAGGCAAGTGGTGGTCCGCCGAGGCCGGCGCTGCGACCGCGGTGTAGGCCAACGCCAAGGACGCGGCGGCCAGAGTCAAGGTGCGGTAGAACTGCGACATGTGGGCCTCGCGGCAAAAGCGAGGGCAGCGTAGCATGGCGACCCTGCGCTGCGAAGGGGTGTCGCAAATCATGGAAACCACAGACAAAGCCGAGCGCATCCAGCACATCCTCGACGACCTGTTTCCGGCGCCGCCGATTCCGCTCGACCACTGCGACCCGTACACGCTGCTGGTGTCGGTGCTGTTGAGCGCCCAGTGCACCGACGTCCGGGTCAACCAGGTGACGCCGGCCTTGTTCGCGCGCGCCGACACGCCTGCCAAGATGGCCGAGGTTGCGCTGGACGAGATCCGGGCGCTCATCCGACCGTGCGGGCTGTCCCCTCAAAAAGCCAAGGCGATCGCGACATTGTCGGCGATCCTGCTGCGCGACCACGGCGGCGAGGTGCCGCGCGACTGGCAGGCGCTCGAAGCACTGCCAGGCGTCGGCCACAAGACGGCGTCGGTGGTGATGGCCCAGGCGTTCGGTGTCCCGGCGTTTCCGGTGGACACCCACATCCACCGCCTGGCGCAGCGGTGGGGGTTATCCAGCGGCAAGAGCGTCGAGGTCACCGAGCGCGACCTCAAGGCCGCGTTTCCGCAATCGGCCTGGAACAAGCTGCACTTGCAGATCATCTACTTCGGGCGCAGCCACTGCCCAGCGCTGCGCCACGTGCCGGCCAAATGCCCGATCTGTAGCTGGACGGGAGATCACGCAGCCTGAAGCGACCGGCCGCTGCCCTCGCCGGGGTACTGTCGAAAGTTGGCGCCCGGCACAGAGAAACCGTTGAGCAGCAGTCGTCGTTTGCGCTCTGATCGGTTGGGGCTGCTGCCGTGGACCACGAATGGGCCGAAAAGCACAACGCTGCCCGCGGCAGCTGTCGCCGCCACCGTCTTGGCCGGATCGACGTGGTGGCTGGGCAGACAACCCTGCGGGTCGAGTCCGAGGTAGCCATCGCGGTGCGAACCCACTACGAACTGCAGGGGGCCATTGTCGGGCGTCGCGTCGTCGAGCAGGGTCGCGATCTCGACGAAGCTGCCTTGGCCATTGACATCGCGCCACAGGTCCGTGCCATAGCGGCGGTGCTGCGCGTCCTGGTGCCAATCGAATGCGACGCCGTCACCGGGCAACTTGAAATGGACCTGGTTGATGAGCTGGTCCATCCGGGCGCTGTGCAAGATCTGCGCGGCCCAGCGCAATAGCTGTGGGTGGGCGCCGAACTCGAGCAACTCGTGGGCCGCGGCGCCCGCCCACACCACGCGGTCGATGCGCACCTGGCCTCGGCGGCGGCCCTGCGCGATCTCGCCAAGCACGAACTGACTGCCGCGGTGCAGCACCGGGCCGCGCGCCCCGCCGGCAAAAAGCTCTTCGGCCATGACTTCGAGGCGTTCGCACGCCGCCTCCAGAGGACGCAGGTCGGGCGCGCCAAACACGCCAGACACCAAGAGGTAGCCATCGCGCCCAAAGTCGGCGAGTTCCTTCTGTGTCAAATCGCGCACCTTCATGGCACCGCCGCGGTCGCCAGACCGCCCTGGGATTTGCGCCGCGGTCGCTGGACCGCCCACTGATTCGTGCAGCGGTCGGCCGACCGCTCTGTGGTTTGTAGCGCCGGTTGCGAGGCGAGGCCATTTTTTGGCCGGCGCGGGTGACTTTTCTGTCCCGCGCAGACACCATGCGCTCCCGGGCCGCGAATGGGCCCGCCAGGTTGTCGATGCGCAATGTCGTCTACGTGGCGCCGTTCCCGATGGACGCCACCCTGCGGTTCGCTCGTGGTCTGGCGGCCTTGCAGGGCGTGCGGCTGCTGGGCGTCATGCAGCAGGCGCCGGCCCGCGACGCCAATCCGTTCGACGACGTGGAGTTGGTCGACAACGGCCTCGACCCCCGCGACATCGCGGCGGCGTGCGAGAAATTGCGGCGCCATTACGGGCCCATCGCGCGCGTCACCGGCATCCTAGAACCCTTGCAAGTCCCGCTCGCCGAGGTGCGCACCGCGCTCGGTGTGGACGGACCGGACCCAAGTACCGCGCTGCGCTTTCGCGACAAGGCGCTGATGAAGGACACGTTCCGGGCGGCCGGCCTGCCCTGCGCGCGCCACCACCTGTGCGAATCCGCCCAGGAGGGCCTGGATTTTGCGCGCATGTCGGGCCTGCCGGTCGTCCTGAAACCGCCGGCCGGCGCCGGCTGCCGATCGACCTGGCGCATCGACGATCTGGCCAGCCTCGCCCAGGCCATGCGCGACATCGATCCGCGGCCGGGCCGGCCGGTATTGGCAGAGGAGTTCCTGCGTGGCCGCGAGGGTTCGCTCGAACTGGTCGCCATCGGCGGCCGGGTGGTGGCGCTGTCGCTGTCCCGCTATCTGCCGAGCCCGCTCGAAGTGCTGCGCAACCCGTGGATGCAGTGGGTCTGCTGGCTGCCCCGCCGCATCGACACGCCCGAGTACCGGCAGGTGTTGCCCCTGGGCCAGCGCGTCCTCGATGTGTTGGGCTTGCGCGACGGCATCGCCCACCTCGAATGGTTCCTGCGTGACGACGGGTCGGTGGCCATCGGCGAAGTGGCGGCGCGGCCGCCGGGCGGGCAACTCAGCCTGATGACGGGCGTCGTCCACGGCGTGGACATCTACCGGACCTGGGCGCGCGCGGTGGTGGACGGCCAGTTCGACGGACCGTGGCGGCGGCAGTTTTCGGCGGGCACTGCGTTTCTGCGCGGCATGGGCCAGGGCCGGGTGGTGCGCGTCGAGGGCCTGGACGAGGCGTGGCGGGCGGTGGGCGACATGGTGGTCGAGGCCCGTATGCCGCGCATCGGCGCCCACAAGGGCGATTCGTACGAGGGCGACGGCTACCTCGTGCTCAAGCACGAAGACGAGGACCGCGTGCGCTGGGGCCTCAAGACCGCCGTCGAAACCATCCACGTGCGCTACGCCTGACGAAAACCCGCCATCGTTCCAGAGGTTTGGATGACGCTCGCCGTGCGTTCGCCCCAGTTGCTGCTGCCCGGACCGGCCGTGGACCGCGCCCGTTGGCCGGTGGTGGCCTGTGATCAGTTCACCAGCCAACCCGACTACTGGGCCGAAACCGACCGCTGCGTCGGCGACGCCCCGAGCACGTTGCGCCTCATCTTGCCCGAGGTGTACTTGGGGGCGGGCGACGAGGCGCGCATCGCCGCGATTCACCGCGCCATGGGCGATATGTTGGCGCGCAACCTGCTGGAACTGCATGCAGGCCCGATCCTGGTGGAGCGCATCAGCCGCGGCGCCCACGTTGAACATGCTCGGTACGGCGTCGTGGTCGAGGTGGACCTCGAACAGTATGACTTTGCGCGGGATTCCAAGTCAGCGGTGCGCGCCACCGAGGGGACCATCGTGGACCGAATTCCGCCGCGGTTGCGGGTCCGGGCCGGCGCGGCGCTTGAACTGCCACACGTCTTGCTGCTTTTTGACGACCCGACGGATTCGGTCTTGGGGCCACTGCGCAAGCGCACGGCGGAGTTGTCGTCGGCGTACGATCAGGGCTTGATGCAAGGCGGCGGTCACCTGCGCGGCTGGAAACTGGACGCGGCCGGCCAGGACCACTTGTTTGGAGCGCTGGCCGCGCTGCCGGGCGGTTCGGCGGGCGACGCGCCGATGCAGTTTGCGGTCGGCGACGGCAACCACTCTCTGGCGACCGCGCGCACCTGGTGGCTGCGGGTCAAGGCGACGCTGCCCGAGGACCAGTGGGCAGACCATCCGGCACGGTGGGCGCTGGTCGAGATCGAGAACATCCACGACCCAGGCTTGGTTTTCGAGCCCATCCACCGCGTGCTTTTCGACCTGCGCCGCGATCCGTTGGCCGATCTCGCCGCTGCGTTCGGGCCGGGCATCCGTACGTCGGAGGTCCCGCGCGACCGACTGGCCGAGGCGGTGGCCAAGTACGACCGCGGGCAAGCCGCAGGGCTGCTGACCGAGCGCGGCGCCTGGCTGGTCGAATTCGTCGCCCCCGCGGCCAAGCTGACCGTGGCAACGGTGCAGGGGTGGCTTGACGGGTGGCTCAAGGCGGGCGGGGCGGCCGGGATCGACTACGTCCACGGCGCGGACGTCACGCTCGACCTGGGCAGCAAGCGCGGGCACGCGGGCGTGCTGCTGCCGGCGATCGACAAGGCGGGCCTCTTCGCCAGCGTGCGCAGCGACGGGCCGCTGCCGCGCAAGACGTTCTCGATGGGCGAAGCCTGGGAGAAGCGCTACTACTTCGAGGCGCGGCGCATCACCCGTTGATGCAGGAACGCGCGACCCTGGATCGCGTCGACCCAAGATCGCCTTCCCCTGGGATCAATTGACCTCGAAATCGCAAATCGCGGCGACCGCGGCCTTGCTTGCGGCCTTGGTCGAGCTCGGCTTGCCCTTGGCGGCGCCTTTTTGGGCCTTCTCCAGGTAGGCGCGGCCGCCGGAGTTCTTGGCGGCGTAGACGATGGCCTTGCCGCTGAAGTCGTAGGCTTCGAGCTCGACGTCGCCCGAGCGTGTCAGGTCGCTGCCGGCCTGGACCCACAGGCCGCCCTCGGGGCCGCGGTCGAGCGCGGCGGCGACAAACAGGTGCTGCTTGTCGGGCAGACCCTGCAGGCGCACGGTCAGCTTGCGGCCGGGCTTGTCGTACGAGACGAAGGCGCAGCGCAATTCGGCGAACCACCCTGCCTTCTTGTCGCCGTCGGCGGCGTGGCCGGCGGTGGGCAGCGCCAGGGCGAGCGAGGCAAGGCAAGCGGCGAAGAAGCGGGTCATGTTCGTCCTTGGGCGCGCCGGGCAGCGCGGGCGGAATTGTGCGCGGTCGCGGCGCGCGGTCAAGCCCGAAAACGCGACGGGGTCAGGCGCCGCGACGCCTCACGATGTCCTGGCCGGGCATGGCGTCGAGCCGCAGATCGGCCCTGAGCTTGAAGTCCTTCTGGCCGCCGCGCAGCGCGCCGATCGAGCACAGCGCCGCGTGCTGCCACAGCCACGGGAACATGTGCTCCCAGCCGACCGCGAGGCGATCGAAGGGGTCAGCCATGTCATAGCGGCGCGGCTTGGTGGTCCGGTGGTGCTCGATGGCCGACTCGTAGGCCTTCTCATACAGGCCGTAGACGATCTCTGGAGGCACGCGGGTGCGGGCACGTGCGGCGGCGTTCTGGCCCATCGCGCGCCGTTGCGCGTCGTCCGCGAGCAGGTCCACGACCGCGGCGCCGAATCGCCCAATTTCATCGTCGCCGCGCTCGATGAGCATCGCGTCGTGGCCGTGCTGGCACTGGAACGCTACGCCCATGCCATCTTGGACGGCGACCACTGGCAAGCCGCACCACAACGCTTCGGACACCACCTGCCCGTAGGTCTCGGTGACGCTGGCGTATACGAACACGTCGGCGTGGCCGTAGTAGTGGCGCAGCGCGCGGTGCGGCAACTCGCCGGTGAACTGGCAGCGGTGCGCCACGCCCAGTGTCTCGGCCAACCGCACGAAATGTTTGTGGTCCAGACCATCACCGACCAGCGTCAGCGACGCCTCGGGTTGGGCGGGCAGGACGTGTTGGGCCAGGACGCGGATGATCTTGTCCACGTCCTTCTCGCGCGAATGCCGGCAGACCACGATGAGCCGTTTGCCCTTGGCGAAATCAGCGCGGATCGGGTCGGGGCCGAGCGGGCTGTCGAACATCGCGCGGTCGATGGGCCGCGGGATGACGTGCAGCGGCACCTCCAGCGTGCCGACGTCGCGCCAGTAGTTGGCCAGCGCTGCGCACTGCACGATGAGGCCGTCGTGCTGGTTGTACACGCGGGCGAACTTGCGCTCGAAGGTGCGCGCGAACCCCGACCACACTTCGCGCAGGCTCTTGATCTTGTAGAGTTTGTCGTGCAGGACAAACTGCGCCCACGCCGGCAGGTAGATGGTGTTGGTCGCCAGGCACGGAATGCCGTGCAGCTTGCGCATCACCGGCGCCCAGTGCATGGCGAGCGAGTTGGCGTGGCTGTGGATGACGTCGAAGCGCGCGGCGTTGTCGAACATCGTGTCAGGAAAGGGAAACGCGAAGCGGACGCCCGGGTGGCCCTTGTAGTCCACGGCTGAGAACAGCAGCGATCCCTCGGGGGGCTCTGGATCGTCGGGTCCGGGCGCTGGCGCGACGATGGTCACACGGTGGCCGCGCTGCTCGAGGTAGCGTTTGAGCGTCTGCGTCGAAAACGCCGGTCCGTTGGCGAAGGTGGCAACCGCGTAGTCGGACAGGATGGCGATGTGCATGGGGTTCCGGCCGGCGGGCGGGCGTGCGGAGGCGCAAGTATAGGGCTGTGCCGCCGGGTTGGGAACCGTGGGCGGTGGCCGATTCGCTGGATCCCGCGCGGGACCGACGTCGAACACATCGCTCACGTGGACCTGTCCCTGCCCGAGACCCCGCCCGAGACTTTGCCCGCGGGAGGTGGCTGTCGCGATGAGCCCGAGCGGATGTCACCCGCTCGCGCACGCCGCCCACCGCACCACCGCGGGCCGCACCTGCGACGACGGCAAGGCCAGGCGGTCGATGCGCTGGTCGAACCACGACTCGAGCACCACCAGGGCCCACAGGTGCCAGGTGTGGTCGCGGCGTCCGGCCAAGTGCGCACGCTTGAGTTCGGCGACGGCGTCCGGCCTCAGCAGGCCGCGCTTCGCCACCACGGCCGGATCGGTCGCGCGCGCCAGCAGCCCCTGAAGCGGCCCGGCCAACCACGCGCCCATGGGGGCCCCGAAACCCTGCTTGGGCGCCTCGACGATCTCCTTGGGCAACCAGCGCCGCGCCACGGCCCGCAGGACGCGCTTGCCCGCCGCCGCGCCACCGCCCCGCCACACGCCGCCCGGCGGCAACTTGAGCGCGACGGGCAACTGCAGACCAAACTGCACCACCCTGCGGTCGGCGAACGGCACCCGCACCTCCAGGGCATGGCGCATCGACACCCGATCGGACTCGCGCAGCACGTTGTCGGGCAAGAAGCCAGCCAGGTCCGCGAGGCACGCGGCGTCCACGGCGTCGACCTGGCGCAGCGCGCGCAGCACGCCCGACACCTGCCCGAGGTCGTCGGGCACGGCGCCCCCCAGGGCCGCCAACGCTTCGCCAGAGAGCACCTCGGTCAGTTGCGCCGCGGTGTAGAAGGTGGACCAGTCGCGGTACGCCTCGGCCAGCGACACCGAACCGCTGCGCACGAAGCGGCGAAGCTGGCGCAAAAGGGGTAGCGCTTCGGCGCGTTCGGGCAGGCGCCGCTCCAGCGCGCCGATCGCCGACCGAAGCCCGTCAGGCAAATGCTGCCACACGTCGAGGGCCTGGGTGGCGCGATGGCGCGGGTAACCGGCAAACGCCTCGTCGCCGCCGTCGCCCGCCAACGCCACAGTGACGTGCCGTCGGGCCCCTTCGCACAAGGCGTCGTGGACCAGCGCGGTAGGGTTGGCGAACGGCTCGTCGAACTGTTGGGCGACGTGGCCAAACCGCTCGGCGGCGCTGTCGGCGTCGATGCGCACCACTTCGTGGCCCACTTCGAGATGGCGGGCGAGGCGTTCGGCGCGGCCCACCTCGTCCCACCGGTGGCCCTCGCGGCCAAACCCGACGGTGTACGTGCGCAACGGCTCGCGGTCGCCGCGGTCGCGCTTGAGGCGCGCCATCATCGCCACCAGCAAGCCCGAGTCGATCCCGCCCGACAAGAACGCACCCACCGGCACGTCGGCTTGCATGTGCTCGGCGACGACCGCTTGCAGCAGGCCCTCGAGATCGCCGGCGGCCGCCGCCAGGCTCTGCGCCGGGGGCTTTGGCGTCGCCTGGTAGGCATGGAAGGGCTCGACCCTCACCGTGCCAGCGTGCCAGACCAGCTTGTGCCCCGGCCTCAAGGCATGGAGGCCCTCGAACGCTGTGCGCGGGGTCGGCACGTACAGGTAGGCGAGGTACCCGCACAACGCAGCCAGATCGGGCTTGCGATCGACGCGCGGGTCGACCAGCAGCGCTTTGGCCTCCGAGGCGAACGCCAGCGGGTCCGGCTGGCCAGAGCGCCAGTACAGGGGCTTGATCCCGCTCGGGTCGCGCGCGATCAGCAGCCGCTGGGTCCGGCGGTCCCAGATGGCCAGCGCGTACATGCCTTCGAGGTGGTCCAGGCAGCCGTCGCCGTAGTGCAGGTAGGCCCGCAGCACGACTTCGGTGTCGGAGTTCGAGCGGAAGGCGTGGCCGAGCTTCTGCAACGTCCGCCGCACGACCTGAAAGTTGTAGATTTCGCCGTTGAAAACCACGGCGACCTGGCCCTCGGGATCCAGCATCGGCTGGTGTCCTGCGGCCGACAGGTCGAGGATCGCCAACCGCGTGTGGCCCAGGGCCACGACGTCGCCCGTTTCGCCCAGATCGTCGACCACGACCCCCGCGTCATCCGGCCCGCGGTGGTGCAGCGTCGCCGTTGCTCGCTGGTCCAGGTCGTCGTCTTGGCGGCCGATGCGGCCGTAGATGCCGCACACGCTAGTACCTCCGGTCCAGAGTTCGCGCCGGGTTCCGGCGCGCAACCGGGCCGAGGTCCTTCCGGCCGCGGCTGCGGCCGGACGCGGGGGTGAGCGCGCATGGGCGCGCGAGGGGGCGCCGCGCCCCCTTCACGCAACAAGCAGCTAGTAGGCGAAACCGATTGAGGATTTGTTGAGGAATCACGGCCAATATCCCGACGCGAATTTGGGGTTTCGCCTACTAGGAGCCTGTCGGGCTATCGTCCGACAGGCTCCGTGGTGGTTGCGATCGAGGCAGCGACCAAGAACTGCCTGAAGTAAATTCAGGCAGTTTCGGTCGCTGGCAGGCCGCCGCCGCGGCCTGCCT
>Ga0194120_10005731_pt1 | contig 18055 bp, 17 predicted proteins | sample TA2MahCa65mmetaG_FD_148642 | JGI IMG/M metagenome (GOLD analysis project Ga0194120, IMG submission 148642) | Freshwater microbial communities from Lake Tanganyika, Tanzania - TA2015019 Mahale Deep Cast 65m | ecosystem: Environmental > Aquatic > Freshwater > Lake | place: Tanzania: Lake...
AGGGCGCCGCGCTCGCCGAGCGCTCGCTCGAGGCGCCGTGGGTGCGGGCCTACGAACGTGCGTTGCAGGGCCTGCTCGCGCGCGGCGACGATCGCGCCAGCGCGGAGCTGCGCCGCGCCCTGGCCGCGGCTCTGCGCCGCCCGCCGCCTCGCCATCCGCTGGCCGAGGGTCTGGAGTACGGCACGTGGCCCGCGCTGCCCGGCCCGCCGCCGCGCTCGCTCGAGGCGCTCGAACTCGGCCTGTGAGCGCGCGCCGCTTCCAGCGAAAGACTTTCCCTAAGGCCTTGGATTGGATGCGGCCGATGTCGCATCCTGTCGCGGCCCGCGAGGTCGTCTCAAGATGAGTTCCGCCACCCAATCCGCCGCCCCGCTCCCGATCGCGAACGCCGAAGAGTCGAAGAAGGTGCCGATCACGCGCGAAGAACTCGCCGTGATGAGCGCGCCGGGCTCCCAGCATGCCGAGCAGTTTCGCGCGCTGCGCAACTCGATCGTCGCGCTCAACCCCGACGGCGCCTCGCGCACGGTCGTGCTGACGAGCGCATTGCGCGGCGAAGGGAAGAGCGTCGCGACGCTGAACCTCGCGCTCGCGCTGGCCGAGTTGCCGGGAGTGCGCGTGCTCGTGATCGACGCGAACATTCGCGCCCCGGGCATCGAGGGCCTGCTCGGCCTGCCGCGCGCCCAAGGCCTGACCGAGCTGCTCTCCGGTCGCCTCGCCCCGGATCAGGCCATTCGCCCCACTTCGGTGAGCGGCGTCTCGATCGTCGGTCCGGGCTCCGAGCCGCGCAACACGAGCGAGTTGCTCGCTGGCGAGCGCATGCGGACCCTGTTGCGCACGCTCAAGCAGCGCTACAGCTACGTCCTGATCGACACGCCCGAGGCGACGACGACGAGCGACGCCTCGCTGCTCGGCGCCATGGCGGACGGCGTGATCGTGGTCGTGCGACTCTCGTCGACTCCCAAGAGCTACGTCGAGCAGACCTGTCGCCAGCTCGAGTCGCTGGGCGCCAACCTGCTCGGCACGTGCCTCACGGGCGCGCAAGTGGCCGACACCGCGACGCGCTAGAACAAGAGCCCCTGCACGGCGCGGTCATCCGCGCCCTTCGGCCGAATCGTCGGCCGAATCGTCGGACTCATCGTCGGCCGCATCGTCGGACTCATCGTCGGACTCATCGTCGGACTCATCGTCGGACTTTGGGCGGCGCGCGTCGGCAGGGCGAAGGCCCGTCCAGAGCGCGCGGCGCGGATCAGGCCGAGCACGTGTTCGCGCTCCCATGCGAGCGCGCGCTCGAAGTCGGGATACGCGCGTTCGCGCGCCACGAATTCGCGGCCGTGGATCACGCGTCGGCCATTCGAACGCTGTGGGCGATCGAGCACGGCGTGCAACAGCTCGTGGAACAGCACGTAGCACACGAACCATGTCGGCACGTCCGCCGAGTCGAGCGCGGGGTGCAGGCGCACCACGCGATCGACCGGATCGAAACTCCCAAGACGCAGCGTGCGCCGCGAGCGCGAGCCGTTCTTGCGGCCCCAGCCCACGCTCGGCCACGCACGCGGTCGTGCCTGCGCGAAGTGCTGCGCGATCACGATCTGCGCGAGCGCGGCGAGGTCGTGATGGGCGCCGCGCGGCTCGAGCCGCATGCGAGCTGGTTTTCCCTGCGCCGGTTTCCCGTGGGTTGACTGCTCGTGGGCTGTCTCCTCGTGGCTCGTCTCTTCGTGGCTGGTCTCTTCATGGGCGAGGGCGCGCACGTGCGCGTCGATCCACTCGTCGAGGGCCGCGCAGGCCTTGCGCGCGCGGCGGCCCGAGCGCATCCACGTCGCGAGCGCGCGACGAATCTCGGGCGGCGCAAGGCTGAAGAAACGCGCGAGCGAGACGTGGTAGGTGCCGCGGTGGCGCGCCAAGCGCACGACCTGATGGCGCGCGCGAGAGAAGCGCACGCGCACCGGTGCCTCGAGCTCGCACTCGAGCAGTGCGCTCCAGTCGTCCTCGCCCAACGGCGGCGCGGGTTCCAAGGGCTGCGCGGACTCCATCCTGCGGCGTCACAGTGAAGCGAGCGCCCGCGCGGGGCGCAAATGCAACCGGGGCCGCCCGTGGGCGACCCCGGCCGAGTCACAACGCCGCGCGCGCCGCGTGCTAGTTGCCGATCGAGAGGTCGTGGCTCGTGGTGGTGGCCTCGAACACGCGCACCTGCACCTCGGAAGTCTGCTGCTCGACGATCTGGTCGATCGCGTCGGTCGGGGCGCCCGAGGAGCGCGCCGCCGCGAGGCGGTAATCGCCGGGGCGGACGTGGGGGATCGAGAAGCGGCCTTCGCCGTCCGTGCGGTCTTGGTACTGCTCGTTCGCGGCGACCGAGAACAGGCTGACGATGCAGCGCGTGCAGGCCGCACCCGTGGCGTCGACGACCTTGCCCTCGACCGTGCCGCCCGCCATGAGCTGCACCGAGCCGACGTCGTTGGGCTGGCCCTGAATCACGACCACGTCGACGACCCAACCGGCCGTGTAGTCGGGGTGCTCGACCTGCAGGCGATAGCGGCCCGGGTTGAGCAACTTGGCCTCGAACAGTCCGTCGGCGCCGGAGCGGACTTTGCGCTCCGTGGCGCGGGCCGCGACCATGTCTTGCAGGAACGGATCGGTGGCCATGGCCTCGGGCAGGTCGCCGTCGCGCGTGGCGATCGTGGCACCCGCGATCGGCTTGCCGGTGGCGCCGTCGACCACGCGGCCGCGGATCGAGCCGCCCTTGGTGAGAGCGATCGCGAGCGGCGGAGCGCCCGCGCTATCGACCACGGTGAACGAGTCGGTGACGGTCGAGGCGTAGCCCGAGGCGGTGACCTTGATGGCGAAGGTGCCGGGGTCGACGCCGACGAGCGTGAAGCTGCCGTCTTCCGAGTCGCGGATCGTCTCGCGCACTTCCGTGGGCTCGTAGGTCATCGGCGCGCTGCCCTGAATCGGGATGGCGGTGTTGACGTGCAGCAGGCTGACCTTGAAGTCGCGCACCGGTGCGTTGGTGGCGAGGTCGTACACGCGGCCGGTGAGCGACGACTGGCGCAGCATCGCGAGCTCGACGTTGACGTCGCCCGCCGCGACGCGGTTTTGGCGCGCCATGCGGTAGCCCTTGGCCTGCACCATCAGGATGTAGGAGCTCTGGGCGAGTCCGTTGATCTGGAAGTTGCCCTGCTCGTCCGAGAGGGTTTCGCCGCGCGACTGCACGTTCGAGCCGTAGTTGATGGCGTAGATCTTGGCGCCGACCACGGGCTCGTTGTCGGGGCCGAACACGCGGCCGACGATCGGTTGGCCGAGGTTGAGCGTGAAGTTCATCTCCTGCGCTTCGCCCGCCTCGCCGGTGAAGGTGCGGTCGTGGTGGATCTGGCGTTCGAAGCCGTCGGCCCAAGCCGAGATGATGCGCGGGCCCGCCGAGACGTTCTTGAACTCGAAGTAACCCTGACCGTCGGTGCGCGCGCTGAGCCGATCGGGGCTCGCCATCTCGAAGCTCATCATGTAGGCCGAGTCGATGTCGATCTCGGCGTCGGCGATCGGGGCGCCGGTCGTGTCGCTGACGTAGCCGCGGAAGATCGAGCCCGTGCGCAGGACCAGATCGGGCGCGCGCACTTCGCCGCTCTTGGGCACGCGCAGGCCTTCTTCCTGCACCGCGGAGTACTCCGCGTGGCTGGCCATGATGTAGTAGTTGCGACCCGGGTCGACGCCGCGGAACGTGTAGGCGCCCTTGGCGTCGGTGGTGGTCTTGAGGAACTTGCCCGAGGCCTCCTTGTTCGCGAACCAGTCCATGGCGAGCGACTCGCCCATCATGGCGTCCATCGAGAGCTTGACCGTCGCGCCCTCGACCGGGCTCTGGGTGCCGTTGAGCACGAAACCCACCACGCGCGCGTTGCCGGAGGTCGGCTCCTCGACCTCGCCGGGAATGTCCTCGCCGACGTCCGCGGCGGCGTCCGTGCGATCGTCGTCGATGCGCGGCGCGCTGACGCGCTCCGGTCCGGCGGCGCTCGCGGGGTTCGCGCCCGAGTCATCCGCGTTGGAGGCAGCGACCTCCTCGGTCGGCTCGGGACCCTTGCGGGTGAGCACCACGAAGGTCGTCACGAGGAGCGCCACGAGGGCGAGCAGGAGGATCGGCAGCTTGGATTTCATGGGAGGCTGGCAGTGAGGTTCGAGGCGCACTCGGGGGGATCCCGAGGCGATCAGGACCGTTGGGGTCGGCAGGAAGGGTCGCCGACGCCGCGCTTGGACGACAGAGGTCGGTCGATCCTTCCCGAGGGCGGGAGGAAAGGGGGTCGCGTCGCGGGAATGGGACGGATCCTAGGCCGTGGGCGGCGCGTTCGGTTCGGGGCCGCTGCGGGGTGGGGGAGGCGGGGCGAGGGACGGTGGGGCGAGGGGCTTGTGGGCCGACGCGAGGGACGGATCCTCGTCCTGTTCGGGACCGGGCCAGAAGGCCTCGCGGCGCACCTGCCAAGCGAGGAAATAGGCGAACAACAGTTGCTCGAGCTCGAGCTTCTTGTAGACGTGCAGGCGCATCGAGCGCAGCACGAGCCCACCCTCCAAGCGCGCCAGCTCTCCGGTGCGGGGGGCTTGGATCGTCCAGCCCGTCCGCAGGCCCGACAGGGGCACGATGCGCAGCGGGCGCGAGCCGGTGTGCAGCACGATTTCGCGGTGCAGGAAGCTCGAACGCAGCGACGAGCCGAGCCACTCGCGGCCCGCGGTCCACAGCGAGAACTGTGAGCGCAGGATGCCCGGATCGCGGCGCACGTGCAGCACCTCGCCCTTGTGCGGGCTCCAGCGGCCCTCGCACACCAGACCGAAGCGATTGCGGCGCATGGTGAGCACGCCGAGCTCGCCGTCCGCGCCGACGATGCGGTGGGTCGTGTTCCACAGGCCGGAGACCTGCGTGCGGTAGCGAGCGACGGGTTCAGCCATGGGGTTGGTGAACGGGGGCCGGTGGACGGGGACTCGGTGAACGGGGGCCGGTGAACGGGGGCCGGTGAGCGGGCGCGGGGCGAGTCTACTTCGGGCGCAGGGGGGCCGCAGCCTGAGCCTCGGGGGGCGCGTGGGCCTCAGGTCGAGGGCCTCAGGTCGAGGCGGGGATCGCCCCGAGGAGCGCCCGCAGGCGCCGCACGGAGCGCGCCAGAATCTCCGCCGCGCGCTCGACGTCCGCCGCGCTGGTGTAGCGCGACAGGGACAGGCGCACGCTCGACGACGCCTCGGCGGGGGAGAGTCCCATCGCGAGCAGCACGTGCGACGGCCGATGGCGGGACGTCGAGCAGGCCGCGCCGGTCGAGACGCACAGGCCCTCGTCGGAGGCGAGCGCGACCAGCGCCTCGCCCGAGACGCCCTCGAAGCGCAGGTTGCTCGTGTTGCACACCCGCGGCGCGCCTCGCCCGTGCACGTGCGTGCCCTCGACCGCGCGCTCGAGCTCGCGCTCGAGTCGGTCGCGCAGGGCCGCGAGCTGCTCGGGGCCGCCTCGATCGAGCCATTCGTGTGCCAGCGAGGCGGCCTTTCCGAAGCCGACGATGCCCGGCACGTTCTCCGTTCCGGCGCGCCGCTCGTGCTCCTGCGGGCCGCCTCGCAGGAGCGGCTCGAGCTCCACGCCGCGCCGCACGTACAGCGCGCCCACGCCCTTGGGGCCGTGCAGCTTGTGGGCGCTGAAGGACACGAAGTCCGCGCCGAGCGCTTCGCACGAGAACGGCAGCTTTCCGGCCGCCTGCACCGCGTCGACGTGCAGCAGCGCGCCCGCCGCGCGCGCCGCCGCCGCGATCGGGGCGAGGTCGTGCACGACGCCGGTCTCGTTGTTGACCGCCATCACGCTGACGAGCGCCGTGCGCTCATCGAGCTGCTCGCGCAGCGCTCCGAGATCGAGGCGGCCCTCGCTGTCGACGCCGAGCGTCGCGAGCTCGAAGCCCGCCGACCGCGCGGCCGCGAGCGGTTCGAGCACGGCGGGATGCTCGACGGCGCTCGCGAGCACGCGTCGGCGCGACGCATCACCGCGGCGGATGGAGCGCAGCGCCGTGACGTTGGACTCCGTCGCGCCGGAGGTGAAGCACAGCCGCGCGCTCGAGCCTGCGCCGACGAGTCGCGCGAGCGCGGCGCGGGCCGTGGCGACTGCTGCGGCGGCTTCCTCGCCCGCGACGTGCAGGCTCGATGGATTGCCGTAGCGCTCCGTGAAGTACGGCCACAGCGCGTCGAGCACCTCGCGGGCGGGCGCGGTCGTGGCGTTGTTGTCGAGATAGATGCGGTTGGACACGTCGTCCCTGCGCGCGACGCGCGGCGTCCCTAGAACAGCGCGCTGAGCTTGGCGGGGAGCTCGTCGCCGGTCAGCAGGCAGGGCTCGCAGAAGTTGTTGGCGGCGCCCGGCAGGTGGCGGCAGCCTTCGCAGTCGGCGAGCTTGCGCGCGGCGACCGCGATGCGCGCGCGCTGGGCTTCGAGGGCGCGGATGCGCTCTTGCAACAGGCGATCCTGTTCGACGAGCGCCGTGCGCACGGCCTGCAGCAGCGCTCGCCGGTTGTTGGCGTGCTCGCGCGTGGCCATCAACTCGCGGATCCGATCGAGATGTAGGCCTAGGTCCTGCAGGTCGCGGATCATGTTGAGCCGGTTGAGGTCGCTCCGGCGGTAGTAGCGGAAGCCGCCTTGGCTGCGGTGAGCCGGGCGCAGCAGGCCGACTTCCTCGTAGTAGCGCAGCGTGCGCAGGTTGGTGCCGGCGAGCTGCGCGAATTCGCCGATCTTGAGCAGCTCCGAGCTCGGAGGCGGGGCGTCGCGTTCGATCATGAGACGGTCCGTGAGGGCGGCCTGGCCGGAGAGGGCGCCCAAGTCGAGAGCCTAACCCAACTCTTCCGTAATGGTACAGTTTCGCGCGGCTGGAGGTCGGCGCGTCGGCCTGCCGCCGGCCCTGCCGCCCGCCTGGAGGGTCGTGGACGAGCTCGGGCCCTTGATTTTGCCTCGCCCGTGAGCGAATCCTGCCCTCTCGGGGCGCCCTCTTGGGGCTGCCCTCTTGGCCCCCGCTCCCACGCAACTGCCGACCACGATGCTCTTCGATCCCCTGTACCTGCTGCTGACCCTTCCGGCCCTCGCTTTCAGTCTGTGGGCCCAGTGGAAGGTCAAGTCCACCTTCTCCAAGTTCCAGCGCGTGGGAGTCAGCTCCCGCATGAGCGGTGCCGAAGCGGCCGCGGCCGTGCTCCGCATGAGCGGCGTCGCGGGCCTCAAGATCGAGCGTCACCAGGGCTTCCTCTCGGACCACTACGACCCGACCTCGCGCACGCTGCGCCTCTCGCCGGACGTCTACGACGGCGCTTCCGTCTCGGCCGTGGCCGTCGCCGCCCACGAGGCGGGCCACGCCCTGCAGCACGCCGCCAACTACGGCCCGCTCACGCTGCGCTCGAAGCTCGTGCCGGTCGTGCAGTACGGCTCCGCGCTGTGGTACTTGCCGTTCCTGCTCGGCTCGATCTTCAACCTCACCGGCCTGATGTGGGTCGGCATCGTCGCCTTCTCGGCGATCGTGCTGTTCCAACTCGTCACGCTGCCGACGGAGTTCGACGCCTCGAGTCGCGCGCGCTCGGTGCTGCTCGCTTCGGGCATCGTGACCTCCAAGAGCGAGGAGGACGGCGTGGCGAAGGTGCTCAACGCGGCGGCGATGACCTACGTCGCGGCGCTGGTCGCGTCCCTGATGCAGCTTCTGTACATGATCCTGCGCGCGCAGAACTCGCGCGATTGAGCGCGCGCGCTCGCGCTGCGCGCGGTCCTCACGCGGGGCCATCGGACCTGCTCGTCCGGTGGCTCCGCGCGCTTTCCGGCGCCCGCGCGCGGCGCTACGCTCTCGGCCCGCTCACGAGTTAGGAGTGTCGCGCCATGGGAAGCCTCGTCCTCGACTACACGCACGCCATGTCCGATGTCGTCGGCCCGCGCCACGGCATCACGCCCGCGGAACTCGATGCGCTAGGCGCCGACTCCAAGGCCGCGCTCGCCGCGGTGCAGGCGCGGCGGACGAAGGACCTGCGCTGGCTCGACCTGCCCTACCAATCCGCCGTGCACGAGCAGGTGCTCGATTTCGCCGCGCGCAGCGCGGGACGCTTCGAGAACGTGGTCGTGTGCGGGATCGGAGGATCTGCGCTCGGCACGATCGCGCTGCAGCAGGCGCTCAACTCGCCCTATCACAACCTCGGCGCCCGCGGCTCGCTGCCGCGCCTGTTCGTGCTCGACAACATCGACCCGGACCTGATCGGCGAGTTCCTCGATCAGTTCGATCCGTCGACCTGCCTGTTCAACGTGATCTCGAAGTCCGGCACGACGGCCGAGACCACGGCGCAGTTCCTGATCTTCCAGCGCGCGCTCGTCGAGCGGCTCGGGCGCGAGCAGCACGTCGAGCACCTGTGCATCACGACCGACGAATCGAAGGGCGTGATGCGCGAGATCGTGCGGCGCGAGGGCTACGAGTCGTTCATCGTGCCCGAGGGCGTCGGCGGGCGTTTCAGCGTCCTGTGCCCGGTCGGCCTCGTGCCGCTCGCGCTCGCGGGCCTCGACATCAAGGGCGTGCTCAAGGGTGCGGCCGACATGGACGAGCGCTGCCGCACCGAGGATTTCCGCGCGAATCCGGCGCAGGTGTACGCCGCGCTGCAGTGGCTCATGCAGGCGAAGAAGCACAAGCCCATGAGCGTGACGTTCTCCTACAGCCAGCGCCTCGCGCTGCTCGCGGACTGGTACGCGCAACTGCTCGCCGAGTCGATCGGCAAGCGCACCAACCGCAGGGGCGCCGACGTGTTCGCCGGTCCCACGCCCATCCGCGCGCTCGGCGTGACCGACCAGCACAGCCAGATGCAGCTCTACACCGAGGGCCCGCAGGACAAGTGGTTCACGCTGCTGTCGGTCGACAAGAGCGATCACGTCGTGCCGATTCCCGCGGCCTACGCGGACCTCGAGGCGGTCAGCTATCTCGGCCATCGCTCGCTCAACGAGCTGTTCGCGGCCGAGCGCGACGGCGCGCGCGTGGCGCTCACGGCGGCGCAGCGCCCGAGCGTGACCGTGCACTTCCCGAAGGTCGATCCGCACGCGGTCGGGCAGTACCTCCAGTTGATGGAGATCGCCGTCGCGTTGTGCGGCGAACACTACGACGTCGACGCCTTCGACCAGCCCGGCGTCGAGGCCGGCAAGCTCGCGGCCTACGCGCTGATGGGCCGCGCGGGTTTCGAGGCCCGCAAGGCGCAGATCGAGTCGTCGGCTCCGCGCTCGAGCTGCACGGTCTAGGCGCGCACGGCCGCGGCGTCCCTAGCGCGGAGGGCGAGGCGGAGCGCAGTTGTTTTCGAGCGTGTTCACGCCCCTTAGGCCGAGCATTTCGCGCGTGGCGAGGAGCTTGCGGACGTACTCGGGGCTGAGCGGATGGGCCTGACCGACGGAGTGCGCGAGGTAGAGGATGCGCGCGGTGTGCTCGACCATGTCGAGCTTCTTGTAGGCGTCGAGCAGGTGCGTGCCGAGCGTGACCGAGCCGTGGTGGGTCATCACCAGTGTGTCGGAGCAGCGCACGATGTTGCGGATGGAGGCGGCGAGTTCCGGGGTGCCGGGCGTGCCGAAGTCGGCGGTGGGGATGCCGCCGATCGTGACCACGATCTCGGGGATGAACGGCGCCTGCATGTCGATGCCGGCGATCGTCATCGCCACCGCGTGCGGCGGGTGCGCGTGCACGACGGCCCTGATCTCCGCGCGTTCCTCGTAGCACGCGATGTGGATGCCGCGCTCGCTCGAGGCGCTCGGGCCGCCGTCGACGACCTTGCCTTGCATGTCGATGTGCGCGACGTGCTGCGGCTCGAGGAAGCCCTTCATCGCGCCGGCGGGAGTGATCAGAATCGTGCCGTCGGTGAGGCGCGCGGAGATGTTGCCGTCGGCGCCGACGATGTAGTTGCGCGCGTAGCACAGCTTGCCGATCTCGCAGATCGAGCGGCGCAGCCGCGCTTGCTCGTCGCTCCAGCCGCGCTGGCGGGCGAGCAGCTCGAGCGTGTCGCTCACGGCCTCGAGCTCCGCGCTCGCGCGTCGTAGGCGAGGCCCTGCGCGCCCTCCACGTAGTCGACCACGCCCACGACGAGCGTCTTCACGGGTGCCTTGGGATCTCCGAGGATCTGGCGGCCGCCGTTGCCTTCGTCGAGCACCAGCACGCGATCGCCGACCCCGGCCTGCACCGTGTCGACCGCAATGCGCGTCTTGGCCGTCGGCGTGCCGTCGGGCTTCACCGGGCGCACGATCAGGAGCTTGCGGCCGTCGAGCGCGCGGATCTGCACCGGTGACACCACCGTGCCCACGACGTCGGCGAGGAACATCAGCGCGATCCTCCCAGGCGCACGCCGTTGGCGACGGCCTGCTCGACGAACCCGATGATCGCCGCATCGACCGGCACGAAGCTCTTGGGACACGCCAGCGCGGCCTCGCGGCCGTCGACGAAGTGCACGAGGTCGCCGGGGCCCGAAGAGACGGCCGCGCAGGCGACGAGTTGCGCGCCCATGGCGTTGCCGTGCTCGTCGAGCGGCTGGATGAGCTGCAGGGGCACGCCCTCGAGCCCCTCGTACTTGTGCGTCGCCACGAGGCGACCGGTCACGCGCGCGAGGTACATCGCTAGCGCCCGCTCCACTTCTCGTACACGTTCGCGCCGCCTAGGTCCCACGAGTCGACCACGGCCATGACGACCGCGTCCACCGGGCGGTTTTCCGTCGCATGCGTCTGGCGCGCGCTCGAGCCCGTGGCGTAGAGCACCATGTCGCCGATGCCGGCCTGCACGCTGTCGGCGGCGACCACGTACTGCTCGGTCGGCTTGTTCTCGTGATTGTGCACCTGCACCACGAGCAGCTTGCGGCCCTCGAGCTTCTCGTCCTTGCGCGTGGCGACCACGCTGCCCACCACCTTGCCGATCAACATGTTCGCATCGCTCCGTCAGTCGCGGTCGAGGTAGGTGACCACGTCGGTTTGCTTGAGACACTCGTCGAGGAAGCGGCGGCGCAGCTCGTTGTGCACGCGGCCGCGCATCTCGTCCCAGCCTGGCGAGGGTCGCAGCGCGCCGACCCACACCAGCGCCGCTCCGCTCGGGTTCGCGAGGCGCACGGGGCCAACGCAGTGCTCGGTCTCGTTGCGCGGGCCGGAGAAGATCGCCGTGCGCAGCTCACTCGGCACCGTCGTCTCGCCGGGGCTCACGAAGCCGAGTAGGCCGCCGCGCTCGCGTGTGCCGCCGTCCTCGGAGCGCAGCTTGGCGAGGCGCTCGAAGTCCGCGGCGTTCTTCACTTGAGCACGCAGCCGCGCGAGCTCCCTCTCCGCGTCCTCGAAGGTGCGCGGATTCAGCTCGTTGCGGGCGAGCCCGCCGCGCAGGAACAGCACGCGCAGCTCGCGTGCCTCGCCGAAGCGCGCGTCGAACCATGCGCGCTCCTCGGCGTACACGCGCTGGCGCCCCTGCTCGCCGAACTGCCGCTCGACCCACAGCTCCGAGAGCGTCGCCACGGCGATGGCCGGGTCGCGGCGCAGGATCTCGAGGGTCAGCCCCTGCGAGGCGAGCACCTGCTCGAACTTCGCCCCCTGCAGGCTGGGATCGTTCTCGGTCGAGACGCGGCGACGCTCGATCTCCTGCTCGATCGCCTGCGCTTGGTCCTCGTCCGTGAGTCCGCCCATGCGCTGGCGTGCCCGGCGGGCGAGCAGGGCCTGAAAGCAGTCGTTGCGCAGGTCGTCCTCGGCGAGTTGCTGCTTCAGGTGCTCGAGAAATTCGGGCACGCGCACCGCGAGGTCGCCGCAGCGCGCCGCGACGCCGTCCGCGTAGGGCGGTGCGACGAACAGCGTCCCGCGCTGCTTCACGATCTGGTCGAGCCACATCTCCTGCTGCTCACCGTTCACGGGACGGTCGGCGGGTACGCCCAGAGCCGCGCGCGCGAGCAACTCCTGCACGATGCCCAGACGCAGGAACTCGCGAAAGCGCGCTTCGCTGAGGCGGTTCGCGCGCAGGTACTCGGGCAGGTTGGCGGCCTGACCGGTGCGGCGCAACTCGCCTTCGAGCTCGGTCCACTTCTTCGAGATCGCCTCGGGTCCGACGGCGAGCTTCGACTCCGTCGCCAGCCGGTCGAGCAGCTTGGCGCGCATCAGGTGGTTGAGCGCCTGACGGCCGGCCTCGCTCGCACCGTGCCGGTCGAGAATCAGGGCGTCGAGTTCCTGCCACGACAGGCTCACGTCGAGCGCGCTCGCCGCCACGTCCGTCGGCAGCTCCCTCGCCTGTGCGAGCGACTCCAGCGCGGCCGCCACGGGCGTGAGCGCCAGCCAGCCGAGAATCGCCGCGAGCCTCATGACGGGGGGAGTCTAGCAAGCGCCCGTCGTCGCCAAGGCTGCGGGCACGCTCGCTCGGACATCGCCGCGGCGCGCTCGGGACGAGCCCGAGCGCGCCGCGGATGGGGGGGCAGGATCGATGGCCCGGCTAGTTGCGCACGCCGGTGATCACGACGTTGTCGAGATCGGCCCACTCGGTGGTGGCGCTGGCGTTGGTGCGGAACCGGACGCGCAGTCCGGAGAGGCCGTTGGCGCCGACGGGCAGCGTGAAGGTCGGGATGGACCAAGCCGTGGCCTGCGTGGTCTCGACGGCGGTCCAGGTCGTGCCGTTGGGGGACCACTCGACATACAGGTATTCGCCGGCGTCGAGGCCCGCCGTGCGGCGCGCGTACTTCACCTTGATGGTGTTGTAGTTGACCGTAGAGAGCTGCTTTCTGATCCACGAGGAGCGGGCGATGCGGGCGCCGTAGTTCGGCGTGTAGTCCGCCGCCGTAGAGATGGTCGAGTTCGTGTTCTGGCGCGTCCAGCCGCCGGTCGTGAACGAGTTGGACTCGAAGCCGTCGCTGAAGAGCGTGACGATCGTGCCCGAGGGGGTGCCCGTCGTGAAGCTCCACACGGGCCCGGTGGTCGTGCCGCCGGTGCCGACCGAGTCGATGCGCCACCAATACTGGGTCGCGCCGAGGAGCGCGCCCGGGTTGAAGGTCGTCGCCGCCTGCGTGCCGAGGAACTCGGTCGAGTCGGGCGTCGAGTCGGTGCCGAAGTAGACGCTGTAGCTCGTGGCGTTGGTGGCCGCGGCCCACGCGAGCGTGGCGGTCGTGGCCACGTTCGTGGCGGCGTTCGCGGGCGAGGGGCTCGTCACTTGTCCCGGAGGCGTGGAACCGCCCGCGGGCTCGGCCAGTTGCACGCGCCACGACTCGAGCGTGCAGCGCATGCGCCGCGCCTGCTCGGACGTGAAGTTCGTCATGCACAGGTCTTCGGAGTAGTCCATGTAGTTCGTGACCGGATCCGCGTCGCCGCAGGTGAACTGCGAACAGCCGTAGTTCGGCGTGCCCTCGGGCAGCGTGTCGCAGATCAGGTCGCCGTTGGAGTTGCAGCCCGTGAGCGACGAGCAGCCGCCTTGGAAGGTGTGGTACAGGCCGAGGTAGTGGCCGACCTCGTGCGTTGCCGTGCGGCCTTGGTTGTAGGGCGCGCCGATGGGCGCGTTGCGACCGAAGGCGTTCCACAGGATCACCACGCGGTCGAAGGTGTTGCCGACGACGCCGCCGCCGTTGGGAACGTAGGCGTAGCCGAGGTTGCCGCCCGCCGTGTTGGTGTAGATGTTGAGATAGTTGTTCGTGTCCCAGGCGAGCGTCGAGTAGTAGGTCCCGCTGTCGTTGTACCAGTTGGTGTTCGTCGTCCGCGTGACGCCCGCGAGGTAGAACTCGATCGCCGTGTTGGTGCCGGGTGCGCCGTTGGTGCCGGCGAGAGCCTTGAAGTCCTCGTTCAGAATGTCGATCTGGCTCTGGATCATCGGATCGCTGATCGCTCCCTGCCCGCTGGTGTTCATGAGCACGTGCACGACCACGGGAATGCGGTAGCCGGCGACGCTGGGAGCGTAGATGGCGGCGGGATTGGTGAACGTGCTCGTGCAATCGGCCTGCAGCGCGATCGGCGCCGTGCCGGTCGAGGTGATCTGGGGCATCACGCGGTCCGTGCCGCAGCGCTTGCCCTTGGAGAGGAAGTAGTTCGATTGCGCGTATTCGGTCCACGAGCTGAAGGTCAGCACGCTGGCTCCGTCGCGGGCGTAGATCACGCCCGAGGCGCTCTCGAACACGTCCGGACGCGCATTCGGGTTCGGGAACACGTCGAAGTCTTGCGCGAGGGCGGGGGCCGACAGCGCGAGGATGCAGCCAAGTTGGAAGAGCTGGTTCTTCATCGGTCGATGGGGTGTGCCTTGGGTCCAAGGGGAACGGGGGTCCGTCACGTGTGGGGAGACACCGTCGAGCGTACACCGCGGCGGCCGCTTTTGGGGGGGGGCTGCGTGTAGTTTCGATGCGCCTCGAACCGGGGGCGCGGCCCCGGCGGCCGGGCGAGGCGCTCGCTCTCGCCGCCTTGCCCGCCCGCGCGGCGAGTCGGGCGCGCCCGGCCACGGCGGCGGGTGGCGCCCACGCCGCGTTGCGCGCCTTCGCGCGCTATCGTTCGGACGATGGTCTCGCGCGAAGACACCGAGTTTCTGGCGTTGCTCGTTCACCGCGGCTTGATCCTGCGCGAAGTGGCCGAGCAGGTGTTTCCCGCGCTCCACAAGGGCGCCGCGCTCGATGCGTTGCTCGCGCACCACACCGGCCTCGCGCCGGAGACGATCGCCAAGTGGCGTCGCACGCGCGGCGGCGAGATTCCCGAACTCCCGGGCTACGAGATCCTCGGTCACGCGGGGCGCGGCGGCACCGCGGACGTGTTCCGCGCGCGCGAGCACAAGACCGGGCGCGTGATTGCGCTCAAGGTGCTCAACGTCGAATCCACGCGCAATCCGAGGGTGCGCGACGCCTTCGCGCGCGAGGCGAAGTTGCTGGAGAAGCTGCGCCACAAGGGCCTCGTCGAGGGCTACGGCGTGTTCAAGAGCGGTTCCTCGATCTACTCGAAGATGGAGTTCATCGAGGGGCACACGCTGCTCGAGTTGCTCGACCGCGGCCAGCCGTTCGACGAGACCGCGGCGCTGCGCGTCGTGCTCGGCGTGGCCGAGGTGCTCGAGCACCTCGCTGGACAGGGCGTGATCCACCGCGACATCAAGCCCGGCAACATCATGCTGTCCGCCTCGGGCGTGCTGAAGCTGATCGACCTTGGGTTCGCGGGCAGTGCGGGAGAGCTCGGGCAGGCGAGTGACACCACCGTTGGCACCAAGGAGTACCTCTCGCCCGAGCAGGCACAGGGCGCGGGCGGCGCGGACGCGCGCAGCGACATCTACAGCCTCGGCGTGACGCTCTTCCACCTCGTCGTCGGTCGCCTACCGTTCCAGTCCACCGACGACCGCGAGCTGTTGCGCATGCAGGTCATGGCGAGCCTGAAGAGTCCCGAGCTCAAGTCGCGCGGGCTCAGCCACCACTTGCACTACTTCATCGAGAAGATGATGGCCAAGGACATCGAGGCCCGTTACCAGAGCTGGGCCGAGCTCATGGGCGACTTCCGCGAGCAAATCGCCGGTCGCGAGGCGCTCGACTTCGAGAAGCAGGTCCGCGAACGCGCCCAGCGCAGGCGTTAGGCGCGCGCGGCGGGGGAGCGCGCGAGTGCCGCGCTCTGCGGAGCGAACAAGCTCCCCCCATCCTGCTAGCGTGAGTCGCCATGAAGGCGGCCGGAACGCTCGGGGTCGTGCTCGTGGTCGCGCTCTGCGCGGCAGCGGCGGGGGCGTGGTGGGCGCGTCGTGACGCGGCGAGAGTCGAGCCCGAGCGCCGTGGCGAACCCGCGCCGCTCGCTTCCGTGCGCCGCGAGGCACCGCCCGCCGCGCCCGCGGCCGCACCAGCGCCGGAGGCTCCGCGGTCGACCTCCAGCGGCTCGCGCCTTGGCGTGCTCAACGACGAAGCGATTGCGGCCCTCGAAGCGCGCGCGTTCGATCGCGCGGTCGAGCTGTTCGAGCAGTGCCACACCGGCGCGCCCGACGAGAACGTGTTCCGCGGCAATCTGGCCGAGGCGCTCGTGCGGCGTGCGGTCGAAATGCACGAGCGCGTGCGGCCCTGCGAGAGCTGCGTCGCCGACCTCGCGCGCGCCGTCGCGCTCGCGCCGGAACGCGAGGGGCTCGCGGCGCTGCTCGCACGCTGGCGCGCGGAACTCGAGACGGAGCAGGAATTCCTGCGCGATCGCTCCGTGCACTTCGAGCTCTCCTACGACGGCTGGCGCCAGAGCCTGCTCGACGCCGCGCCCGACGTGTTGGCCGAGCTCGAGCTGCACTGCGCGGAACTCTCGCTGGTGTTCGGGCTGTGGCCCGGCGAGAACGGTGCCAAGCGCATTCCCGTCGTGCTCTATCGGCGTGAGGAGTTCGCGCGCGTCACCGGCCTCGCGGAGTGGGCCGGTGGTTCCTTCGACGGCACGATCCGCGTTCCGATCGCCGAGGGCCGCGCGCTCGATTCGGCCTTGTCGGCGCTCCTGCGCCACGAGCTCGTCCACGCCTTCGTGCGGGAGGCGTCCGGCGGTGACAGGGTCCCGGCGTGGCTCAACGAGGGCCTCGCCCAGTGGCTCGCGCGCGACCCCTCGTCCGAGCTCGCTTCCGCGCGCCAACGCATGGCGGGGCGAGAACTGATCCCCCTCGAAAAACTCGAGCGCCCCTTCGCTTCGCTGTCCGAGCCCGAGATTCCCTTCGCCTACGCCCAGTCGTTGCTCTTCACGTCGTTCTTGGAGCGCGCGCACGGGCGCGACAGCCTGCTGGCGATGGTGCGGGGCCCGCGCGGCGGCGAGCGTGTCGCCGCCGCCTTCGAGTCCTGGACCCGCGTGCCGCTCGCGCTGGCGTTCGAGGACTTCGCCGCCCAGCCCGCGCGCTAGCCCGCATTATTCACGTGTGCCGTGTAACGAAATCACTTCCGCTTTGACGTAGCCCTTCAGGCGACGGCGCGGCCGCTCCTGCTGGCCCCTTGGGGGGCGGGAGACGGTCATGGTGAAGGATGCAGGAGTGGGTCGCGGAGCCGGCGAGGACGCCGGCTTGGCGGCCTCCTCGCCGGCTCCGCGAAAGATCTCGCGGCGCGTCGGCTTGCGGCGGGGCGACAGCTCGAAGCGTTACAGCGTGGCTGACAAGCTGGCGCTGCTCGCCGAGCTGGAGAGCTCGGGCGACACCTTTGAGCGCTTCTGTGCGCGCCGCAGGCCGTCCGCCGATGCCGCGGGCATCGTGGAGCTTGCTGCGCTGGACGGTGAAGACGTGGCGCGGGCTGGTGGGCGGTCACGACGGGTGGCGCACGCTGCTGCTGGAGGCGCAGCGCGCGGGGCTGGCGCTATCGACGCGCTGGCTGCAGCAGATCGTGGCGGAGCTGAAGCGGCGCGACGCGGCGCGTGCGCGGAGTCGTGTGGAGCAGAACCGCCAGCACGTGGTGGTGCACGCCAAGAACGCGATCTGGGCGGACGACGAGCTCTTTTTGGGCCGAGACGAGGAGGGAGAAATGCGCGGTCGATTGGTGCGGGACGGGCTCTGCCCGGAGGCGTTGGTGTTTGGGGTGGGCCCAGCGGCGGAGGCAGAGGACATGGTGGCGTACTGGGAAGTGGTGCGGGCGGCGCGCGGCTGCCTGCCGTTTGTGATTTCCATGGACAACGGCGCTGCTGGGCGCAGCCTGCTGGTGCGCAGGTACCTGGCGGAGCACCAGGTGATCGCGCTCTACAACGAGCCGCACGTGCCGCAGCACAACGCGCTGGTGGAGCGGGAGATCGGTGACCTGCGCCGCGCCGTGGATGCGGACCGAGCGCTCTGGGGCGCGCTGTCGGGCCTACCGCGGGAACAGCGAGCGAGGTGGCTGCTCGCGCACTGGGGGCTGATGGCGTGGCACCTGAACGCGCTGGTGCCGCGTCCGAGCTTGGGCGGAATGACGCCGTACGAGCTTGACAGGCTGGCACCGTCGGCCGAGGATCGAACGAGTCGCGCTCGCTTCTACCACGATTGCACGGAGGCACTCGCCCGAGTCGCGTCCGCGAACCTGCCGCCGCGTGCTCGCCGTCGTGCCGAGCGCGAGGCGATCTACCGGACACTGGAAGCGCACGGCCTGGTCACAAGAACACGAGGAGCGAACCGCCCGTCATGGCCTTCAAAGCGGAAGCGAATTACGTGACGGCACAG
>Ga0194120_10005735_pt1 | contig 18040 bp, 20 predicted proteins | sample TA2MahCa65mmetaG_FD_148642 | JGI IMG/M metagenome (GOLD analysis project Ga0194120, IMG submission 148642) | Freshwater microbial communities from Lake Tanganyika, Tanzania - TA2015019 Mahale Deep Cast 65m | ecosystem: Environmental > Aquatic > Freshwater > Lake | place: Tanzania: Lake...
CCCTTCGCATCGAGCACTTCGCCTGTCATTGTTGCCGTCCAGATATCGTTGAAGCCCAACCGCTACACGTCACTGCGGAAAACGATCCGCCTGGCGCTTGCGGCCTCCCGTGGATCGGATTTGTTATAGCAAAATGCCAAATTAAAAAAAGAAATGATTGCGGAAAAGGGTTCGGGCTCGACGAGCCATTAGTTCGAATGGATCAAGGCTGCTGCCCGGCTCGACCTCACTGGCTGGGCGAGGGCCCTTCGGTTAAGGTGCCGTCATGTTCCAGCAGACCGCGCGTTACCAGGCGACGATCGTCGACATCGATGCCGCCAATGCCGGCGATCCCCGGACCATCACGGTCGACGGCGCGACACGTCCCTATGAGGTCGTCTATTCTGAGAGAATGACCGAGCGGCTTGCGGCGATGTACCCGGAGGCATCGGAATTGCTGCGCATCGCGGCTCGCGGCCAGCATATTCGCCGATGGGACATTCCGCGTTTGCGCTTTCCGGAGGGTCGCGAAGGGTACAACGATTGGCGTCGGGCATGCCGCCAACGCCACGCCGAATTGTTGGGCGAGATCATGCGCGTTCGCGGTTACGACCAGCGCGATGTCGAGCACGTGGCCAAGCTGGTCAAGAAGGAGCAGCTCAAGAAGGATCGCGAATCGCAATCGCTCGAAAACGTCGTCGACGTGGTTTTTCTCGAGCATTATTTCGAGGAATTCTACGGCAAGTATTCGCATTACGACGACGCCAAGATCGTCGACATCATCGCCAAGACATTGCGCAAGATGTCGCCCAAGGGACATCAGGTCGCGTTGGCGCTCGCGCTGCCCGAGCGCACACGCAGGCTCGTCATTGCCGCGGTCGAGCGGGAGTCCGCAACGCTGGCGAAGTTGGCGGAAGTCGCCATCGACTGAACCGGATTTAGGTGAAGCAGGAGGTGCCCATGCCGACGAAGCGGAATGCCCCGAAGGCGCAGCGGCGCAAGACCACGGCCAAGACCAAGGCGAGGTCTGCCGCGAAGGCGAAGGTGAAGGCGACACCCAAGCCAACACGACGGACGAGCGTTCGTACCGGGAAGTCGGCCGCGACGCATGTCCAGGCGGCAGCAGACCCGCGAAAAATCTTCGACAATCTGCTCCTCGGCGTGGCGAAGACGTCCGATCCGAACTTCCGAGATGCGCCCGAGGGTTGGACGCCGGCGCAGGCCCGATCGCTTGCCGCCGCGGCGGGTCTGGCGCTCGACGACGATCATTGGGAAGTGATCCGCGTGCTGCAAGGTTGCTACAAGGACGAACTCAAGCCGCGGATTCGGCTGCTGCGCGACGCGCTCGATGCGCGCTTCGCCGGCCAGGGCGGCATGAAGTATCTGTTCGCCATCCTTCCGGGGGGGCCGATTGCGCGAGGCTGCGTCCTCGCCGGCGTGAAGCCGCCCCACGGCGCCACCGATTTCTCTTTCGGTAGCGTCGCGTAGGCGCGTCGGCGCCGGACCGCGAAAGCGCGGCCTTCTTGGTTATGCCGAGCGCGCCAGCGCGACGGTCTTGCAGTTGCGTACGAATGCGACGAAACGTTGCGCCCATTTGCCGCTGCGGACCGTCGAGCGCAGATGGCAAAAACTGGCGACGACATTGCCTTTGACGATGCCATCGTGGCGCCCGTCGATGCCGTGTCCGCGGATCACGCGGTAGGCGAAATTGGTCGCGGGGTCCAGCCGTTCGAGCGCGGCATGATGAAATTCATGTGCCGGAAGACGAACAGGGCCGCCGCTCTGAGCCGCCATCTTCGGCCAGGGCAGGGTGCCGGTTTCCTCGACGATCGTGAGACCGCGCCCTTGCGGCCTTGCATGCATCACCGTATCGGCCGGGATAAAGCCGACCATGTCGTGCGCCTGCGTTCCCCAAGTGATCTTGCGGGTAAGGTACATGAGGCCGCCGCACTCGGCATAAATCGGCAGTCCGCTTTCGGCCGCTCGCCGGATCTGGGCGATGAGCCCGCGGTTGGCCGCTAACGCCGTCATCTGGGTCTCCGGAAAGCCACCGCCGATGAAAAGACCGTCGGCGTCAGGCAGTCGCCCGTCGCGGAGAGTGTCGAAAAAAACCAGTTCGGCTCCGGCCTGCGTCAGCGCTTCCAAATCGTCCGGATAATAGAAGTTGAAGGCGCTGTCGCGGGCGACCGCGATCCGGAGATCGGGCTTGGACTTGCGCTGCTCCGTGGGCGTCGTCGTTTCAGGGTCGCCATCGGCAGCGATCGGTGCGTCACGAGCGATCCGCAAGATGCGATCGACATCGACGCCCTGCGTGATCGCGAGCCGAATGCGCCCGATCATTTCGTCGAGCGCGGTCGTTTCGTCCGGGGTGGTCAGGCCGAGATGACGCTCTGGCACCATCAGCGCCGGATCGCGATCGATCGCACCGAGGACCGGCAGATCGGTATATCGCTCCAGGGCCTGGCGCAGCTTGTTTTCTTGGCGCGACGTGCCGACATGATTGAGGATCACGCCCTTGATCGCCACGTCGCGATCGAATGCCTGATAGCCGAGCACCAGCGGCGCGACGCCCCGAGTGATCCCCCTGGCGTTCACGATCAGTACCACGGGCGAGCGCAGGAGCTTGGCGAGCGCGGCACTCGAGTCGCTTCCCTCGGGATCAACGCCGTCATGAAGCCCCTTGTTGCCTTCGACGAGCGCAATCTCGGCCGATCTGGCAAGGCGGGCGAAGAGCGCGCCGATCTCCGCCGCGGATTGGGTATTGAAGTCGAGATTATGGCAGGGCTTGGCGCTCGCGCGCGCGAGCCACATCGGATCGATGTAATCCGGGCCTTTCTTGAAGGTTTGCACATCTAGCCCGGAGGCGCGGAGCGCCGCGGCCAAACCAATGCTGACCGTCGTCTTGCCGGAAGATCGGTGCGCCGCCGAAATGAGGAGTTGGGCCATCGGCGCTCACATCACCGAACCAACCGCCGCCGCTCTCGAACACTCAATCACGGATCTGACTTGGCAGGAAGGGCAGCACGCGGAACGCGACGGCGGTGAGCAGGATGGCGATCGAGAGCCCGCTCAAGCCGAGCAGGAATTCGGGCAGCGAGGCCGTATAACGGGCCACTTGGCCGTCGAAGAACGAACTCGTCACTTCCATGCCGGGAAACAGGTTCAGCGGATACGCCTGGCCGCCGATAATGATCACATACATCTGCGCCAAACCGCCGATCAGGAAGAGGACGGAGGTGATGACGATCGCCGACCGGCTGCGGCCGTACCGCGGCGCGGCAAGGATAGCGAGCGGAACGACACTGCCGATCATGATCTGGCCTACCCAGAAGAGAGCCGGGTAGACGCCGCCGTCGAGCAGAAGGAAACGCAAGATGCCGTGATGTTCGCTGGCATAAAGATTGGTCAGGTGATGCAGCGCGGTGAAATAGAGCACTGCCAGGGCGAAAATCGCGAGCAAACCACGGAAACGACCTGCCATCGCGTCGGTCACCAGGTTCCGGCTTTCCAGGCGGTCGACGGTCGCGAGCACCAGAACGGTGAATGCCAAGCCGTAGAGCAGCGAGGCGGCGATGAAGAGCGGTGCCATAATGGCGGCGTCATAGGCCTCGCGTGCCACCAACCAGCCGAAGATCGAGCCCGTTCCGGTGGTCAACACGAGCCGCCAGACAAAGGCGGTCCAGCCGATCACTTTGCCGGTGTCGGGCGACCTGGCGACGACGCGGTCCATCATGGCAAACAAATAGGCCGCAACGACGGCGAGGAAGCCGACATACAGAAAAATATTCCAGGCGAAGATGGATTTGAAATTGTAAGTCGTCATCGCGACGATCAAGCGATCGGGGCGTCCGAGGTCGAGCACCAGTACCGAAAGGCCGCCGACCAAGAGCGCCATCGCGAGCAGCCCCGACAAGCGCGCAAAGGGCTTGTACTCCGCCCGTCCGAAGACCGTTGACAGCGACGCCATGTTGAGCGCGCCCGAGGCGGCGACGATCAGGAATACGGCGAAGACATGCGGCAACCCCCAGACGATCTGGTTGTTCATGCCCGTGACGATGTGGCCGTGATGTTCCATGACGAAAGCGGCGCCGAGCCCGGCAAGGATGACCGCGGCGTTGAGGACAAGCAGGCCGCCATAGAGCCGGTCCTGACGTTCGATCTTGTGGTAGGCGATCCTCGCCATGTTGCTCCTCTGCGCTCGCGTGATAGCGAACGTGGCCTCAAATATTCCTGTAATAGACGCCTGGGTTGGTACCAAGATCGGCGCGAATACGCATAGTGCGGTAGGTCGCGACGCGCTTGGAAATCTCGCTCGTCGGATCGTTGAGATCCCCGAACAACATCGCGCCTCCAGCCGTGTCGCTGCACGCTTCGACGCAGGCCGGCAAGCGACCCTCGTCGACCCGGTGAACGCACAGCGTGCAGCTTTCGACCGTTCCCTTGCCGCGCGGCGCATGCGGTTTCTGGTCCGTCACCGGCTCATGGACGAAGGATCGCGCCTTGTAGGGGCAGGCCATCATGCAATAGCGACAGCCGATGCAGGTATGCTTGTCGACCAGGACGATGCCGTCGGCGCGCTTGAAGGACGCGCCGGTCGGACAGACATCGACGCAAGGCGCGTCCGCGCAATGCTGGCACATCATCGGCAGCGAAAAACTCGCGCCGTTTTTCGGATTTCGCACCGTCAGCTTGCGAATCCACTGGGCATCCGTCTCGGGGTGGCCGGTATCTCCCCAACCGTTCTCGGTCTGACAGGCGGTGACGCAGGCGTTGCAGCCGTCGCCGCATTTCGACGCATCGATCAGGAGACCCCAGCGCGTTTTCGGGTTTACCTTGTCGCCGGGCGCACGAGCGGCGGCTGGCGCCGCGCTGAAACTATAGAGCGTAACCCCGACCGCGAGCGTCGTTATCGCCGTCGCGGCGGAGCCCCGCAAAAAAGCCCGACGCGAAGCGTCGAAGTCGTCGGCGCGCGCGGATGTCTTGCAGGCGCAGCCATGTCCGCTGCCGCATGCCTTGTCGCCTTTCGAGCCGCAACTCACTGCTTGGGTCTCCCCGTTTCTTGGGCGCGAAAAGCCGTATCGATGAACGGCGGACGAGCCGGTAATAGTCCGCCAGTCGCGCCGGTCTTCGTATCCGGCCGCGACGCATGACACTCGAAGCAGTCCATCCGCACCGCCGCGAAATCGTGGCAACTGCGGCAGAAATGTCGAGGGCTGGCGGCCGTCACCGGCTTGCCGTCGGCGCCTTCGACCGCGTGACAGTCGACGCAGCCCTTGAGACTGAAGCGCTTGTCGCGCATGCCATCGCGGACGGTATCGTCGCGCTGGTGCATCAGCGCCGTCATGTGATTGCGGCGCATCCAATCGGTGTCGGCGACGCAGGCATCGCCCTGGCCGCGCGAAAGTTTAGGCAGCCAAGCCGCATCGCCGGCAAAGGCGGTCGCGGGCAGCATCGCCAGAACGGCTGCCGTCAGAAGCGTCGCGAATACAGCCTCGGATCGCGTGCCCAAGTGCTTCACCATCCTCCTATTCGCCCAGGCCCATCTGAATGTAGCCGGTCGGACAGACATCGGCGCAGATGTGGCAGCCGATGCACATATCGTAGTCGGTGTAGACGTAGCGCCCGACCGCACGCTCCTTTTTGGCAACGCGCTTGACCGCTGTCTGCGGGCAATAGATTACGCATGCATCGCATTCGAAGCACAAGCCGCAGCTCATGCAGCGCTTGCCCTCCTGGATGGCTTGCGCCTCCGTGAAGCGTTCGATGCGTTCGCGGAAATTGCCGAGCACCTCGGTGGCCGAGATGTGCAATTCATTGCGTTTCCCGCGCGCCTCAAATTTGAAGTGGCCCTTGAAAAGATCGCCGTGAGGGATGATCTGGGTCGCCGAGCGATCTTCGTAATTGTGGATCGCCCATGGCGCGTCCGAAGTGCCGCGGGTCTGGGCGTGATCATAGGGTCGCGGGTCGAGATTCCTCTGATGCAGTTCTTCGAGCAGGTTGAAGTGGTGCACGTCCACTTTCGGCCGCTTGTCCAAAGGCGAGCCCCTGAGAAAATGGTCCATGACTTCGGCGGCGACGCGCCCATGGCCGATCGCGGTGGTCAAGAGATGCGGGCGAACGATGTCGCCGCCGGCGAAATGCTTCTCGCCCTTGCGGGCCTTGTAGCCGGGCGCGATATCGATGAAGCCCTTGCCGTTGTCGATTTCGGCAAGTCCGTCGAAATCGCCCATTTGGCCGATGGCCGACACCACGATGTCGCATTCGATCTCGAACTCGGTGCCGGGAACGGGGCCGGGCGTCGAACCCTTGACGATGCATTCGCACATCTTGAGCCCGCGCACCTTGCCGCTCGGGTCCAAGAGCACTTCAAGCGGCATGACGCCGCCTTTGATATCCACGCCCTCGCGCAACGCATCCTCGCGTTCGCGCTCGGCCGCCGTCATCTTTTCGATCGGAAACAGCGATGTCAGCGTCGCCTGTACGCCCTCGCGTCGAAGCGTGCCAGCCACGTCCTTGGCGGTGAAGCCGACCACGCCATGGCCAGGCGCATCATGCCTGTTCTCGGCCTTGATGTGGCCGAGCCGTCGGGCGACCGACGCCACGTCGATCGACGTGTCGCCGCCACCGACCACGACGATGCGCTTGGCGGTCGAGAATACCCAACCGTGATTGAAGGCATCAAGGAACTCGACGCCGGTTAGGCAGCCATTGGCGCCCCAGCCGGGCACAGGCAATGGCCGTCCTTTCTGGGCGCCGATCGCCCAGAATATGGCGTCGAACTGGCGCTCCAGCTCGGCGATGGTCACGTCCGTGCCGACCCGGGTGTTGGGCCTGACCTCCACTCCGAGATCGAGAATGCGTTTGATCTCGGCGTCGAGGAGGTCGCGCGGCGTCCGGTAGCCCGGTATGCCGTAGCGCATCATGCCGCCCAATTCTTCGTTGCTCTCGAAGATCGTCACGCCGTGGCCACGGCAGCGGAGAAAATAAGCCGCGGTCAGACCGGCCGGTCCGCCGCCGATGACCGCGACGGCCTTGCCGGTCGCCTTGCCGGCCGCGGGCAATTTGGACTTTTGATCGATCGCCCAGTCGCCGACATACTGCTCGACCGCGTTGATGCCGACGAAGTCGTCGACCTCGTTGCGGTTGCAGCCGTCCTCGCAAGGGGCCGGGCATACCCGGCCCATCATGGACGGAAACGGATTGGCCTCGACCATGCGCTGAAAGGCGTATTGCTGCCAGGCGGTGCCGGCGACGGGCGATTTGTCCATTTGCCGCGCAATGGCGAGCCAGCCGCGGATTTCGTGGCCGGACGGGCAGGAGCCTTGGCAAGGCGGCGTGCGGTGAACGTAGGTCGGGCATTTGTAGGAATGGTCTGCCTGAAAGATCTTGTCCGTCAGATCGTCCCAGCCGGTCCACATGCTCTCGCCGTCCTTGAATCGACGGAAGGTATGCGGCTTTTTCGGGGCCTTGGTCTGGTCGCTCATTGCTGCCCTTTCCGAACGCGAGTCGTCGCGTTCAGGTTAGTCCTTGGCATCGGCACCCGCGGGTTCCTGGGTGCCGGGGTTGAGGATGATGGCATTCGACACCATCTGGTGAACGCTGACGACCGCTTCCCGGTCGAAGCCGTACATCGGCAATACCTTCGAGAACTGCGCCTTGCAGATCGCGCACATGGCGGCCATGTGGGTGACGCCGTGGTCGCTGGCAACTTGTTGCAGCGCGCGCATGCGCGGCTGCGCGCCTGCCTTGCGGATTTCGATCAGCTCGTCGGTCAACAAGCCGCCGCCGCCGCCGCAACAGACCGTGCTTTCTTTGATCGTGTCCGGCGCCATATCGTAGAAATGGTTGCAGCAGGCCTCGAGAATGGCGCGGGGAATATCGAACTGCCCGCCGGGTTTGTCGCCGAGCCGCGAGCCGCGCGCGATGTTGCAGCTGTCGTGAAACGTCAGCCGGACATGGTCGTTCTTCGACTTGTCGAAATTGAGCTTGCCCGCCCGCATCAGATCGTAGGTGAACTCGCAGATATGCTGCGGGATTGGGTAGCGCTGATCCAGGAAATCGAACGGTCCGGCCAACGTGTCGAGGAAGCTGTAGGCGGCGCGCCAGGCGTGGCCGCATTCGCCGAACACGATGCGCTTCACGCCGAGATCCTGCGCCGCCTGTCGGATACGGAGCGCGATTTCGCGCATGTTCTCATAGGAACCGATGAACATGCCGAAATTGGCGGCCTCGAGCGCATGCGAGCTGATGGTCCAACTCGCGCCGGCCTGATGGAAGACCTTGGCGTAGCCGATCAGGCCGGCGATATGGGGTTCGGCGAAATAGTCAGCCGACGGCGCGACCAGCATGATCTCGGCGCCCTGCTCGTCGAGCGGGAAGAGTACCGGCACGCCGGTCTCTTCTAGAACCTCTTCCTCGAGATCCTCGAGCGTCGCTTTGAGCGCCTTCTTCGGCAGTCCGAGATTGTTGCCGATCGTGCGGACCTTGCCGATGATCTCGTTAGAGTACTTTTGACCCTTGCCGATCGAATCCATGATCTCGCGGCCGGCCATGGAAATCTCGGCAGTGTCGATGCCGTAGGGGCAGTAGACCGAGCAACGGCGGCATTGCGAGCATTGATGAAAGTAGCTGTACCAGTCGTCCAGCACCTGCTCGGTGAGGTCGCGTGCGCCGACCAGCCAAGGCAGGTATTTGCCGGCGAGCGTGAAATGCCGGCGATAGACCTGCCGCAGCAGGTCCTGCCGGGCGACAGGCATGTTTTTCGGATCGCCGGTGCCGAGGAAGTAGTGGCACTTGTCTGTGCAGGCGCCGCATTTGACGCATGAATCGAGAAAGACCCGGAACGAACGATACTTGCCGCGCAGTTCGGCCATCTTTTCGATCGCGCGATCCTGCCAATTCTCCACGAGCTCGCCCGGAAAGCCGAGCCGCTTCTGCATTTCGGGCGCCGCCACATAGGGCTTGCTCGCAGCCATGCAGCCGGGCGCGAGATCGGGAATAGCGAGCGGATCGGGAAGCTCGTTCTCGCGATCGCCCAGATCCTTCACCTCGGCCATGGCATGCCCCCCGCGTTCCGCCCTTATGACCGGTCGGTCTGCATTTCGCGCGCCCAATTCGACAAGTGGCGCCGCTCGCGCGAATTGTCGACCTGGTTACGCGTCGGGCTGAAAAACAACCCAGGCGCATGCAGCAGCTTGGAAAAGGGGAAGACGAGCATCAACGCCGCGACCAGGGCCAAATGGACCAGCAGGATGGGGTCCGCCGGCAGCTTCTGCCAATTGAATGTCAGAAGTCCGAGGAAGAAGGATTTCGCCGCGACGATATCGGTCCGCGCGACGTATTTCATCAAAAGACCCGACACGCCGATGCCGACCAGCAGCGCCAAAATCAGATGGTCCGATGGCGCGTTGATGTAGCGGATGCGCGGAACCAAAAGGCGTCGTGCCCACAGCCCGAGCAGTCCCGCCACCATGACGAAGCCGGCATAGATTCCGAGGGGTTGGATCAGCACGACCCACTCCCAGACCGGCTGGGTGAAATAGCGCAAATGCCGCAACAGGACGAACAGAAGCGCCGCGTGAAAAGCCCAGCCGAACAGCCAGATCCACTTATTCGCCTTGAACAGGCTCTCGAACAGCACGACCTCGCGGGCGAGTCTCATGGCGACGCCGGCATGGGTCGTCGGCGCCGGCGTGGTCGGGATCTTGAGCGGCGCCGGCGTATTCGCATATTCCCAAACGCGATAAGCGAGGCCGCCGACCAAGACCGCGGCGGCCAGGTAAAAAAGTGCCGCAAAAGCGACCGTCAGCACATCAATTCCATTCGCTACATGACATGCGCCGCGGCGTCAGGCGCCGTAGCGCGGTTCCCTATTGTTCGGGAGCCGCGCATCGAATTCGGCACTTGACGCGTCTTACACGCAGCCGGTCGGCTTCGGCAGACCCGCGATCTTGCACGCCTGCTTGGCCGGACCGTAGGGGAAAAGATCGTAGAGATATTTTTGATCGCCCTTATCGGCCCCGAATTGCTTCTTCATGGCCTTCACCAGGACACGAATGGCCGGTGCCACCTGATATTCCTCATAGTATTCGCGCAGAAAATTGACGACCTCCCAGCGCTCGGAAGTCATGTCGATCTTTTCATCCTTGGCGATGAGCTCGGCGAGTTCCTTGCTCCAATCGCTGAGGTTCTTCAGATAGCCCTCTTCGTCGTGCTCGTAGGTGTGGTTGTCGAGGACATAGGCAGTATTGACGGAATCCATTGGTGTTCCTCCAGTTCAGCTTCGATTGAAATGGCGAGCCGGCGTCATCATAGCCAGGCCTGGGTTCGTTGGTGGGCGGCGACGAGGTCCACGAAACCGCCGTAATCCACGAGCTTGGCGCGCGCGATCACGTCGCTTTCGGCGATGCCGCGGGCGGCCAGATCGGGCGCCAACACATAGATCTCGCAATCCCTCGCGGCATCGTCGAAAAGGCCCGCGAACGCGTTGCCCTTGCGCGCGCCGACGACGCCGTCTTCGATCATCAACAGCGCATCGCCCGGCCTAAGATGGTTGAGCGCACTGATCAGGGCGGACCTCTCGAACGGAGACTTGTTGACCGTATGTAGTGTCGACATGATCCTGGCTCTGCTTCGATCAAAAATTCAATAGGACATCTTGCTGCGCCATGATCTCGCTCAACTCCGACCGGCTGATGACGCGGATCGACGGCTTTTCGGCGAAATCCTCGTTTTCGTCCTCGTAGTTGATCGCCATGAGGTCTTCCGCCTTCAGGCCGCGCTCGTCGAGCGATTCCCGCTCGACAAAAAGCTTGGTGATGTCGTAGTCACCCAGCGCCCTGAAGGTCGGTGAAAAATTCTTCATGCCGATGCCGGTGGTCTTCTGGCCTTTCACCAGTTGATAGACCCCGTCGTCCAAGAAGGCGAGGCTGACATCCTGCTCGAATGCAGCCGAGATCAAGACCACTTCGAGGGCCTCGAGCGCATAGATCGTGCCGTAGGGTGTCTTCCGATTCACGAACATGAATTTTTTCTTGGTGCCGGCGTCGATTTGCGGTGCGTCGCGTTCTGCCATGTGCGTCGTTCCTCAGTCTCCGAATACGACCAGCCGGTCGGCGGCGATCCCGGCTTCGACCAGCTGACCCAAACCCGAAATGCGAAAACCGGCAGCGATGTTGTGGGCGTCCTTGCCGTGGCGCTTCGCCTCGTTCTGGTCCAGGACGCCGCGCCGTTGGGCGGCCGCAATGCAGACAACCAAGTCCAGTTTGTGCTTCTCGGCCAGCTCCGACCACGCCTTTTGCAAGTTGCGGTCGTCCTGAGGCGAGACCGTCAGTCGCGTGCCATTGTTGACCCCGTCGCTGTAGAAGAAGACACGAAAGATTTCGTGTCCCTTCTCCAACGCCGCCTTCGTGAACTGGTAGGCGGAATCGGAGGCCTGGTGCGTATACGGGCCCTCGTTCACAAGTATACCCAGCTTCAACTCAATCTCCTCGTCTTCAGCGTGTGGTGGTCGATATTGGCGATCGTCCTATGGCATCGATCCTAGAAATGGATGTGCGCGGACATGTTCATGGTATGCCGCGCGCCGACCCAGGTATCCAGATGGTGCTTGGTGAAGGCTAAGCCGGTCAGTTCAAAGAAGCGCGGCCAGCCGATGCGGTCGATCCATTCGCCCATTCGCTCCCAGGCCCTGGCGTTGTCCTTGTAGGCGTAGAGAATCTTCCGGACCACCTCTTCGACCTCGGGCCAACGCGGCGGGTTGTTCGGCAGGTTTGCGACGACGAGCTTGTGGAATGTCGGCCGCGACCGAGCATTCGAATGCTTGCCGCCGACCCAAATGGCCAGCTTGGTGGAGTCCGCGCCGTTGATCTGCATGGGCGGGCAAGGCGGGTAGCAGGCACCGCAGCAGACGCATTTCTTCTCGTCGACTTCGAGAGACGGCTTGCCGTTGACCATGGCGGGCCGTATCGCGGCCACCGGGCAGCGCGCCACCACGGCTGGGCGCTCGCACACATTGGCGACGAGGTCATGATTGATCTTCGGCGGCTTGGTGTACTGAACGTTGATGGAGATGTCGCCTTGGCCGCCGCAATTGACCTGACAGCAGGAGGTGGTGATGCGCACGCGGTTCGGCATCTCTTCGGAGATGAACTCCTTGTGCATCATGTCCATCAGGCTCTTGACCACGCCCGAGGCGTCGGTGCCGGGAATGTCGCAATGCAGCCAACCCTGGGTGTGCGAAATCATCGACACCGAATTGCCGGTACCGCCGACCGGGAAGCCCTCGGCCTGCAGCCTCTGGATCAGCGCCGGAACCTTTTCAAAGCGACTCACCATGAACTCGATGTTCGAGCGGGTGGTGAAACGCACATGGCCTTCGGCGTTCTTGTCCGCGATGTCGCAGAGCTTGCGAATGGTGAAGACGTCCATCTGCCGTTGCGTGCCGGCGCGCACCGTCCACACCTCTTCGCCGGTCTTGGAGACATGATGCAGCACGCCCGGACGAGGCCGGTCATGCCATAGCCACTGGCCGTAATTCTTCTTGAGGAGCGGATGCATGTAAGGGAAGGGATCGGGAACCCCGGTCTCGACCGGTCGGCGGGGCGTCGCTTGCGCTTGAGTCATCTGGCAGTCCCTCTTGGCAATTCGTCTCGGTCGATCCGTCGCGGCCTCTACTCGGCTGCTTCGGAGTACTTGCCTGTCTTCCCGGCCCGGTCGAATTTCTTACGTTCGAAGTATTTCTCGGCTTCCTCGGTAAAGTCGTCGGTGCGCACATAGCACGAGGTCCGCGGGTGCTTGACCATGTTCGGGTCCGGATCGATGCCGACCGCCTCCAAGAACACGGGTAAACCGATCCGATCCATGGTCTCGCCGATGCGCTCATGTTCGAGCGCGTTATCCGCGAAGAACTCGAGAATCTTGCCGGCGAACTCGACAAGCTTCTCGTAGTCTTCTTCGGTATCGAGCTTCATGAACGGCACGATCATCGTGCCCATCAGATCGCCGACCTTGAGCGCGCGCTTGCCGCCGATCAGGATCGAGGCGCCCCGTTCATCGCCGGGCTTGAGCGCCTTGGTCATGACGTTGAGGCAGTGCATGCAACGGACGCAGGACTTGTTGTCGACCTCAAGCGTGTCGTCGTCATTCAGGCTGAGCGCGCGGGTCGGACACATCGAGATCACGGTGTCGATCATCGCCTTGCGGCCGATCTTGGCGACATAGGCCTTCACTTCGGTCTGATCGACTTTCATGTCGTCGCGCCAAGTACCGATCACGGCAAAGTCCGAGCGGTGAATGGCGTTGACGCAGTCGTTCGCGCAGCCGGAGAACTTGAACTTGAACTTGTAGGGCAGGGCCGGGCGGTGCATTTCGTCGAGGAAGTTGTTGATGACCGAGCGATGCGCCTTGATCTCGTCGTAGCAGGACATCTCGCAGCGCGCATGTCCGACGCAGCTGGTCGACGTGCGTAGCGCCGGACCAGCGCCGCCGAGGTCGAAGCCGATCTCGTTGAGCGCGTCGAAGGCCTTTTGCGTATTCTCGGTCGAGCAGCCCTGGAGCATGATATCGCCGGACTGTCCGTGAAAGGCGATCAGACCGGAGCCGTGCTTCTCCCAGACATCGCAAATCTTGCGAAGAATGTCGGTCGAGTAGTGATAGCCCGCTGGCGGCTGTACCCGTAGGGTGTGGAATTCCTTGGAGGCCGGAAATTTATCGGCGACTTCCGAGAAGCGCGGGATGACGCCGCCGCCGTAACCGAAAACCGAGACCGTACCGCCCTTCCAGTAGCCGAGCCGGTTCGTATACGAGTGCTCGAGCTGGCCGAGAAGATCGTTCATCATCGCCGCATAGGGCTTGTCCTTGGCATCGCGGAGTCGCTTCAGGCCCGACACGAAACTGGGCCAGGGACCTGATTCGAGTTGATCGAGGTGAGGCGTGGGATGAACCTTGCCCTTGTCACTCGACATATTCGGCTCCTTCTTTTCCGCATTCTTGGTCTTGGCCGACATCGTCGCGCCGACGATGAATGCAGGCCACGAAATGAATTTTCGGCTCTCGCGCGGGGCAGCCGTCGTCTGTCGATGCATCGCCGTACTCCCCCTCTCAACGACCCCAGCGGGGCGGCAATTTGGCCCGTGAGGCGGTCCAGCACTAACTGCCGGCTGGTCTGTCGTTAGCCTGCAGAGAACAGCGCCTCTGCTATTTCTTGCCCACAGCCGAGCGCGAAGCGGAATTTACTCGAAGATCGGTGATGGACACTTCGGAGGATTATTACAAGATTTTTGGGCTTTGAAAAGCGATTTCTGCTCACCACTGGGGGCCGAATAACCTCTAAAAACCAATGGTTAGGCACGGAGTCGCGTCCGAAAAAGGGCGTGTTGATCCGAGGTGCGGATTGGCGTCATCGCGAGCCGAATAATGAGCGTAAATCGAGGTTCGGACGAGGCGCAAAAATCGATTTTGTGCGAGGATCGCGACCAGCAATAGGCACGGAAAGTCGGTGTAGCGGTCAGAGCGCAGTGTGGCAGTGCAGATAGGGCTTCAGGCGGTTGATTTATGACTTCCCAAAGGCGGCAGCCGACCGGCGACGGCCGGGTCTTCATGCTCGGCGATGATGCTGCGTATCGCGATTGGCGAGATGCCAAACTGGCCAACTATCCGCGATCGATCGAAGAGCTGACAGTCGATGTGGCTTCGATCGCCGCTCCGAGCGCCGACGAGACAAGAGCAGTGCTATCGGCCATTCGCCGGGCCAATATGTGCCGCTATCGCTGCCCTCGGCATCTCGGCGATGCGCAAGCGGCGCGCCCTGCGCTTTCCGCTTTCGCCCGACATTTCGGCTTGCACCTCTACGAAGCCCATCGCTCGGCTGAGGCCGACGGTATCGTCGCCCTCGAAGTCGCCACGCAGGGCGGCCGCGCCGGCTATATTCCCTACACCAGCCACCCCTTAGGCTGGCACACCGACGGCTACTACAATTACCAAGGCCCCGGACACATGATCCGGTCGATGCTATTGCACTGCATCCGCAAAGCGGCCGAAGGGGGGCAGAACGGCTTGCTCGACCACGAAATCGCCTATATCCGTCTTCGCGACGAAAATCCCGATCATGTTGCCGCCCTCATGCGCCAGGATGCCATGACGATTCCGGCCAACGACGAAGAAAATGGCAAGTCGCGCGTCGAAAACATCGGGCCGGTATTCGTCGTCGACCCTGGCACCGGCCGGCTCGCCATGCGTTACACCGCACGCAAGCGCAATGTCCGCTGGCGCGATGACGCAGCGACGCGAAACGCAGCGCGCGTGCTCGAACGCGCATTGAGCGAGGAGCCGCTCGTCTTCTTTGTGAGGCTCGCGCCGGGCGAGGGCGTGATCTGCAACAACGTCCTGCATAACCGGGACGGCTTCAGCACCGGCCCGGACGAAGAGCCTGGCCGGCTGGTCTACCGGATTCGCTCCTATGATTGGGTTCGGGAACCGACCTCTGCGGGCTTGGCGGAAAGGAACTCGTGATGAACGACGGCAGCAAGGGCGACGGGCTGGTCAAAGTCAGCGACCTCATGATCCAGCACCCCGAGGTTCGGTCCTTCAAGGACCTTGAGCTCCTGGTGATCGAGGCGGCCAAGAGCGGCTACCGGTTCCTGCAATTCGACGTGAAGCCGGAATTCGTCGACACGCCGCGTGACTGGGACCAAAAACTGGAGGCCGTCTTCTATTGGGCAGACAGGAGCAGGTCGTGAGCGCGGAAATCAAGACGCGGATCGCCGCCCTGGAAGCGCCCTACCGCCGCGAGGTCTGGCTGGATGACGTCGAGTTCGAGAGCGGCATGCGGCTTCTGCGCGTCACGATCAAGGAAGGCCGGCGCTTCACCCAGCTTGATCTCGATCAAGGGAGCGCGAAGCAGTTGGGCCAGACCATGTTGGATTGGGCGCAGCGCGCGCGCGAAGGCCAGTCCGGTTGACGGCCTGCGCCCATCATCCCGTGCTCCAGGCGCGCGGCTTCTTCATGCCGGCGATCTTGTTCATGCCGGCGATCTTGCAGGCTTGCTTGACGTAGCCGTAAGGGAAGAGCTCGAACAGGCGCCGCCTGCCGGCTTCGCGGTCTCCCGCCAAGAATTTCATGACATGACGCGCATCGGGCGCCAGGCCATGCTCGTCGAGCCATCGGCGCATGAAACGGATCACGGTCCAATGTTCTTCGGTCAAGGTGATGTCTTCGCTCTCTGCGACCGTTTTGGCGAAGCCCTCGGTCCAGGCGGCCGGATCGACCAAATAGCCCTCGGCTTCGGTTGCGGCCACGCCGCCGTCGGGATTGTCCACCATGCCAACTCCGCCAATCCAACGCTCGGCCGCTACTGCCCTGGGCATGCCGCCGCATTGTCTGCTACTTTTCGAGGCTGAGCACATACAAACCGTGGGACGATACCATGCCGACATCGATGGCAGACGCATTAAGTAGGCCAGACGAGGTCGGCTTTCGGACAGTCAGCGGCCGTGAATTTCGGCTGGGCTAGCCTGTATCGGTTGTCGGAGACAAATCGATGGACCAGCTCCCGGTCTTCTTCAACGTGAAAGACCGACGGATCGCGGTCGTCGGCGGCGGCGTTGCGGCCGCGCGTAAAGCCGAAATCGCGTTGCTGGCGGGCGCTCGGGTCGCGGTTTATGCCGAGCAATTCTGCGCGGAGTTCGACATTTTGCAACCGCGCGAGCGCCTGGCCCTGATCGCCCGTATGCCGCTGGCGGACGATCTGCGGGGGTGCGCCGTGGTCTATTGCGCTTCGGAGAAAGTCGACCAAAACCGCGACGGCCACGCATTGGCAAGATCGGTGCGAGTGCCCTGCAATGTCGTCGACATGCCGGAACTCTGCGACTTCACGACGCCTTCCATCGTCGACCGATCGCCCGTGCTGGTCGCGGTTTCGACGGCGGGGACATCGCCGATCCTCGGTCGCATGATCAAGGCGAGGCTCGAGACGTTGCTGCCCGCGAGTTACGGACAAGTCGCCGCTTTCGTCGGCCGGTACCGGAAAAGGGTGGGGGAAAAGCTCGCGGATCTCCGTCAGCGGCGGCGTTTCTGGGAGCGGATTCTCGATGGATCGGTCGTCGATTTGGTGTTGGCGGGTCATCATGCCGAAGCCAAGGCGGAGTTCGACGCCCAGCTCGACGCCGCGGTCGGTGGCACCGAACGTCGCCAACAGGGCGAGGTCTATCTGGTCGGCGCCGGCCCCGGCGACCCCGACCTCCTGACTTTCAAGGCTTTGCGCCTGATGCAACGCGCCGATGTCGTGCTCTATGATCGCCTCGTCGGCGACGGCATTCTCAATTTGGTGCGCCGCGATGCCGAGCGCATCTATGTCGGCAAACTGCCGCAGGACCATACGCTGACGCAGCAAGAAATCTGCGCGATGCTGCTTCGATTGGCGCAAGAGGGCAAGCGCGTGCTCCGGCTCAAGGGAGGCGACCCGTTTATCTTCGGTCGGGGCGGCGAGGAAATCGAATTACTGGCCGATGCGGGCGTTCCGTTCCAGGTCGTACCCGGAATTACGGCCGCTTCGGGCTGCGCGGCTTATGCGGGCATTCCCCTGACGCATCGCGACCATGCTCAAGCCTGCGTCTTCGTCACCGGCCACACCAAGGACGGCCAATTCGACCTGGATTGGAGTGCCTTGCTGCAGCCTCGCCAGACGGTCGCGGTCTATATGGGACTTGCGCAACTGGCGGAACTCACCCGCAATTTTGTCGAAAAGGGGGCCTCGCCGTCCTTGCCCGTCGCGGTGATCGACAATGGCACTCGGCCCAACCAACGCGTATTGATCGGGACGCTCGAAACAATTGCAGAAAGAACAAGGGATGCCGGCATCAAGGGCCCGACGATCACCATCATTGGTTCCGTCGTAGGGCTGCGTGAAAAGCTCGATTGGTATGTGCCCGAGACGCAGGCCCTTTCCGGCATCGTGATGGCGCGGAGGAGTTAGCGGCGAAGAAAAACCCCGCCGCTTGGATGCGGCGGGGTCTTGGTCTTGCGCGGCGGCTCAGGCGAAGCTGTCGCGCGTGATGCTCTTGTA
>Ga0194120_10005736_pt1 | contig 18034 bp, 9 predicted proteins | sample TA2MahCa65mmetaG_FD_148642 | JGI IMG/M metagenome (GOLD analysis project Ga0194120, IMG submission 148642) | Freshwater microbial communities from Lake Tanganyika, Tanzania - TA2015019 Mahale Deep Cast 65m | ecosystem: Environmental > Aquatic > Freshwater > Lake | place: Tanzania: Lake...
GAATTAACCGCCGGCGCAAACCTGTCACCCTGAAGGTGCAGGTTTGCGCCGGTTTCCCCGGGAAACCTGAGTTAATTCGATCGCCAAGGATTCAGGACCTTTTTTTGGCGGTGGATCATGGGCTCGCCAAGGTCGCGGGCAGCGGCGACTACAAGGACCTCGCCGGTACGCCCAAGCTGGCCGACGTGGCGACGACCGGCAACTATGGCGACCTCGCCAACTTGCCCAAACTCGCCAAGGTCGCGGCGAGCGGTGCCTACGCCGACCTGACAGGCGCGCCTGTGCTGGCCAAGGTCGGCGAGGCGTGCGGCACCAACCTGGTGATGCGCGGCATCAAGGCCGACGGCAGCTACGACTGTGTAGCGGGCGGCCTGACCGCGGACCAGTTGCCCAAGGACGGCCTGGACGAAATCAGCAATGGCCTGCTGACCAATCAGTTCAGCGACACCTTCGCCAGCACCAAGACGCCGCTGGACATCCCCGATGCCCAGGGCGTGGGCGTCAGCGACACCATTACCGTGCCCGACCTTGGCCTGGCGCAAGGGATCGCTGTCGCCGTCGACCTCACCAATTCGGACATCTCGAAGGTGCGCGTCACGCTTTTCGGCCCGGGCGGCACCCAATATACGCTCTACGACCAGGGCAAAAGCGGCAACGCGCTCAAGGGCAGTTGGCCGAACCCCGACAAGGTGGCTGCGGGCGATCTGTCCGCATGGAATGGCAAGAATCCGCAGGGCATCTGGTCGCTCAACGTCGCTGACCTCGCCGGCACCCAGGGCGGAAAGGACGGCAAGCTCAACATGTGGTCGCTGACCGTCAAGTCGCTGTCGAGCAAGAAAGTCGCCGCCGAGGGGACGTTGGTCGCCAATGCAGGCCTCAAGCTCACGGTCGCGGCCAGCCATCCGGTAGCCTGCAGCGCAGCGCAAATGGGCTACACCTACGTCAACAGCAAGGACATGGCCCTATACGTCTGCAACGGCCAGGAGTGGTATCCGCTGGCGCTGTCCGTCTTTGGCACGCAGGCCAACCCGGCGCTGCACTGCAACGAACTCAAGGCCAAGCAACCCACGGCCCCGAGCGGCGTGTATTGGATCGACCCAGACGGCGGCTCGGCGGCCAACGCGTTGCAGACCTATTGCGACATGATCAGCTACGGCGGCGGCTGGACCCTGGTGGCGCGCATGACCAACGGGTGCATGACCGACGGCAACGGCGCGGTCGGCGCCTTGACCTCGCCCAGCCAGGCCACCTGCGCCAAGCTCAGTGACGCGGCAATCAACGCCATCCGCACGGCCGGCGGCAGCGGCGGGGTGTTCTGGGGCTACCACGACAACGGCAACTACAAACTGCCGGCGAGCGGCCGGTTCCTCAAGATCGTCAGCGGCTCGTTCGACGCCAACAAGTCGCAGGGCGGCTTGCAGCAGCAGCGCAGTTGCCAGCCGACCGGCCCGTGGAGCAACCCGTATGGCGCGCACGGCACCATGTCGGGGGTCTACAACCACTCAGGTGGCGGCTGGGAATGCGTGACCGCCGGCCAGAACGCTTGCGACAACACGACGGTATTCAGTTCTGGGCTATTCCTGTACCAGCACGCACTGAACCAGGCCGGCACCTTCCCGTCGAATTCGCACGGCGTGGGCGGCGGATCGAACGGGTGGCTTTTCGTGCGGTAGCCGCAGCGCAGTTGTAGCAAGTTACAGTCAATTCCAGCTTTGCTGCATTTGCGGTTCATCCTCGCGTCACACCGCGGCCGGCATCGCTCCATCGCCCAACTCGCGTTCGAGGCTCGCCAGTGGCTCCAGCAGCTCGCGGTGCAGATCCTGCGGTTCCAGCAAGGTGAGCGACATCGGCCCGTGGGCCTGGTACTGCCAGGTCTCGACCACCGCGCGGCGCCACGCCACGAGCGCCTGGCGCAGCCCGACTTCGACGCCGATTCGGCCGGGCAGCATCATCGCGAACTGTTCGACGCGCAAGCCACGGACCCTCGCGAAGACGAATCGGCAGGTCTCCTCGAAGCGCTGCGCGTTGAACTCGTTGCGCCGGCCGAGGCCGACCACAAGGATCCGGTCGAACGGCAGCCGGCCTCCGCACGGGCACAGCGTCGCTTCCAGCCAGTGCGCGTCGACGAATTCGCTCAGCACCAGGCGCGACAAGTGGCCATTGAGGCGCCAGTCGCACAGGCCGGTCAAGCCGCGCAACGGCCGGTCGTCGGCAAAGCAGCTGAGCACCAGCAACTCACCGCGCAACTCGTCGAGCGTGTCGAGCCGGGGCAGGGCGAGGCGCAGTTTCATGGCCTCAGCCTAGGGCGCGGGCTTGGCGGCGGTTGCAGGTGCGTCGGGCGTGGACGCGGCCTTGGCCGGGCGCTTGTCGCGCGCCTTGCGGCCGTGCTTGTCGCCACTGGCCAACCGCTGGGCCTTGGCGCGCTCGGCGGCCGCGTCGGCGCTGGTGGGTGCGCGGCCGTGGGCGAGCCGGTCGAGGATGCCGTTGACGAACGCACTGCTGTCTTCATTGCCGTACTTCTTGGCGATTTCGACGGCTTCGTTGATGGCGACGTTCTTGGGGACTTCGTCGCCAAGGTGCAGCAGTTCGAACGCGGCGAGGCGCAAGAGGTTGCGGTCCACGGCGCTCATGCGGTCGAGCTTCCAATGCTGGGCGATGGCCTGGATGCGGCTGTCGAGTTCGTTGCGGTGTGCGACCACGCCCTGTACGAGTTCCGAGCAGTGACGGCGCAGCACCTCGTAGTTGTCGGGCTTCTCGCCCGCGAACTTGCTCCAGTAGTCATCGATGGCAAAGGCGATGTCGTCGGCCGCCCAGTCCAGGCCATAGAGGATCTGCAAGGCGGACTCGCGGGCGCGGCGGCGGCTGTAGGTCATGGCGTCTCCTCGAATTCCGCGATGTCGTCCGCGCAGTTGCGGCGCAAGCGCGCCATCTCGACCGCCGAGCGCGCGGCTTCGGCGCCCTTGTCCATGCGTTCGGGGTCGGCGCGTTCCTCGGCCTGTCCGACGGTGTCGGTGGTCAAGACACCGAAAATGACGGGTGGACCGGGCTGCGGTCTGCTGCCACGCCAATCGTGGGACCACGACAAGTTCAGCCGGGCAATCCCGCGCGCGCATTCGCCCGCGACGAAGTCGAAGTGCGGGGTGTCGCCGCGCACCACAGCGCCCAGCGCCACGATGGCATCGCAGTCGCCGTCGGCCATCAAGCACTTGGCGCCGTAGGGCAGTTCGAAGGCGCCGGGCACACGGATGACTCTTACGGCGGCAGTACCCAGCCGCCGCAACTCCTCAACCGCCGACGCCAACATGGGCTCCACCAGCGCCGCATTCCAGCGAGCGGCGACGATTCCAATGCGCAGCCCAGTGGCGTCGTGCGCCACGTTGTCGATGCCCAGACCCACGGTGTCCTCGACCTACGGCCAAATCTCGATGAAGCCCGGTTCGCTCTTGATGGTGGACAGCATCGGGCCACCCGCGGTACAGCAGTTGCTGTCCTGGTCCATGTACGGCCCGGCTGCAGCGGTGCCCGTGAAGCGCAAGGCGGTCTTGCCACCACCTTCGTCGACCTCGCCGAAGGTGCCTTCGCCGACCACGGTCATTTGCTTGAACTTGGCGTTGGCCGTGCCGGTGGCGGTCAGCCAGAAACGGTCGCCCTTGGTCCGGCCGCGCAGGACCCCGGCGATCTTGAAGTCCGCCGTGGTGTTGGCGTCTTGCGCTGCGCACGAAAAAAACGGCCCATCGAACTGCAACCCTTGGCACACGAACGTCGCGGTGGCCCCGGTCAGACTGGCGGCCTCGATCTTGTTGGCGTCGTAGTGGGCCTTGTAGCTCGGCAGGTCGCACGGGTCGAAAGGCGTCATGCAGAACGGCGGCGTCATCGCAACGTGCAGCGTAATGGCAGCCTTGCTCGGCGGCTTGCCACCCCAGAACGCCGCGCGGGCCGGTGGCAGCAGCCACTTCTCGCGCGACGACTTGTCCATCGGTGTCAAGAACGGCGCCTTGCTCGCCTCGATGGCCGCCTGCAGGTGCGCGCCGCCGCCCAGGGCCGACACCAGACTCGCGACGGCCGCGACCGCTTCGCTGCCGGTGACCTTGGCGTTGAAACCCAAGACGGCGCGCCCCGACGCCGACCCCAGCCCTTCGCCCAGGGTGCTCTTGTCGGTGAAATAGTCTGCTGCAAGCGTGTGGCTGCCTGCGAGCACGACCAGCCCCGGGCCGCCGAGCGGGGGCGCTTCCATCGTATCGCCCAGCGACTTGCCGTAGACCAGGGCGTCGCCGAACACGCCGCGCGACATCGCCAAGCCGAGCGGCTTCTCCGGCTTGTCAGTGAACTTTTCCTGCACGCTCGCCGCGACCACGACCACGGCGTCCAGGCCCGTCAGGGTGGGCAGCACAGCCAGCAGGTCGTCGACACGGGCAAAGTCGATGACTTCGACGCTGTCGAACCTCCCTGACGCGCTTGCGGCCTTGGCGATGGGTGCGGCGTCGAGCCCCACCTGCGGTCCGTAGGCGTTGAGCACCACGAAGCGGCGGGTCTTGGCCTTGACCTTGGCGAGCGTAGCGGCGCTGGCTGCGGCGTCGATCTTGAAACCCTGCGCGAGCGGCGCCAGGATGGTCGGATCCTTGTCGGGAGCGTGGAATTTCAGTTGTTTGCGCAGCACCGGTACGCCGAGGCCGATGCGGGTCACCGCTTTGCCCGTGCTGTCGGTGATGCTCGCGCCGGTCGGCGTGTAGGTGGCGGTGCCTGCGGAACACGTCTTGCCATCGCCTTTGCACAAGCCCCAGGCGACCACCACGTCGGCGCGACCCGCGCCAGGACCGCCGAATTCGGCCCACACCAGTCGGTTCAATTCGGCGTCTTGCACAAAGCCCGCGACCGAGAACGGCTTGCTGATGCCGCCGACCACCTGGCCGAGGGCCGCGTTCTGGGTCAGTTCCTTGTCCCAGCAGACGGTGACCTTGGCCTCGCAGGCTTTGGCCAACGGCTCCTGGTGCGTGCGCAGGGCCGTGGGGCCTGCCGGCGCTGCGGCGGCGGGTGGTTCCTCGCTCCCACAGCCCGCGATGGCGATCGCCGCGAAGAAGGGCCAATGGGTGCGCGCGCAAGCGGCGAAGAGGCAGTGTGATTTCACGGGAACCTTGCGGTGGCGGTGCCGCGCCCGGCGGCGGGTCGCGCAGTGTAGGCCCAATGACCGCGTTCGGCAAGCCCGTGAACGGACCCCCCCTTTGTTCAGATCGTTGAAATCGTATCGGATCCCCGGTTCGACGATCGCAACGCCGTTGTGATCCCCCCTTTGTTCAGATCGCCGAAATTACGCGATTTTATCCAGTCGCATGGATGCAACGCCACCGTTCGCTGTCCCTGGATTCGACCGCCGATCGCGCGTCGGCTTGCCCAGGTTCCCGCCTGCGCCAGACTGGCCCAATTCGCCCGCGGCACCTGTGCGATTGCTCCCAATTGTCGAGTCCTGTCAACGATCTGAACAAAGGTGGGGTCCGCGACATGCACCGTCTATGCACCGCATGGTATACCCAATCGTGCGGGTTTCGCCGTTGGCAACGCCGGTCAAGGTCACAGCGAGAGCGCTGCCGGTCCGCCGGTAGTGGATGCGCTGCGGAAAGTCGTGACCAGGATTGGCGAACGCGACCTCCTGCGGCCCAACCGCAGCCAGGACGAACGTGGTTGGCTGTGCCGCGCCGTCGGGCCATGCCACCAAGGCGATCGGCGGACCCGCGACGATGCGCTGCGCCTCGGCCGACAGTGTGCGGCCGTCGCCAATGGCCTGCCCGCTGCCGAGCATGACCCCGCCGCGCGCCGGCTGCCAGTGTTCCAGGGTCAGCGGGCCGCTGTCGCGCGTCGCCCAGGTGCCGGTCAGCCATGCGAACGGCCCGAGCGCCGGGTCGGGGGCGAGCGCAGCGGCGCGCAATCGCGCGATGGCTGCCTGCACGGGTGGCGGGTCGTCGTCGATGCGCGCTGTGGGTGCCGCAACCTCGGCCGCCCCGCACGCAGCGCACAGCCATAGGGCAGCAAGGGTTGGGTTGCAGCGTTTCACGAGCGCCTCCAGACCGTCAGAAACGCCAGCGCGACTGCGGCCAGCGCCCATCCCACGCAGGACCAGGGTGTCGGGGGTGTCGCCGCGGCCTCGCACCCACCGTCATTGGCCGGCGCGGGCACCGCAGGTCGCGGCGGCGTTGTCGTCTTCCTGAGCGGGCGCGTGCAGCCCGGTCTTGGGGTCCTTCCAAGCCACCAGCAGATCGGCGGCACTGACGATCGTCGCCCACCGGGCCTTGAGCGCGTCGGCCGGCTTGGCGGTCCACCAAGCGTGCGCGCACAACGACCACAGCGCAAACGCGGTGTTGTCGAAGTTCGGGCAGGCGCGAGTTCGGCGATTGCGGCGATAGGTTGGCGTAGGTGCGCAGTTCGGCCACCTGGGCCGCATCGGCGTGCGTGCGCGTCACCGTCTCCTGGCGGACCAGGGCATCGCCGTGGGCCCCGCCCGAAGAACCGGGCACCACGGCGTCGACCACCTCGACCGCCACGCCCGCGACCTGACTGACGAAACGGGTGTGCACGTTGGCGCCGTCGCTCGGCCCGTAGTCCTGATCCACCGAGAAGAGCACGGAGTCGTTGAGCCACACCACCTTGGCCCCTTGGCCCGCCGCCTGGACCAGCAGACCAAGCATCACTCCAGAGGCCGGCGGCGTACCGAAATACGGCAGGGCGCGGGCGTCGAGCGCATTGCTGGTCAAGTACGCGACTTGGTCGCAGTAGCTCGGGTTCGGCCACACCAAGGTCGACAGGTCGCCCTCCTTGGAGATGCCGACGCTCAGCCGGCCGTGGCCGGTGACAGCGTGGATGGGCGTTGTGCCGAAGGCGTGCTCGACCCTGTCGGTGCGGCTGGGCGCGGCGCGGGCGGGCGCGGCGAATACGGTTGCGACGACGTGGCGGGCGGCCATGGCGGGCTCGGGCGGCGTGGGCGGGCCGCGCTGCGAGGGTGGCACGGTGCGAGGATGGCGGCAATGGGCGGGCAACTCGGCGGTGCCCGCGCGCTCGGGCGGGTCTGCCGCACGCCGTGTGCAGTTCCTGAACTGGGGTCTGGCTCCGGCCTCCAGGCGCGTGAACGCTCAAGCAGCTCGCACACGGCTTTGCCTGCTTGGGGCCGACTCTCCACAGGCGCGGACCAGGCCCGACTGAGGCAAAACCAATGACGTGCGCCCGAACCCCATGTGGCGGTCCACGCCTTCGCGATGCCATGTAGCGTGCCCCACTGCGAAACCTGTGGCATGCTCCGCTCGGGGTCGGCGCCGGGGATCCGCATGTCCTGCAACCCTCACCGGTGGGCGGCCGCCTCCATTGTCACTGTCGCGTTGGCGTGCACCGACGACACCATGACGCCCGCTGCGGCCGACGGCGCGCCCGGCCTGGAGGCGACGGTGACCGCCGACGCGGATGCCCCCGCGCCGCCGGACACCACAGGTGCGATCGACACGGTCAGCGCCGCTGAGGCCGGAGCAGATGGTGACGCGGGCGGTCCATCGCCGACCGACGTGGCCGCCCTGCCGGCATGTGCCACCGCCACCGACTGTCCGCCGGCCGGCCCCTGCACGTTGCCGCTGTGCACGCCCAAGGGCGACTGCGCGGTCATCGCCCGACCTGACGGCGCCGCGTGCGACGACGGCAACGCCTGCACCACAGACGACGCGTGCGCAGCCCAGTTCTGCGCGGGCGCCGCCAAACCCGACTGCGACGACGGCAACCCGTGCACGACCGATGGCTGCGCGGCGGCCGCCGGGTGTTTCCACCTCGCTGCCGCGGCGACCACCGCGTGCAACGACGGCGACCCCTGCACCGCGGGCGACACCTGCGCTGCCGGCAAGTGCGTGAGCGGCACGGGCATCTGCGCCTGCCAGGCCGACGCCGATTGCGGCAAGTTCGACGACGGCAACCTGTGCACTGGGACCATGTACTGCGACAAATCGGCCGGCGCGCCCTACACCTGCAAGCTGAACCCGGCGACAATCGTGGCGTGCTCGACGGTCGGCGACGGCCCGTGCGGCAAGACCGTGTGCCTGCCTGCGACCGGCCAGTGCGCCTTTGTCGTCGCTCCGGCCAACACCGGCTGCGACGACGGTCAGGCCTGCACGGTCGGCGACTACTGCGAGGCTGGCTTGTGCAAGGGTGGCAGCAACACCTGCTTTTGCAAAGCCGACGCCGACTGCGCCGACCAGGAGGACGGCGACGCTTGCAACGGCACGCTCTTCTGCAACAAGGCCAAAGGAAATTGCGAGCTGAATCCGGCCACCGTCGTCACCTGCCCGACCGCCGGCAACACGGCGTGCTGGATGACGCTGTGCAATCCCAAGACCGGCAAGTGCATGTCCGTGGCTGTCAACGAGGCCAAGCCATGCGACGACGGCAACACGTGCACACCCAACGAGGCCTGCCAGGCCGGCGCGTGTGTATCGGCCACCAAGACCTGCGAGTGCCAAAAAGACGCTGACTGCGCCGCCAAAGAAGATGGCAACCCGTGCAATGGCACGCTGTACTGCGACATCAAGGGCAATGCCTGCGTCGTCAACCCGGCCACCGTCGTCCACTGCCCCCAGGATCCGAGTCCGACCTGTGCGGTCCATGCCTGCAACCCCAAGACGGCGAAGTGCGAGTTGGACCCCGCCGCCAAGAACGGCAAGGCTTGCGACGACGGCAACCCCTGCACGCCGGCCACAAGCTGCCAAAAAGGTGTGTGCACCGCGACTGCCAACACCTGTCAATGCCAGAAAGACGCCGACTGCAAAGCCAAGGAAGACGGCGACCTGTGCAACGGCACCCTCTACTGCGACCTCGCCGCCGGCGCATGCGTGGTCAACCCGGCCACGGTCGTGCAGTGCCCCAAGGCCTTCGACGAACCCTGCTTGACCAACCAGTGCAACCCCATCACCGGCGCCTGCGGCATCAAGCCCGCGAACCAAGGCCACCCTTGCGGCGACGGCGGCCCGTGCTCGGCCGGCGGTTGGTGCGCGTTCGGCGTGTGCGCCGTCGAAAACGTCCAGGTCTGCGCGTGCACGCAAGACGCCGACTGCGCCAAAGCCGACGACGGCGACCTGTGCAACGGCACCATGTACTGCGACAAGACCGGCCCCAAGCCGACGTGCAAGGTCAACCCGGCGACAGTCGTCGTGTGCAAGACCGTGGACGACAGCGCCTGCGCCAAAGCCTCGTGCGCGCCCAAGACCGGCACCTGCGCGCTGCAACCGCTGTGGGGGCCGTGCGACGACGGAAAGGCGTGTACTGTCGCCGATGCCTGTGCGGCCGGCACCTGCGCGGGCGCGACCAAGACCTGCGGCGATGGCAACCCCTGCACGGTCGACGCATGCCAGGAACCCTTTGGCTGTCTGAACACCCCGGCCAATGCTACGCCGTGCGACGACGGCAACGCGTGCACGACCGGCGATGCTTGCGCGGCGGGTGCGTGCGCGGGGGCCAAAGCCCTGTGCGACGACGCCAACCCATGCACCAGCGACGCCTGCGCGCCAGCCAAGGGCTGCTTGTTTGCGCCAAATGCAGCGGGATGCAGTGACGCCAACCCCTGCACGGTGGGCGATGCCTGTGCGGCCGGCCTGTGCAAGGCGGGCACAGTGACCGATTGCGACGACGCCGACGCCTGCACGACCGATCTGTGCGACCCGCTCAATGGCGCTTGCCTGCATCTGGCCAAGCCGGCGCTGTGCGACGACGCCAACCCGTGCACAACCGATGCTTGCAGCAAACTCCTGGGCTGCACCCATACCGCCAACACCGTTGCGTGCAGCGACGGCAACGCCTGTACCTGGGGCGATACGTGCCAGCAGGGGGTGTGCTTGCCCGCGGGCCTGACCGTTTGCGACGACGCCAACCCCTGCACCGACGACAGCTGCCAGCCCAAGGTCGGGTGCGGCTTTGCGGCCAACAATGCACCTTGCGACGACGGCGACCTGTGCGCGCTCGGCCAGGCGTGCAAGGCCGGCTTCTGCGCGGCCACCAAGGCGGTCAACTGCGATGACGGCAACGTCTGCACCGATGATGGCTGCGCCAAGACCAAAGGCTGCACCCACACGGCAAACGGCCAATCGTGCGACAGCGGTGCGTGCGCCACCGGCAACGTCTGCAAGGCAGGGGCGTGCCTCGCCGGCAGCAAGGTCAAGTTGTCGATGACGCAGTTCGGGACGACGCTCGGGCAGACCAAGGGCAGTTGGTACCCCGCGGCCATCGTGCCTTTCGCCAACGGCGACCTGGGTTCGGCCGGCTACTACAACAATCCTGCCGTGGGCTACTACGCCTACGCCGCGCGATTCGGTCCGACCGGGGCCGCGCAGTGGGAAGTCGATGCCCTGACCGAAGTCAACGCCCAAGTTACCGCCGCGGCGACGACCAGCGACGGCAACCTGGTGGCCGTCGGCGGCAACACCGCGGACGAGGCCCGCATCGCCCACTGCAACCCGGCGGGAAAGTGCAGCGAATTCGCGTCGGCCGGCTGGGGCGTCGACCGCGCCATCGCTGCGCATCCACTGGGCGGTTGGTGGGTGTGCGGCATGATCGGCGCCACCGGCATGTCGCTGCGGCGCTTGGACGCCGCCTACAACCTGCTGGCCGGCGGCAGGCTGACCAACCAGACCTGCCTTGGCATCGCAGTGGGCAAGGACGGCACCACGGTCGCGGTGGGCGACGCGGCCGGGCTGGGGTACGTCGCCGTGGTCGGCTCCAACGCCGCCATCGTGCAATCGGCCGCAGTCGGCGCCAACTACGCCGCGATGCGCGGGGTGAAAGTGCGGCTTGCCGGTGGCTTTCTGGCTGCCGGATACACCCAGTTCGACAACGACGGCAGTTGGGACGGCCTCTTGGTGGCGATCGGCGTCGACGGCAAGGTGGCGTGGCAGCGCAGCTATCCCGGGGCAGGCCACAACGTGTTCTCGGCCATCGACGTCCTGGCGGATGGCGGCGCCCTGCTTGCGGGAGCGACCAATTCCATCGGTGCCGGTGCCTACGACGGCTGGCTCGTCCGCGTCGACACGTGGGGCAATGTGGTGTGGCAGCGCACCTTCGGCGATGTCAACAACGACGCCTTGCGCGCGGTGGTCGTCCGCGCCGACGTCGGATTTGCGGCCACGCTATCGCGCAATACCGACACCGAAGTCGTCTACGGCGAGGCGTGGCTCCTGCGCGCCGACGCCTGGGGCAACGCCTCGTGTGCGGCGACGGGGCTGTGCCTCGGCCTTGGCTTCACGGCCTGCGACGACGGCGACCCGTGTACGGTCGATACTTGTGACCCGTTCAAGGGCTGCATGCATGCGCCGTTCGCGGTTGGGACGCGCTGCGCGGTAGACAAGTCTTGCGACGGGTCTGGCAAGTGCGCGGGCGGATGGAAGCCGTAGCGGCGCACGGGGGTTTCGCTGGTAACGGGGCCACGGTTGTGAGCAGCCTCCGAATCCCGCCTATTTCCAGTGAAACGCGCAAACTCCGCCGATTTCAAGCCAATGGTGTGAACGGCTGCTGGAAACCGCCTCATTTCGGTGAATTCCGCGCCACCGCCAACTTCAGGCGGCAGGCACCCCGAGGCTTCGGCCACCTGCGGCGCCATCGTCGGGGACCACCGCCATCGCGGATTTGGCGCCGGCTGAGTTTGAGGGCCAAGCGAGCACGGTCTTGCGTGGGGATGTTGGCACTGCCGCAATCGGGGATCTACGAGCGAATGGCCTCTGGTACCACGGACATTGCGACCGGGCAGAGCTCTCAGGGTCAGCCGGCTGCGCCGGACAGGCACAGGCACAGGCACAGGGACAGGTCCAGCGTCGGATGTGGGCGCTCGCACGAGGGATTTGCGCAGGTCCTGGCCCTGCACCTGTCCCTGTCCCTGTCCGGCGCCACAGCCGGGGACCACCGCAATCGCGGATTTGGCGCCGGCTGACCCTGAGAGCCAGGCGAGGCACAATCTCGCATGGCAAGGCCGGAACTTCGGAGTCGGGCGCCCGACTGCGGCCAATCTCCAACACCACGGTCATTGCGACCGGGCGGAGCTCTCAGGGTCAGCCGGCTGCGCCGGACAGGCACAGGCACAGGCACAGGCACAGGGACAGTGTCGGGCGTGGGTGTATGTACACAGGGTTCTGGCTGTTGCTGGCCCTGCACCTGTCCCTGTCCCTGTCCGGCGCCACAGTCGGGGACCACCGCCATCGCGGATTTGGCGTCGGCTGACCCTGAGGGCCAGGCGAGGCACGGTCTTGCGCGGGAATGTAGGTGCCGCCGCAATCCGGGATCCACGGGCGAATGGCCTCTGGTACCACGGACATTGCGACCGGGCAGAGCTCTCAGAGTCAGCCGGCTGCGCCGGACAGGCACAGGCACAGGCACAGGGACAGTGTCGGGCGTGGGTCTTATCAGCCCCCAAAACCCGCCGCAATTCCAGTGAAACGCGCAAACACCACCATTGCGATCTCCGGCGGCGACTTCCCGTTGCGTCGCGGCGCTCCTGCGCTTCGAACTGCTCGCCAGCGCCCACCCTCACTTGGGACAGGCCGTCTCGCCCTTGGGTCCGATCCGCTGCACCACCGCCCGGTCGCCCTGGTCGCCGCCCACCAGCGTGCCCGTGCCCGACACCGCCGCGGCCGCGATCCGCGTGAAGGTGCCAATCGGCTGCGCCAGCGCCGTTTTGCCGTCGATGCGGACCGCCCACGGGCTGCCCTTGTTGCCGATGGTGGCGACCATCAGGTAGCGGCCGGGGTCGAGCGGCGCCATGGCCACCGCCAGCGCCGGGTCGGCCTCTGGCTTGGCGTCGGGCGCCAGGAACATCTGCCACGCCACGCTGCGGTCGGCGTTGAGCGCAACCACCGCGCACTGGACCTTGTTGCTGGTGGTGACCGCCGTGCCCCAGCCGAGCCACACTGCGCCGTCGCGCAGAATGCCGGCGAACTGGCCGGACTTGGCGCCGGGGACGGCCAGCGTGCTGCTGGCGACCGTGCCGCCAAAGCCGCCCTCGGTGTAGGCCAACCAGAACTGCTGCTGGCCGGCCAACATCACGCCACCGGCCGCCAACCAACCCTGCGGGTGCGGCGCGATGCCCATCAGCTTGGCGGTGTCGGCGCCCTTGGCGTCCGGGTGGCTGAAGACCTGTACCTGTGGCGCGGCGAATCCTGCGCTGGCGTCCATCTTGCCGCGCACCAGAAACGCGGAGCCACCCCCATGACCGACCACCGCGAAACTGCCCGAACCATCGAGCGCGGCGCCGGTCGTCGCTGGGGCGGCCGCCGTGCCGATGCCGATGCGCAGCGGGTGGTACCCGGAAAAGCTGCCCGTGCCCTGGGCGCCGACGACGCCTGCGACCAGGGCATGGTCGCCCGAGAGCCCCGCCAGCAGCCACCGGTCGCCCGCACGGGCTACGGCGTCGAGTTGGTCCGACGTCGCGGTCACGTCGACCGGCGGCAGCGCCACGCTCCACTGCAGTTGCGCGGTCAGGTTGCTCGAAGCCAGCCACGCCCGCCACGGGTCGGTCGGCGCCTTGCGGGCACGGCCCACCTGCACCACGCTGTTGTCGCCAGCGTGCAGGCCGCGCAGGTGCAGGTCGCCGACGTCGATGGCCACGGGCTTGCCGTCCTTGAGTGCCAGTGGATCGAAGGGACCGATGGCACTGGCCTGCCACACCGAACACTTGCAGCCGCCGGTTTCCAGGCCGCCGCTGCCGCACAACGTCAACGGGCTGTCGCCGCACTTCAGGCCGACGTTCTTGGCCTTGGCGCCGCAGCCGATGGTGGGGTCGCAGACGATTTGTTGACAGAGGTTGTCGTCGCCGCAGTGGATGGGCGTGCCAACGCAGCCCTGGGCCGTGACCTTGTCGCTCGCGGTGCACGCGTCGTGGTCGCTGCACGCGGTCCCGACGGCGAGGCAGTGCTTCTCGATGCACACGCCAGCCCCGCACTGGGCGTTGGTCGAGCAACTGGCGCTGCACTGACCTTCGTAGCATTGCGAGGTCTCGCACTCGCCGTCGGCCGCGCACGGGCTGAACATGCGGCGCAGCGCCTTGGTCGCGCACGCGACCCCGACAAGCGCAACCAGGGCGACGACCGCCGAACAGCGAAACCAGGGCATCGCAACGACCTGCGGCGCGGTCCCGCGCGCGGCGGCGATTCTACGCGAAATCCTCGACCGGGATGCAAGCGCACATCAGGTTGCGGTCGCCGTACGCGTTGTCGATGCGGCCAACCGCCGGCCAGAACTTGGCCTCTGCGCACCAGGGCGCCGGAAACGCCGCCGTCTCGCGGCTGTACGGGTGGGTCCAGTCCGACGTCAGCACGGTCGCCAGCGTGTGCGGCGCGTTCTTGAGCGGGTTGTCCTTGGCGTCCAGCTCACCTTTTGCCACGAGCGCGGCCTCTTGAGCGATGGCGCGCATCGCGAAAACAAAGCGGTCGAGTTCGGACTTGGATTCGCTCTCGGTCGGCTCGACCATCAAGGTGCCGGGCACCGGAAAGCTCATGGTCGGCGCGTGAAAGCCGTAGTCCATCAGGCGTTTGGCGATGTCGTCGACTTCGGCGTGTGGCTTGACCACGCGGGTGTCGAGAATGCACTCGTGGGCCACCAGCCCTGCCTCGCCGGTGTACAGCACCGGGAACAGGTCGCCCAGCTTGCTTGCGACGTAGTTGGCGTTGAGGATGGCGACCTGGGTGGCGCGCCGCAGGCCATCGGCGCCCATCATGGCGATGTACATCCACGAAATCGGCAGGATCGACGCGCTGCCCCACGCCGCGGCCGACACCGGGCCGATGCGCGACTCGCCCGGCAACGCCGACACCGGATGGCCCGGCAAAAGGTCGGCCAAGTGCGCCGCCACGCAAATCGGGCCCATGCCGGGACCGCCGCCGCCGTGCGGGATGCAGAAGGTCTTGTGCAGGTTGATGTGGCAGACGTCGGCGCCGATTTCGCCCGGCGAACACAGGCCCACCTGGGCGTTGAGGTTGGCGCCGTCCATGTAGACCTGGCCGCCAGCCGCGTGGACCCGCGCGCAGATGTCGACGATCGCCGCCTCGAACACGCCGTGGGTGCTCGGGTAGGTGATCATCAGCGCCGCGAGGTTGGCGCGGTGTTGCGCGATTTTGGCGTCGAGGTCGTCGAGCGACACGTTGCCGCGGGCGTCGCAGGCGACCACCACCACCTGCATGCCGGCCATCACCGCCGTCGCCGGGTTGGTGCCGTGCGCTGATTGCGGAATCAGGCACACGTTGCGGTGGCCCTGACCTTGGCGCTGCAAATGCGCGCGGATGACCTGCAGACCCGCGTACTCGCCCTGGCTGCCGGCGTTGGGCTGCAGCGAGCACGCCGCAAAGCCGGTGATGTCGGTCAACCACGCCTCGAGGTCGGCGAAAAGGCGCGCGTAGCCCTTGGCCTGCTCGGCCGGCGCGAACGGGTGGAGCTTGCCAAAGCCGGGCCAGGTGATGGGCAGCATCTCGGCCGCGGCGTTCAGTTTCATCGTGCACGACCCGAGCGGAATCATGCTGTGCACCAGCGACAGGTCGCGGCCCTGCAACTGGTGCAGCCAGCGCATCATCTCGGTTTCGCTGTGGTGGCGATGGAACACCGGGTGGGTCAAGAAAACGCTGGTCCGGCCGAGTGCGCCCCACGCCAGCCCCTCGGAACCGGCGGCGTGCACGTGGACCGCATCGCCGTCGTAGGTCTCGCCCGTGAACACCGACAAGAGCGCCGCCACCTCGGCCACGTCGCTGCACTCGTCCAAGGCCACGCCCAGGCTGCCGTCGCCGAACGCGCGCAAGTTGAAGCGCCGCGCCTGCGCCCGCTGCACAATCGCCGCCGCCCGGTCGCCGGTCTGGACCCGAAGGGTGTCGAAGAAATCGCCGTGCGCGACGCCAAAGCCCTTGGCCTTCAGCCCCGCCGCCAGCGCCGCCGCGAGCGCGTGGACTTTGCCAGCGATGCGACGCAGTCCGTCGGGACCGTGCCAACACGCATACAGGCCGGCGAGATTGGCCAAAAGGACCTGCGCCGTGCAGATGTTGCTGGTCGCCTTGTCGCGGCGGATGTGCTGTTCGCGGGTCTGCAACGCCAGCCGCAGCGCCGGTTTGCCGTGGGCGTCTTGCGACACGCCGACCAACCGGCCCGGCAGCGCGCGTTTGTAGGCATCCTTGGTGGCCATGAACGCGGCGTGCGGCCCACCGAAACCCAGCGGCACGCCAAACCGCTGGCTGTTGCCGATGGCGATGTCGGCGCCGAGCTCGCCGGGCGGGGTCAAGAGCACCAGCGCCAGCAGATCGGTGGCCATCGTGACCAGGGCGCCAGCAGCGTGGGCGGCAGCCACCACCGGCCGCGGGTCGCGCACCAGGCCGTCGCTGCCCGGGTACTGGACCAACACGCCAAACGCCGGGTGCGCGACGAAATCGTGACGCCAGGCGTCGGTCACCAGCACATCGAGGTGCAAGGGCAGGGCGCGCGTGCGCACCACGGCGATCGTCTGCGGGTGGCAATTGGCATCGACCACGAAAAGGTTGTGCTTGGTCGCGCCCTTCTGCTGGCCCCACGACAGCGCCATCGCTTCGGCGGCGGCCGTGGCCTCGTCGAGCAGCGACGCATTGGCGATGTCCAAGGCCGTCAAGTCGCGGACCATGGTTTGAAAGTTGAGCATGCACTCGAGCCGACCCTGGCTGATCTCTGGCTGGTAGGGCGTGTATTGCGTGTACCACCCGGGGTTTTCGATGAGGTTGCGCAGCAGCACCGGCGGCGTGATGGTGTCGGCGTAGCCCATGCCGACCAGCGTTCGGAACACCTGGTTTTCGGCCGCGTAGGCGCCTAGGTCGCGCAGCGCTTCGCCCTCGCTGCGGGCGGCCGGCAATCTCAGCGCGCGCTTGCTGCGGATGTTGGCGGGCACGACCGCAGCGGTCAGCGCCTCCAGCGAGCCGAAACCGAGCGCGGCGAGCATGTCGGCGATTTGCGCGGCGTCGGGGCCGATGTGGCGGCGGGCGAAGGGGTCGTGGCTGTCGATGAGCGTGGGCATGGGCGGGCGTCCGGGCGCCAAGGCGGCGCGGGGGCCGGATTGTACGCGCGTGTGGGCGGGGGGCAAGGTGGGGGTGGTGGGGACCCTTGCCGAAGACCCCGAATGGCCCAAGGGTCAACGCGCGATCAGACGCCGCGCAACAGTGGTATCCGAGCCATGTGCTTTTCTACCCGCTCAACAAACCGATCTGGGAGCGCAAGACTGGCAGCCAGTGCGTCCACGGTAGATCGCCAGGCCGCCCGAACTGCGCCCGCGGATGTACGTGCCTGCCGCTCGACTTGTCGCTCGTCCATGCCGCAGAGTCGGGCTATCCGACACCACGAACGGTCGGATACCTGCGTGAAGCCGCTGTGCTTGTTCAGCAGCAGTGCCATGGCTTCATGTTCATGACCCGGATAAACGACGGTCGAGAGCAAGTCATAGGCTGGCGACAAGCGGGCGTCGACGCCGTTTAAATATCTCAGCGACCAGTTCTTCAAATGGGCATCCGCGTTGCCGCACGCCACCATGAACACGAGGCGACGAATGTACTGTTCCCAGTCCGCCATGCCGCAATGGACCAGCACGACGTGCGCAAGTGCATCGAAGCTAGTGCCCGTGTACTTGCCGCCGTGTCCAAGCGGGCGCCCAATTACCTGTGCAAAGTCCTCCTGGTGGATACGCGCGTGGTCTTCGCGGTCGAAGCGGCGAATGGCAAACGCCAACTTGTCGTGCAAGGGCACGTGTGGCGGAAGGCCGACGAGATCCGTGCTGGGGACGAGGTTGACGTCTGGAACATCGATTCCTGCAGCCCTTGCCCACCTGCTCACGAAATACTCGTTTTCAGCGACTCCCGGATAGACCGCATCCGGCGTCTTGACGATCCAGGCCTCTGCGCCGCGGCTTCCGCGCATGACCAGACTTCGATCCTTGCCTCGGCTCATCGAGAACTTCGCCTGAAGTCCCGCGAGACCAAACGCAATATGTCCGGCTTCCGCCCCTGGGTCCGCGGCTGCCTCCGCGACGTCGTGCGCAACC
>Ga0194120_10005744_pt1 | contig 18019 bp, 24 predicted proteins | sample TA2MahCa65mmetaG_FD_148642 | JGI IMG/M metagenome (GOLD analysis project Ga0194120, IMG submission 148642) | Freshwater microbial communities from Lake Tanganyika, Tanzania - TA2015019 Mahale Deep Cast 65m | ecosystem: Environmental > Aquatic > Freshwater > Lake | place: Tanzania: Lake...
CACGAGCGGAGCGCTGCCGACTAGCGGTAGGCTGGATTGCCCCATGAACCAGCGCCAACCCAGGGTTTGGGCAAATCCAACCGCATTCTGACCCTATAGGTTCTATAACTATCCCGCCAGGTGTACTGCAGGCCAGGAGGCAGGTTTAACCTGTATCCTGGCCTCTTTCCTTGGAGCCGTCCCGGGCATCCCGAAAACCGGGTCTGATCCCCTCCTGATCCCCGACGAGTGAAACCCGCTCGGCGCCTAGCGATAGAGCATGGCGGCCAGCGCGGCGGTCGCCTGGTCCTGCATCCCGGGCAGGACGTGGGCGTACCGTTCCAGGAGGAGCTTCACGCCGGAATGCCCCAGGCGCTCGGCAACCACCTTGATGTTGACGCCGCGCGCCAGGAGCAGCGTCGCGCAGGTATGCCGCGTGTCGTAGATGCGGAACTCCAGGGGAGCCCAGCCGCCTTCAAGATCGGCTTGAGATGCTGCCGCGAGAGGCTTGACCGGCGGAGCGGCCGTCCGGTCTCGCCGGCAAACACCAGATCATGATCCTGCCAGGCCTGGCCTGCCGCGAGGCGCGCCGCTGCCTGCTCGGCGCGGTGGCGTTTGAGGTCGGCCGCCAGGTTGTCGCTGATCGGAATGGTGCGGACGCTCTTACGGGTCTTGGTGTCGTGGAAGGTGAACCGGCCTTCGTCCAGCCAGGTCATGCTCCGGCGGAGCGTCACGGTCCGCGCTTTCGAGTCCACGTCCTTCCAGCGAAGGGCCAGGGCCTCGCCAGGCCGGGCGCCGGTCTCCAGCAGGAACGCCCACAGGACGTAGTGGCGATCGCACGCCGCGGCTTCGAGGAACCGCCCGGCCTGATCCTCTGTCAAAGCGCACATCTCGGCTTCCTGGAGCTTCGGCAATTCCACGCCGGCCGCGGGGTTCCGCGAGATCAGGCTCCAGCGGACGGCTTGTTTCAGGGCCGATCCGAGCATCCCGTGAAGCCTCCGAATCCGGGCCGGGCCAATCCCGTCGCCAGCCAGGTCGCGGTAAAGGCCTTGCAGGTCCAGGGCCGACAGCTTGCCGATCGGGACGCTGCCGACATCGCCCGCGAGGTACCCGGTGATGAATTCTCGGTACATCCTGGCCGTCGCTGGCGCGATGCTGGCCTCCTTGGCCTCCGCGAGCCACCTTTTGAGGTACCCGGCCAGGGTCTCCTCCGAAGGTTCCAGGTACGTCCCGGTATCCCTGGCAGTCAGCTGCTTGTGCAACCAGGCCTCCGCGTCCTTCTTGGTGCCGTGGATGGTCTTGGCGATGCGCTTCCGCTTGCCGGTCACGGGGTCGCGATCCATGTCCACGCGAACCAGGTACGTCCGCTCGCCGCGCTTGGTGATCGTCCCAGCCATCTCGGCCTCCTTCGTTCCTCTCACATTCCCATCATCGGCAGGCGGATTGCGCGATTGGGAAGGGTCTAACCTCTAGAATGAGGTCAGGAAGCCGATCCCGGCCGCCTGCCTGTCCCGCTCGGCATCAGTCGCGGCCGGCGACGCGCTTCCCGCGGCCGAACACGGTTCCCTCGGCGGGGTCGGCTTCCCAGGCGAGTCCTTGCCGGCCTCCCCAGATCGCCAGCCTGGCCGTACCCTGCCGGGTCGCGGCCTCGGCGTCCGGGAGGCTTGCCGACAGTTCCGCGCCGTTGTGCCGGCCCCCAAGTACCGAGGCCTCGGCGGCTCCCCCGACGTGGGCCGCCAGTTCCACCCGCGCCTCCTCGTCGCTGCCGGCCTCGAAGGGCGTCACCAGGGTGAGCGCGGCGGTCGTCGAGCGGCCTTCGGTCCAGGTGCCCTCCTCGTCGTCGAGTACGGCCAGGCTGGCGCGCTCGGCACCGTTCGCGTCCAGCAGGGCGAGCGCCGGCAGGTAGTCGGGGCCTTCGAGCGTGAGACGGGCGCGAGGCGTTCCGTCCGGAGCGGCCAGCAGCAGGCGCCGGAATGCCCGGCCCTCGGCCAGTACGCCGATCGCCTCGGTCAGAGCCACGACGGCGCCGCGCAAGTCGCCGGACATCTCGGAAGCGCCGGACAGGGCCAGCAGATAGGACAAGCGGGCGTGATCGCCGCCGTTGCCGGAAGCCTGGGAATCGGGGATGCTGCTGCTCATGGTCCGTTCCTTTCTTGTGAAGGTGCGGGTCACAGAGGGGCGTTGCGTCTGAATCACGCCGCGCCCCTCGCCTTGCGGGGTTACTCGCCTCGGAGCGAGTCCTGGTGACGCGCCTCGAAACGGGCGCGATGTTCGAGGAGGATCCGGTCGATGTGCTCGGCCGGTAGCCTGCCGTGGCGCTCGGCGTCGGATTTGAGCCAGGCGGCCAGGTCCGCGGGCAGGAGGATCGCCCGGTCGCTCAGGTAGGCCTCCAGGGCCTCGACAACCAGTTCCGAGCGGGACAGTCCCGCTTGCTCGGCGCGGTCCCTTGCTCCTTCCGCGAGCTTGGGCGGCAACCACACGGCCACACTCACGCCCCGCTCGCCGTGCTTCGGCTTCCTGCCGGCTCCCGGCCGGGCTCCTCCCTTTGGGGTCATCGCTTGATCCTCCTTGCTCGGCGGCCGGCCCGCCGCGAATTGATGGCCCGGATGGCGGATGCCGGCCCCTCGCGGGCGATGGCGGCCAGTATGCGGCTGGCCACTTCGTCGGCTTCGAGATTGAAGGCCAGACCCACCAGGATGAGATCCGCGGCCGTTTCCCTCGATGCCGGGACGTACGCCACTTCCCGCGGGCCGGCCGGGATGGGATTCCGGGCCAGGCGCTCTCCGAGGTCCAGCACCGAGAAGCCGGCCAGCATCATCTCCATGACGCGCTCGGCCGTCGTCCCCGGCTCGGCCATGGCAAGCGTCGCGGCGGCACGCTCGAAGGCCTCGATCGCCGGCCGGGGCAGGAGTACCGGGAGGTGCATTACAGCGCCCTCTTGAGGATCCCGGCCACGGTTGCCGGCGCCCACGTCCCGCCGCGCTTGGTGGGGACGCCTTCGGCCGTCAGGGTGTCGGCGATGCCTTGCAGCGTCAGGCCAGCGCCACGAAGCTCCCGGGCGCGGGCGATCACCGCGGCCTCGGCTTCGTCGTTGACCAGCCGGCCGGCCTCGATGCGCTGGCCGTACCCGGGCCGGGAGACTGCCTGCCCCTGCCGCTTCAACTCGGCCATGGCGGTGCGCGTGCGCTCGCGGATGAGGTTCCGCTCCATCTCGGCGGCGCCGGCCATCACCGTCAGGAAGAATCGCCCCATGGCCGTGCTGGTGTCGATCGCTTGGCCTCCCAGGTCGATCAGGTGGAGCGCCACCGCGGCCTTGTCCCAGCCGGCCGTGACCGTCAGGCAGTCCACGCAATCGCGGAACAGCCGGTCCAGCTTGAGCGCCACGACGGCTCCCACCTCGTCGCGCGCCACGGCTTCGAGTACCCGCCGGCCGCCAGCGCGGTCGGTGAGCGGCTTGCCGGCACTCACACCGGGATCGGCCACGATCTCGATCAATTCCAAGCCGCGCATCAGGCAGTAGGCGGCCAGCGCCGTGCGCTGCGCGTCGAGGCTGATCCCCTCCTCGGCCTGCTCCTCGGTCGAGACCCGGATGTACCCGATCGCCTTCATCGTGAGCCCTCCCTTTGAATACCTACTAGACTACCGAACGGCCGTTCAGATTGTCAAGTAGAAATTCAATGAAGGGACCGGAGCCTTGAAAGCACCGGCCTTGCCTGCCGCCGTCCGTTCGTCCACGTAGCAAAACCTCAAGCCCGCCCCAAGCAGGATTCGCGCTACGAGCGGCTTTAAGGCAAATGGCCTTGCAGGCTCGCCAGGAAGGCGGGGGGCTGCCGGCGGGTTGGGACGTACCGGCGGCACCTGCAATGCGGCTTCCAGGCCTGCGTGGTACGTCGGGGCCGGGAATGGGCTTCAGTACCGGCTGCCCCTTCGGATCTTCCCATCGAGGATCGCAGTGGTTGTCGAGACTTCAAGGGCGGCGCCGATGGAGTCCAGCACCATGGACTCCTCGTAGCGGTCTATGACGGCTTTGAGGCCTTGCTGCCGACTAGCCAGGGACTCGTACCAGGCCGCGCATTCGGCACTCGGCGTGGCGCTTCCCGAGGCGACGAGGATCCCGATACAAATGCTGGTCGTGGCGTCCATCAAGCATACCTACCCGTCGAGCCATGTTCGTCACGGTCGGTCCCAGCCAAGCGGCGGCGCGTCCATGAACCAGACTTCCCCCTTGAAGGTCGGCGCCGGCCTCGGCCTGGCCGTCAGGAAGTCCCGGGCGATCAGGCCGGCTGCAACCGAAGCGATGGCCAGCCAGGCGAGCGTGAACCGCCCAAGGGCTCCAGCCTTCATCACGCCGTCAGACCTTGTACGTGTCCTCGCGCCTTCGTAAGACGCGCTGGATTTTCATCGTGTCGCCCTCCACCTTGAAGCGGACGCGCCAGGGACCTACCTTGAGCCGCATCTCCCTGTCCTTGCCCGTCAGACGGGTCACGTCACCGTGGCCGGTTACAGCAAACCGCTCGATCGCCCGTGCAACTCGCTCTCGGTCCTGCTCCTGGAGTGCCGCCGCATCCTTGATAGCCGCCGGGGACCACTCAAGAAGCACGGTCCAGGCCTAGCCGGCGCAACGCTTCCGCGTGCGGGACGCCTTCGCCGCGGGCAAACTCGGCCTCGGCTTCCGCGACGGCTTGGCGTTCCTCCTCGTCCTCGGGCTCGTCGTCGAGCGGGGCCGCGTCGAGCGCGGCGCTCACTGGGTCGTGTTGCCACCGGATGAATGCGATGAACCTTTCGACCGCGGCAATCTCGGCCTCGGGCAAGGCTTCGAGGCCTTCGAGCATCTTCATCAACCGCTCACGGTGGGTCATCGCTTGCTCCCGCGGCCGGGGCCGCTCGTCCTGGGCTCCATGCTCCTTGTTCCCTCTGGTGCCGTCAATTGTCGTTGAGTGCTGTTGAGTGTCGATGAGAAACGGGTACGATGGAGGTTGCGGCAAGTCAGCTTGAAGCCCTGTCCGTGAGGCGGGCCCATCACCTGCCCCTGCAGCCGGAGCTTGACTCCGGTGGTCAGCCAGACCGGGGTTGAAATCCCCAGGCCGGCAAGCCGTGATCGTCAGCTTGAAGCCTATCGGAAGGTAGGTCAGGGGATCTGGCTACCGGATTCCGGGGAGACTCGGATACGGGGCCAGGGTCCGGGAGTCCCGGCCCGGGATGCTGGCGATTTTAGCCCCTGCTCCCATCCCGAGGGGAAAGAAAAGACGCTCGGGATGCGAAGGCCGGTCGAGCGAACCCTTTGCCGGTACCTCGGGGGCAAGGCTTCCGCTCCTCCGCCGGAACGAGGAAGCGTAGGTCCGGCGGAAATAGGGCCGAGTGAGTCTGAACCCTCACCGGTTCCACCGGAAGCCTCGGCTTCCGCTCCCATCCTGGGACGAGAGAAGCTAGGCCCGGGATGCGTAGGCCCGGATGGGGGATAAACCCCGCCGGGATCGCCGGGGGCCAGGTCCCGGGTTCGCCAGTAGCACCAGGCACCGGACTCTGGTTCCGGCTCGTTTCGGACGTAAACTGGGCGCCTGGCGGATCCGGGGCTGTCTCGCTAGGACGGCGCGAACCCCCTGCGGAAGGAATCGCGCCGTCAGCAGTAGCGTACCCCGCGACGTTTCCGCTTCTTGGCGCATCAAGCGGCCTCCGAGCGGCCGGCCGTCAGGCTCGAAGCCCTCATGCTTGATGTGCGGAAGGCGGAAAAATTAAGCGCCGTTGGCGGACGACGGCCAGGGCGGGCAGGCCCGGGAGCGGTAGCTGCATCAGAGTGCGCTCCCGGCTTCCTGCCGCTCGCGCCAGCCGGCCGGGGCCAGCACCTTGCGCTGGTACACCTTGCCGGCTTCGAGCCCGCCGGTACCGTCCCCCACGATCCGATCCTCGGCGACAACCGGGCTGACCTCGGCGCGGCAGGCTTCGCAGTACGAGACGTGCTTGCCCCGCTCGGCCTCGGCGATGAACTCCTTTCCGCATCCCAGGCGCTCGCACTTGAAGCGGCGGGCGATCTTCTCGGGCGCCGGTCCCGCTTCCTTCGGCCGCGGTTCGAGGAAGCCCCTCCAGGGATGGCGGGTCGGGACGGCCGGGGCCGCCGGCAAGGGTAGCTGGTTGCCGGCCGGCTCAGGTTCCGGGTCCGCGGCCTTGTGCGCTTCCCGCTTGGCCGCTGCGCCCTTCCAGGCCCGGTCCAGGTTGCGCCGGCCATTGCAGGACGGGCAGACGGCCGCGAGCTTCCGCAAGCCGGAGGGCGTCCTGGCCGTCCGCACCTTGCCGCAGCCCTCGCAAGGCTTGGTGAGCGGCGCCGTCCGGGCCGTGTCCGGCTTGTCCCGCTTGGCCGCGGCTACCGGCGGGGTAGTCGGCTTGGGGACCGCGCGGGCTTCCCGGCCGGCCGGCCCGGGGGCGTTCGGTGGCCGAGTACTCGCGGCAGGGGTCGGCCTGGCTGCAGGTTGGCTCGCGGTTGGCGCCCGAGTCGCGGCCGGTGCGCTGCCCGCGAGCGCCGCGGTCGATACGGGCCTGCCGGCAAGGAGCAGCGATCCGGTACGTGCAGGCGGCGCGCCCGGGGCCGCGGCGGCGCGTACTTTCAACTCGAAAGCGGCCAGGTCGAGGGCCACGCGGGGATCGAGGCCTTCGGCGCGGACGACGGCCGCCAGGGTGGCCAGCACGTCGAGCCCGGCCGCGTCGAGCGTGCGGATCAGGCGGTACACGGCGATGCTCATCGGGGGGCCTCCTGGTGGTTGTCGCGGTACCCGGCCATTTCCCGCCACTCCGGCGAGTCGGCCGGCAGGATGACCGGGCCTTGCTCGTGCGGGTCGAGCGGGGCCAGGTCCTCGGGCGGGCGCCGGCCCCATCTGTCCGGGAACCGCCGTTCGAGGAGCCAGGCCGCGGCCTGCCAGGACTTGCCGGCGGCTTCGAGGATGTGCGCCAGGGCCTTGGCTTCGAGGTCGGCCTCCGCTTTTTTGAGGGTGTCCGAAAACCAGGTGAACTGCTCATCCCCGCTCTCGCCACGCTTGCACCAGTCGTACAGGGTGCTCCTGGCGATTCCGGCCTGTGCCGCGGCGGCCTCGCGGGATGCGCCGGCCCGGATGGCAGTCGCCACGATCTCGGCTGCCTCAGGTGTCAGCTTCGAGGGCCTACCCATCGGTGCGCCTCCTCATCCGTTCCACCAGGAGCGAGGAGCCAAGCGAATCGTACGGGAACGGCCAGCGCGGCTCGGCCTGGTCGGGCTTGGCTCCGAACCGGGCAGGCTCCTGGTAGCCGCACCGGCAGGCAAGCGGGACCTTCTCCCGCAACCAGTCGGCCTTGCCGCAAGCGGGGCAGGTCCCGAAGCACGAGCGCGGCGCGCGGGCCGGCTCGGGATCCTCGATCGCGATGCTCCGGGCCAGGATCAGGACTTGGAGGATCTCGGCCTTGTTGTCGCGGATGTAGTCCCGCTCCGCGGCGTCGAGCATCCTGGCGGGCCGGACGAAGATCCCGCCGTCCCGATCGGACAGGTGGATCCCGCGACCGGCCAGGCCGGCGATCACGTCGGCGGCGCTCATGCGATCCGCTCCTCGGACAGGTCGCCCCCGAAAGTTTCAGGATTGGATGTGTCAGAAGCGTCAGTCCCGTAAGGGGCCGCTCCGTTACTCGATCGTGCGGATGACGCTTCCGAGGTTCGATGTGTCAGGCGAGGGCTCGATGTGTCAGGCGCCTCCTGACGCATTGCAGGTATCCTGACGGATCCCGCCGCGGATGTGTCAGGCTCGAAAAGCGCTCGCTGCGTGGGTCCTGACACGTCTGACGCTTCTGACACGTTTTTTCCTGTCAGGTTCTTGGCCAGCTTCCATGTCCGTTTCGTCTCCGAATGGGAGTACCTCACCTCGATCCCAGTTGCCGCCAGGTCGGGCGCGAGCCTCCGCAGGCGGATCCCAAGGGCCTTGTGACTCCCGGGCCAGGCCTTACCCTTCCTCGCGTCGTCGGTCGCCTTGCCCGCGAGGCAGGCCAGAAGGGACGCGATCGATCCTTCCCACGGATCGGCCTCGGCCAGCAGGGCGCGGATGGCGCCGGCAACGGGATCGATCTCAAGGGCGGACTCCACGGCCTCGGCCCGGTTGTCGCGGTAAGCGGCCATCACCGCGCCATCTGGCAGACCTAGCGCCGGTTCTGCTGCTGTTGCCCACAGAGCGAAGTCAGCCATGCGGGGCTTTCGCGTCAGCCTGACGGCCGGCCGGCGGGCGAGGGCGGTACTCACCGCCGACAGTAGGGCTCCCAGGATCCGCGGCCTCGCTGCCTCGAAGCGCGCTGCCAGGTCATCCTCGTCGAGCCGGGCGTCTTCTTCGATTTTCTCCAGCGTCAGCACGATCGCTCGCTCCGCCAGATCGCCACGGCCGGGCAGGCAGTCAATCCCGTTGAGGATGATCGGGCGCCGGGCGTCGAACAGGCGCTCCTCGTCGTCGGCGTAAAGCGCCCGGGTGCGGAAGCCTCCGCCAGTGACGAGCCGGCAAATGGCATCAGAGATCGCTCCCGGGATGCCGGACACGTTGTCCAGCGCCAGGATCCAGGAGTTCGAGGCGGCGATCACCAAGTCCCGGCCGTCCTTGGGCGGGCTCACCGCGGGGCTGACGGACGGATCGATGAGGCTTCGGATCAGCCGGGCGGCGGTCGTCTTTGCCGTCCCCTGGCCTCCTTGCAGGATCAGGATGGGGCAGGCGATGCCCGGGATGAGCGCGGCCACGAGCCAGGCGGCCAGCAACGTACGGGCGTTCTCGTCTGGAAGGTTGAGGAACGGACGAAGCTCGTCCAGGGATCCGCCTGCAACAGGATTCGGGAGTGGCTTCATCCCGGGGGCTCGGCGGAAGAACACGGGCGGATCCGCGGTCAGGCGCCAGCCGCTCGCCGTGATCTCAATGGCCTGCCAGGAATCGTCAGCCAGGTCCAGGTAGATCGCCTCTCCGTGGCGCGCCCCTCTGACGGCGATCTCGTGGGTTGGGCCGTCGTGCAAGGCAATTGCTTCGAGGGTCGAGAGAGCCGTAGCCCTCGCCTCACCGCTCGGCGTGCGCCTTACGGCTTGGTAGTAACGGCCCTGCAACCACGACATGAAGCCTCGCCGGCCTGACAGAGGCAGGGTTCGGCGCGGGCCGTTCCGGATGGTCGCGTAGGCCTTCTCGTCAGCGGTGTGCCAAAAGTCGGCCCACTCGTGGGCAAGCCGGATCAGGCGGCCAGCCTGGGTCTTGTCCTCGGCCTCCTGGTCGGCCTCTACGTCGGCCTCGCTCGGTCGCGGCTCCTCGGCCGTCTCCTTCTCGATCGGCGCATCGGCCGCGAGCGCCAGCAGTTCCTCCCGCGTCCCGCCGGCCGCGATCCAGTCGAACGCGTCTCCCTTGTCGGCCAGGTCGGGAAGTCGCAGGATCCGCACGTCGGCCGCAACGCCGGCCAGGGCGGCGGAAACCTGCCGGGCGTGCTTCTCGCCGGCCTCGTCGTTGTCCGGGAGGATCACGACATGCCGGCCGGCAAGCGGAGCGGCGAAGTCCTCGGCCTGGTCGGGCTTGAAGCCGCCGCGTCCCTCCGCGGCCACTCGCCGGCGCCCATCGGGTTCGTCGTCGCTACCAGGCCCAGGCCTCGCACGGCCTCGCAAGCCTTCTCGGCCTCGGTGATGAACACCAACTCGCCGACAAGCGCGGCCACGAGTTCGGGCAGGCGGTAGAGCACAAGTGGGACGCTGCCGGCGTCCGTGCCATCAGGGGTCCGCAAGCGCGGCCTCGGGTTCCCGCGGCCGGCCGGCGGTGTTGTCCAGGCAACCTTGAAGGCCAGGGCGCCGGCTGCGTCGTGATAGTCGAACACCTCGGTCCCCCACTCACTCGGGCCAGCCGTTGTCCCCGGCTTCGCATCGGCCGGCGACAGGTCGGTGTGCGTCGCGGTGGTCATGGGCGGCCTCCTTCCTTGCCGGCGAGCACCAGGGCGGCAAGCTCGGGCTCCCAGAACCGGATCCAGGCCAGGAGCGACGGGCCGATCGCATCGGTTGCCTTGCGCCTGCCGGCCAGTCTGACGCGCCGGCCCCCGTCTGGATCCGCTTCCACTTGCAAGCTGACGCCTCGGGCCGCCAGGTAGTCGCGCAACTTCTCGGGGCGGCCGGCCACGTCGTTCCCGCACCACTCGCAGGGATGCAGCACGGGCCGGGCCGGCAAGCCGATTGTGACCGGTGCCAGGCGAAAAGCGCTTGACGGCGGCTGACTGCCGGGGCTTAGGCTGGAATCAGCTTTGGAAGGGGAATGCGGGCTCCTGGTCACGTGCGTTGTGGCCGGGAGCCTCATCATTTGAGGCATAGAACCCTCCTTGGGTCTGAACGGCAGGCCGCAGGAGGCGGGACTGCACAGCTTTGGGTGGAATGCGAAGGGACTACCAGGCCACGGCGCGGGGCTCGTGGCGGGGCCGGGGGATCAGCCTGACTTGCGCTTCCTGCCGGCGCTGCCGTTCACGACGGCCGGTTCCTTGCGCCAGCCGCCTTCGAAGCCCTTGTCCCCGCCGCCGATGAAGGCCTGCAAGCGGTCCTCGTCTACCCGGACTTGCCGGCCAAGCCTGACCACGGGGATCACGCCGTCGCGCGCAAGGGCGTGGGCTCGCCCCACGTTCACGCGCAACCGCTCGGCAACCTCCTGAATCGTCAGCAACACTCTCTGTACCTCCCTGAACTCAGTTGATCTGCTGGCGCTCGTCCGGTAGTCTCTGCCCAGAGCAACCGAGCGCTAGTTTTGTGTAACTCTACGAAACAGGCAGCTTGTTTGTGAAGCCCACACACTTCCCTACACAGGTGGCTGACAGTGAGTAACGACGCGGAATCCCGGCCAAGCGCGATCCTCTCGCCATGGTGGAGGTTCGACGGCTATGAGATCCGGGACGGCTACATGAAGCCCAGCCAGGGCGCGAGGTTGATCAAGTACGATGCGCTCGCCGCCGGCCAGGAGCCGCTTGATGAGCTATTCAAGCTAATTGGGGCCGTTGTCGTGCGCAATGAAGGCCCCTGGAATGAGGGCCTTGTCCTTTCCCCGCTTCCTCGCAAGATGCTGGCCGGGCTCCTGGATTGGTGCTCACGGTGGGGCCTGCTTGGGCTGGCGGTGCATCGGTTCGACATCCTGGAAGGCCCGTGGGAGCGCTATTCGAAGTGGTCGCGCAATGAGTGGCACCGCGACATATTCGCTCGGAGTGGGTGCCGCTGGGATTCAACGACCGACGAGGCGCCCCCCGGCACCTTACCATCAGCTCCTCGAGTGTTCGAGCGGTATTCAGCCGGCCGGAAGGAAGGATTGCCCAATCGTTGGCGGCTAGCCGACGAGGCGTGGTTGAGGTACTTTCCGGGCTTGTCCCTGGAGAACGCTTGCGGTCTTTGCCCGGCCGCAACGGAGGAGTGGTGGCGGGCCTACAGCGAGCCGATCGACGAGATCATTGATGCTGCCGCGGCGCTGGACTGGGCCATGCGCCGAGTTAGGCTCACGATGCATCCCGAAGCAGAAACTCCCCGGCCCTTGCGTGACCTAGACGGGCAGAACGTGGAGGACGATCGCCCGCTTGCGAACCAGGCGGGCTGGCAGGAGTTTTCTGACCTGCTTGCCCCGGTGAGCTTCGATCTGGTCGCGACCGGAGAGGGGCTCAGGCGCACCGTCCGCTCCCCGTCCCTGCTCGGCTACCTCGTGGAATTGGCGACTAGGGCGTTGATGGGCGGGGCAAGGGTGATTGCCTGCAAGACGTGCGGCGCCGTCGTCTTGCGGACGGACTCAAGGGCGCTCTACTGCTCCGAAGCCTGCCGGCATCGCTTCGAACGGCGGCGCCAGCGCGAGCGGAAGCGGAACGGCCAGTAGACAGGGGCGAGATCCCACCTTGATCCCCTCCTGATCCCCGACGCTGCTCCACGGGCAGGATCTCAACCAATCTGTCTGAAGGAGCGGCCAGGCCGAAAGCGGGACTGGCAGCCACTCACAGGAATCTGGCGCAACTCATCCGATCCCCGAGAAAGTGGCTCTATCAGCCCTCTCACGGCGGCAGCAGGGGTTCGAATCCCCTTGGGGGTACTAACGTTCGCTTGCTTCGATTCGAGGCGGCGAGAAATTGGCTTGCCCATTGACTTGGGCTCCTATACGGCCTTCTTGGGCCTACCGCCCTTTTTGCCGTTCTCCCTGACCGCGGCGCGCTTTGCCTCCGAGGTGACCGAGCCAGCACGGCGCGCCTGTTCGGCAGGATCGACGAGACCGCAGAGATCCGCCAGCAACCCCCGCGCTGAAATGTAGATGTCCAGGGCCTCCCACATCAGCGTATCCCGCAATGGCGACACCTTGACCGCCGTCTTTTGCGAGGCGGGCGCGCCCTTCAGCTCGTCGATCTTGGCAACTGGAATCTCGACGGCAACACCGCTCTTGAGAACGAGATACAACGCGTCCTGGTCGGCAAGGTACTCGGCTTTGACTATCGCGAGTGGGTGCTTGCGCGTCCGCTTTCCCGCTTCGACGGCCGCCTGGTATTCGGTCGCAAGCTCCTCATCGCTGACTTCCCACTTCCCGATTCTAGCCATGAATCCGCCTCCACTCAGCAAGGGCCTCGGCCTGTATCGAGGCGACCGCATCGATTGCTGCGATAAGATCACGAGGCCACATATCGGCTTCGAGAGCCCGGGGCCGCTGGCTCGGCCCACCCAGAGCGATCACAGCAGAATGCTCCGCCTTGAAGACGTGGACATGGGGCACATGACGGGCGTCCTCCCGGCTTCGAACAACGATCTTGAATCCCTGGACTAGCCAGCTTCCCACCGGCGATCAATAACCTATCCGCGATAGGTTGTCAAGCTGACCGACCAGCGAAACCTGGCAACCTGCGTTACCGCCGCGAGAGCCGGCGCTTCCGCCGATGAGTCCACCAAGAAAAACGTCGCCATTCGCAGGAGTCCGCTCGCCCAGCCGACAACAGAGACCAGGCCGATGATCAAGGAGTCATGGCCATTCGACGGCTCGATTCAGCTCAACCAGAGTGTTTCGATAACCATCCCGCCAGGTGTACTCTTCGGGACGGTAGCCCCGCCTGAGACCCGGCCCATTCCCGACCCGCTCGGCGAGATTAGCCTGCATGACGCTTCATCGTGCGCTCGGCCCACGCAACGACTCGCTCTGCCAGTACGATAGCTGCCGCGAGCTCGTCCTCCGTCACCGGCTCCTCGGCGCCCAGGTACCGCGTAAGGACGGCATAGTCCGTCAATGTGGCTACCTCGTCGAGCGCGGCGTCCCATCCTTCGACCGTCTCCGAGACTAGTCCAACCAAGACGGCGAGGTCGTGAGTGAACGGGAAAGCAACGCCTACCTTCACGAGGACGGCCTTGAGAGCCTTTTCGGCTGCCTGCTGCGCATGGAAGGAGAGCGCTTCCAGCATGACCTCGTCGGGTAGCGCTATCGAAGCAAGCGCGAGGTCGCTCCGGGCACTCCGCAGCCATTCCTCCGGAACCCGCTCTGGCCCCTTGTCAGGCGACATAGATCAGCTTGCCTTCCCTGAGGGCCGGAGAGTAAACCATGGAGTCCACGGCCCCGAACCGCTCGAGGTCCCTCTCCGTCGCCACGACAACGTCGACAGGGACCCCTAGCCCAATCAGGTTCCGGTAGATTCCCTGTGCCGTCCGCCTCCGATGCACGCCCTCGGGCACGACGACGAGGACATCGAGGTCGCTATTCGGGTGCATGGTGCCCCGAGCCGCTGACCCGAATAGAATGATCCGCCGGGGGGAAGCAACTTGGCGGATTCGACGGACGAGATCCGAGATAACCGTCGGGTCGGGATCCATCAGGCCTCCTCGTGCCGGTCAGCTGCCGCAGGCAGTTGATGCATTCATTCTTCCCAGTGCTGGAGCGAGGGTCAACCTGGAAAGCAGCACCACCAAGAGATACGCAGAAGATCGCATTTGTTCCGCCGTGCCAGGCCCAGAACGGAGAAGACCTGAAATCGACTAGCTACGGCAATTCCGGTCCTTCATCGAGCCCCACCAAGACGGTTCTGTAACTGTCCCGCCAGGTGTACTTTTCGGGTCGGCAGCCTGGACCTGCCGGTCCAGGCTGGTCCCTTGTTGGAGCGCCTGCGCCGGACGCCAGTTGGTGGGTGTCACATTCTCACTTATAATGACACCCATGACAAAGACCCAGGTTTACCTTTCGGACGACGACCTGCGAACGCTTCACGAAATCGCGAAGAAGAGCGGACGGCCGGTGGCTGAGCTCATCCGCGAGGCCATCCGGCGGGTTTGGTGTCATCCTGCGGTTACCGGACCAGTCGCCGTCTGGGACGGACCTCTCTCGGCCACTTCCTTGGATCACGACAAGGTCACATACGATGAGGCATAGGCGCCTCAGGAACGTAGCCTCGAGCGGGGGCGAGGCATTCGTCGACACAGGCGCCTGGATTGCACTTGCCCTCGCTCGCGATCCGCTCCATGACAGAGCTCGCTCCGTCTGGACTGCCCAAGAGGCCGCCGGGACGCGGTGGGTAACCTCGGTGCCCGTCCTGATCGAAACGTTCACCTTTCTATCGAGATCTGTTAGCACCCAGGTTGCTCTCACCTGGAAGGACAAGCTCGGCGAGATCCACCGCTTGCGGCTGCTGGAATGCACGGCCCGGGACCTGCAAGATTCCTGGATTTGGTTTGCTCGAGGTGACCTGCATCGGCTCAGCGCCGTCGACGCGACGAGTTTCACGCTCATGCGCAAGGAAGGGTTGAAGCGCGCCTTTGCGTTTGACACCCACTTCGGGATAGCAGGGTTCGACTATCTGGGCTAGTCGCGGGTCTTGGTCGTCCTGCGGCTCTTACGCGAGCGCACTGGCCGCCGCGACCGCCGGCCGGACAGGCCATTGACCGGGGGAATGCCCGCATCCTAGGATGAGAAACGATGCACGAAGGGCTGACGACCTGATATGGACTTCTCCTGGCTAGCCGATCCCGCCGCCCTCGCGGCCCTCGCGACTCTCATCGCGATGGAGGTGGTGCTCGGGATCGACAACCTCATCTTCATCTCGATCCTCACCAACAAGCTGCCCGAGGACCGGCGTCCCCGCGCCCGCCAGATCGGCATCGGCCTGGCGCTCATCATGCGCCTCGGGCTCCTCGCGACGATCGCCTTCATCGTGGGCCTGACGCAGCCGCTGTTCGAGCTTTTCGGCCACGCCTTCTCGTGGCGCGATCTCATCCTCATCGCCGGCGGACTGTTCCTGGTCTGGAAGGCCACCAAGGAAATCCACCACGCGGTGGATCCGAAGCCGGCTGGAGACGTGTTCGACACCTCGCCCGCCGCGCTCTCCTTCGGCGCGGCGATCGCGCAGATCATCCTGCTGGACCTTGTTTTCTCGCTCGACAGCATCATCACGGCGGTCGGAATGACCGATCGGATGGGGATCATGGTCGTAGCGGTCTGCGTGGCGGTGGCCACGATGCTCCTGGCCGCCGATCCCCTGGCGAAGTTCATCCACGCCAACCCGACCATCGTCATGCTCGCCCTGGGCTTCCTGCTGATGATCGGCACGACGCTCATCGCCGAGGGCTTCGGAGCGCACGTGCCCAAGGGCTACGTCTATGCCGCGATGGCATTCTCGGCCTTCGTCGAGGGCCTCAACATGCTGTCCCGCCGGGCGGCCGCCGGCAAGCGGCCGGCCGCGGCCCAGCCGGACGGCTCCTCGTAGACCGGCGGCCCCGGTTTCGGGCGCACAGAGCGGCGCTCAAATGGCCTGGCGCCTCTCCGACGCAGGCACGGAGGCCTGCGCCACCGATGCGGCGGGTGGGGCCGCGCTCGTCGTGTCGGGCCCTCGCTTCGCGAAGGCTCCGAGCGGCGCCCGTGCCGGCCGCGATGCCGGGGCGAAGTCATGCGGGCGCGCCATCAGACGATTGCCCCGGCCTTCGCGCCGGCACCCGCCGGAATGCGGTCGCCTTCGACGGGCGGCGGCGCCAGGCGGTAGCGGAGCCCGCGCCCGGCGCCCTCGGTCGTGACGATGCCCTCCTGGCGCAACGCGTCGAGGGCGCGCGAGCACGCCGCCTCGTCGCCGCCGACGTGAGCGACGATCTCCCGCTTGAGTAAACTGCGCGACTCGGCGGCCAGGAGATCGCGGATAGCCTGAATGGCCGTCGCCAGGTCCATGGAAGGGCTGCCAGCCGGCGACGAGCGGGCGCTCTCGGGCACGGCGGCCGCCCTCGCGGTGCTGGCCTCGAGCGGCAGGGCAACAGGGCCGTCGGCGCCGCCGTAGCGCTCCAGCTTGATCCTCCGGGCCCCGGGGCACGCGGCCGCGAGCAGGTCCGCATGGGCGGGATGGCAGGTGAACGCGAGGCCCTGACTCCCGGCCGCGTGCTGGCCTATCAGGCGCGCCATCTCGGGCGCCCGCTCCGGGTCGAAGTTGACCAGGACATCGTCCATGACGATCGGCAGTTCGACCGCGCGATCGCCCAGGTCGGCGGCCAGGGCCAGGCGCAGGCAGACGTACAGCTCCTGCGCGGTGCCGGTCGAAAGCTGGTGCGGGCGGTGGTAGCCGCCGTTGCGGTCGCGCACCAGCAGATCGTCGCGCTTCTGGAGCAGTTCGAGGTACTGGCCGCCGGTGACCTGTTCGAACAACCGGCCGGCATGGGCCAGGACGGCCGGCTGGCGCTCGCGCTCGTAGCGCTCGAGCGTCGCCCGCACCAGGCCTTCGGCAAGGGCGACCACGCGGTACTCGTCGATGGCCGACGCCAGGCGCGAGGCGATGGCTTCCCGATCCAGCGAGATCGCCGCGACGTCGCTCGAGCGCTCGAGCGCTTCGAGTTCTTGCTTCGCATTCTCGTGCTCGCGCACCTTCTCGTCCCACGCCTCCAAGGCGGCCTTCACGACGCCGGCGGCCGCGGCGACGCGGCCCTGCCACTCCACGAACGCGCCGGTCGCAAGCTCGGCGCGCAGGGCCTCGGCGCTTGCATCGGTGCCGATGCGAGACGCGATGCGCAGATCCAGGTTGGCGACGCCCTCCCCGAGGGCCTTGCGCCGCAAGAAGACGTCCAGGCGCCGCCGGTAGTCAGGGGAATCGGCCGCCCCGGCCTCGGCGAGGGTCGCCGCAAGCACCCCCTGGGCGTCGCGACAGGCTTCCTCGGCGTCGGCGACCGCCTTGTCGAGCGCCACCAGCCTGGCTGCCAGATCCGAAGACTCCTTGCGGGCCGCGGCGTCTTCGGAGATTGCCGATCGCTGCGCCTCGACGCGCGCCAGCAGATCCCAGCTCGCTGCTCCAGGCGAGTCTCCCCGGTCGGGGGCTGCCTCTCCGGTGCGAGTCGCCTCGCCGGGTCCGTCAGCCACCCCGTCGGCCGGTACGAGGGTCTCGCCGTCGGCCGGCACCAGGGCCTCGCCGTCGGCCGGCACCAGGGCCTCGCCGTCGGCCGGCACCAGGGCCTCGCCGTCGGCCGGTACGAGGGTCTCGCCGTCGGCCAGCACCAGGGCCTCGGCGTCGGCCGGCACGAGGGCCTCGCCGTCGGCCGGCACGAGGGCCTCCCGGCCGGCTAGCACGAGGGCCTCCCGGCAGCGCGCGTCGTAGGCCGCTACCTCCCCGCCGAGCCGCGCGACCGACGCCCGAGCCTCGTCGCGCGCACGAAGGGCCGCCCGCGCGTCCTTGACCGCCTCGAAGAAGTCGAGCGCACCCCTGGGGCCCAGCGTCTCGGGCAGGTGTCTCTCCAGCTTCCACGCCGCCCACCGGGCCAGCTCCTCCTCCTCGCGAGCCACGGCGTCCGCGGCGGCCTTGGCCGCGCGCTCGGCCTGCCGCGCGCCCTGCTCCTGCGCCTTTTCGGCGGCGGCGAGGCGCTCGCGGAGCCGATCGTGCTGGGACAGCTTCTCGCGCTGCGCGGCCAGGAGGGCCTCGGCCTCCTCGAGATCCTGCAGGGTCGCCTGGCCCGCCAGGTCAAGCGCCTGGAGATGCGGAACCAGGGAGCTCTCGACCTTCGCGAGGTCGGCGCGAAGCGCGGCGGCTTCCTTGCGGACGGCGGCAACCTGCGCCTCCTCCCGCAAGCGCCGCGCCGCCGCGGCCGCGG
>Ga0194120_10005747_pt1 | contig 18014 bp, 18 predicted proteins | sample TA2MahCa65mmetaG_FD_148642 | JGI IMG/M metagenome (GOLD analysis project Ga0194120, IMG submission 148642) | Freshwater microbial communities from Lake Tanganyika, Tanzania - TA2015019 Mahale Deep Cast 65m | ecosystem: Environmental > Aquatic > Freshwater > Lake | place: Tanzania: Lake...
AAACCACCACCGCTGAATCCGCCGGGGAAGCCACCCCCGAACCCACCGCCAAAGCCCCCTGGGGCGCCGGCAAACCCAGCGCCGCCGGGGCCACCGAAACGGCCCAGCAGGTCGTTGATGAAGTCGTCGAAGTTGCCGTAGCGGCCGAAGTCCACATCCACGCCGGCGCCACCGCCTCCACCGGCCTGGTTCCAGTACTGGCCGAACTGCTCGTAGCGGCGGCGCTTGTCCGGATCGGAGAGCACCTCGTAGGCCTCGCTCACCTCCTTGAACTTGGCCTCGGCCCCCTGATCGCCCGGGTTCACGTCCGGGTGGTACTGGCGGGCCAGCTTGCGGAACGCGCGTTTGATGGTGTCGGCATCGGCGCCGCGCTCCACCCCAAGCACCTTGAAATAGTCGCGGTATCCGTTGGCGCTCATCGCTGCTGCTGGGACCACCAAAGGACAGGCGAACCCCCAGTCTCCCAGCTGCAGCGGCCTCCGGGGCCAGCCCGACGGGGCGGAAGGCCGAACGCCCCTAACCTCAGGGCCACCCTCTTCGCCGCCATGCCCAGCGCCCTCCGGCTGATGCCAGCCCGCCGTCGCCTGCTGCGGCTGGGGGCGGGTCTGCTGCTGGCGGGAGCCACCCTGGGGGCACCGGCGGCATCCTGGGCCGCAGGCCAACCCGCCAAAGCGGAGGCATCCAGCCCTGAGCAACTGCGGCTGGCGGAGCACCTCAAACGGGTGGGCATGATCTTTTACGGCGCCTGGTGGTGCTCCCACTGCCAGCACCAGAAAGCCCTGTTCGGCAGCCCCGCCCAGGAGCGGCTGCCCTACGTGGAGTGCGACAAGGAGGAGAGCGGCCGCGAACGCTGCAACGCCGCCCAGGTGCGGGCCTACCCCAGCTGGGATTTCAAGGGTGAGCGGCGGGAAGGGGTGCTCAGCCTCGAGGAGCTCAAGCAGTGGAGCGGCTACCGCAGCAGCCCGGGCGCCGGCGGCAGCCGCTGAGGCCGATCGGATGGCCGCAGTGGTTCCTGTGGTGGGCATCTGCGGCCCCTCCGCCGCCGGCAAAAGCGTGCTGGCGGCGGCTCTGCAGCAGCGGCTGCAGGCCCAACAGCGGCGCTGCCTGGTGCTGGCCTGCGACAACTACTACCGCACCCCCTGGGAACCCCACGGCCCCTTTGGCTTCGACACGGTGGAGGCCATCGACCTGCCCTGCCTGCGCCAAGAACTGGCGCAGTTGCAGGCGGGGCAGTGCGGCTCCCTGCGCACCTACGACATGGCCAGCCGCAGCGCCGGGCGCAGACCGCTCACAGGCGAGCCACCGGAGCTGATCCTGCTGGAAGGGGCCTATGGCCCCCAGGCCCTGCTGGAGGCCAACACCTTTGCCCTGCTGGTGTACGTGCAGACGCCCCTGCCACTGCGGATCCTGCGCCGGCTGCGGCGCGATCAACAGCAACGGCAACGGTCGGCGCGCTACGTGCTGCAGCAAACGCTGCAGCAAACCCTGCCCGGAGAGCGCCGCTTCATCCGGCCGATGCGCCACCAGGCTGACGTGGTGGTGCGGGATCCCCAACGCAGCCTGGAGCCGCTCGCCGCCCAGCTCTCGCTGATACTCAGCGGCCACACTTGACAGCACCAGACAATACGTGTAGCGAGCACGATTGCCGATGCGCTGGCTCTTCTCACTCTTCCGCAAAAAGTCCAAGCCGGAGCCTGAAGCCTCCGCAATCGTGGCGGCGGCGCGCATCAAAGCCGATGTGCAACAGCAAGTGGAGAGCCTGGAAAAACTCCACCAGGGCCCCAAGGGTGGCGTCTACACGGTGGACGACCGAGGCCGTAAGACCTACCTCAAAACCTTCACCGGCCCCCGCGGCGGCAAATACGCGATCGACGCCCAGGGCCGCAAGCGCTACATCCGCTCCTGATCCCATGGTTGGCATCACCCGGATTCATGCGGTGCGCCAGAACCATCTGCGCATCGTGGATATCGCCAAAGCCCAAGCTGAATTGCGCAAACAGCAACTGAAGGCTCAGGGTTTCGTGCTCGAGCACATCGAGCAGCTGTAACCCCAGTCATTGCTCTGCTGCTTGAAAGGGGCCTTCCAACCCCCATGGATCATTTGGGTGATAAGGCTGATCTCACCCCATCTCCCTTAAGAGTGTCAGGCAGCCACAGGGGCGGCTTGACGGGAGAAACGAACGATGTTGTTCGCTGTTACGGATTTGCTCTGACCGAGCAGGCTTCAGTCACTCTCCTCATGCCCCGTCGAAACCATTGCAGCCCCGGGAACAATCCCGGCGGATGCCGGGGAATGTGATGGAGCTGAGCGGAATCGAACCGCTGTCCGAAACACCGGTGTGAGCCACCTAGTCCGGCCGAAACCGGACTCCTGCATTGTGGCAGGAGCGACCGGCTCCGGCAGGGGTGGGCATGACCGAACTGACGCCAGGCCGATCCGCCGCACCCCTGCAGTGCACGGCGGTGTTGCCCCCCGGGCTTGAGGAGGCGGGGGCCGCCGAACTGGCGGAGCTGGGGGCCACCGCCCTGCGCCCGCTGCGGCGGGCGGTGGCCTTCCAGGCGGATCTGGCCACCTACTACCGGCTGCACCTGCGGGCCCGGCTGCCCTTCCGGCTGCTGCGCCAGCTGGCCTGCTTCCCCTGCCGCGGCCGCGACGACCTCTACGCCGGCGTGCAGGGGGCGGCCGACTGGGGCCAGTGGCTCCCCCCCGAACTCAGCTTCCGCGTGGATGCCACCGGCAGCCTGCCGGGGCTCAGCCACAGCCACTACAGCGCCCTGCAGGTGAAGAACGCGCTGGTGGATTGGCAACGCCAGCACTGGGGCCAGCGCTCCTCGGTGGATCTGGAGGCCCCCGACGTGAGCCTGCATCTGCACCTGGGGGGCGGCCTGGCCCAGCTGAGCGTGGATGGCAGCGGTGAGAGCCTGCACCGGCGCGGCTACCGCCCCCGCATGGGGCTGGCGCCCCTGAAGGAAAACCTGGCGGCGGGGCTGATCCGACTCACGGGTTGGGATGGTTCGGTGCCCCTGGCGGACCCCCTCTGCGGCTCCGGAAGCCTGCTGATCGAGGCGACCTGCTGGGCCCTGGGCCGGGAACCGGGCCTGCAGCGTCGCTTTGCCCTGGAGGCCTGGCCCGATTTCGATGGGGCCCTGTGGGTGCAGGAGCTGGAGGCCGCCGCGGCCCTGGAGCGCACCACCCTGCCCAACGGCGCCCCCCTGGCCGCCATCAAGGGGCAGGACAGCGACCCCGACGTGGTGGAGCAGGCCCGGGGCAACGCCGAGGCGGCCGGCGTCGCCCCCTGGCTGAGCCTGGGCCAGGGGGACTGCCGCCAGTTCGAGCCCCCCGAAGGACGCGGCCTGGTGGTGTGCAACCCCCCCTATGGGGAGCGCATCGGCGAACGGGAGCAGCTGGAGCAGCTCTATGGCGACCTGGCGGCGATGCTGAAGGAGCGCTGCAGCGGCTGGCAGCTGTGGCTGCTGAGCGGCAACCCCGAACTCACCGGTGCCCTGCGCATGAAGGCCAGCCGGCGCATCCCGGTGAGCAACGGCGGCATTGACTGCCGCTGGCTCCACTACGCGATTCGCTGAACATCCGCTGCTGAGCAGCGCGGCATCGCCCACAATCGGCCCAGACGCCGCGGGTGCCATGCCTCAGCTGCCTGCCCTGCTGCTCAGCTGGTGCGGCATGCGCGGGGCCGTGCCCCTGGCCCTGTCGTTCAACGTGGTGCTGGCCATGCCCCAAGTGCGCGACCTGCCGGCCGGATCCGCCGACCTTCTGGCCCACAACGCCCAGAGCATTGTGTTCATCGTGGTGATTCTCAATCTGCTGCTGCAGGGGTTGTCACTGCCGCCCCTCTGCCGCTGGATCAACGCCCCAGGAGCGCCCGCGTCGTCTTCGTGAGGCCGGCCATGGTTTCCGGCAGGTAGGGCCCCCGGGTGAGCCAGCCGCCGATGCGCAGCATGGCGCCGGTGAGCAGCAGGTTGAGCCCCACCAGCGCCAGGGCCACCTGCATCCAGCCCCAACCCCACTGCAGGTGGCACCAGAGCACCAGGGCCAGCTCCGCCGCCACCAGGGCCAGCAGCAACGTGGCCAGGCCACCGGCCAGCAGCACCACCCCTGAGATCAGCCGCCGCTTCTCGCGGTCGGCCTCCTTGAGGGCGATGCGCACGTGCAGGTCCATCACCGAACCCACAAGGCCGGTGACCCGGGAGGCCGCCTGGAGGGGAAGCGAGGAGCGGCGGCGCTCGCCGCGGGGGTCCTGGGGATCGGTCACGGAATCGGTCATCAGGGGCCTCAGGCGGAGCGGCGGCCGGAGGCCAGCAGCAATCCGGTGAGCAGGCCCACGCCAGCGGCGATGCCCAGGGCCATCAGCGGACGCTCGCGCACGGGCTTTTCAATCCGGGGCCGCAGCGTGTGGTGAAGATCATCCAACAGATTTTCCAGCTGCTCCTCCAGCGGCCGCAACGAATCCGCCAGGTGATGCACCTGCTCGCCGCTCACCTGCAGCAGCTCCAACAGCTGCTCCTTGATGCCTTCGCTGGTGCTGCCGGTCTGGCGGGCGATCACCTCCACCACGGTGTCAAAACTGCCGCGGGTGGCCTCCAGGGTGTGGCGGGCCACCTCCGGCCATTCCCGCTGAATGGTGGGCAGCAGGCTTTCAAAGTGTTCTCGGAACTGGGCCGCCCCGAGGGTGGCCGCGCCATCGCCGCCGGTGCCATTGCTCGGGGACTCGTGTTCCATGGCGCCTGTGGTGCTTCCCCCAAGGTAAGGACGGTTGCTTGAAATCGTCAGGGGTTCGGCTACCTTGCTTCTGCTCGGCGCTCGGGCCTGTTGGTTCACATCAATCAGGTAGAGCTGACCAACTTCAAGTCGTTCGGCGGATCGATGACGATCCCCCTCGACCAGGGGTTCACGGTGGTGACGGGCCCCAACGGCTCGGGGAAGAGCAACATCCTGGATGGCGTGCTGTTCTGCCTGGGGCTGGCCAGCAGCCGCGGCATGCGGGCGGAGCGGCTGCCCGACCTGGTGAACAGCGCCATGCTCAAGCAGGGCAAGGCGGCTGAAACCGTGGTGTCGGTGCGCTTCGACCTGAGCGACTGGCGGCCCGACGAAGCCGAGGCCGGCCTGGAGCCCAGCGAGGAGGGCCCCTGGATCCAGCCCGGCCAGAAGGAATGGACGGTGACGCGGCGGTTGCGTATCGCCCCCGGCGGCACCTACGCCAGCAGCTACAGCGCCGATGGCGTGCCCTGCAACCTGCAGCAGCTGCAGACCCAGCTGCGCCGCCTCCGGGTCGACCCCGAGGGCAGCAACGTGGTGATGCAGGGGGACGTGACCCGCATCGTCTCGATGAGTTCCCGCGACCGCCGCGGCCTGATCGACGAACTGGCGGGGGTGGCCCTGTTCGATTCCCGCATCGACCAGACCCGCTCCAAACTCACGGAGGTGCAGGAGCGCGAGGAGCGCTGCGCCATCGTGCAGCAGGAGCTGCTGATGGCGCGCCAGAAACTGGAGCGCGATTGCGCCAAGGCGCGCACCTACCAGGAGCTGCGCGAGCGCTTTCAGCGGGGGCGACTGCAGGAGCAGGTGCTGGGCTTCGAGCAGGCCCAGGAGGATCTGCGCCAGCTGCAGAGCCGCCAGCAGGCCCTGGGGCGCCAGCAACAGGGCGACCGCGAGGCCATCGCCGAGGCGCGCACGGCCCTGGAGCAGAGCAGCAAAGCCCTCGAACAACTGCAGGCCGAGGTGAAGGGCCTCGGCGAGGACAGCCTGCTGGCGGTGCAATCGGAACTGGCGGGGCTGGAGGCCAGCGGCCGCGAGCTGGCCCGCCAGGCGGAGAAACACCAACTGAATGCTGAGGAGCTGCAGCGCCAGCGCCAGGAGCTCACCCGCCAGCAGGGTGACCTGCGCCAGCAGCAGATCGCCCTGGCCGGCGCCCAGGATCAGGCTGAGCTGGAGCGGGCCGAGGAGGCCTGCCGCAGCGGCGAGGCGGCCGTCGAACTCTCCCGCCGCCGCCTCGGTGAGGTGGCGGGCCGCAGCGGCAGCTGGCTGGAGGAGCAAAAGCAGCGCAGCCGCCGCCGCCAGGAGCTGCAAAGCCAACTCTCCCCCCTGCAGGCCGAACAACAGCAGCTCAGCGAACGGCTGCGGCAGGAGCAGGAGCGGCTCAGCGAACTGCAGCAGCAGCTGCAGGAGGAGGCCGCCAGCAGCGATGGCATGAGCAGCTCCCTCAGCCAGCTGGAGGGGGAATGGCAACAGCTGCTCAATACCCTCCACCAGGAGCAGACCCGGGCCCAGGAGCTGGTGGAGGCCCTGGCCCTGCAGCAGCGCACCCGCCAGCGGCTGGAGCAGGAGCAGGGCAGCCTGGAGCGGGAGATCGCCCGCTTGGAATCCCGGCGGGAAACCCTGCAGGAGAGCCGCGGCACCGGTGCCCTGCGGCTGCTGCTGGAGGCCGGGCTGGAGGGCATCCACGGCCCCGTGGCCCAGCTGGCGGAGGTGGAGGAGCGCCATCGCCTGGCCCTGGAGGTGGCCGCCGGCGCCCGGCTGGGGCAGGTGGTGGTGGATGACGACCGCATCGCCGCCCGCGCCATCGAACTGCTCAAGAGCCGCCGCGCCGGCCGCCTCACCTTCCTGCCCCTCAACAAGATCCGCGGCAATGGCGCCGCTGGCGCCAGCGGTGGCGCCGCCCTGCAGCGGGGCTCCGGCGCCGGGGCCGAGGGCCTGGTGGGCCGTGCCGTGGATCTGGTGCGGTTTGAGCCGGTGTACGGCGAGGTGTTCCGCTACGTCTTCGGCGACACCCTGGTGTTCGACAACCTGGCCAGCGCCCGCCGGGAACTGGGGCGCTGCCGGGCGGTGACCCTCGATGGCGAACTGCTGGAGAAGAGCGGCGCCATGACCGGCGGCAGCCTGCAGCAGCGCGGCAACCAGCTCAGCTTCGGCGCCGCCAGCGATGCCGATGAGGCCGAACCCCTGCGGCGGCGCCTGCTGGAGCTGGGGGAAACCCTGGCGGTGAGCCAACGCAAGGAGGCCGAACTGGGCCAGGCCCTCGACCAACTGCGCCCGCAGCTGAGCCAGCAGGAACAACGCCGCGCCGCCCTCGAGGCGGAACGCAGCGCCGCCCAGCGGGCCAGCGGCCCGCTGCAACAGCGGCGCGAGCAGCTCAGCGCCCGCCTCACCCAGCTCAACCACGACCAGGCCGAGGGGCAACGGCGGCTGCAGGAGCTCATCGCCGAGCTGGCCCCCCTGCAGGAGGCCCTCGCCGCCCTGGAGACCCAGGAGGCCACCGCCCAGGCCAGTGGCGACAGCGAGCGCTGGCAGGGGCTACAGCAGGAGCTGGAGGCGGCGGATGCGGCCCTCACCGCGGCCCGCCAGCAGCGAGATGGCCTGCTGGCGGCCCGGCGGGAGCGGGGGCTGGCGGCGGAGCGGGTGAACAGCCAGCTGGAGGCCCTGGCCCAGGAGGAGCAGCGGCTGGTGCAGGCGGTGAATGCCCTGCTGGCGGAGCGGGCCGAGTGGAAGCAGCAGCAGCAGGCTGAGCAGGAGCGGCGCGCCGCCCTGGAGGCCCAGCAGCAGGAGCTGCAGGAGCGCTTCGGGGAGCGCCGCCGGGCCCGCGATGCAGCGGAGGCGCAGCTGGCGCTGCAGCGGCAGAGCCTGCAGCAGAAGGAGTGGGAACTGCAGCGCCTCGGGGAGGAGCTGCAGGCCCTGGCGGAACAGGAGCGCAGCGGCGGCCAGCGGCTCGAGCAACTGCAGAAGGAGCTGCCCGACCCCCTGCCGGAGATCCCCGAGGAGGTGCGCCAGAACGGCCTCGAGGCCCTGCAGGGGGAACTGCGCAGCCTGCAGCAGCGCATGGAGGCCCTGGAGCCGGTGAACATGCTCGCCCTGCAGGAGCTCGAAGAGCTGGAGCAGCGCCTCGGCGACCTGCAGGAGCGCCTCGACGTGCTCTGCAAGGAGCGCGAAGAACTGCTGCTGCGCATCGAAACCGTGGCCACCCTGCGCCAGGAGGCCTTCATGGAGGCCTTCAACGCCGTGGACGGCCACTTCCGCGAGATCTTCGCCGGCCTCTCCGATGGCGAAGGCTTCCTGCAGCTGGAGAACAGCGAGGCGCCCCTGGAGGGGGGGCTCAACCTGGTGGCCCACCCCAAGGGCAAGGCGGTGCGACGGTTGGCCTCCATGAGCGGCGGCGAGAAGTCGCTCACCGCCCTGAGCTTCCTGTTTGCCCTGCAGCAGTTCCGCCCCTCGCCCTTCTACGCCCTCGATGAGGTGGACAGCTTCCTGGATGGGGTGAATGTGGAGCGGCTGGCGGCCCTGATCGCCCGCCAGGCCGATGCGGCGCAGTTTCTGGTGGTGAGCCACCGCCGCCCGATGATCGGCGCCGCCACCCGCACCATCGGCGTCACCCAGGCCCGTGGTGCCCACACCCAGGTGGTGGGATTACCACCGGCGGCCTGAGGAAAGCCCCTTGGCCCTCGGCCACAATGCGCCCATGACAACCACCCCCACCGGCAGCGACCCCAACGCCACCCCGAGCGATCGGCTCTGGCTGCGTTCGGAGCTGATGGGCACCCAGGTGATCACCCGCGACACGGGCCGTCGCCTTGGCGTGGTGGGTGAGGTGGTGGTGGACATCGACCGCCGCGAGGTGGTGGCCCTGGGGCTGCGGGACAACCCCCTGACCCGCTTCCTGCCGGGCCTGCCCCGCTGGATGCCGCTGCAGAGCATCCGCCAGGTGGGCGACGTGATCCTGGTGGACTCCGCCGATTCGCTCTCGGAGGGGTTCAACCCCGAGCGCTACTCCACGGTGATCAACTGCCAGGTGATCACCGAAGCCGGTGAACAGCTGGGGCGGGTGCTGGGCTTCAGCTTCGACATCGAAACCGGCGAGCTCACCACCCTGGTGCTCGGCGCCCTGGGGGTGCCGCTGCTGGGGGAGGGGGTGCTCAGCACCTGGGAGCTCACGGTGGAGGAGATCGTGAGCAGCGGGCCCGACCGGATCATCGTGTACGAGGGGGCCGAGGAGAAGCTCAAGCAGCTCGGCACCGGCCTGCTGGAGAAGCTCGGTGTGGGCGGCCCCAGCTGGGAACAGGAGGAGCGGGAGCGCTACCGCCTCAACGCCGTGCCGGTGGAGAACCAACTGGCCGCGGGCCAGCCCACCGCCCAGGAACAGCAGCGCCGCATCCAGCCGGCCACCAACCGCCGCTTCGAACCGGAGGAGGATTACGACTACGTGGAGGTGGACCAGCGCCGCGAGCGCGAGCCCCTACGGCAACGCCGCTACCTCGACGACGACCCCTTCGAGCCACGGGAGGAGCGCCGGGCGGAGCTGCGCGCGGAACCCCAACCCCGCCGCGAGCCCCTGGGGGAGCCCCCCCGGCGCCGCTATCTGCGGGATGAAGCCCCGCTCGATGTGGAGCCCCTCGACCAGGACCCCTGGTGAGCCCCACGGCCCCTGGCCAGCCCGGCGATCACTGATACGGTTGGCGCCGCAAAGTGCTGTCGATGAGCGCCTCCCCCCTGCAGCTCGGTCTGGTGTTCGGCGGGGTGTCCGGAGAGCACGCGGTGTCGATCCGCTCCGCCAACACCGTGGCCGCCGCCCTGCGGCGGGGCGCCAATGCAACCCGCTACCGGGTGCATTGCTTCTACATCGATCAATGGGGGCACTGGTGGCCTCCGGCCGTGGCCGATGCGGTGCTGGCCAAGGGCACACCCGCCACGGCCGCTGAACTGCCGGCAGCGCCGCTGCGGCCGGGCTTCCAGGGGTTCCCGGAGGGGGCCCTCGACATGGCGGTGTGGGTGCCGGTGCTGCATGGCCCCAACGGCGAGGACGGCACCATCCAGGGGCTGTTCAGCCTGATGCAGGTGCCCTTCGTGGGCTCCGGGGTGCTGGGTTCAGCGGTGGGGATGGACAAGCAGGCCATGAAGGCGGCCTTCGCCGCCGCCGGGCTGCCCCAGGTGCCCTACGCCTGCGTGGAGGCCGAGGAGCTGCAACGGGCTCCGGAGGCCCTGGCGCAGCGGCTGGAGCAGCAGCTGGGTTATCCCTGCTTCATCAAACCGGCCAACCTGGGCTCTTCGGTGGGCATCAGCAAGGCCACCAACCGCGCTGAGCTGGTGCAGGGCCTGGAGCTGGCCGCCAGCCATGACCCCCGCCTGGTGGTGGAGCAGGGGGTGAGCGCCCGGGAGCTGGAATGCGCCGTGCTGGGCCGGCGGCAGATGCGCGCCTCGGTGCTGGGGGAGATCTGCTTTGACGCCGACTGGTACGACTACGACACCAAATACAGCGAGGGTAAAAGCCACACAGTGATCCCCGCCCAGGTGCCCGCCGAGCTCAGCGAACGGGCCCGGGCCATGGCGATCGCCGCCTGTCGGGCCGTGGGGGCCACCGGCCTGGCGCGGGTGGATTTCTTCTATGCGGAGGCCAGCGGTGAGCTCTGGCTCAATGAGATCAACACCCTGCCCGGCTTCACCAGCCAGAGCATGTACCCGATGCTGTGGGAAGCCAGCGGCGTTCCCCTCGAGGAGCTGGTGCACCAGTTGGTGCAACTGGCGCAAGAATCGGAGCTCTGCTCTGCCGCCGGGGGGCTCCAAGCCGCATGAGTCACGGCCTGCTGTGGCTGCCACTGTTGGTGGTGTTTCCGTTGATCACGGCCCTGGGCTGGCTGGAGCGGCGGCGCCAGCGGCTGTTCCGCGCCTGGGCGGAGGGGGCGGAGCTCTCCAAGCTCGACGACTGCGGTGGGGCCCGCCTGATCGATGGCGTGATCAGCTGGAGCGTGTTCGAATCCGGGACGCTCACCACCAAGGGCAGCTTTGTGGTGAAGGGGTTGGAGATGGTGGAGTTGCTGGCGCTGGGGTCCGGTGAGGCGCCCCTCACCGAGGAATCCCAGGGGGCCTGCCGGCTGCGGCTGGTGGGGGGCGGCGAGCAGCAGGATGTGCCCTTCGCCGACGCGGAGCGGGCCCGGCGCTGGATGGGGGAATTGATGGCCCGCTCCCGCTGCGAGCTGTGACCAGCAGCCCCGGGCGCGCCCAGCTGGCCCCTGAACGCCGCAAACAACTGCGCCAGCAGCGGCGCCGCGAACGGCTGCAGCAGCTGTGGCGGATCCTGGTGCTGAGCGGCGTGGCCGGTGGCCTCAGCTGGGCCCTGCTGCGGCAGGGCTGGGTGCTGCGCAGCCCTGGCCAGATCGAAGTGGTGGGCAGCCGCCAGGTGAGCCGCGACCAGGTGATCCGTGAGGGCCAACTGCAGTTGCCCCTGCAGCTGCTGCAGCTCAAGCCCCAGCTGCTGGCGGAGCGGCTGTCCGCCGGCCTGCCGGTGGAGCAGGTGCAGGTGAGCCGGCTGATGCTGCCGCCACGGCTGCGCATCACCCTGGTGGACCGGGAGGCGGTGGCCCGCGCCGAACGGCGCAGCAACCGCGGCCTGGAGCGGGGCTATGTGGATCGACTCGGCAACTGGATGACCAGCCGCCAACAGCAGGGGGTGGGCGGAGGCGCCCCACCCCAGGTGCAGGTGCTGGGCTGGCAGGAACGGCTGCGGCCCCAGCTGGCGCTGGTGCTGGCGGAACAGCGCCGACTCGGCAGCACCCTGCAGCAGGTGCGCTTCGAAGCCAACGGCAGCCTGTGGTTGCGCACCGCCGCCCTGGGGGATGTGCACCTGGGGCCGCCGGATCAGCGCCTGCCCCGGCGGTTGGAGGTGCTGCGGCACCTTTCAGCCCACCTGCCCGGCCAGATCCGCAACCTCAAGGTGCAATCCATCGACCTCAGCGATCCCGAACAGCCGGAGCTGGGGCTCCCCGGCAAACCGCGGCTGAGCATCGCCGAGGCCAGCCAGCCGCCCAAACCGAACGCCAACGGCGGCGCCTCCCCTGACCCCACAGCCAACCCGACGGCCAACCCCGCGGTCCCGGCCCCAGCGGCCGCCGGCGGACGGGACTGAGCCCCCGCGTGGGGCCGGATTCACCTGCAAATGGTGACAGCCCGTTGCCGACTCCCGGTGGCCCGGCAAAGGTGTACTGATTCCAGCATCTGATCGCGCGGATCAACGACATAATGCTGCCCAGCACCAACGGCATGGGACCTTCCATGGAGATCGCACCTGAAGGCCTCAGTGCCAGCCCCACCACCAGCACCACCATGAATGGAGGCGGCATCGTGCCCAGCCAGTCGGCCCGGATCGAGGTGATCGGCGTGGGTGGTGGCGGCAGCAACGCCGTCAACCGCATGATTGCCTCCGATCTGCAGGGGGTGGGCTACCGGGTGCTCAACACCGATGCCCAGGCCCTGCTGCAATCGGCCGCCAAGCAGCGGGTGCAGCTCGGCCAGAAACTCACCCGCGGCCTCGGGGCCGGCGGCAACCCGGCCATCGGCCAGAAAGCCGCGGAGGAATCCCGCACCGACCTGGCCCAGACCCTGCAGGGGGCTGACCTGGTGTTCATCGCCGCCGGCATGGGTGGCGGCACCGGCACCGGCGCCGCCCCGGTGGTGGCTGAAGTGGCCAAGGAATGCGGCGCCCTCACCGTGGGCATTGTCACCAAACCCTTCGGCTTTGAGGGCCGCCGCCGCATGCGTCAGGCGGAGGAGGGCATCGCCCGCCTCTCGGAGCATGTGGACACCCTGATCGTGATCCCCAACGACCGCCTGCGCGAAGCCATCGCCGGCGCCCCGCTGCAGGACGCCTTCCGCGCCGCCGATGACGTGCTGCGCATGGGCGTGAAGGGCATCAGCGACATCATCACCAAGCCGGGCCTGGTGAACGTGGACTTCGCCGACGTGCGCTCGGTGATGACCGACGCCGGCACCGCCCTGCTGGGGCTCGGGGTGGGCTCCGGCCGTTCCCGCGCCAGCGAAGCCGCCCAGGCGGCCATCAGCAGCCCGCTGCTGGAGTCGGCCCGGATCGACGGCGCCAAGGGCTGCGTGATCAACATCAGCGGCGGCAAGGACATGACCCTGGAGGACATGACCACCGCCTCGGAAGTGATCTACGACGTGGTGGATCCCGAGGCCAACATCATCGTGGGGGCCGTGGTGGACGAGCGCCTCGAGGGCGAGATCCACGTGACCGTGATCGCCACCGGCTTCGAGGGTGGCGGCGCCTACCGCCCGGAGCGGGCCCTGGGCAGTTTCGTGAACAGCACCGGTGCCGACAGCGAACCCCCCGGTGCCGCGATTCCGTCGTTCCTGCTCAACCGCCGTCAGGGCTGAGGCTGAAGCCCAGACCCACAGGGCCTGCAAGAGGGTGACCCGGAATCCACGCCTGCCTGGAGCATCCCGTGTGGCTGCTCCCTTCCGGTCCTGACCAGATTTAGGCGTCCGGGCCGCGTGGGTCCGAGTCGAGCGGATGCTAGCAATGGGCCTCGGCCGCGAGGGGCTCAGGGCGTGCGACCAGCTGATCTGCGCATCTGCAAGCAGGAGGGCCGCCCGATCGCGGTGCTCACCGCCTGGGATGCCCTGTCGGCGGCCCTGGTGGAGCAGGCCGGCGCCGACGTGATCCTGGTGGGTGACTCCCTGGCCATGGTGGTTCTGGGCCACGCCACCACCCTGCCGGTGACGCTCGACGAGATGATCCTGCACACCCGTGCCGTGGGGCGCGGGCTGCAGCGCCCCGCCGAGCAGCGGCCGCTGATCATCACCGACCTGCCCTTCCTCAGCTATCAGTGCGGGGCCGATGCGGCGGTGGCCGCCGCCGGCCAGGTGCTGAAGGACAGCCCGGCCGCCGGCGTGAAGCTGGAAGGGGCCGAGCCCGAGATCCTGCCCGTGATCGACCGGCTGGTGCGCAGCGGCATCCCCGTGATGGGGCACCTGGGGCTGACCCCCCAGTCGGTGCATCAGCTGGGGTACCGCCGCCAGGCCAACGACCCCATCAGCCAGGAGCGCCTCAAGCGCCAGGCCCGCGATCTGCAGGCCGCCGGCTGCTTTGCGCTGGTGCTGGAGCATGTGCCGGCCGAGCTGGCGGCAAACCTCAGCGCCGAACTGGCCATCCCGGTGATCGGCATCGGCGCCGGTGAGCAGTGCGACGGCCAGGTGCGCGTCACCGCCGACCTGCTGGGGCTCAGCGAACGGCAGCCGCCCTTCTGTCCGCCCCTGCTGGCGGGCCGGCAGCTCTGCATCGAAGCCCTCAGGGGCTGGGTGGCGGGGCTGCAGCCCCAGTGCCAGGCGCCCAGTCCTCCCACCAGCCCATCAGCTCCCGCAGCACCGCATTGCTGAGGGCCAGGCCCTCCGGATCGCTCAACCGCCAGCGGGGCCCCTCCTGCAGCAGCAGCCCCGCCTGCCGATAGGGCCGCCAACGACGTTCCAGGGCCGCCAGGGCATCCGCCCCCAGCCCGGCCCGCTGCGCCAGCTCCGCCAGCGGCACCCCCTCCCGGCGCCGCAGCCCCACCAACAGCCGCTCATCCAGCGGCAACCCCTGGCCCGCAGGCGGATCCAGCGGCAGCACGCCGGCCTGAAGGCTTTGCTCCAGCCAGGCGCCATAGGCCTCCCGGGTGCGGGGGCGCGCCTGCCGCTCCCCCCAGGGGGCCGAGGTGGCACCGAGCCCGAACCCCCACCAGCCGGCGCCGCTCCAGTAGACGCGGTTGTGGCGGGAGGCGTGGCCGGGCTGGGCGTAGTTGGAAATCTCGTAGTGGCCGTAGCCGGCGGCCGCCAGCTGCCGCACGGTGCACTCCTGCAGATCCGCCGCCAGGTCGTGCTCCGGCAGATCCAGCTGGCCGCGCCGCTCCAGCCTCTCAAACACCGTGCCCGGCTCCAGGATCAGGTCGTAGATCGAGAGGTGCGGCGGCCCCAGGGCGATGGCCTGCTCCAGCTGCCGGCGCCAGCCCTCCAGGGTTTGGCCGGGCAGGGCCTGGATCAGGTCGAGGCTCCAGCTGCTGAGTCGGCCGCGCCGCTGGGCCGCCCGCAGCCAGCCGGCCGCCTGCAGGGCATCGGCGCCGCGGTGCCGTCGGCCCAGCTGCGCCAGCACGGCGTCATCCAAGCTCTGCACCCCCAGGCTCACCCGGGTGATGCCCGCCGCCAGGTAGCCCTCGAGGCGGGTCTGATCGAAGCTGGCGGGATCGAGCTCCAGGCTCAGCTCCGCGCCGGGGGCGAAGCCAAAACGCTGCCGCAGGGCGCCCAGCAGCGCCCGCAGCTGTGGTGGCGCCAGCAGCGAGGGGGTGCCGCCCCCCACATACACCGTGGAGAGCGGCGGCCCGGGGGGCGAGGCCTCGATCTCCCGCAGCAACTGCCCCAGGTAATGGGCGATTGAGGCGCTGCCGGGCTGGCCGGGGTCGGCCCCGGCCCGATCCCCCAGGGGCACCACCGGAAAATCGCAGTAAAAACAGCGCCGGTGGCAGAAGGGAATGTGCAGATAGGCGCTGCGGGGCGGCCAGCCGGCCCCTGAAGGCCGGTTACCTCCCCGGGCCAAAGCCGCCGGGATGGGGCATGCTGCCTGTTCAGAGCTCGCGGCAGCCACAGCACCGGCCATGGTGGACAGCCTCATCCTGGTGCTCTTCGTGGTGTCCGGCGCCGCCGCCGGCTGGCTGGGGGTGGACCTGCTGCCGGAGCAGCAGCTGATTCGCATCGACAACCTGGAGCAGCTGAGCTGGATCCTGGGGGGTGCCGGCGCCCTGGCGGGGCTGCTGGCGGGGGTGGTGTTCCAGCGGCTGCGGCGGCGCCTGATGGAGCAGGTGCGCAGCATGCCCACCGACCTGCTGGTGAGCCGGGCGGTGGGTCTGATCCTCGGCCTGCTGGTGGCCAACCTGCTGATCTCACCGATCCTGTTCCTCTCGCTCCCCTGGGAGCTGGTGCTGGTGAAGCCCCTGGCGGCCATCGCCGCCAACGTGTTCTTCGGGGTGTCGGGCTACAACCTGGCGGAGGTGCACGGCCGCACCCTGCTGCGGCTGTTCAACCCCACCAACGCCGAGGCCCTGCTGGTGGCCGATGGGGTACTGATGCCCGCCACCGCCAAGATCCTCGACACCAGCGTGATCATCGATGGCCGCATCCGCGGACTGCTGGAGTCGGGGCTGCTGGAGGGCCAGGTGATCGTGGCCCAGTCCGTGATCGATGAACTGCAGGCCCTGGCGGATTCCAGCAACACCGAGAAACGGGCCAAGGGGCGCCGCGGCCTCAAGCTGCTGAGCGATCTGCGGGAGCGCTACGGCCGGCGCCTGGTGGTGAACACCACCCGCTACGAGGGCAATGGCGTGGACGACAAGCTGCTCAAGCTGGCGGAGGACACCGGCGGCACCCTGCTCACCGCCGACTACAACCTGGCCAAGGTGGCCGAGGTGCAGAGCCTCAAGGTGATGAACCTGAGCGAGCTGGTGATTGCCCTGCGCCCCGAGGTGCAGCCCGGCGATGAGCTCAACCTCAAGATCGTGCGCGACGGCAAGGAATCCCACCAGGGGGTGGGCTATCTGGAGGACGGCACGATGGTGGTGGTGGACGGCGCCCACGGCCGCAGCGGTGAACGGCTGGCGGTGACGATCACCGGCGCCCTGCAGACCCCCACGGGCCGCATGGTGTTCGGCCGGCTGGATGGGGCCGAACCGCTGGAGCCCGCCACGGGCCGAGCCCGCAGCAAATCCAGTGCCAAACGGTCCACCAAGGGCGATCAGGACAAAGCCAACCCCCGCTAGGCTCCCGTTTCAGGCCTGCAGTGAATTTGCGGATGTCGGTGTCAGCTCCCTACTACGGCGATTCCGCCGTGATGCGCACCCCTCCGCCGGATCTGCCCTCCTTGCTGCTCAAGGAACGGATCGTGTACCTGGGGCTGCCGCTGTTCAGCGATGACGACACCAAGCGCCAGATGGGCATTGACGTCACCGAGCTGATCATTGCCCAGCTGCTCTACCTGGAGTTCGACAACCCGGAGAAGCCGATCTTCTTCTACATCAACTCCACCGGCACCAGCTGGTACACGGGTGACGCCATCGGCTTTGAAACCGAAGCCTTCGCCATCGCCGACACCCTGCGCTACGTGAAGCCCCCGGTGCACACCATCTGCATCGGCCAGGCCATGGGCACCGCCGCCATGATCCTCAGCGCCGGCACCAAGGGCCACCGCGCCGCCCTGCCCCACGCCTCGATCGTGCTGCACCAACCCCGCAGCGGCGCCCGCGGCCAGGCCAGTGACATTCAGATCCGGGCCAAGGAGGTGCTGCACAACAAGCGCACCATGCTCGAGATGCTGTCGGCCAACACCGGCAAGAGCGTTGAGCAGCTCTCCAAGGACTCCGACCGCATGACCTACCTCACCGCCCAGGAGGCGCTGGAGTACGGGCTGATCGACCGGGTGCTCACCAGCCAGAAACAACTGCCGGCCCCGGTGCCCGCCGGCGCCGGCGTCAGCCCCGGCAACCCGGGCATCAGCTGAGCCCGGGCCCGCCCCGCGGGCCTTCCCCTCCCCACCGTTGATCCGATCCGCCGGCCCTCGCCGGACCCACCGACCTCACCGCCCAACCTCACCGCCATGCCCATCGGCACCCCCAGCGTTCCCTACCGCCTTCCCGGCAGCCAGTACGAGCGCTGGGTTGACATCTACACCCGCCTGGGGGTGGAGCGGATCCTGTTCCTGGGCTCGGAGGTGAACGACGCCATCGCCAACAGCCTGGTGGCCCAGATGCTTTACCTCGACTCCGAGGACAATTCCAAGCCGATCTACCTGTACATCAACTCCCCCGGTGGCTCGGTGACCGCCGGCCTGGCGATCTACGACACCATCCAATACGTGAAGAGCGAGGTGGTGACCATCTGCGTGGGCCTTGCCGCCTCCATGGGGGCCTTCCTGCTGGGGGCCGGCACCAAGGGCAAGCGCCTGGCCCTGCCCCACAGCCGGATCATGATCCACCAGCCCCTGGGGGGCACCAGCCAGCGGCAGGCCAGCGACATCGAGATCGAGGCCCGCGAGATCCTGCGCCTCAAGGACATGCTCAACCAGAGCATGGCGGACATGACCGACCAGGCCCTCACCAAGATCGAGAAGGACACCGACCGCGACTACTTCATGAGCGCCGCCGAGGCGGTGGAGTACGGCCTGATCGACCGGGTCATCGCCCATCCCACCGAGGCCTGA
>Ga0194120_10005749_pt1 | contig 18009 bp, 23 predicted proteins | sample TA2MahCa65mmetaG_FD_148642 | JGI IMG/M metagenome (GOLD analysis project Ga0194120, IMG submission 148642) | Freshwater microbial communities from Lake Tanganyika, Tanzania - TA2015019 Mahale Deep Cast 65m | ecosystem: Environmental > Aquatic > Freshwater > Lake | place: Tanzania: Lake...
CAGCCGTAGCCGAAGCGTCAGTGGGCGACAAATTCCCATCTACGCCAGTAAGCTCCAAGACAGCAACCTCAACAAGATACCTCTAAAGTATCTCTTTTCTTCTTTTATTATTCCAAAAATGCCCGTTTCACTATGTGTTCCGCTGTGAAATGGCTATAGTTTCTGTCTAGATTCCTTGATGGACTTGACCTTGTTTTCCTCGCCTTCGACTACGCTGTCGATGCTGGCAAGTTTGCTTCGTAGGTTACCTATTAGGGCGCCAACATCATCTGCCTGCTTTTCTACTTGGGCACGCTTGTTGGACAGATCCCGGATTCCGCGACCCTCTTCCTCTATGTATTCTCCGACTTTGACTAGTTTTTCCTTTAAATTCTGAATATCTACGGATTCATCCTCTATTTCCTTGACTAATCTGGTTCGCTTGTCCTTGAGGTTCTTTATCATTAATCCGACATAGTCAATGGCTTCTTCCAGCTTGGCACGCTTGTTCATCAGGTCTGCAATGCCAATTTCAGAGCCAGATGGAGCCTGTTCCGCTGTGCGTTCCGCTTCAACTCGTGGTTTTTCCTGCTCTAACATGCCAGTACCCTGTTCAAATTCTTCCGTCTTCTTAAATTTTTCAAACATTTTGTATCGGTTATGATGATTGATGCCATTTTATTCCTAATAAAGATAAAGTAAGACAAAATCCCACAAGTAACAAAAATTTCTAACCTTGGTTTTTAGTCTATTTTTTCTCCCCCGCATCAAAAAATGCCCAATTTCAGCCGTTTCAGAGACCCGAAACACCCATTCCGCTGTGCGTTCCGCTTTGAGGTTTCAAAATGTCCCTAATCTAGACTGCAGTGTATTACTATACCATGTCAAAACAACAATACAGGTCCGAAATGGGCATAATGGGAGATATCCTCAATGTCACCATGGAAGGGGGCAGACAAGGAACTATCGTCTCTGCAATATCTAGAAGGGCAAACCTTTCGCACTATGCCGTAATTGACAAGTGTGAAAAGCTCTCTACAGCAGGCTTGGTCCAAACCGTCAAAACCGAAAAAAACCGACTATACACAATCACCGAAAAAGGCATCGAGTTCGTCCAAGAGTTCCGCAAGTTCCAGTCCATCCTAGACACGCTGAATTTGAGGTATTAACCATGAATAACCAAGAGGCAGTACTCTGTATCCAAGAGGAAATCGTTCCTAACCTAGAAGGAATGCTTTTTGTAAGGATTGCAGATATCCTCATTAGAATGGTAAAAGCACCGCTACTGGCAATAGGACTTCTTCTTACAGTAGTACTGCCTGCACAATCTTTTGGTTCCCTTCGAGCCGTCGACTTTACAGTTTACCCAGATGGCACTACTCATATTTCTCAACAATCATCCGCTGACCCAACCGAGCCAGAACTAAAGGTCACGCTTTTTGGCAAATCCATTGATAATTTTGTAGTCCAGGACGAGGATGGCTTGCTGTTATCGTTTGAAATTGATAGCAAGGGCGCCACAATCCAGACCTTTGGCGCATCCTCTGTTTCTATTGAATACGATAGCTATGACCTGGTTTCAAAGAAGGGCAAGATCTGGACCTTTGCAATAGACTCTCCAATCGACTATACCATCACAATGCCAGATGAGGCAACCGTAGTAGATATTGCAAATCCAGACAGCATTGACACTATAGATGAAAAACGCATTTCATTACTCAAAGGCAAAAACCAGATAGAGTATTTCTTTAGCACATCCGGTCCAGCGCTTTCTGCACTAAATGCAATAAATGAAGTCAAGTCACTAATTGAAAAAGCATCGGGCAAAAACATCGATATGACATCCGCACAGGAAAAGCTAGACTTGGCAATCTTTGCATATGACAACAAAAAGTATGCCGATGCCGAGGATCTGGCACTGGAGTCAAGTGCACTAGCACAGCAAAAAATAGACGAATCTGAGAAAAACAGCCAAAACTCAGCAACAAACCCTATTGACTGGTTCAAAGACAACATCGCAGGAATCGCAACCTCGATTGTGGCAATAGGCGGTGCAGTCTCTGTACTTACAATTCTTCTCAAAAAGACCAAGAGCGCAGTCAAAAAGACAATGAGGCCTCTGCTCAGCAAGGACGATGAGGATTCAGAGCCAGAACCAGAGGTAGATTCAGACGAGATAGTAACTCAGGAAATGAGAGAAGACGACAAGCAACTAGTATCATATTTAGAGAAAAACGGAGGCCAAGCCTTTGAGCGTGACCTGCGAAAGAAATTCCTTCTGCCTAGAACCACAATGTGGCGCGCAGTAAAACGACTTGAGCGACAAGGTGTTATAGAGATAGAGAAAAAAGACTTTCAGAATTTGGTCCGACTAAAGAAAAAGGAGGAATCACAATGAAAACCGTACTGACACTTGCATTGTTTGCCCTGGTTGCTAGCATGATTGCAGCACCGGCATTTGCAGATTCCAAGCTAGAATCGTTTGTGAATCTAGCAACAAAGGCAAGAGACCAAGTAAAGATCCAATTAGACAGAATGCCGTCTGCGTCTGAAGAAGCCAAGTCTTTGTACGCACAAGGAAATTCAGAAACTGAGCAACTAATCGCGGCTGTCAAGGCAGACGATGCCGTAGAGGCAAAAAAGCACTTTTTGGCGGCAATGAAGTCATTCAGACAGCTAACCCAAATATTCTCTGAAACAATCCCAACTCCTGAACCAGTAGCATCAAAGATGGCAGCACCAGTAGCTGATTTTGATTATAGCAACGCACTCAAGAGATTTGAGGCAAACATAAACATCCTCAAGGCAGTTGCCACCAAGAACAATTTGCCAATTGACTTTAGCAGAATAGATGGCCTGCTCCAGTCTGCCAAATCGAGCCTTGCAAGTGGCGATATGACAACACTGGAAAAAACATTCATAGAACTAAAAACAGCAGGGTCTGATCTTCAGGCAACAATCAAAAATATGGTAACAGAGCGCTCCAACACAAGGGCAGTCTCTTTTGCAAACAAGTACATAACCAAAATTGATGCAATCCTCGCACAAGCCAAGGAACTAAACCTATCAGAAGAACAAATTGCAAAACTCCAAAAGGCAAAAGAAGAGCTTGCGTCAAGTGGCGATCCAACTCAAATTGTCATCAAAATAAAACGAGTCTACCAAATCAACTTGGATCTGCTTGATGCCAAGAACCAAAAAATCCTCTCAGAAATATCCAAGCTTGAAAGCAGGCTATTGCTATTGGAGCCAAAAATCGATGATACCATCAGACCCAAGTTTGATGAGGCAAAGTCAATCCTAGCATTACTCAAAGACCCAACATCAACTGATGACCCAATAAAATTACTGAGGGCGCTAGATTCAACAATAAAATCAATCGAGTCATATTTCCTATCACAAACCCAGCCAACAAACACTGTATCCGAACAAGAAGCACCAAAAGAGACACTAAAACAAGAATCATTCCAATTATCAGAAACCACAAAACCAGAACCTGAAGCAAAGACAGACACAAAACAGCAAGAAAAAGCCCTAAAACAAGAAAAGCAAAAAGGAAAGGACCAAAAACCGCAAAGAAACGCAGCCGAAATATCAAAACTAGAGGCAAAGCTAGCAGAACTTGAACCTCACATTGATGATACTATCAAGCCAAAGTTCGATTCTGCAAAATCCATGCTTGCCAAACTCAAAGAAACCGGCGCAGATTCAAAAAAGACAATTCGGACAATCAATGCACTAATTGACGAAATCTATCAATACCTAGATTCTGCGGAATCTGATGATTCCGAAGTTCCAAGAGAGAACACCAAATCCAACAGATCCTAACAAAACTTCATATAGATTTTGAAGTCCAGCAAATTTGCATGGCATCAAAGCAGATCTCTGTTGGAGTCGGCATACCGATGATAATAGTTGGCGCATTGATGGCATTTTTGTGGGCACCAACAAACGCAGAATGGATTGAGACAATCGAGTTTGTCGGCGGCCTAATCGGAATTCTGGGTGTCATCTTTTTTGTAGCAGGCCTCATGTACACAAAGCAGCCTGTTCTGACCTAGTCTGAATTAAATAATGACTGTAATTAGATCGTCTACTTGAAAGTAAGACTCTTTGAGATATTCACATCACTTGAAGGAGAAGGAACTCTTTATGGAACAAAAACACTCTTTGTAAGACTAGCAGGATGCCCCTTTACCTGCTTTTACTGCGATACCAAGGAATCACTCCCGATGGATTCGGGGCAGGAATACGAAATTGCAGATGCCTGCGCATTAGTTGAGAAAAATCTTGCAGAAAATACCTACAAGGTCAATTTCACAGGAGGCGACCCACTAGTACAGGCAGAGGCAGTCTCAGAATTGGCAAAATTCATACAGTCAAAAAAAATCCCAACATATCTAGAATCATCATGCTTTGATTCTAAAAAATTTGCCAAGGTTCTGCCGTTTATTGATTACATCAAAATTGAGCTAAAAACCAAAGACTCGGAATTTGTCGATGCAAAACATTATTCCACACTCGTAGAAAATGCACTGGACTGTCTGAAACAATCAGTTGCTGCAAAAAAACCAACCTACATCAAAATTGTTGTTTCATCAAAAACAGAACTGGAAACATTTTCAGATTTGGTGCAGAAAATTTTCAAAACTGTTGGCACTAGGGATCTTAAGGGTTTTATAATACAACCAACATACGGAATAGCAGAACCAACATTGCAGAAACTTTTGAGCTTTTACGATGCAGTTTATTCTTACTATAATGAGGTACGTGTCGTACCGCAACTACACAAGCTAATAGGTGCACCATGAACAAAGAGCGAGTACGCAAGCTAGTCCGTGAGCTAATAATAGAATTAGGCGAAGATCCAACACGCGAAGGACTGCGTGGTACGCCGGAAAGAATTGCAGACATGTACGAGGAAATCTTTTCTGGCTATGATTCAGATTCGGAATTATCGGTCCAGTTCTCAGAGGACTCGGACGCAGTTGTAGTAAAAGACATCAAATTCTATTCCATGTGCGAGCACCACATACTTCCATTCTTTGGCAAAATCAGCATAGCATATCTGCCAAATGGCCGAGTCTTTGGCGTATCCAAGCTAGTAAGGCTTGTGGAAAAATACGCACAACGCCTCCAAATTCAGGAACGCATGACAAAAGACATTGCAGACGAGTTGTATGCCCAAGGAGTCAAGGGAGTAATGGTATTATCCGATGCAGAACATTTTTGCATGAAAATGAGGGGAGTCAAAAATGATGCAACGATGACTTCGGCTGCATATCGGGGATACTATGAAAGAAAGGAAAACCGCGAGGATGTTGTTGCCATAATTCGCAACTCTAAATCGTCACTTCTTTGAAAAAGATAAATAATCAAGTGCGAGGTTAGCTTTTCGTGGGAGTACACAATAACGTTCACATTCCAGGGGAATCTTGGCCTCACTTTACATGGCTTGCAATAGAGTTCTTTGTTGTGCTAGCCATAGCGGCTCTGAGTTCTCGTGAGCTCACAAATATTATAGCAAAAGACGCAACTCCGGCAATGCAAAACTGGTACTTTTTTGGAATAATTGCAGCAATGGTTCTTGGCTGGTATATGGGTATACGACATGGAATTTTGCGCAAAAAAGTCCTAGAAACTAGATACTAGATATTTTGTCTTGTCTTTGATTTCTGCCTGCACAAATGCGGCCTTTCTGTTATTGCAGGATTCGCATTTTCCGCAATGATATCTAGAGTTTGCATAACAACTCCATGTCTGAAATATTTTATCGCCAAATTTTTCATATCCTGACTTGATTAGAGCGCTCTTTGATATGCCTGCGGAATATGGCGACCAGATCTGGATCTTGTTTCTAATTCCCAGATTGATTCCGTCAATTTCTCCCTGATTTAGGGCAGACTCCAGCTTTTTTGCAAATATAGGCCTGCAGTCTGGGTATTTTGTATCGTCTGTGTGGGCGCCATATGCAACAAGGGATGCTTTTAGCGAAAAAGCCCATGCGGTTGCAATTGTTACAAAAATTGCGTTTCTGATTGGCACCACAATGGAGTACTCAAATTTTGATGGAAGCATCCTTTTGGAGCTGGTAAGGACATTGCTTGCCCCATAAAGTGACTTCATAAAGTCAAGTGGAATTATTTTGTGTTCTTTGAGGTGGAGTGCCTTTCCTACTTTTTTTGCCGCCTCTAGTTCCTTTGAGGCTCTTTGTCCGTATGAAAATGTGATCCCATACAAGTCATATTTTTTTGCCAAATGAGCCCCAAGACACAACGAGTCTAGCCCGCCACTGAGAACCAGGACTGCTTTTTTCAATTTAGATCGTCTTTGTGCCGCCACTTGGCTTGCAAATCACAACAGTACAGTCTGTTTTTGCAGAGGCAAATCCCTTTTTCATTGCACTTGCTATTTTGGCCAAGTTTGCCTTTTTTGTAGCAAATGAAATCACAGAAGGCCCCGCGCCAGAAATTGTCACACCTAGTGCTCCTGCCCCAAGAGCGTTTTTCTTGACCGAACTGAATCCTGGGATAAGATGAGCCCGTGCAGGCTCTACTATGATATCGTGAATTGATCTGCCGATCAGATCCGAGTCTTTATTCACAAATCCCGCAACAATTGCAGCTGCATTTGACAAATTAACCACCGAGTCTGCAAGCGCTATTTGCTTTGGCACAACGCTTCTAGAGACTTGGGTCTTTTTTGCAGGAACTAACATCTTTGGCACTGCAACAACCAGTCTCAGGTCTGATGGAGGTAAAATTTTGAGCACATCAAGTGGCTTGGTCCTAACTATGACAAACCCACCCAAAACAGACGCTGACACATTATCATAGTGAATAGAGCCTGCACTTGCACGCTCACCAACTCCTGCACATTCCACTAGGGTGTTTCCGTCCAGTTTTAGGCCAAACAATCTATCAAATGCAATTACAGTAGCGGCTGCAGACGCTGCACTACTTCCCATCCCAAATCCAGCCGGGACTCCTTTTTTGATTTTGATTTGGACGCCGCTTTTTATCTTGAATTTTTTCTTCATGTACTGGACTACCAGTCCTGCAGTGTTCTTGCTTGGGGAAACAGGAATGGAATCGTCAGTAATTATTGAAATTCCGCTTTTCTGTTTTGTCAAAATGACAGTATCGTAAAATGCATCTAGTGCAAGGCCAAACACGTCAAAGCCTGGACCCAGATTAGCAGTAGATGATGGTGCTTTGGCAGTAACCGAGTTCATCAGTCTTCAGTTTCTTCTCCTTGGTTAAGAATTCTGCTCAGCGAGCCTTCCAAGTTTACCATTCCCTCACCTGTTGCATTAGAGACTGGAATCAATCCTTGCGCAAAGCCAGACAAGTTCAGGCTGCGCAAAATGTTTGTCACAAGTACATAGGTCTCACCATCTGCTTCTGCAGAGATGGCACTTTCCAGCGTTTTTAGATTTGTAGTCCATCGCAGTATTTCTGAGATTTTGTCTGCAATCAAGTCTGTTTTTGTTAGCACATTAATTGTCGGCATTCCCATTCGGAGTCTGATGGATGTAGCAAGAAGTGCCATGGATACAAAATTGACCGCAGTTGTAACTAGGACACCGTCATACAAAAACAGCGCGGACTTTTGGTCTGCCATAAAATTATTCACAAAATATGGGCCGCTGGTACGATATGCAAACAACTCAATTTGCCCGGGCGTGTCCACAATCAAGTAATCTGGATTTATCTTGTCTGCTTCTTCTTGCAGCTCGTCAAGCTTGGATGCAATCAAGTCGTTTGCCATCATCAGTGCACCGTTTGGGCCAAGATCATACTGCTTCATTATGGATACAATGTCTACGGAATCCCTGATGTCAATGTCTGGCGTGTATGGTAGTGAAATCACACCTGGATCCAAATTCAAAATTGCAGTAAATGCTCCGTTTCTGGTGTAGTATTCATGAATTTTGGATGTGAGCAGTGATTTTCCAGAGCCTGCAGTTCCCGCAACAAAAATTGCTTTCAATTTGTAAATGTCTGACTTGTTGGCTTATATTTGATTCAGTTAGAAACCTGCTAAAATGAAATGGCGAATTGTTGCATTTGCAGCTAGCCTTGTTCCATTTTTGATAATTACCATATCCTTTGATGTAAAGCCAGAGGACGTTTTTGCGGTAGGAATTGTGAATTTTCTTGCGGCCTTTGCGGCAATGATGGGCAAACTATTCCTGCAGGGAATAAAATTTCATTACATCATCGGCGTATTTCATGGAAAAATAGAATCATTTTGGCGAACCGTCATTGTCAGAATTGGCTCTGAATTTGTAACAATGACTACACCAATGTTTGTTGGAGGAGAAGTAGTCAGAATCTACTGGATGAACAAGCGTGGCATGAATACATCAAAGGCATCTTGGCTTGGAATATTTGAAATAGTAACTGAGGTTTTGGCAGCAGGTGTTTTGTCATTGATTGCAGGAATAATAGCCATTGTAGCCGGACATGTAATCATTGGCGCAATTGTTCTGGGCACTACTATTCCAGTTGTGGGATTGTGGACGGGATTGTTCTTTTTGACTGCCAAGCGAGACTTTCAAGTACCAAAAATCTTTGTAAATCTGGTCTTGCGCCTCCGCAAGGAAAAAGGCCAGGAATATTTGGACAAGACCAACGAGTGGATGGCAGATGTCTGTACAATGACTCGACAAAACATTCGTGCACCACACGCAAAAAAGGCATTTGTGATATCATTTTTGATTTCACTTGCATCTTGGCTCGTCTTTGGAATCTCGTTCATGTTCATTTCATTTGGAACCGAGCAGACTGTAAGCGCAATAGATTCTATTTTGGCAGTAATGGCAGGCAACGCAATTGGAAACATGCCTATTACGGTTGGGGGTTCGGGTCTTGCGGAATTTGGAACATGGGCATATTTGTCGCATTTAGATGAGTTCAAGCTGGAGCTGCCAAGTGACAGCGTAGAATGGGATGCAATCATTGCCTGGAGAATTGCGACATATCAATTGCCAATTCCAATTGCGTGGTTTTTGCTAATGAAGATGGCACTGCGCAAATACCAAAAGCCAGCTGAATAGAAACCAACATATCATTACTGCATAATTTCACAAAACATGTCATTCAAAGACAAAGTTGTTATTATTACTGGCGCATCAAGTGGGATTGGCAGATCAACTGCATTCGAGTTTGCAAACAAAGGAGCAAAACTAGTCCTAGTATCACGAAGAAAGGAAAAGCTAGACGAATTACAACAATCGCTCAAATCTGATGTCCTGGTGTGTCCTTGTGATGTATCTGATAAGGGCCAAGTCAAAGCAATGGCAGCCCAAGTTCTGGATAAATTTGGCAGAATAGACATTTTGGTAAATAACGCAGGCTTTGCGATTTATGGAACAGTATCAGATCTCTCAATAGAAGAAATTGAATCCCAGATGAGAACAAACTATCTGGGAATGGTATACTGCACAAAGAACTTTTTGCCGACATTTCAAAAGCAAAATTCCGGACACATTGTAAATGTGGCATCTGTTGCAGCTTCATTTGGCCTGCCAGGGATTGCTTCGTATTGCGCATCAAAGTTTGCAATGCTTGGCTTTTCTGAAGGACTAAAGCACGAACTAAAGGGAACAAAAATTGGCGTAACTGTCGTCAGCCCAATAATGGTTCGAACAAATTTCTTTGATCATGAATCATTTAGTAAAATGCCAAAATATTCCCCAACCTCACTAGATCCAAAAACAGTGGCAAAGGCAATTCTGAGAGCAGCCGAATCCTCAAGACTGGAAATCATTGTGCCGGGTATGGTGCGTATCGGAGTCTGGCTAAAGCACACAATACCTTTTGTGATAAATCCTATCATGGGTACAGCATTTAGGAAACTGCAAAAATAATTCTATTCTGATTCTTCCGAGCCAGAATCATCTGATGCGACATCCATCAGTGTCAGCTTTTGCAGCTCAAACTGGTATATTGCCGACATTTCAATTTCTTTTTCTTTTTTTAGAAATTCTGCTGTTTTCTTTGCCAGAGGTGCCTTTAGCATGTTTATTGCAAATTCATACACGACTCCTGTCTGGCAGTCAGCTGGCTTAACATTTTTTGGCAGATCAAGCGTTACTATGTGGCGACCGTCCTCTACTGCCTCGTATAATTGCGCATCAATTTTTTTGTCAGAATCGTACACTTCTAGAATATAGCCCATTCTGGTCAACACTTCTGGCTTGGCAAACTTGGCATTCTTTATGTCATCTAAAACCCAGTCTGGGAGCTCGTCCTTCTTTTTTACCAAGAAACACCAATCCTATAGCTTGTCTTTTTTACTTTTTTGCCACCAATCCAAGTAGTCATAGTGCTTATCTTCTTTGGTTGGGTCTCGTCTGTTTACCTTTTCACGAATGTCGCCTACTTGCTCTCGTGTGGCATACAGACCACATCTTTTGCAGATGTAGTGCTTTGTTACTGGATCAAACTTCATGGGGATTTCTATCTGCTCTAGGAGCTTTTGGACTCCTTCTTGGCTTTCACTGGCAGCCTCTCGCTCAATTACTGCCTTGCGTTCTCTTGCTACACATTCTGGGCAATTAACCAATGAATTTGCCAGAAAATTTTTCCATAAAAGCGTTCGCACTGGAAAGCCAAAATCTGGTACGCGGATCATTATCATCATCCCTTTCGGTCATTTCGCCCATCGAAATACCGCGTACCAGACCATTCTACTGCGATCAAAAAAGCTATTATCTCTTATCGTGATTCAAGCATCTCTGCAGCTAGCTTGGCAGTGGTTCTAGCACCGTTTGCCACAAAGTTCTTTTGGTATTGTTTTACTGCGTCCACAAAGGAATCATAGTTTTCCTTTAGATGCGAAATGCCAGAGACAAGCTGCTTTGTACTGTTTGCCAATATTCCAAGATTGCGTTCTTGCGCCCACTGGATCTGGTTTGTCTGCTCATCATATACTGGAATGCCGACTATTGGCTTTGCCTTTATTCCAATGATTTCGCCCATCACAGTATGCGAGCCGTTGATTACTGCATAGTCGCATTCTTCTAGGACTGTCTCTTTTTGTGATTCTGATAGGAATCCTATGTCGATTTGAACCCAGTCGATCTTCTTTTCTAGCGCCTCTGAAATTGAATATGTTTTGCCATTTTCATCCTTTACTTTGTCAATTGACTGGTCAGCTCTTGCATGCGATATGACTCGTTTTGCCTTTTTCATCTGGGAAAATGCTTCTTCGTATTTTTTTCCGGTGATGTCGTTTGTGGACTTGTTGCCTGTTCTCATCCAATAACCGAATTTGTTGCCTTCAACCAGCTTTTCCAGATCGGATTTTGCATCAGATTTTTTCTTTTTGTCAGATGCGAAATGGCCCACATACACTACTTTATCTTTGATATTCTCTGGAAAATTGAGATTATACTCACACATAGTATATGGAGGCGGCGAGTCGGCAACTGCTATCTTTGTTGCCTTGGCAATCTGTTTTGATACGTACCATACTCCAGGATAAAAGTAAAATCTGGACTTCCAAAGCCTTGGCCTAAACTGGTTTGTTATGAATATGGATGGAATGTTTCTATTTTTTGCCAAAACGTTTGGACCCATATCACCGTCATTAATCACTAGATCAAACTTCAGCGAATCAAAAATCTCACGTTCCTTTCTTAGATAATTTACAACTTGTCTTACTACCGGGGGATTGTCTCGTATTGGCAATAATGTGTTAATCATTGATAAGAACACATCAGGCCCGTATTTGCCGTCAATTGGAGTCGGGGCTAGTGCTTCGTGCACATTATTCTTGGGGAATTTCTGCAACAATTTTTGATAAATTTCGTCCTTGCTTGCAAAATGAGCCTCATACTGTGGAATAAAGCTGGGCAGCTCCTCATTTAGCGACATCATTCGGGAATAGTGACCATTTCCCCACGAATAGATGAACTGGCCTACCTTTTTCATTGCAACACCTCAAATTCTGCGCAATAAATTTTCAGTGCTCAAGAGAATCCAAAATATCGTGGACATTGTTTGGGCCAATCTTGACTGTGACTGATTGGTGCGACTTGACTGCCTTTTGTATGATTCCAGATAAGTCGTCTTTATTCTTGGCAAATCTGAGCGAGCCAAGTTTTTCTATTCTGGACAGATATTTCCCAAGGCCGATCTCTTTTGCAGTATCCATGATTGCATGATCCAGCCCGGCAAGCGCAATCCATGGAATAAGCTTGCTTTTTGTCACAATGTCTAGGCTTTGCTCAATTAACCAAATTGGAAACACGAGTGGCGATAGGGAAAGGCAAACACGCTGGATCTTTTGCTTTTTTGCAAGCTGGCACAAAACTCCAGATGTCACAAGAATTTTTTGCTGCATAGTCTTTGCAGTGTCTTTTATTGCAATTTGGCAAAAGTCAAGCGTTACTGACGGGCTTGGCAGTTTTGGGATGATCCTATTTGTCATCTTGACTAGCTCCATCAGGTTTGCATCCGTAGTATAGCAAACCAAAATTCTAACATCAAATCCCTGCTTTATTGCCTCAAGGCAAGAAATTGCAGAGAGCTCATCAAAGACACAACACAAAATCTGTTCATCTTGGGAATTGTACGGGACTCCGCCATGGCCCCTCTCCAAAAATATCGAAACATATGCGTTCTTTTTGGTAAGATAGCAATGGATTAGCTTGTCATGTTTTGCCTCAGTTCCCGGCCTGCAGTCCGTGTCTGTAGTTTTTTCAATTAGTGCAGATGTTGCAGCAATCTCTACGTCTTTTGGCAAATAGCCAGACGCATGGCCTTCTACTTTGACATAGAAAACTTCACCTCGCAACAAAAGGCTGCCGCCGATTTTTGCAACAGTAGATACTATTCCATTGAACTTGTTCTCAGTGCGTCTTGCAATGGAGACCTGGCCTACTCCGAAAAGCTGGTTTATTGCAGACGATGCAAAGACTGGATCGTTTGCATCTATTATTATGAGATCATCATCTGTTGAAATTGCAGAATATCGCTGATTCTGGATTTTGAGAATTTTTTTGATGTTTGATACTAGCAGGTTTTGCTTGTTTTTGGCAAAAATTGACGGAAAAACAACAACAAATGCAGGCTCGTTCATTTTTTTTCATGCCAAAAACCTGCTTATAATTCTGAATGATCCCTCCAAATAATTATAAGACAAATTTCGACCATTACTTACAGTTGTACACGCAAGAAGAAATCGATAAAGTAAACGCCCGACTCAAAACTCCAGAAGATGCACTAAGGTGGGCGTATGAAACATTTGGCAACAAAATTGCCAAGGCGTCAAGCTTTGGCCCAGAAGACAGCGTTGTCACCGATATGATTATACAAGTAAATCCAAAGGCAAGATTTTTCACACTGGATACTGGCCGACTAAACCAGGAAACCTATGACGTAATGGACGCAATTGCAAAAAAATACAATATCAATTTTGAGGTAATGTTCCCAGAGACTTTAGCAGTAGAAGAAATGGTTCGCACAAAGGGGATCAACCTATTCTATGACTCTGTAGAAAACAGAAAGCTCTGCTGTGAAATAAGAAAGGTTCGCCCCCTGAACAAAATTCTCTCAACACTGGATGCCTGGGTTACTGGCCTGCGACGGGACCAAAATGAGAACCGTTCCCACGCCGCAATGGTGGAACTAGACCACCTCCACGGCGGAATAGTAAAGGTAAACCCAATCATAGAGTGGACATGGGACCAGGTATTGTCATACATCAAAGAGCGCAATTTACCATATAACAAACTCCTAGACGGCGGTTACACCAGCATTGGTTGTGAGCCATGCACCAGAGCGATCAAGCCAGGCGAGGACCTCCGTGCAGGGAGGTGGTGGTGGGAGTCTGATACACATAAAGAGTGTGGCTTGCACATGAAACACTGAAGGCATGGACGCAATACGACCACACGGTGGAAGACTGGTAAGCCGAATTTCGCAAAAAAACACGGCAGGAATGTTTTCCATTTCTGTTAGCGAAGATCTGGCAAACGACGTTGAAAACATTGCAGACGGAATTTTCAGTCCGCTGGAAGGATTCCTAGTACAATCAGACTTTGATGGTGTGGTATCAAAAGGAAGACTGGCAAATGATCTTGCGTGGACCGTTCCAATAGTGCTTGATGTAGACAAGGAAACTGCGCAAAAGGCAAAAGATGCAGGCGATATTACACTAAAGACAACCCACGGCGAGTTTGCCGTATTGCACATAGAGGATACCTACACCTTTGATAAAACAAAGACATCGCAGGCAGTCTACGGCACAACTGATGTGAATCATCCAGGCGTTGCAAAGACCATGTCCATGAATGACTATCTTGTAGGCGGCAAAATCGATTATGTCAAAAGGCCTGGAGCAGACCCAATTCGAAAATACAGACTGACTCCGACTGACACAAGAAAGGCATTCTCAGATGCTGGCTGGAAAACCATAGCTGCATTTCAGACAAGAAACCCCCCTCACGTTGCGCACGAAATGCTGCAAAAAGAGTCGTTTTTGTCATGCGACGGCGTATTTGTAAATCCACTAATCGGCAAGAAAAAATCCGGCGACTTTGTCGACGAAGTGATTCTAGAATCATACATTGCCATGATTGAAAACTATTACCCAAAGAACAGGTGCACACTTGCAACCCTGCACACCGAAATGAGATATGCAGGACCAAAGGAAGCAATTCACCACGCCATAATGAGACAGAACTATGGCTGCACCAACATCATAATTGGCCGAGACCATGCAGGAGTAGGCAAATATTATTCTCCTTTTGCGGCGCAAGAAATCTTTTCCGATTATCCAGACTTGGACATCAAACCATTGTTTTTCCCGGCATTTTACTATTGCAAAAAATGCCTTGCGTTTACAAACGAGCGCGCATGTCCACATTCACCAGACTTTCATGAGCAAATCAGCGGAACCAAGCTCCGACAAATCATCGATGAGGGCAAGTCTCCATCTGAGTTTATCATGAGGCCAGAAGTGGTCAAGGTAATCCAGTCATTCAAAAAGCCGTTTGTAGAATGAAATTCCTAATCTTATTCTTCCTTGCAACATCTCTTATCATTCCTGTATATGCGCAGGAGCACAGCAATCCCTCATTGTTATTAGAAACCATTAGCGTTCCATCAAGTGACTTTAACAAAATACGAGAAGACACCACAATAATTCCACTAAAAGAAAAGCATCCTGTGTCTTGGCAAGTCACCATCAATAATGATCTTCTTTATTCAAATCCAAATGGAAACGCCATACTGCGTCTATATGATGCAAAAATAGAAAACAAATTCATCGAAATAGGCATGGGAAGTCCGCCTGAGCGCAAGTTCTGGGTTGCACTCAACTTTCCAGAAGAAGGATATCTGCCAGCAACAAGACTAGACAAGAACGGATGGTTTGATGGAGCCAAAATTATTGCGGGATACAGTGACTCGCAGGGAATAACAGTGAACAACGGCCAAAGAGTCGTAGTCAGTGGAATTGATCTGAAAAACTTTGTAATTGGCAGCTATTCCGTATATGGAATGAACGAGCCCACCGATCCTCCGGCAATAAACTCTGGAACATTTACCATGGATGTTCTGTCTGGTGATGCATCAAAGAACCCATTTCATTATTATCCGTTCTTTGTGGCAGGTGGAGTTGGCGCACTAATTGGCGTGTTACTCCTAACTAAGCGCCGTTCTTCATAGAATAATACTTGCAGAGCTTTTTTATTTTGCAGACCTCACACATTGGGGAAATTGGCTTGCAAATGTTTTGGCCATACATGACAAAGGTATCGTTTATCTGAAGCCAGAATTTTTTTGGGATTTTTTCCATTAATTCTTGCTCTGTCTGCTCTGGCGTCTTGGTCTGGACGAGCCCTAACCTGTTTGAGATTCGATGCACGTGAATGTCTACGGGTATTGCCGGATGCTCAAACGCATACACCAAGACACAGTTTGCTGTCTTTCGCCCAACCCCTGGCAGGCCCACCAAGGCATCCATGTTTTCTGGGACTTTTCCCTTGTATTGTGTGTAGATTATCTTTGCTACTTGTATAATTCGCCTTGCTTTGACGTGATAGAACCCAATAGAATGGATGATTTTTTCAACATCCTTTACTTTGGCCACTGCCAATTCCTTTGCATTTTTGTAGCGTAAAAACAGTGACTTTACTACTCTTGCAGTGTTCTCGTCCTTGGTTCTTGCCGATAGTATGGTGCCAATAAGTATTGCAAATGGATCTCCCTGCTCGGATTCGCGCAGCTCCCGCAGTGCGGTCATTCTTGGGGGCTTGACTGCATTCATGGTTTGAATCATTCCGGAGAGAATCTTTTGCATGATTTTTTTTGTGCAAATCCAATAATAAACCTGCAATTATTATACCAAAGACAATAACTCTAGTCATGGAGCTAACAAAAGAAGAAGAACTTGCACTAAAGGGAGAATATGGAGAAACACTAGAGACTGCATATCGAATTTTGGTTGCAACAGGCGAGGCAACAAATGCGCAAAAACTAGTCCCAATCCAGTGGGCACACCTTTCTGGAGTAAACTATAACACAATAGGTGATGCAGGAGAAGAATTTTTATCAAAACTATCGCAAGACGCCAAGGTAAAAGTAATGACTACGGTAAACCCGATGGGCTTTGACTTTGATTCTGTATCAAAATATAATTTGTCAGATGAATTTGTACAAAAACAAAAAAGCATTGCAGACTCGTACAAAAAAATGGGAGTCATTCCGTCTTTTTCATGCATCCCATACGAGATATTTGATCTGCCAGAAAAGGGAACCCAGGTCTCTTTTGCGGAAAGCAATGCAGCAATCTATGCAAATTCTATTGGCAGCCTAAAAACAAACAAGGAAAGCGCATTTTCTGCTCTAGCTAGTGCGCTGACAGGCAAATCGCCATATTCGGATCTCAGAATTGACGATACACCAAATCTTACAATTCGAATGAAGCTAGAAAACCCAAACGAGCTTGAATTTGGAATGCTTGGCTATTTTGCAGGCAAAATAGCTGATAATGCAGTGCAATTATCTGGCGTTTCAGGCATGGACAGACGCAAATGCAAGGCATTGTGTGGCGGCATGGGCACATCTGGCAGGTGTGGCAAATTCATTCTGGGAGAAGAAACGCCGGCCTCGGAAAAAGTCGACTTTGATAAAAAGGAAATGCAAAAAATCCATGATGAGCTAAACACAGCAGATAAAGGTGATATCATAACTCTGGGCAGCCCGCAGCTGGGACTACAAGAAATAGCTGATCTTTCCTTAATGCTAAAGGGGAGAGAATTCTTAAAGCGTTGCATGGTTTTTTGCCCAAGATCAGTACAAGAGCAGGCAAGAAATCTAGGATACACAAACGAAATAGAGCGAGCAGGCTGTGAAATATTATCTGACTGTTGTACTTGTCTTTCTCCACTTGTTGACAAAAACGAGATAGACTCTGTTACTACAAACAGCATCAAGGGAGCATACTACCTGAACAACTCTAATGGTGTTGGCGTAAACCTCAAGCCACTATCGCAAATAATATCAGATGAAACAAGATGAAGGTTATAGTTGCAGGAAAAGCACAGGGAAAAATTCTCAAGACAAACATTCCGATTAATTTTCTTGGAACAGTCGACAAAAAGACAGGAATAATTCATGATTCAAAGCATGACTTGTTTAACATGCCGATGAAGGACTCGATTCTTGTTTTTCCAAACGGCGTTGGAAGCAGTGTCGGCGCCTATACAATATATTCTATAAAATCAAATCATTCTGCGCCGGCTGCCATGATCTGCAAAAAAGTTGATCTGACTGTGGCCTCTGGATGTGCTCTTGCAAACATTCCGCTTGTAATTGCAACAGAACAGGAATATGAAAAACTGCAAAATGGTTCCAGTATAACATTGGATACTGATTCTGGCAAGCTATAACTCTTCTCGAATTATTATTCCATTTGGCTTTGTTTCCTTGAAGATTATTCCCTCAAATGAAAATACTCTAGTTTGTTTTTGCATCCAGCATTTTGAGGGTAGGCCGGCTTTTTGGCAGGTAT
>Ga0194120_10005750_pt1 | contig 18002 bp, 12 predicted proteins | sample TA2MahCa65mmetaG_FD_148642 | JGI IMG/M metagenome (GOLD analysis project Ga0194120, IMG submission 148642) | Freshwater microbial communities from Lake Tanganyika, Tanzania - TA2015019 Mahale Deep Cast 65m | ecosystem: Environmental > Aquatic > Freshwater > Lake | place: Tanzania: Lake...
GCGGACACCGACTTGCCGGCTCGGAGCTCCTCCTTGATGCGTTCGTTGATGAGCACGTTGGCGTCAACCGCCATGCCCATCGTGAGCACGAGACCCGCCAAGCCCGGCAGTGTCAGCGTCGCTCCCAGCAGCGCCAGCGACGCGAGGATCATCAGCGCGTTCAGCACCAACGCGATTGCCGCGAAGGTACCGCAGATGTTGTAGTAGTAGGTCATAAACACGAGCGCCGTCGCGATGCCGATGATGGCGGCGAGTGTACCCTTCCGGATCGCCTCCTGCCCCAGGCTGGGCCCGACCGTGCGCTCCTCCGCCACTTTCACGCCGACCGGGAAAGCGCCAGCCCGAAGGATTCTCGCCAGATCGCCTGCGGATTCCTGGTCGAACCCGCCGGAAATGGACGCCTCACCAGTCAGGATCGGCTCGCGAATGCGCGGGAACGAGACGACCGTGTTGTCGAGGATGATCGCCATCAGCTCGTTGACATGCGCGGCGGTCGCCTCGCCGAACGCTCGTCGACCGTTGCCGGTGAAGCGGACCGACACGACGATCTCGGCGATGTTGCGCTGAGTCGTCGCGCGCGAGATATCTCGACCCGTGATGACGGACTCTCGGTCGACGACGAGCCAGTGACCCTCGCGGTCGTAGAGGACCTCTGCGGTATCGGGGACCTGATCCGGCGTGGGAGGCGTGCCGGAGCCGTACCACGGGGCTCCGTCCTTCTGCTGAACCATGCGGAACTCGAGCCGACCCATCGTCTTCACGACGTTCGCGGCGGTCGAAGAGTCGCGCGCGCCGGGCAACTGCACGATGATCCGGGGCTTGTTGGGCTCCTGGCGGATGTCCGGCTCTGCGACGCCGAACGCGTCGATGCGGTTCCTCAGAACTTCCAGAACCTGCGTCAAAGCGTGCGATGTCTGGTCGTCCATCTCACTCGACTTGAGCTCGAGTCGGTAGCGCACCAGACCCTCGGCGTCCGCCGCGCCGCCGTTGACCGGCTGGACGGAGAAGCTTTCGAGACCCTCGAGGTACTTCTCTGTGTCGGTCCTGCGCGTGTCGCCCGCAGCGCCCCAGTCGGCGCTCGGCTTGACGACGACGATCAGAGCGCCTTGGTCGGGCGTCACCTCACGGCAGTTGACGCGGTAGCGGTCGCGCAGATCGCGCTGGATGCTCGATTGCGCCTCAGCCATCACCTGCTGTTCGGCTTCGGCGAGGTCCAGTTCGAGCGCCAGGTACACGCCGCCTTTGAGGTCGAGACCGAGCTGGATGCGGCTTTCGGGGAAGAGCCAGCCGCGCAGTCCCAGAGGCAGCTTGCCGTAGAGCTGGAGGTCACGCAGGACCGCGTCGGGGGAGCGCCCGAAGAAATCGGTGTACTCGTACTTGAGCTTCGCTTGGATCGCGCGGGAATCGTCCGCGGGGGTGGCGCTGTCGTTCAGCCGGACATCGGTGAGCCCTATCGCCTGTGAGCGCTCGCGAAGCGTCGCTGCAAGACGTCGATAGGCTTTGCTCAGTGCCTCCGCTGACTTGGACGCCGGTTTGTCCAGCAGGAACTCGAACCCGCCGTCGACCGACACCGGCTTCGGGATGCCCTGTGAACCCTGAAGGTCAGCCGGCAGGTGTCCGTACATCGGTCCATAGAACGAAGGAACGCTCGGCAGGACGTAGACCCCGGACAAGAGCACCACGAACAGGATGACGCCGATTCGCCACCACCGCACACGTTCCATAGAACCGGTATCCTTCGTTTCGATTGGGCACAGAGGCGGGGCACAACGATTCCGTGGCAATCCGCTGTCCGAGACCGCAACAAAGGTATCCGAGCCCTGCCCACTTGTCAAGCATCGCGCGGCTTCAGGCGCATGTTGGGTTCACGTCCACTGCTGTCGATAGAGCTGCACTTGGTACGGGTGTCGTGTGATTTCGACGCGGACCGACGTGCGCTTGCCATGGTGGTCTCGCAACACGAGCGGAGCGCTCATCTTGCTGTGCAGTTCCACGCTGCCCGAGTCGAAGTAGAGCCATATGGACTGCGTCGCGAAGGGCGCGATCCGGTAGTCGATGCCGCGGTAGTAGTGATCGTGCGACGGGAAAGGGAGCGGATGGCTCGTGTTCTTGCCCTCCAGCAGGATGGGCGAGACGACCTCCTTCGGCGCGTACCCGCTAAATCGCACGCTGACGAGTCGGATCTCCGTCCCGCCGCGATTGTGGAGCCGCAGGCTGATGACTGCTGCGAGCCGATGGTTGTCGTCGCGATGGACGAACCACGAGTCGTCCGGCACGATCTCAGCAGTCAAGCCGACGATCTCGACCTTCTTCCGGTACAGCCGGATGAACCACAGGAAACCCAACACCGCAGCCACGGACGCGAGCCCGTTGGGCGTCATGAGCAGACGGAACGCATACGCGATGTATGCGGGGATGTCCATCATCGTTCTGACCTATACCTCCTGGGCTTTCCCGACCATCGGGACGAACCGCACCCCCACGATCGACTCCGCCTCGAGCCCGGTGGCGACGCGGCGGATGCGCCGGAGGTCCTGCACGTAGTCACCGATTGGGGCGATGGCGCATGCCCCGATACACAGTTGCCTCCCCAGGCTTTCGGGGAACCGACGCGGCGCGGCTGTGACCAAGATGCCGTCGAACGGCGCGTGCGCCTCCCACCCATCGGCTCCATCGTCGGTTCGAAACTGGATGTTCGTGTATCCGAGCGAGGCGAGCCGCTCCTGCGCCGACGTAGCCAGAGATGGTATCACCTCGATCGTGTACACCTGCGACGCGAGCTCGGCGAGAATGGCAGTCTGGTAGCCGCTACCGGTGCCGATCTCCAAGACGCGCTCAGAGCCCGAGAGCTCCAACAACTGCGTCATCAGAGCGACGATGTAGGGCTGCGAGATCGTCTGACAGGAGCCGATGGACAGAGGGCGGTCTTCGTACGCGCGAGCCATCAGCGCGGTGGGTACGAAACGCTCTCGCGGGACACGTCGGAAGGCATCGAGAACGCGGACGTCCCAGATGTCGCGGTTCGCCAACTGGGTTCGCACCATCAGTTCGCGTTGGGTGCTGAAGTCGGACTCCGATGCCATGGGATCACTCAGTCCGATACGGTCCAAGGCAGCCAGGCGTACGCCCGCGGACGCGTGAGAGACCTGATCGTCCGGTTCCATGCGAGGCTGGCGATGCCATCCAGCGGCGACGCGCTCGATCGCCTGAGTCCAAGCAAGCCGCCCATGTCCAAGCGTTCCAGCCATGTCGGCTTCGGCAGCGACTTGACGGTCATCAGGCGGTCCGCTCGGATCCCTGCCAGTTCCTTCGCGGAAGCAATCGCCTCGCTCATCCCGCCGAGCTCGTCGATCAGACCGCGCTCGACCGCCTGTTTGCCCGTCCAAACGCGCCCCTGCGCGACCTCGTGCACCTCGTCTCGGGTCATCTCTCTGCCCGCCGCGACGCGGTCGAGAAACTGCTCGTAGAGCGTGCCAACCTGCTCTTTCAGCACGTCGCGTCCCGCGTCCGTGAGCGGGGCGTACTCGCTGTACAGGTCCGAGTTGGCGCCGCGCTTCAGTGCGTGCTGATCGACGCCGATCCGGGACAGCAGCCGGTGGACTGACATGCGACCGGAGAAGACGCCGATCGATCCCGTCACGCTCGCGGGCTCGGCGATGATGCGGTCCGTCCCCGACGCCAGGTAGTACGCGCCCGAGCCCCCCATCCCACGGATCCGGGCGACGACGGGCTTGTGCTCGCGCGCGTCCTTCACGGCTCGCCACATGGTTTCCGATGCCGTCACCAGCCCGCCGCCGCTCTCAATGTCGAGTACAATCGCTCGGATATCCCCGTCGCTTCCGGCGTCGCGGATCGCGGAACTCACCGTGTCAGCGCCGACGAAGCGAGAGCCCGTCAGCGGATTGTAGATCGTCTCACCGTCGATCATCACGCCTTCGACGCGCACGATCGCAATGCCCGGAGGGGGCTGGGACCAGTCACGAGGAGCCTCGCTGATCACGCTGTAGTCGGGAGCCGTGACCCACTGCGCCCCGGCGAACCTCGCTCGAAGCGTCTTCTCCGCCTCGTCAGGCGTCGCCAGCCCATCGACCAGACGCGCGGACACCGCTCGGTTCCCCAGATACGGGCCCTCGTCGATGAGTCTCCGAACCGACTCGACCTCGACCCCACGGGCGTCGGCGATGCCTCGCGTCACCTGATCGTAGAGATCGTCCAGCAACTCGTTCATATTCGCGAGCACAGCGTCTGACGGCTCGTCGCGCGTGAACGGTTCGGTGCCGGATTTGTACTCGCCGATGCGCTCGAGCTGCGCGTCGACGCCGAAACGCTCCATCGCGTTCTTGTAGTAGAGCGTGTCCGCGTAGAGTCCGACCAGCTCGATCTCGCCGATGGGATCGAGAAGGATCGTGTCGGCGACTGTCGCGAGCCAGTAGCCCCCGGTTCCCGTGTGGCGGATGTAGGCGGCGGTCGAGACTCCCTTCGCGCGGAGTTCGTTGAGTTGCGCCCGGAACTCCTGCCAGCCGGCAAGGGGCATGCGCTCGCCGTCGAGCTTTACGATCACGGCGGATACGCGCGGATCGCGGCGGATACGCCAGTACGCGGTCTGCCACTGGTCGGGGGTCGTTACGACGGCATAGCGAGGTCGCGACACCACGTTCGCGGCGCGAGCGCGATGGAGCCTCAGGATACCCGCTTGGGCGACATGCTCTCCACCATCGAGGCGGGAGTGACTGCCGATCCCAAAGGTGTTGTAGTCGAACGCGACTCGCGCTTCGAACTGCCGGTCTCCGAACGCCGTGCCGGTCAGCCGTATGCCGCCGACCGGTTCGAGGGTGGCGCTGGCGAAGTACCGACGACGGTTCCATGCCGTTCGGAACGACTCGTCATCGGTCTTTCGCAGATCGAACGAGAGGGTGAGTCGGTTCGTGCCGGGACGCACGGCATAGCCGAAGTCGAAGGCGCGCTCCAGTCGGGAGCCGTCCAGCATCGGTCGGTTGACGTTGCGTGCGACGACACCGAGGGAGCTCCACCGTCGACGGAACAGTGCGCCGACATCCCAGATCACCAGGTCGTCGTGAAGCTCTCTCGCCTTGCCGCTGAACCCGCTGCGCAGCGCTCCCCAGTAGATGCCGCCGCCCAGGTGACTGCCGCCGGACAGCGTCGTCTTGCGGAACGACACTCGCTTCCCACCGATGATGTCGTGTCCGAACTCCAAGCCGATCCCACTGCCGTACAGCGACAAGAACAGCCCGTCGTCTTTGGCGAAATCGCCTTTCACGGTGCGGACGTAGGCGAAGTCAGGGCTCGGGTTCGCGTCGAGCGCGGCAGGATTGGCGACCGTCGCGAAAGCGCCGTCGACGCTGGCGACCGATTCGCGAGGTAAAAGAGTGGACAGGCGCGGCGCGCCGTCGAGGAACGGGGGAGACGCGCCGTGCACGGCTGTCGGCAGCCACGTGAGCAAGGCAGCGCACGCGGCTCTGACGACGACGCGGGAGGCGCGGTCGGCTCGAGGCATCAGTAGATCGATTCGATCACCGGGTCTCCGGAGAAGGCGCGGGCGTCGTGGAGGTCTCGGTCTTGGGCGTTGCCGGCAGGATCACGTAGATCTCTTCGTTAGGTCGGGCGTAGCCCTTCGCCCGCACCATGCGCTCCTGCGTCTGGCGATCCGTTCGGAGCTTGTGCACGTATTCGCGGGCGGCCTCCCGCTGGTGCGTGAGCCGCTCCAGCTCAGCTTCGCGAGCGGACTTGAGCGCCCGAGCCGCGCGGTAGGCGCGCACATCCCCAGCAAGACGGAAGCTCCACAACGCGAGAATCGCCAGCGAAACCGTAAGGACGACGACGTTTCGCCAGCGTGCCGACAGGCCCATGTGCCACAGCCTTCTTCGGAACCGATTGGGCAACCAACGCGACGATTATGGCGCAACGAGACGTCGATTCCAAGCCATGAACCGCGTCGCGCGACATCCACGGCAGACGGGTTCCCTAGCAATAACGGCGGAGCCCGAGCTCCTCGTTACCTGAATCAGCGCCCAAACGACGAGAGGCGGCTCGTCGAGCCGCCTCTCGTCTGTCGATGCTCGCATGCTGAGCTCGCGAGCCAGCTCTAGTGATGATGGTGAGCGTGACCATGACTCGCGGCGCCATCTGCCTTCTTCTCGGGAAGCTCAGCGATCGTCGCTTCCGTCGTCAGCACGAGACCCGCCACGCTGACTGCGTTCTGGAGCGCGACGCGCACCACCTTGGTCGGGTCGAGAATCCCGGCAGCCGGCAAATCTTCGTAACGACGCCTCGCGGCGTTGTATCCAAAGCCCCCGGAGCCGCCGGCGACCGTCGCCACGACAATGGACGGCTCATCGCCGGCATTGCGGGCGAGCTGTCGGAGCGGAGCCTCCAAAGAGCGCTCGATGATCCGCATGCCCGTGAGTAGGTCCTCACGCTGCCGGTCGCTCATCCTGGCGTCGCCCGCCGTGGTCTCGATCAGACTCGACACGGCGCCGCGAGCCCGAATCAGCGATACGCCCCCTCCGACGACCACGCCCTCCTCCACGGCTGCGCGGGTCGCGCTGAGCGCGTCTTCCACGCGAGCCTTGCGCTCCTTCATCTCGACTTCGGTGGCAGCGCCGACGTTGACCACCGCCACGCCTCCCGCGAGCTTGGCGAGCCGTTCCTGGAGCTTCTCACGGTCGTAGTCGGAGGTCGTCTCCTCGATCTGCTTGCGGATCTGCTGCTTCCGTCCCTCGATATCCTCGGATTTGCCCTTCCCGCGGATGACGGTCGTATTGTCCTTGTCTATGACGACGCGCTCCGCTTGGCCCAGCATTCCGAGGACGACGTTCTCCAGCCGGATACCCAGTTCCTCGGCGATCAACTGGCCTCCGGTCAACGTCGCCAGGTCCCGCAACATCTCCTTGCGCCGGTCGCCGAATCCGGGAGCCTTGACGGCACAGACCCGGAGGTTGCCTCGCAGCCGGTTCACGACGAGCGTCGAAAGCGCTTCTCCCTCGACATCCTCGGCGATGATGAGCAGCGGCCTGCCGACCTGAGCGATCTTCTCGAGAACCGGGAGCAGGTCGTTGAGCGCGCTCAGCTTCGACTGGTTGATCAGCAGGTAGGGGTTGTCCAGGACGCATTCGTTGCCGTCCTCGGTATTCACGAAGTAGCGTGAGATGAACCCCTTGTCGAACTGCATCCCCTCGACGACTTCGAGGGTCGTCTCGGCGGTCTTGCCCTCCTCGACCGTGATGACGCCCTCTGTGCCCACCTTCTCCAGCGCGTCGGCGATGTACCCGCCGATCGTCGCGTCGTGGTTCGAGGCGACCGTCGCAATCCGCTCGTAGTCCTCGCGGCCGTTCACAGGACGGCTCTGCCCCTTCAGCGATGCGACGACGGCTTCGCACGCCTTGTCGATGCCCCGCTTCAGGCTCATCGGATCCGCGCCTGCCGTGACGTTCTTGATCCCTTCCTGTAGGATCGCATACGCCATCGTCACGGCGCTGGTTGTGCCGTCGCCAGCGTCGTCGTTCGTCTTCGACGCGGCCGCCCGCAGTAGCTGGGCACCGATGTTCTCGTACTTGCCCGGAAGCTCGATCTCCTTGGCGACCGTGACGCCATCTTTGGTCACCGTTGGCGCGCCGTAGGACTTCTGCAGAACGACATTGCGGCCTCGAGGCCCGAGCGTCGTGCACACCGCGCGGCTCAGCGTTTCGGCGCCTTTCTTGATCCCAGCGCGCGCTTCGACATCGAACGCGATCTGCTTCGCCATACCGTTGACATCCTCCTGATACGCGCCCAGACAACGGCGGGCAACAGCCCGCCTGGACGGAACGCTCGCGACCTAGCCGACGATGGCGAGAATGTCCGACTCCCGCAGCACGAGGTACTCGGTTCCGTTGAGTTCGAACTCATTGCCGCCGTACTTGGCGAAGATAACGGTGTCGCCGACTTTGACGGACAGGGCGCGGCGTACGCCGTTCTCGTCCCGGCGTCCCGGACCCACCGCGATGACCTTCCCGAGCTGAGGCTGCTCTTTGGCGGTGTCCGGTACGATGATCGATCCGATGCGACTCTCCTCGACTTCCTGCCTCTCCACGCACACGTGATCGGAAAGCGGCTCCAGCGCCATGGTCGCTCGTCTCCTTGGTCCACAGTTGCCCATAGCCGATGCGAAATCGTCTTGCGCGTTAGCACTCGTGGGCAAAGAGTGCCAAACACGCTCCATGCTACCCGCCGGGAATCCGGCTTGTCAAGGCGATCCGCGCGACGGCAACTCCGTTGCGGCGAGCGCTCTGCCGAATTGGGGGATGCTAGCGGACGAACCTTGGCAGGCACCCGGCACGGCGCGACGGCTCAATGGGGGATCGCCCAGCGTGAAGGCAGCCAAGGCAATAGATCAGGATGAAGGCACGCCTTCGGACCCGACTCGCAACGCCCCCAACGCGTCGAGAACGCCCTGAAGATCGCTCTCCGGAAGCCGGCAAGATGAGCAATACAGTGGGTACAACGGCAACGAAGACATCACGATGCCCTCGACCGGATGGTTCTGACGGAGTGCAATCCACGAAGAGGGCCATCTCTCAGCATCGTGTCGGTCCACATCGGGGAAGGGAACCAGGACGCTCTCGCTCCCCGTCAAGGTGGGATCGGTCTGTATCCCGTAGCAGTCGAATCCGTAGTCTTCGAGTGTCCCGAGCGTGGAGAAAGCTGACTCGTTGAAGCCTCCAGGATGGTGCGCGTGGCCGACTTCGATGAGAACGCACGCCGTTTCCTTCGACCTCAGGAGGTCTGCCGCGCCGACGACGACCGCCGCCTCGAACCCTTCGACATCGATCTTGAAGACAATCGGCGGTCTGATATCCCGAGCGGAGAACATGCCGTCGAGTCGTCGCACTTCGACGGTCTCAAAGCCTTGTTCGTCCGCCTGACCCAAATCCCAGCCTCGCACGAAGGAGGCGCCGGTGCTATATCGGGACAGCAGCTCCTCGGAGTTCCTGTCGCCCAAGCCGATGCGATATGGCAGGATGACGCGATCCTTGCCGTTCCAGCCGATGTTGTGCTGTAGACAGCGAAAGTTGTCCTCCAACGGCTCGAACGCGATAACCTGGACGGGACGGGGCGAGTTGCAGGCGACCAAGAGGCTGAAATAGCCGATATTGGCGCCGATGTCGAAGAACGTGCCGCCGGCGTTTGTCGTCACCAGCACCAGGAACGTCTCCATCGGTTCGTAGGTCCGGATGTCGCCGTACCCGAGCAGTGCGAGCATAATGGCGTTGTGAGCCGGGCCCGAAAGGGCAAACCCGAACGGCGACTGGACCTGGGCGAGGGGCCACACGAGCGCCGAGGTCGCTTTGGTGACCACGCCAGCTCCGGCGGGATTCGCCAGCAGTTCGCGGTAGATACTACGCAGCAACGACAGACGCGGCATGTGAAACTTCCTCAAATGCAGCAGCCATCGGCATCGACTGTGAAATCAACGAGGACGGTTCGTCCGCGCGCACGTCAACGCGAGCAATGTCTGAGATGATACATCCGCGACCGACCGTCGTCACACGGTCGCGGAAGGCAGATCGACGAGCCCGCTTTGAGATCGCTGTGAGAGGCTTCCATGCAGAGGATTCAGTCAGGCGCGTACCTCGCGGAGGACTTCGCGGGCGGGCTCGACCCCGACCGCTGGCAGATCGTCCCCGACATGCCGAAGCTCGCAGCGGAGGCAACCGACCAATGCCTCCGACTGCACGGTGTGTCCACTCGGTCGACGGATGTGTCCGTATCGGTCACGTCGCGGCGCTGGTACCCCGCGACGGTGTCGCTGGTTGCCGAGATGCGCGTTCCGATGGACCTGGGACAGCCCGGATCGTTCGGCGTGGGCATACAGCTTCGCGGCATCGGCGCGCCGGGATCGCCTGAGCCGCCATCGGGGTCGCGCGAAGGTTCGCGCGTCGTATTCGGAAAGCACATGGGCAGCGAGGGCTGGTATCAGGACTCGCCCGCTGCTCCGCTTCGGACTGCGCCGTCGGTCTCCGTCATACCCCCTGCTGGCGACGAGTCGTCCGTCTTCCGCACCGTAAGAGTGGCGTTCAGCCGATGGCAGGACGTCGTCGAAACGCATGTGCTGCACGGGGCGGAATGGATATGGGTCGGCGAAGCGCGGTCCCGGCGCGATGCCATGCGCGCCGCACTGACCGCGAAGGCATCTGGTGTCGGCGTTGCGGTCGATGTCCGGTTCAGAAACGTGCGCATCTACGCTGCCCATGACCCGGTGCGCGTTCTCGTCGGGTCGGGAGACGCGATGAGGGACTCTGTCGTCGTGCTTTCATCGCCAGACGGCAACGAAGCATTGGCAGAAGCGAGGGTCGGTTCCGACGGCGCGGCGTTGCTGATGCTGCCGGAAGACGCCGTGTTCCCCATGTCCGGGACTCTGAGCGTGTGCATCCGAGGCCGCGCTCTCGATCAGCGGCGTATCGAGGCGAGCGGCGTCGAGGGCATCTATCCAGGCGATGTGTACAGCGCGATGGTTCCGCTGTTCCACATCTGAACCGAATCTGAAACGAGCCCATGACGTGGACGAGAGAACGCGCTACTGTCCTGAGTTGGGAAAGTTCCCACACAGCCAACGGAGGGAGCCGTCCAATGCAGACACGAGCCATCGATTTCGTTGTGTACGCCGTGTCAGACGTGGGCAAGGCGATCTCGTTCTACCGGGACACGCTGGGAATGCCGTTGGATACCGTCGTGGAGGGCGCGTGGGCGGAGTTCTCGCTCGTGCCGGTGACCCTGGCTCTCGTGGGTCCACCGTGGGCGGAAGCACCACGACGCGGCGACCGTGGGGGAGCGACGGTGGCGCTCGCCGTGGATGATGTCACGCGGGCGGTCACAGAGCTGCGAGCGAAGGGCGTCCAGGTTTTCGTCGAGCCGATGGAGACCTCCGTCTGCCACATGGCGATGATTGCGGACCCGGATGGAAACCGGATCTGGCTCCACCAGCGCAAAGATGGCACATGCGGTTAGCCAGTGAAGGCTCTGCGGCCGATCTTGCCAGTGTTCCTCGGTGGACCCAGCTAGACAGGACAGTGCCGTGGCAAAGCAGGCTGTGCGCGTCGATCGTGTCAGCACCGGCGTGTTCTGGGTAGAGATCCCGGACGCCGACTTGCGGATTGTCTGCGGTTGCCCTGCCGACAGCGTGAAGCACCTCATCAAGCACGGCTTCATCCGCGAGATCGAACAGGACGGCGTCCGCTTCGAGACGGGCCCCAATGCCATCCTGCTGTCCGACGAAATGGTCCAGAACGGAGATTTCGCGAACCTGGCGGAGTTCCCGGTGCTTCAGATGCTCTACCGCCAGGGGATGCTGATTCCCAAGCACCCGAACAACACGGGCACCAAGCCGCTCCTGATCGGGCTCTCGCAGCAGGTCCGCGCTCAGCTCCAGTACATCTACCGAGGCAACTACGGGCTCGTATCGGAGCAGGAACTGGCGGACGCCGGCATGGTCGGAGACGCGGCTTCGGATTTCATGCGCCTCAAGCTCAAGTTCGCGTTCGGACAGATTCGAGCATCCAACGAGTTGCTGGACACCCTGATCGTCCGCGAGGACCCGGTAGAAATCCGCGGAGGCGTGACCATTCGGCGCACCGCCGCGAACGTGTTCGAGCTGCGCTACAAATCCGAATCGGTCACGGTAGACCTGAACCTCGGTCCCGACGAGCGGTACGAGTGCCCATATTCATTGGGATTTCAAAGCATCGATCTCCCGTACTTCGGCGTCGTCCATTCGGGCGAGGGGGACGGATGGGATATCCACCGCCCGGCGGTTTCGAGCATCGTCGTGTTCCAGGGTCGCATCTACTTGATCGATGCGGGACCGAACCTGATCCACAACCTGAACTCGTTGGGGATCGGCGTACCACAGATATCGGGGATCTTCCACACTCACGCGCATGACGATCATTTCGCAGGGATCGCCACGCTCGTTCGTGCCGGGCACCGCATCCCCTACTACGCCGCGCGCGTCGTGAGAGCGTCCGTCCAGAAGAAACTCGCTGCCCTCCTCGGGTTCGACGAGGACCAGTTCTCGCACTACCTCGATCCTCACGATCTGAAGCTCGACGTCTGGAACGACGTGGACGGGCTCGAAGTCATGCCGGAGCTATCGCCGCATCCCGTGGCTTCCACGGTTTTCACGTTCCGTGCCATGGCTGACGGAGGATACCGAACCTACGCCCACATGAGCGACATCGTCTCTCTGGACTTGCTGCGGAGTTGGGCTGACGGCGAGAACCCCGCAGTGACGTCAAGCTACGTGGAAAGCGTCCGTGAGACCTACCTCCGCCCTGCGGATGTGAAGAAGATCGACATCGGCGGAGGCTTCATCCACGGCATGGCGAACGACTTCAAGGACGACAGGTCCGACAAGATCGTGCTGGCGCATATCGCACGACCTCTCACGCCCGACGAACGCAGCATTGGCGCCAGCGTTCACCACGGAACCACGGACGTGTTGATACCAGCACGTGTGGACTACTGGCGAGTCGCGGCTGAGCGGTGGCTGCAGCATGCGATGCCGTCTACCGCCGAGCACGACCTCGCCATGCTATTGAACAGCGAGATCGTGACCTTCAGCCCGGGCTCTGTCGTGCTGGAGCCTGACACAGAGCCCGACCGTGTCTATCTGCTCCTGTCCGGCACGATCGAACGACGTGCCGAGACGGGCCACTCGCGCTCCTTGATGCCAGCCGGCGGCCTGGTCGGTCAGTTGCCGCTCTTGACCGGATCTGCCCAGCCTTTCCAGTACAGGGCTCTCTCCTATGTGAAAGCGCTCGAGATGCCGGCATCTCTCTATCAGGAGGCGGTTGGCAGAAACCAACTGGGTGACAGGCTGGCGCGCACCGAGTCGATGAAGAGCCGATTGAGGTCGCTCGGTCTGTTCGCTGAAGCCATATCGGAGCCCGTTCTCAGTCGGGTCGCCGAAATATGCGATGTTCGGCTCTACGAAGAAGGCGACTCGGTTCTGTCTCGTGACACCGCGTGCCTCGAGGTCGTGCTGAGCGGCGCGGTCGAATGCAGCGCCGGTGGCGAAGTCATTGAGCTCCTGGGCCCCGGTTCGTTCTATGGCGAGGAGAGCGCCGTCTTCGGTGTGCCACGTCTGCTGCGCATGCGAGCGCTCGAACGCTCGGAAGTATGCCGAATCCCCGGCGTCGCCATCGAGGACATCCCCGTGGTTCGGTGGAAGCTGCTCGAGTCGTATCTCGCGAGGACGTCGCGGCTCATCCACACCGACGATACATCGAAGGCGTTCACCTGGCGCGACGAGTTCAGCGTCGGCAATGGGAGGATGGATACCCACCACCAGCGGCTCTTCGAGATCGCCAACAGCATCGCCCACGCCATCGAGTCGCACGGCGATCGCAGCGTCCTGGTCGAGGTGGCGAACTCGCTGGTCGCGTACACCAAGTATCACTTCGCCGCCGAAGAGGAACTGATGGGATCGTACGCGTACGGCGGCAAAGCGCAGCACGCCGCGATCCACCGACAATTGGAAGCCGACGCTGCCGACCTGCGCGACGACCTTCGGCACGGCAAAGAGATCACGGCAAAGGACGTCGCCGAGTTTCTCGAGCGGTGGCTGATCCGTCATATCCTCGAACACGATCTTCGGTACGGAGCCTACCTCAACGCCCTAGGCGTGTACTGACCGTATCGCGGTAGCCTCGTACTGCGATGGGTTCAGGTTCCTGCGCATCGGTGAACCAAACCGCTTGGGTGTGACAGTCTCTCGCTGTATACTAGGCTCTGCGCTTCACACGTTCGTGTGGGAGACGCTCCAGCGCGCGAGAGCGGCGCGAGAGCCGACCACAAGCCTTCGGTGAGGGCTCTTCGTGGGTGCCGGAACGGTCATCCGATGGGGCAAGAGTGCATCCATCTGGGCAAGGGAGCCGACTTCATGAGAAAGCACCGCCGTAGTCTGTCCGTCGTCGCCTTGTTGGCGGTCGCATCGGTAGCATCCGTGATCGTGTGGCTCAACCAGAGCTCCGCCCAGAACCGGTATGAGCTCGTAACGTCCTACATCGCCACGCTCAACGAGATACTGGTCAAGACCGACAGCAACTTCTACAAGGAGGTCGATGACCAGAAGATGCTGGAAGGGGCGATTCGAGGGGCGGTTTCCGCCCTCAACGATCCGTACTCCTTCTACCAGAGCCCGGAGGAGCAGCAGAGGGAGCGCGAAGACCTGTTCCAGGCGAAGTTCGGTGGACTGGGAATCCGCATCTACCCGGAACAGCGAGGCGACTTCGCCGTCGTCAAAGTATCGACGCCGCTCCGCAACTCACCAGCCATACGTGCCGGTCTCCAGCCAGGCGACATCATCGTCAAGGTGGACGGTGAGTCGGTCATCCTCGGCGGCGACCGAGGTTTGACACTGAACGATGTCGTCGGCAAGCTCCGTGGAGCTGTCGGCGAGCCCGTCACCGTCACGATCGAGCGCCGGAACCGCAACGAGCCGTTCGACGTGACGCTCGTGCGCGAGGAGATCAAGCTGGAGAGCGTCGAGTGGACGGTCGTGGAACCGGGGATCGTCTATGTATCGGTCGACAGCTTCACCAACTCGACGATGGACGAGTTCACCGAAGCCCTCCGCGAATCGGCGAAGGAGGGTCCGATCCGCTCACTGCTGATCGACGTACGCGGCAACCGAGGAGGGCTCCTGACCGCCGCCAAGGAGATGTCCGACGCGTTCCTCGGCGACGGCATCATCGTGTCGACACAGGGCAGGCGGTCGGAGTTCAACCACGTCTACAAAGCCGACAACGAGCGCTTGGTGTCGGATGACACGACCGTGGTCGTCCTGGTGAACGGGATGAGCGCCAGCGGCTCCGAGATTCTTGCCGGGGCGATCAAAGACCGAAAGCGCGGCATTCTGGTCGGCACGAAGACGTTCGGCAAGGGCGTGGTGCAACAGCGCTTCGAGCTCAAGAACGGCGGGGCTGTGTCGCTGACGATCTCCGCGTACTACACGCCGGGCGGGACGTCCATCGACGGATCGGGCATCGAACCGAACGTCGCCGTCGAACCGGAGATCCTCAGCGACGAACAGGCGTTCATTCGCGAGAAGATCCGCGAGAAGAAGATCATCGAGAACTTCGTGCTCGAGCACATCCGCACCTACGAACGCGAGCGCGGGAGCACGCCGACCGACTTCGCGCCGCTAGGGGCTCGCCTCTCCGAACTGACGCCAGCTCTCGAAGAGAACCATCTGGCGCTCGATCCCCGCTACGTCCGACTCGAGGCGCGAGGGGTCTTCGACCTGAACGTCGGCAACGACCGTCTGATCGACTTGGAGAACGACCGTCAGCTTACAGAAGCGCTGCACATCGTCAAGGATGTGGGCGTCGCCAACGTGCTGAACGGTTCCTACAAGGCGGCTACACCGAGCACGACTGCGACGAACTGACCTGCAATCGCCGACGGCGGCACATGCGCGGGCGGACGCCCGGAGGTCTGGCAACCGGTTGGGCACGACTCCACGGGAGAAGACGTCCCATGGCGACGACGGATACGGAGACGGCAACACCCGATGCAGCGTTCAGCGGAAGGTCCGAGCCCCCTGACGGCGAGATGTCGCTGTGGTTCCGCCAACCCGCGTCGATCTGGGATCACGCGCTACCCATCGGGAACGGTCGATTCGGCGCGATGGTCTTCGGCGGCGTGCCCCAGGAACGCCTCCAGTTCAACGAGGACACGCTCTGGTCGGGAGGGCCCCGCGACACGACGAACCCCCGCGCGCTCCGCTACCTGCCGCTCATTCGCCAACTGCTCAACGAGGGACAGATCGCGCGGGCGACGCGCCTCGCTGAACGCCACATGATGGGCGAGCCGATGCGCGTCAAGCCCTACCAGTCGCTCGCCGACGTCTGGATCGACTTCGACCACACGGAGGTCGAGGACTACCGACGCGAGCTCGACCTGGCGACGGGCATCTGTCGGGTGCAGTACCGCGTCGGCGAAGTGCTCTTCACGCGCGAGTACTTCGCGTCGGCACCGGATCAGGTTGTCGTCGTCCGGCTGACAGCATCGGAACCGGGCGCGCTGACCTTCAACCTTCGGATGACGCGCGAGCAGGACGCCGGAACCGAGCCTGTCGTGAACCCCCACTTCCTGACGTTGGCCGGTCGATGCGACGGGGGAGACGGCATCGCGTTCCGACTGCAGGCACACGTGCTGCCCCATGGCGGGAGCCTCAACGCAGACGACGACGGACTTCGCATCGATGGAGCCACTTCGGTGGCGCTTCGCTTCGCGGGCGCGACTTCATACCGGGGTCGCGATGAGCGCGCGTGGACCGATTCCTGGATCAGCAGCGCCGCCCTGCGTTCGTTCGACGAGCTCCGGGAACGGCACGTCGCCGATCATCGCGCGCTGTTCGACCGCGTGAGCCTCGACCTCGGCGATCCCGCGCCCGAGCTGCCAACGGACGAGCGGCTCCAGCGCGTCCGCGACGGCGCAGAGGACCCCCGGCTCGTCGCCCAGTACTTCCAGTTCGGGCGGTATCTGCTCATCGGCTCGTCGCGCCCCGGCACGCAGCCCGCGAACCTGCAGGGCATCTGGGCGCACGGGATGAACCCGCCGTGGAACAGCGACTACCACCTCAACATCAACATCCAGATGAACTACTGGCACGCGGAGGTCGCCAACCTGGCTGAGCTCCACACGCCTCTGTTCGACCTGCTGGATTCGCTGCGCCCGTCAGGCAGGAAGACGGCGCGAGTCCACTACGGATGCCGGGGGTTCGTCGCTCACCATCTCACGGACGCGTGGGGCTTCACGACCCCCGCTGACGGCGCGTCGTGGGGGCTCTGGCAGATGGGAGCCGCCTGGACGTGCCAGCACCTTTGGGAGCACTACGCCTTCTCACTCGACGAGGCGTTCCTGCGCGAGCGCGCCTACCCGATCCTCAGAGAAGCGTGCGAGTTCTTCCTCGACTTCCTGGTGGAACACGAGTCCGGGTTATTCGTGTCGGGGCCCTCGTCGTCGCCGGAGAACGCCTATCGATTGCCTGACGGCACTTCCGGCGGGCTGTGCCTGAGTCCGTCGATGGACTCGCAGATACTCCACGATCTCTTCTCGAACACGATCCGGGCGTCCGAAGTCCTCGACACGGACGCGTCGTTCCGGGCGAAGCTGGCGGCGACGCTCGACCGTCTGCCCAAACCGCGCATCGGCAAGCACGGGCAGCTACAGGAGTGGATGGAGGACTACGACGAGCGAGAGCCCGGGCACCGGCACATGTCCCATCTCTTTGCGCTCCATCCCGGATCGCAAATCACACTAAGACGCACACCCGAGCTCGCAAAGGCGGCGCGTCGGGTTCTCGAACGGCGGCTCGCCCACGGGGGCGGGCACACCGGTTGGAGCCGCGCGTGGATCGTCAGCTTCTGGGCGCGGCTCGAAGACGCCGAGTCCGCCTACGAGCACCTGCTCGCTCTGCTTCGCAAGTCCACGACGGACAACCTGTTCGACATGCATCCGCCGTTCCAGATCGACGGGAACTTCGGCGGAACCGCCGGCATCGCGGAGATGCTGCTGCAAAGCCACGCCGGCGAGATCCATCTGCTGCCCGCGTTGCCCAAGGCGTGGGAATCCGGTAGCGCTTGTGGCATGCGGGCGCGTGGCGCAGTCGAAGTCGATATCCAATGGTCGGACGGACGCCTGGCGCTCGCGGAGATACGTCCCTCGCGAGACGGCGAATGCCGCGTCCGAGTCGCAGGCGGAGCCGGTGTCGAATCGGGCGGCGTGTCGGTGGCAACCGAAACCCCCGACGACGACCTGATCGTTTTCCGAGGAGAGGCGGGACGCGCCTATCGCTTGGTTCCACGGTGAGGACGGGAAGTTTGAGCCACATGACGAACGAGGAGTTGTCTACCCAGCTCCGTGACCTCGCGAATCTGATGGTTATCGCAGGCGAGGACGAGTTCAAGGCGAACCGATACGCTCGTGTCGCGGAGACGGTC
>Ga0194120_10005753_pt1 | contig 17997 bp, 18 predicted proteins | sample TA2MahCa65mmetaG_FD_148642 | JGI IMG/M metagenome (GOLD analysis project Ga0194120, IMG submission 148642) | Freshwater microbial communities from Lake Tanganyika, Tanzania - TA2015019 Mahale Deep Cast 65m | ecosystem: Environmental > Aquatic > Freshwater > Lake | place: Tanzania: Lake...
CCTCTCATTGGCGGTGAGTCTGCCCACAATGCTCGCGGGGTTCGCCCGTTACAGTCGTGACCGCAGCTTCTTGACCCTTGGACGGAACAGGGCCTTCGCGCTCGTCATGGCGGCCGGGTCGATCGTCGGGAGTTTCGTCGGAGGCTGGTTGCTCGCCATCGTCCCGAGCGCGCTTCTGCTTCCCGCCCTCGCCGCGATCCTGCTCGTCTCCGCCGCGAAGGTCTGGCGGCACAGCTGATCTCGTCCCAAAAGAACCAAACACATTTTCTTTAGGCGCGCCCGGCGAGATGGGCGACGACGACGTGTCGTCGCCGGTTCTCGCTCTCCTTGTCGATCAATCAATACAATGACGCCGGATGGTGCCATGCCGCCGATAGTAATAACAACGGCGCCGACTGCGGACGACGGTCTTCTCGACTCTCGCGCCCACCATGTCATCGGGCGTGGCGACCGCCTCTGACAGCGCTTCGCGCCTTCCGCTGTCGGCCGCGGCGCCCCGCAAGGGATTGAAGAAAGCGCGCGACGGAGACGTCGACAAGCCTGCCGCCCCGCCAACAGACGCGAACAGCAAGCGCAAGAACATCCGCCTTTCCATGATCTCCTCCTCCAACTTCTTGTTTTCGCGTCGCCCGCTTCGACACGGTCTTCAATTGGAATATTTCAAAGCGACTCTGTCAACTCGACCGAACAACACCCAACGAGACGGCTCTGGTCCGCGGCTCGGCCTCGGAATGGGGGCCTCGGCGTCCAATATTGCAAAGCACGAATTCGCCACTAACGTGTCTCGTTCAACGAGGCCGACGCAACCGCATTGACGTTTATCAATGAAGGAGGCTGAACCATTGAGGCTTTTTGGGAGAGACGGCCAACCTGCGCCGACGGACAAAGGCTCGCAATATGATACGCTGAAGGATTTCACGTTGCGAGCGACCGTCGTTTTGCTGATCTGCGTTGGCGCTGTCGTGCTGTGGCGGCTCACGGAGGCGATAATGGCGTCCTTCGCGTCCGTGGTGATTGCTGTGGCCTGGCGCGGCGCCGCGCGACCTATCGCAGAACGATGCAAAATCTCGACTCCGCTCTCTCTGCTCGCGGTCGCGATCATCGTTATTGGTTGCGCCGGCTTGGCGACCATGCTCTTCGGGAGCCATCTCCTCAAGCAATACGATGATCTCGCGCGAGACATTCCAGCGGCCGTCGCCGTCATCAAGGAAGGCGTCGAAGCCCATCCTTGGGGGCGTTTCCTCGAGCACTTCGTCGCAGGCGTCGACCTCTCGAAAGCAACGGCGCCGATCGCCATGCATATCGCGTCGCTTATCGGCTCTCTGGGCCATGTGCTGGGATATACGGCCTTTATTTTGCTGGGTGGCGCCTATCTCGCAGTTGATCCCGATCGTTACGTCGACGGGGTGATCGCCATTGCGCCTGAGAACCGCAGAAACGACGTCGCCCGATTCTTCGAACGATCGGGAGCGAAGCTTCGACGATGGCTGTCCGTGCAACTTTATGTCGTCGCGCTCAACGCAGGCATGGCGGGCGCGGGACTTTGGCTCAGCGGCGTCGATGCGCCTTTCGCGCTTGCGACAATCAGCGGCGCTTTGGCGTTCATCCCCTATTTTGGATCGATCGTCGCAATGTTCGTCGGCGCGCTGGCCGCGCTGCCCCAAGGTCTGTCGTTCGCCTTTCTCGCCGCTGGCACGATTGGAGCCGCTAGTTTCATCGAGGGCTATTTGATTACGCCCTATCTTCAGAGCGAGGCGCTGGTTTTGCCGCCGGTGACCCTTCTCTTCTTCATGCTGGCCTTGGGAACGCTGTTTGGGGTTATGGGCGTCGTTCTCTCCGTTCCAGCCACGGTCGTGCTGGCGTCCGCCTTCGAAGTGCTGACGGAGAAAAAGAGCTAAGCTATTTCGTCATTCGCTCACCCAAGCGAGGATCAAGGCGCGTGATGGATATGACTGGATGCGAACAAATTGACGAAACGTCTAATCTCGGGCGGCGTCCGCGCGTCAGAATCCCTAATTCGTTGTATCACATAACGTATAATGCTTGGCGAAGAGAAGAGGCGCGATGCAATCGGATCAGCAACGTTCCGCGACATTGGAGATCGTGACTCTCGACGGGATGCAGGCCCTGCTGGAGAGTCTGCGCCGTCGCGGCTTCCGCACGATCGGCCCGACCATGCGCGATCAGGCGATTGTCTATGACGACATCGAGTCGATCGACGATTTGCCGCGTGGATGGACGGACGAGCAGGATGGCGGTCGCTATCGTTTGCTGCGGCGGGATGACGACGCCTTGTTCGGCTACGCCGTCGGTCCTCATTCCTGGAAGTGCTATCTGCATCCGCCGCGATTGCGACTGTGGCGCGCGCGGCGAGAGGGGCATGACGTGCAGCTCGAGTGGGACGCGACGCCGGCCGAACGTCTCGCCTTCATCGGCGTGCGCGCTTGCGAGCTGCGCGCAATCGCCATTCAGGACCGGGTGTTTCTCGACGGGCCTTATCGCGATCCGCATTATGAGGCGCGCCGCGAAAACGTTTTCATCGTCGCCGTCAACTGCGGCAAGGCCGGAGGGACGTGTTTCTGCGCCTCGATGAACGCCGGGCCGAAGGTTAGCCAAGGTTTCGATCTGGCGATCACCGAACTCATCGGCGGCGGCGAGCCCGCCTTTCTGGTTGAAGCGGGCTCGAAAGCGGGCCATGAGATTCTCAACGACATCCCGCATCGCCCCACGACGAAGGCCGAAATCGATGCCGCTGAAGCGATCGTCGCGCAGACCGCCGCCAGCATGGGCCGGGAAATGCGATCGGACGGTCTTCGCGACCTCCTCATGAACAACCTGGAGCATCCCCGCTGGGACGATGTGGCGTCCCGCTGCCTCTCCTGCGCCAATTGCACCATGGTCTGCCCGACCTGCTTTTGCACAAGCGTCGAAGACGCAAGCGATCTCGACGGCGCGAGCGCCGAGCGGTGGCGGCGGTGGGACTCCTGCTTCACTATGGATTTTTCATACATCCACGGCGGCAGCGTGCGCGCCAGCGCGCGCTCGCGCTATCGCCAATGGATGACTCACAAGCTCGCGACTTGGATCGATCAGTTCAGCTCCTCGGGCTGCGTCGGCTGCGGCCGCTGCATCACCTGGTGCCCGGTCGGCATCGATATCACCGAGGAAACGCGCGCGATCCGCGCAACCGGCGCCACTACGGGAGAGTCTTCATGAAGGACATCGAAGAGCTCCTCCATCAGCAACCCTTCGCGCAAGGGCTCGAAGGCGCCGTCGTTGCGCTCGTTGCGGGCTGCGCTCGCAACGCCGTGTTCCAACCGGGCGACTATCTCCTCCGCGAAGGCGCCGCAGCCGATTGCTTCTATCTCATCCGGCACGGCACCGTCGCGCTCGAAACCTTCGTCCCCGGCCGCGGCGCCGTCGCCTTTCTCACGGTCAAGGCCGGCGAGATTCTCGGCGCCGATTGGCTGGTTCCGCCGTACCGGTCGTCGTTCGACGCCAGGGCCGTCGAGCTCACTCGCGCCATCGCCTTCGACGGCAAATGCCTGCGCGGCAAATGCGAGGCGGACCATCATGTCGGCTACGAGATGATGAAGCGCTTCATACCGCCGCTCGTTCAGCGGCTGCGAATGGCGCGCTTGCAGAGCCTGGAAACATAGGATGGCGGGACTCGGAGACATCGGCGCCGCGACCTCGCGCCCCGATCCGATGGCGCCGCGATTCCTGACCGTGCGCCGCCGCATTCGCGAAACCGCGGATGTGGCGACGCTCGATATCGCGCTCGACGACGCCGATGCGGAGAGGCTCGCTTGCCGTCCCGGCCAGTTCAACATGCTCTACGCTTTCGGGGTCGGCGAAATTCCCGTGAGCGTCAGCGGCGACACGTCAATCGGCGATCGCGTCACGCATACGATCCGCGCCGTCGGCGCAGTGAGCAAGGCGCTTGTGAACCTTAAGTCCGGCGACGCAATCGGCTTGCGCGGGCCCTTCGGCAGCAGCTGGCCAGTCGAAGAGGCGACGGGCTGCGACGTTCTCATCGTCGCAGGCGGCATTGGTCTCGTTCCGCTGCGCCCGGTTGTCTATCATCTCTTGCGGCGGCGCGTGGACTATGGGCGGGTGTCGCTGCTGTGTGGAGCGCGCACCCTCGACGACTTGCTGTTTCGCAAAGAGCTTGACGCCTGGCGGCGTACGCCTGATTTCCAGCTTCGCGTGTCGCTCGACCGCGCCGATCGACGCTGGAGCGGCGACGTCGGCTACGTCACCGGGCTGCTGCCCAAGGCGCGCGTCGATTCCGCGGAGACCGTCGCAATGGTTTGCGGCCCCGAAATTATGATCCGTGCGACCGCGCAGGCGCTCGAAGACATGGGCGTTTCTGCGACGCGCATATTTGTTTCTCTGGAACGCAACATGAAGTGCGCGGTTGGCTTTTGCGGCCATTGTCAGTTTGGCCCGCATTTTCTGTGCAAGGACGGACCAGTCTATCGCTACGACCGCATTCGCGATTTTCTGGCGATACGGGAGCTCTGACATGCGCAAGCCGCGCCGATGGACGACTTCGAGTTTTTGGGGCGAATGATCCTGCATCTGCTCTTACGAGCGTTCACGAGCACTCGCTAACCTCGCCCCTCTTCGGCCATAGCATTGACCGCAGCAGTCAAAAGTTTGGTCAAAGCGACCTCCTTTCCTCTGATCTCGCCGATATGGGATAAGAGGCCCAGCGGCTATTGCGCGCACCTTCCCAAAATCAGGCGTTCTGAGAGAAGCGCTTCGACTCCATTCGTCATTGTGCCGTAATCCCAATCGCTGCGGAACCTTCGAGGCCTCCGAACGTCTCTCAAAAACAACCGTTTTTGAGAGACTTCTCGTTATTGTTGGGTGCATCGCTGATGAGACTAGCTTAGCGGTGACACATCGAGGCCATTGAGAGAGCTAATCCCCGAGACCAGATTTCATTTCCAGCTCACTTTCCGATGTGGCTTTTTGAACGAACGTCGATAGTTCCTCGACCTGCTCCGTCAGCGATTCGAATTGGTCCCGCACGTGATTTACCACGACATCGACGAATTCCTGCGGCGTCTTCACCTTCGACAATCTCTCGGCGCATTTGAAAACGGCGCTGATGTTGATGGCGCTGAATTCCATGAGTTTCGCATTGTATGCCTGAGCGGTTTGCATGGACGCAAAAAATGGATTCTTAGTCGGCTCGAGCGTTTCCCCCGTCATGTCTGTCGTCCTTGTTGCTGGCTGTTTCCACTTGTAACGCTCCGATTATGGCATCGGTGTCCGCCCATATCGAAGAACTTGACGCCATCTCCGATCTGCTCGCTTCGGCCCTTGCCTTTTCAAAAACGAACAACGCCTAACCATATTCCGCGTCGGAATGTCTCGCCTGGTCGGCCCCCACAGAATGGTCCGAAGCGAATGTTAGTTCATGACGGGCCACTCCCGCAATGCGAGCATGGCCGGCGGAGCTGATAGAAGTTGCATAGCCGGCCACGCGACGAAAGAGCGCGTCGCTCAGCCCCGCAGCAATTCCTTCGCGCCGTCCGCCACGAATTGCACCGCAAGCGCCGCGAGCAGCACGCCGAGCACTTTCGAGAGCACTATATTCGCGGTGGCGCCGAAGACGCGTTCGACGGCGCTCGCCATGCAGCACACGACGTAACAAATGAGAATCACGGCGGCGATCGCGATCAAGAGCGTTGCGAGCCGCGCCGGATCGCCATCCGCCTTGCCTGCGAGCAGCAGCGTTGCGGTGATCGCGCCCGGTCCGGCCATCAGCGGGATCGCGAGCGGGAAGGCGGCGAGATGCCGTCCATTCTCTTCCGCCGCCTGCGCGGCGGCGTGGGCCTCGCGGCGGACGCGCACGCCAATCACCATTTCGGACGCGATCGAAAACAGCAGCAATCCGCCGGCGACGCGGAAGGCCGGAAGCGAAATCGACAACGCGTCGATCAGCCGCTCGCCGACAAGCGCCGCGCCAAACAGGATGGCGAGCGCGTAGAAACAGGCGCGCGCCGCGATCCCCGCGCGCGCTCGCGCGCCGTGCCCCGCAGTGACCGCGAGAAAGATCGGCGCGAGTCCCAGCGGCTCGACGATGACGAGCAACATCACGAAATCAGCCGCCAAATCGCCAAGTTCGGCTGCGGCGAGAAACTCCATTGCACGTCCTATCGCGGTGATCCTGACGGTTAAGTATGCCCGAACCCGCGCATGGTGCAATAAACCTTCGCTGCGTCTCGAATTTCGCGAGGAATATTGGTGCTCGGCTTGTCGTGGGACCGTTAATTATGGAATGGCCCGCCCCTCCGACCGGCGTTGTAGTTTCGCCGGAGGCTCAACTGGAGGGAAGGATCATGAAGACGAAGATTTCCGTGCTCGGCATTGATATCGGCAAGAATCTTTGCAGCCTGGTGGGCCTCGACGCATCCGGCGCCGTGGTTTTACGTCGTCGCGCGAAGAGGGAAACGCTTGTTGGTTTGGCGGCGCAGTTGCCGCCCTGTATTGTCGCGATGGAAGCGTGTTACGGCGCGCATCATCTTGGCCGGCTATTCGCGACGCATGGTCACGAGGTCCGCCTGATGTCTCCCGAATATGTTCGCCCGTACGTCAAGGCGCAAAAGAACGATGACCGCGACGCGGAGGCTATCGCAGAGGCGGGGACGCGTCCGACGATGCGCTTTGTCGAGTTGAAGACGCAGGATCAGCTCGACATACAAACGCTACACCGTTCGCGCGACCGCTTGATCGGCGAACGGACGGCGCTGATCAATCAGGCGCGGGCGATTCTTCTCGAGCGCGGGATTGTTGTTCCCAAGGGCAAGCGTCATCTCGAGGAAAGGCTCGGCGTTCTGCTGGACGAACCGGACGAGCAAGAGCTCAGCGGAAGAATGCGCCGGCTCATCGCCGACGTTCGCGTGCAATGGCGAGAATTGGACAAGCGGATCGCCGCATTCGATGCGGAGTTTGCGGCCTTTGCGAAAGAGAATGAGGACGCGCGCCAGTTGACGACGATTCCAGGCGTCGGCGCATTGATCGCTTCGGCTCTGATCGCGGCGATTGGAAAAGCAGAGACATTCAAACATGGGCGCGATCTCGCGGCGTGGCTGGGCCTTGTTCCAAGGCAAGCGACAACCGGCGGAAAGCCCAAATTGCTCGGGATCAGCAAACGTGGGAACGCCTATTTGCGTAAACAACTGATCCACGGGGCGCGCGCCGCGTTGCCTCATGTCGCCGAACGCGATACGGGGCTCGGCAAATGGCTGAAGGGATTGATCGCCCGCGTTCATTATAATGTCGCGGTCGTCGCGCTCGCCAACAAGCTGGCCCGGATTGCCTGGGCCGTGTTGCGGCGAGGAGAAAAATTTGCGGTTGGTAGTTTGTTTGTCGCGGCATAAGCTTGGACCCGTTACGCTGAAGGAAGCGTTGATGGGCCGATGATGTTTGCGAGTGGTGGAAGCGAGATGGCCAACAGTCGAACACGGCAGCTTGGATGCCTGACCCAGTTAATGGCCCCTGGAGGTCGATAAAATTATGAGGACCAGGCTGCGCGGATCTCCATCTTGGCTCGGAGCCTTGCTCCAAAGCCGGATACGTTGAAGCAGACTGAAGAAGGCAGGAACGCAAAAACTCTCGCAGACGGGGCGGGCCATACGTTAACTGGGGCGTGGTTGTCCACGGACCCTTAACGCCTGTTAGGGAAAAGAGTTGCCGGAAGGCGCACGTTGGCGGGAATGGATGGGGCGCGTCGAAGCCGTTACTTCGCCGCGCGAAATCCGGCGCCGCGTGAAGCGCTCGCAAGACTGGTGAGATCGACCTTCAGTCTCGACGATCTCATTTCTGACATCTGCGACGATTTACGTGCGGCCATATGAACTCGTTCATGTCGCCGGCGACTATCAACTGCGCACCAAGCCGCGCTTCGCGCCGGCGATTCGCTGCACATCCGAACCGCGCGTCGCGTCTGAACGGCGCCATACGCCGCCAGCAAAGCATGGGAGCTTACGGTTTCCAATCAAACAATGAACATCACCCAACACGGCTCTCAGCGTGGCGAACCCCACAATTTTGCATGCCCTCTCAGGAATCCACGCCATGCGACGCACGTTACGTCATGACATCGACGCGGTCCGAAATGCTGTCGTGGAACCTTGGAGCAATGGTCAAATAGAGGAACAGATTAGTCGATTGAAAACGCTCAAGGGCACCATGTATGGTCGCGCAGGAACGGAACATTGCGAGCGTGTATGATGCCGCTCTCGGCTTTCATGGAGCACGCAATATGGGGCAGACCCTCGAAAGGATATTTCTTCAACGCCGCGCGCTTATCATCCGCGCCCAAAGAGCGAGGCTTCGCGCGCGCACCCTCGACGACTTGCTGTTCCGCGAGGAGCTCGACAGCTGGCGGCGGACGCCCGATTTCCAGGTTCGGGTGACGCTCGACCGCGCCGGGCGGGAATGGCCCGGCGACGTCGGCTATGTCACTGGCCTGCTGCCCAAGGCGCGCGTCGATCCCGTTGAGACGATCGCGATGATCTGCGGTCCGGAAGTGATGATCCGCTCCACCGCCCATGCGCTCGAAGACATGGGCGTCGCGGCTTCGCGCATCTTCGTCTCGCTGGAGCGCAATATGAAATGCGCCGTGGGCCTGTGCGGTCATTGTCAGCTCGGCCCGCATTTTCTGTGTAAGGACGGGCCGGTCTACCGTTACGACCGCGTTCGCAATCTGCTCGCCATACGGGAGCTGTGACATGCCAGACGACGCCGCCAAGCCGCGCCGCCCCAAGCTCGCCGTCTGGAAATTCGCGTCATGTGACGGGTGCCAGCTCAGCCTCCTCGATTGCGAGGACGAATTGCTGGCGGTCGCGGGAGCCGTCGAAATCGCCCATTTCGCCGAAGCGACGCGCGCGAGCGTCAAAGGCCCTTATGATCTCTCGCTCGTCGAAGGCTCGATCACGACGGCGCATGACGCCGAGCGCATCCGCGAGGTTCGAAGAAATTCGCGTTTCCTTGTCGCCATCGGCGCCTGCGCGACGGCCGGCGGCATTCAGGCGCTGCGCAATTTCGCCGATGTGCGCGAATATCTTTCGGTCGTCTACGCCAAGCCGCAATATATCAGCACGCTTGCGACTTCGACCGCCATCGCCGAACATGTCGCCGTCGATTTCGAATTGCGCGGCTGCCCGATCAGTAAACGTCAATTGCTCGAAGTCATATCGGCCTTTCTCACGGGCCGGCGGCCGACGGTCGCGCCCCACAGCGTCTGCATCGAGTGCAAGCTCGCCGGCAATGTCTGCGTGATGGCGGCGCATGGGACGCCGTGCCTGGGGCCCGTCACCCACGCCGGTTGCGGCGCCTTGTGTCCGTCCTACACGCGCGGCTGCTACGGCTGCTATGGGCCGATGGAGACGCCAAACGCGCCGGCGCTGAGCCGCTGGCTGCGAGAGCTTGGCGTGGACGAGGCGGCGCTGAAGCGCGTCTACCGCAACTTCAACGCCAACGCCGCGGCGTTTCGCGAGGAAAGCGAACGTCACATGAGCGAAGGATAGAGCGCGCGCCATGGCGGTTAAGACGATCAAGGTCGATTATCTCGCTCGCGTCGAAGGCGAAGGCGCGCTCAAGGTCATCATACGCGACGGCGCGGTCGCGTCGGCCGAACTCAGGATTTTCGAACCGCCGCGCTTTTTCGAGGCTTTTCTGCGCGGACGCGCCTTTGTCGAGACGCCCGACATCGTGGCGCGCATCTGCGGCATCTGCCCAGTCGCCTATCAGATGAGCGCCGTGCAGGCGATCGAGAACGCGCTCGGCGTCGATGTCGGCGCGCCGCTGCGCGACTTGCGGCGGCTGATGTATTGCGGCGAATGGATCGAGAGCCATACGCTGCACGTCTACATGCTGCATGCGCCGGATTTCCTCGGCTACGAGGGCGCCGTTGAGATGGCCCGCGATCATGGCGACGTGGTGCGCCGCGGCCTGGCCCTGAAGAAAGCCGGCAACGCCATCATCTCTCTCCTTGGCGGGCGCGAAATCCATCCGATCAACGTGCGTGTCGGCGGCTTCTATCGCACGCCGCGCCGGCGCGAGCTTCAGCCGCTCGCGGAAGAGCTGAAATGGGCGCGCGATGCGGCGCTGGAGACGGTGCGTTGGGCGGCGCGTTTCGATTTTCCCGAACGCGAGCGCGATTACGAGTTCGTCGCCCTGCGACATGAGCGCGATTACCCTTTCTATGAAGGCCGCATCGCTTCCACCCGCGGCCTCGACATCGCGCCCGACCAGTTTGACGCGCATTTTGAAGAGACGCAGGTCGAGCGCTCGACGGCGCTGCACGCCCGCCGCAAGGGCGGCGGCGCTTATCTCGTCGGACCGCTCGCACGCTATAATCTCAACTTCGACCGCCTCTCCCCGCTCGCGAAAGACGCGGCGCGGGAGGCCGGCCTCGGGCCGGTCTGCGCCAATCCTTATCGCAGCATTCTCGTGCGCGCGGTCGAGGTTCTTTACGCCTGCGACGAGGCGCTGCGGCTGATCGACGCTTACGAGGAGTCTGAATGGCCCACCGTCGGGACGCCGCCGCGCGCCGGCGTCGGCTTCGGCGCGACCGAGGCGCCGCGCGGCCTTCTTTATCATCGCTACCAGCTCGCGGCGGACGGAACGATCGCCGAAGCGCGCATCGTGCCGCCCACCTCGCAAAACCAACCGAGCATTGAAGAAGACTTGCGCCGCTTCATCGGCGGCTGGCTGGACCTCCCCGAAGAAGATTTGCGCCATCGCTGCGAACAAACCGTGCGAAACCACGATCCGTGCATCTCCTGCGCCACGCATTTTTTGCGGCTGGAGCTCGAACATGGGCAGTAAAGCGTCAGGCCGCCGGATTGTCGTCGGCGTCGGCAACCCCGACCGCGGCGACGACGTGGCGGGTCGCGTTGTCGCGCGCCTGTTGCGAGACGCGCCGCCGGAGGGTTTCCAGGTATCGGAAAAGGACGGCGAGGCGACCGCCTTGCTCGCCGAACTCGACGGCGCCGCGGCGGCATACATCATCGACGCTTGCGCGTCGGGCGCAGCGCCTGGCATAGTATCGCGTTTCGACGCGGCGGCGGCGCCTCTGCCGAGCAGGACTTTCGCGCTTTCGAGCCACGGCCTCGGCCTCGCCGAGACCATCGAACTCGCGCGCGCGTTAAAGCAACTGCCGCCGATCTGCGTGGTCTACGCAATCGAAGGCGGCTCTTTCGAGACGGGCGCGCCGCTATCGCCGCCCGTCGCGGCGGCGGTCGCAACCGTCGCCGAAAGGTTGCGCGCCGAGATCGCAGCGCGCGTCGAGACGGAAGAAGCGCGACATGCATGAAGCCTCCCTCATAAGCAGCCTGATGCGCCGCATCGACGAAGCAGCGAAGAACGAACGCGCCAAGAAGGTGGTCGGCGTTTCGGTGTGGATCGGCGCGCTCAGCCATATGTCGGCCGAACATTTCGCCGAGCATTTCGAGCGCGCCGCCGCCGGAAGCGTCGCCGAGGGCGCGCGACTCGAGGTGACCGTCTCCGGCGACGTGGCGCACGTCAACGCTCAGGACATTCTGCTCGAAAAGATCGAGCTGGAGGATTGATCGGTTATGACGGCGACGGCCCGCCGGACCAAAGGCGACGATTGCGCCAGAGCGCGGATGCGCATCTGCGTGCGTGGAACCGTGCAGGGGGTTGGCTTCCGGCCCTTCGTCCACCGCCGGGCGACGGCGCTGGGCCTTTCCGGATGGGTGCGCAATAGCTCGGAGGGCGTCGTGCTCGAGGCCGAAGGCGAGCGGCCATGCATCGCCGAACTTCTCGTCGCGCTGCAAAGGACGCCGCCGGCGAATGCGATAATCGCCGCCGTCGAGGCGAACGAGATCGTGGCGCAGGGCGGCGCAGGCTTTGCGATACTACCGAGCGACGCGGAGGGCGCGCGAAAGACGACCGCGCCGCCGGATTACGCGACCTGCCCCGACTGCCTCACCGAACTCTTCGACGCCTCGAACCGGCGCCATCTCTATCCTTTCATCAACTGCACACAATGCGGTCCGCGTTACAGCATCATCGAAGAGCTGCCCTACGACCGCGAGCGCACCTCGATGCGGCGTTTCCGCATGTGCGCCGCCTGTCAGGCCGAATATGACGATCCGCGGGACCGCCGTTTTCATGCGGAGCCAAACGCGTGCCCCGCATGCGGGCCGCGACTCGCGCTGTGGGACAGTTCGGGCGAAACGCAAGCCATAGGCCACGACGCATTGCTCGCGGCGAGCGCCGCCCTGCGCGGCGGAGCTATTCTTGCCGTGAAGGGAATCGGCGGTTTTCATCTCATGGCCGACGCGCGCGACGAGGTGGCGGTTCGACGGCTGCGCGAACGTAAAGGGCGGCCGGACAAGCCTTTCGCCGTCATGTTCCCGGCGCTCGCGGACGTGGCCGCGAGCTGCCGCATTTCGGACGAGGAGACGGCGCTGCTTTGCAGTCCGGCGCGCCCGATCGTGCTGCAGCGGCGGATCGGCGGAGACATCGCGGCGGCCGTTGCGCCCGACAACCCTCTGCTCGGCGCGTTCCTTCCTTACTCGCCGCTCCATCATCTGCTGATGCGCGAACTCGGCTTTCCGATCGTGGCTACAAGCGGGAATGTGTCCGACGAATCGATCGTCATGGACGAACGCGACGCGCTGCGTCGCCTTGCGGGAATCGCAGACCTGTTCCTGGTCCACGACCGGCCGATCGTGCGGCCCGTGGACGATTCGGTGGCGCGGATCGTCTGCGGACGCGAACTCCTGTTGAGGCGCGCCAGAGGCTATGCGCCGGCGACGATCGCCGTTGAAGGCGCGGCGGCGGGCGTGCTGGCGCTGGGCGGTCATCTCAAGACGAGCGTGGCGCTGACCAGCGCGGACGGCGTTACGCTCGGTCAGCACATCGGCGACCTCGAGACGGTCGAAGCGCGCGACGCCCATGCGCGAGCCGTAGAAGACATAGTCCGACTCGGCGGCGCGCGGCCACGCCGCGTCGTCCGAGACCTCCATCCTGATTACGCGACGACTCGCGCCGCGGAAGAGCTCGGCCTGCCGCTGGTCGCCGTCCAGCATCATCTCGCCCACGTCGCCGCCTGCATGGCGGAAAATGGCGTCGCGCCGCCGATTCTCGGCGTCGCCTGGGACGGCGCGGGCTACGGCCCGGATGGAACGGTCTGGGGCGGCGAGTTCCTGCTCGTGACCGAATCCGGCTGGCGGCGCGTCGCTCATTTGCGTCGCTTCCCGCTTCCTGGCGGCGAAGCGGCTGCGCGCGAGCCGCGCCGCGCTGCGCTCGGCCTGCTCTATGAGGCGTTCGGATCAAGCGCCCTCGCGATGACGGGCCTTGCTCCAGTCGCCGCGTTCACGGCCCGCGAGCGCGAGGGGCTTGGCGTCATGCTGGCGCGCGGCGTCAATTCGCCGCTGACGTCAAGCATGGGGCGGCTCTTCGACGCATTCGCCGCGCTTTGCGGATTGCGTCAACGCGCCAGTTACGAGGGACAGGCGGCCGCAGAGCTCGAATGGGCGGCCGGAGATCGCGTCGGCGGGCGCGCCTATCCCTTCCCACTGCGTGATCCGGCGAACTCGGACGGCGCCTGTACCATGGATTGGGGGGAGGCGCTGAAGGTGGCGCTTGCCGACCTGCGCCGCGGAGTGGCGGCCGAGGCCGTGTCGGAAGCTTTTCATAATGGCCTCGCCCAGGCCATCATCGCCGTGGCCGAACGCGTTGGCGCGCGCCGCGTGGCCTTGACCGGAGGCTGCTTCCAGAACGCGCGTTTGCTTGAGACGACGGTCGGCGCGCTGCGCGCGGCCGGATTCGAGCCGTTGTGGCATAGTCGCGTTCCGCCCAATGACGGCGGCCTCTCGTTTGGACAAGCGGCGTGGGCGGCGGGGCGCGACGCAAAGGAACGCGAGACATGTGCCTAGCGGTTCCGGGACGCATTCTCAGCATGTCGGGGGACGATCCTCTGGCGCGGCTCGGGCGAGTCGACTTCGGCGGGATCGTCAAGGAGATCAATCTCGCCTTCGCGCCGCAGGCCCGCGTCGGCGATCATGTGCTCGCCCATGTCGGTTTCGCCATCGCCGTGATCGATGAGGTCGAGGCGGCGCGCGTTTTCGAACATTTGCGCGAAAACGGCGAAATCGAAAGCGAAGAACGGGATCCGCCGTGAGGTTTCGTGACGAATATCGCGACGCTTCGGCCGCGCGGCGGTTCGCCGACGCAATTCGCCGGATCGTCACGCGCCCCTGGACGCTGATGGAGGTCTGCGGCGGCCAGACGCACGCGATCCTGCGCTTCGGCGTCGACCAGCTCCTGCCGCCGCAGATCAGCCTGCTGCATGGGCCCGGCTGCCCGGTCTGCGTCACGCCCGCCGAATATATCGACAAGGCGATCGAGATCGCGAGCCGACCTGAGGCGATCCTCTGCTCCTTCGGCGACATGCTGCGCGCGCCGGGAACGAAGGGCGATCTTTTCGCCGCCAAGTCGCGCGGCGCCGACGTGCGCATCGTCTATTCGCCGCTCGACGCCCTCGCCGTAGCCCAAGCGGAGCCTCGTCGCGAGGTCGTGTTTTTCGCCGTCGGCTTCGAGACCACGGCGCCGGCGAACGCCATGGCCGCCTACCAAGCCAAGCAAATTGGCGTGAGGAATTTCACCATGCTGTCGTCGCACGCCCTCGTGCCGCCGGCGATGCGTTCGCTGCTCGAATCGCCCGGCGCCCGCGTGCAGGGTTTTCTTGCTGCAGGGCATGTATGCACGGTGATGGGCTATCGCGAATATGAGCCGATCGCGGCGCGTTTCGGCGTTCCCATTGTCGTAACCGGCTTCGAGCCGCTAGACGTTTTGCAGGGAGTTTACATGTGCCTGCGCCAGCTCGAAGAGGGACGCGCCGTCGTCGAGAACCAATACAGCCGCTCGGTGCGCCGCGACGGCAATGAAGCGGCGCGCGGCGTCATGCGTGAGGTGTTTCGCGTCGTCTCAAGACGCTGGCGCGGGATCGGCGACATTCCCGAGGGCGGGCTTGGCTTCGCCGCCGCTTACGCCGATCTCGACGCCGAGCGGCGTTTCGGCGCGGTCTCGACGCTGGACGAGGCGGCGGGCCCCTGCATCAGCGGCCTGGTGCTGCGCGGCGAGCGCAAGCCGACGGACTGTCCCGCGTTCGGAGCAAGCTGCACGCCGGAGCGCCCGCTCGGCGTCACCATGGTGTCGAATGAAGGCGCCTGCGCCGCCTATTACCGCTATCGCGCAATGGAGACGGCGACGGGAGTTCGGCCGTGACGCGAGCGGACGGCTTCGATCTCGCCTGCCCCGCGCCTGTACCGGACCAAGAGACCGTGCAGCTCGCCCATGGCGGCGGCGGCCGCGCGATGAAACAGCTCATCGACAGGATCGTGCGGCCAGCCTTCAGCGATCCTGAACTCGACCGCGGCCATGACGGCGCCGTTCTGGATTTCACCGGCCCGCTGGCCTTCACCACCGATTCCTATGTGGTGCGTCCGCTGTTCTTTCCCGGCGGCGACATCGGTTCGCTGGCGGTCAATGGCACGGTCAATGATCTCGCCATGTGCGGGGCGCGGCCGCTTTATCTCAGCGTCGGCTTCATCCTCGAGGAAGGTCTGCCGATCGAGACGCTGCGCCAGGTCGTCGCGTCGATGCGCGACGCCGCCGTCGCGGCGGGCGTCCGTCTCGTCACCGGGGACACCAAGGTCGTCGACCACGGCAAGATGGACGGGATGTTCGTAAACACGGCGGGCGTAGGCCGCGTCGTTGCGCCGGCGCCGGTCGGGCCCGAGAGCGTGCGGCCCGGCGACATCGCGATCGTTAGCGGCGACATCGGCCGCCACGGCATCGCGGTCATGACGGCGCGCGAAGGATTTAGTTTCGAGTCGACGATCGCCAGTGACTGCGCACCTCTCGCCGAGCCCGTTTTGGCGCTTATCGAGCAAGGAGTCGCGGTGCGCTGCCTGCGCGATCTGACGCGCGGCGGGCTCGCCAGCGCCGCGGTTGAAATCGCCGAAAGCTCGGATCTCGCCATCGCGCTCGACGAGGCGGAGATTCCAGTCTGTGACGAAGTGAAAGCGGCTTGCGAACTCTTCGGCTTCAATCCGCTGCATGTCGCCAATGAAGGCCGGTTCATCGCCTTCGTCGCGCCAGAAGACGCCGCGCGCGCCGTCGAGATATTGCGCCGATGGCCGGTCTGCGAAGGCGCGACAATCATCGGCCGCGTCGAGGAGGCGCCGCGCGGGCGAGTCACCTGTCGAGGAGCGCTCGGCCTCAACCGCGCTGTCGACATGCTGAGCGGAGAACAGTTGCCGCGCATTTGCTAGGTCGGATCAACATCTTCGATGGATGCATTTGCGAGAGCGGCGCGCCCCGCTCCACCTTGGGGGTCGCCACGCGATTCCTTGCGTTGCTTTTCGGATTTCCCGCCTCGCCATAGCGCCGAAAACGATGCCGCAAAAAGCGGAATTGACTGTTTCGCGCCTCCCCACGACCTATCGCAAAATAAACCAAAATCTCCACTCTGTTTACTCTGCCCTTGGCCACGATCCTTGTCGCTGATTGCGTCGGATCGGCGATCATTTGTAAATTACATAGCGGCGGCGTCGATGCGGATGGCGCGAAGGACGCAGTGTTTCAAAAATCGACGGCCAACAAAAACCGACAAAAAGGAAATCTGATGTTCAAGAAGATCCTCCTCCCGATCGATCTCGAAGAAGCCGAGATGACGCGACAAGCGATTGACGCGGCAGTAGAGATCGCCGATCCGGACGCCGAACTGCGCCTCGTCAATGTGCAAACGATGGTGCCAGCGACATTCGTCGAATATCTTCCACCCGATTACGAAGGCGAAGTTCGGCTTGTGTCTGAAAAACAAATCGCAGAGACTGCGGCCACGATCAATTATCCGCGTGAGCGTGTTTCGACCATCGTGAGAATCGGGGCCGTCTATGACGAGGCTCTCACCGAGGCCGGAGAGTGGGGCGCCGATCTCATCGTCATCTGCTCGAACCGGCCAACCTTGGCGACGTATCTCCTCGGCTCCAATGCCGCCAAAATCGTAAGGCACGCGACATGTTCGGTGCTAGTGGTGCGGCGGTAAGACTCGTTCGCCCGGTAGGGCCTGCATTGAAACGGCGGCGTCTCAAGGCGCCGCGAGGGCGACCAATCTCGCCATAGCCTTGACCGCGCTCTCGCCCTTTGCCGTCAACGCCTGCGGCGCGTTACGCCGAGATCGCCGAGATATAAAGTTGGGAAGACAGGCCACATGAGCGGCCGAGCGATCGACAGACCTGGGTTCCGCGGACGTTCATGCGGAAAACCGCGGCTCTTTCGGAGAATTCAGGTTTCGATATGTTCGCCTGGTGTATTCCTGTTGGAATTGCACTGCGGTCAAAGCCGCTAGGGAGCATTCGTGGACGTGCCGCACGTGCCGCATAAAGGGCGGTGGAAAATAACCGCCGACAGCGGCGATCCCGGTCTTGCCATCGACGACCATTATGCAACGACGTGGCGATCCGATCCCTCGACGGAGCCTTGGCTGGAGATCGACTTGGGGATGGTCGCGAAGCTTGGCGGACTCGAGGTTTATTGGGGCAAGCAAACGCCGATAAGCTATGGGTTCGAGTCTTCGCTCGACCGCGAGACCTGGACGCATCTTTGTCGCACTCGGCATGGCGAAGGCGGACAGGAGGTTTTTGCCTTCCCGCCAGTTGTGGCTCGCTTCGTGCGCTGGCGTTGCGCCAACCCGGAACCGGCGCGAGCGCCGGAGATCATCGAGATCAATCTTTACAGCCCGGCCAACGCCGCTTCGGTAATAGAGGAAGGTCGTATCGCAGCCCTGGGCTATGGCCCGGTAAACCTCCCTCCCGGCGAGAGCATCACAGTTGATTTCGGCTATGTCAGGTTTCCCCTCGGCGCCTTCATCAAATGGGGCGAGACTCACGGAACCGTTTTTTCGGTTTATCTCTCCGACGATGGCGCAAACTTTCG